>Ga0265327_10002276_pt1 | contig 20633 bp, 18 predicted proteins | sample 41621metaG_FD_202089 | JGI IMG/M metagenome (GOLD analysis project Ga0265327, IMG submission 202089) | Rhizosphere microbial communities from Carex aquatilis grown in University of Washington, Seatle, WA, United States - 4-16-21 metaG | ecosystem: Host-associated > Plants > Roots > Rhizosphere...
ACGAAGGAATTGTTGGAAATCACCACCGCACAGATGGCGGTTGGTTGATCCAGTTGAGCATCGCACATCTAAATTTTTGAAATCATAAAATGAACAAAGGTAAAATCGTTCAAATCATCGGTCCGGTAGTGGACGTCGAGTTCGCCGGCGAGCTTCCCGCGATTTACAACGCGCTCACGGTTAGCTATGAGCTGCCCGGCCAGGGCCAGACCAAATTGACGCTCGAAGTGCAGCAGCACCTCGGCGACAACTGGGTCCGCGCCGTCGCCATGAGCACCACGGAAGGTCTCAAGCGCGGTTACGAAGTCACCGATACCGGTGCTCCCATTTCCATGCCCGTGGGCGAAGCCGTCATGGGCCGCGTGTTCAACGTCACCGGCGACCCCGTGGACGAACAAGGCCCGGTGAAGGCGGACAAATACAACCCCATTCATCGCGCTGCGCCCACCTTGGTGGATCAATCCACCACGCCCCAGATTTTGACGACCGGCATCAAGGTCATCGACCTGATTTGCCCCTTCTTGAAGGGTGGCAAGGTCGGTGCCTTCGGTGGCGCCGGTGTCGGCAAGACCGTCGTCATCATGGAGCTCATCAACAACATCGCGAAGCTGCACGGCGGTATCTCGATGTTTGCCGGTGTCGGTGAACGTACCCGTGAAGGCAACGATCTTTACAACGAAATGATTGAGGCCGGTGTCATCAAGGTGAAGAAAGACGCCAAGGGCCATCCCGTGCTCGGCGACAACGGCCTGCCGATCATCGAGGAAGGTTCCAAGATTGGTCTCGTGTACGGCCAGATGAACGAACCCCCAGGCGCGCGTCTCCGCGTGGCGCTGTCGGCGCTCGCCGTGACGGAGTATTTTCGCGATGAAAAGAACCAGGACGTGCTCCTGTTCGTGGACAACATTTTCCGTTTCTCGCAGGCCGGTTCCGAAGTCTCCGCGTTGTTGGGCCGTACGCCCAGCGCCGTCGGTTACCAGCCCACGCTGGCCGCCGAAATGGGCGACCTCCAGGAACGTATTACGTCCACCAAGAAGGGTTCCATCACCTCGTTCCAGGCCGTTTACGTGCCTGCCGACGACTTGACTGACCCCGCGCCGGCCACCACGTTCGCGCACTTGGACGCCACCATCGTGTTGGAACGTTCCATCGCCGAGTTGGGCATTTTCCCCGCCGTGGATCCGCTGTCGTCCAGTTCCCGTGCCCTGGCCCCGGAATTTGTCGGCCAGGAACATTACGACGTGGCTCGCGGCGTGCAAAAAGTTTTGCAACGTTACAAGGATTTGCAGGACATCATCGCCATTTTGGGCATGGACGAACTTTCGCCCGACGACAAGCTGACGGTTTACCGCGCGCGCAAGATTCAACGTTTCTTGAGCCAGCCGTTTACCGTGGCCCAAATCTTTACGGGTCGCGAAGGCAAGCAGGTGCCCGTGGCCGAAACCGTGCGCGCGTTCAAGGAAATCTTGGAAGGCAAACACGACGAAGTGCCCGAAGCCAACTTCTACATGAAGGGTGGCATCGACGAAATCAAAGATTAATTAATGGCTGCCACGCTCAAACTTGAAATCGTTACGCCGGAGGCCAAGGTGTTCTCCGACGATGTCGAGATGGTTTCGCTGACCGGTATTGAAGGCGAGATGGGTATCTATCCGCAACACATGCCGGTGATGACCCAATTGGTGGCCGGCGAAATTACCGCGCGCAAGGACGGTCAAAACATTTACCTCGCCGTGGGCGACGGATTTGTCCAGATCACCGGCGAACGCGTGGCCATCCTTACGGACATGGCCATCAAGGAAGACGAGATCGACGAGGCCAAGGCCGAGGAGGCCCAGCGCAAAGCCGAGGCGCGTCTCTCCCAGAAGTTGAGCGACGAGGAAGCGGCCACCGTGCACGCGTCCCTGGCCCACGCCGCCACCCAGCTTAGGGTGAAGCGCGCGCGTAAGAAGTAATTCGTAGAAGACTTTAAAGTCAAACAAACGGCGCGATGATCTCATCGCGCCGTTTTGCTTTACGGCTGTAAAACCGGTTTAACCCCGCGAGCATTGAAATCTAGCCGAGGCGAACTGACGCTGGCCAGGCAGGGTAGGGCGATGCTCCGCGAGGCCGCTAAGGTAATAAGACTCGCACCAAGCCTAAGCGGCGTGCGCGGAGCGCCCGCCCCACCAATCCTCGGCATTTGCAATTTTAACTTGGAAATTGGCAACGGCAACTTCCCGCCCACGGTCCGAAAATGCCGCTACCGTTTTAGCTTAACGGCCTTAACAGTCCCGGATGCTTGGCACCCGGTTTACATGCGGTTTTGGATTTGCCCGTCAATGCTTTGACGGTTTTCTACTTAGGCCGTGAAGGAATGAATTTCCTTCTTAAGCTGGTTTTCGGCGAGCAGCCAGTTGGCGAGGTCGTTGCCTTGCGGACGGCCTTGTTGTTCCCAAATGATATAGGCGCGTTGGGCAATGAGGTCCGGGGTGATTTCCCGGCGCGCAATGGTTACGGAGGTTTCCGGGGCCTTGGCCGCGACCGTTTTAACGGTGCGTTTGGCCGGGGAAACGGCGGCGGGCGCCTTGGTTTCAACAGTTTTTGCGATGGATTTCGTCGTCTTTGCTTTGCTTGCTTTCATTGGATTATAATGCTCCAGGTTAATGGCCGGCTTTTAGCCGGTGACAGTCCATTGGTTTGGGACTGCGAAATTTTCGGAGCAACTCCTTGTGCCAGCATAATAGGGGAATTGACGTTTTCTGTCTAGTTTCGAAACGCGTTTATTAACAATGACTTGCGTGAAATTAAGCGACGGCTAAAAAGAAAAAAGGCGTGGAAAAAATTCCACGCCTTTGCGTTTCCCCACAAATAATTGATTACCCGGCAATAATGCCGATTTCCACCGGTTCCACGTTCACCCCGTTCTTTTCCAACCACGTGATGGCGCGGTCGATTTCGGCGCGTTTGCCATCCAATTCCAAGCAGACAATGCCGATTTCATCGGTCACGCTGGCCTGGCGGATATTGGTGACGATCTTGAACTTATGGCCAACCTCCCAAATGAAAGGTTTCTTGATGAACTTGGGCGGGTACATCAGCCACAGGCGCTGTTGCACGGGCGCATTCGGTTTGCTAACCGTAATTTTCTTTTTTTTGGCTGGCATAAAGTCTAGCCGCCGGCAATGGCGGGAATGATGCTGATTTCGTCGCCATCCTTCAGCGGCGTTTCGCGGTTTTTGAGGAAGCGGATGTCTTCTTCGTTCACGTACACGTTCACGAAGCGGCGCACTTCGCCCTTGTCATCCACGAGGCGCTCGGCAATGCCGGGAAAACGGGATTGCAATTCAGTGATGGCGTCGCCAATGGTGGCGGCGTCGACTTCCACCAACTCCTCGTTGTTCGTCAACTTCCGGAGCGGGGTTGGGATTCGGACTTTCTTTGACATAAATTCAGTTTCTATGTTTCGCAGATGAACTCAAGCGGCATTTTGAGACAAATTAACTGGCCGGTCACGCTTAACTTTACCAGCCTGACATCCGAAAAATCGCCGGTGCGTTTGAGTGCACCAGCCGTTTCCCGGAGGCCGGAATAAAAGCGTGGCGTCAGAAATCTCGCCTGTTGTTTGCGGTTTAAGCGCCAACCTTTTCCTCGTGCGCCAGCAGGGCTTCAAATTCGCGCAAGCTCGGCTTGATTTCACGCGGCTTGCCGCAATAGCCGTTGACGGCATCGAGCGTTTTCAAGCCGTTGCCGGTCACACAAATGACGGCGGAGGAATCATGCGGGATTTTGCCGGAAGCGATGAGCTTCTTGGCCACGCCCACGGTCACACCACCGGCGGTTTCGGCAAAAATGCCTTCCGTCTCGGCGAGCAACTGGATGGCCTCGCGAATTTCCTGGTCGGTCACGTCGTCGGCGCACGCGCCGGTTTCGCGCATGACTTTGAGCGCGTAGAAACCATCGGCCGGCGTGCCGATGGCCAGCGACTTGGCAATGGTATCCGGCTTCACCGGCTTGAAGAAATCCAAGCCCGCCTTTTGCGCGGTGGAAATCGGCGAACAGCCAGTGGCCTGCGCACCATAAACTTTCGGCTGCGTGTCGGCAATAAGACCCACCTTGACCAGTTCCTGATAGCCCTTGTGGATTTTGGTGAGCAATGAACCGGACGCCATCGGTGCGATGGTGTGCTGCGGCGCGCGCCAGCCGAGTTGCTCGGCAATTTCAAACGCCATGCTCTTGGAGCCTTCGGCGTAGTAGGGGCGCATATTGACGTTCACAAACGCCCAGCCGAACTTGCCGGCGATTTCGGCGCAAAGGCGGTTCACTTCGTCGTAATGGCCTTTGATGCTGATGACGTTCGCACCGTAGATGAGCGAGTTCAAAATTTTGCCCTGCTCCAAATCGGCCGGGATGAACACATATGCCTTCAAGCCCGCGCTGGCGGCCTGGGCGGCCACGGAGTTGGCCAGGTTGCCGGTGGACGCGCACGCGACGGTTTCGAAGCCGAGTTCCTTGGAGCGGCTGAGCGCAACGCTGACCACGCGGTCTTTGAAGGACAGGGTGGGGTAGTTCACCGCGTCGTTCTTGACCCACAATTCGCGGATGCCAAGTTTTTTGGCAAGGCGGTCGGCCTTGATGAGCGGCGTGAAACCGGCTTGCGTGCCCACGGTGGGTTCTTGCGCCACAGGGAGCAGTTCGCGGTAACGCCACATGGTGCGGGGACGCGAGGCGATGGTTTCGCGCGTCAACGATTTTTTGATGCGTTCGTAATCGTAGGCGACTTCGAGCGGGCCGAAGTCAAATTCGCAGACGTGCGTGGCGGTCAGGGGATATTCGCGTCCGCATTCACGGCACTTAAGGGCCTTCATGAAACCATGTTTATCACTCATATTTTTCCAAATCGTATTATCGGTTGCGGTGGCAAAGACCGCGTCATTGTGACTGTTAGTTTTAAGCTGGCGGCCTCCGTGGGGACGCCGCCAGCGCCAAATCGGGGCAAGAAAAATGCCCCAACTCACGCGGAGAAGGGGCACAAAAGGTCTAAGGCTCTTCTCATTTTCCCCGGGCTAATGATGCCTGGGCTGGAATTGGCACCTGTCATTGAAACCTGAATTCAATCGGTTGCCGTGGTGTCGTCGGGCCAGTCCCTCAACCACTCGTCATGAGTCCGTTAAATCAACGGATACGGATACAATGATATCAAGCCTTCAAAGTGTCAACTGGTTTTTTTGATTAAAAAATACACAGGGCAGGCGGGGCAGGTGGACGGCATTTTATTCAAGACAACCAAAATTCTTGAAAATAAATGTTGCAAGAGGATGCACTGGTGGTAAGATGCGCGCCCGCTTTCGCAAGATTAGGGAAGCGGAATTTAACAACCATTAACAGACAATCGTTCTTTGTATGGCTCAACGTATTAGAATTCGCCTCAAGGCATATGACTTTCGAGTCATAGACCAATCGGCACGCGAAATTGCCGATACCGTCAAGCGCACTGGCGCACGCGTCGCCGGTCCCATCCCACTGCCCACCCGTGTGGAACGCTTCACCGTCCAACGCTCCCCGCACTCGGACAAGAAGTCGCAGGAAACTTTCGAACAACGTACCCACAAGCGCCTGATCGACATCCTCGATCCGACCGCCAAGACCGTGGACGAATTGAAGAAACTCAATTTGCCCGCCGGCGTGGACATCACCATTAAAATCTGATTTAAGGAGAATACCATGCCCCTCGGACTTTTAGGTAAAAAACTTGGTCACACCCGCGTATATAACGCGCAAGGTGTGATGATCCCCGTAACAGTTGTTCTCGCCGGGCCGAACCGCGTTTTGCAGGTCAAAACGCAGGGCGGCAAGGATGGATATAATTCCGTCCAACTCGGCTTTGACGACCAAAAAGAACAGCGCCTGACCAAGGCCCTCGCCGGCCACATCAAGAAGCACAGTGGCGCACCGGTCAAACGCATCAAGGAATTCCGCGACTTCTCCAAAGAAGTCAAGGCGGGCGATGTCGTGGGCCCGGCCCTCTTTGCTGTCGGTGATTTCGTGGACGCCATCGGCACCACGAAAGGCCGCGGTTTTGAAGGTGTCATGAAGCGCCACGGTTTTGGTGGCGGTCCTCAATCTCACGGTCACAAGGGCTGGCATCGCCGTGGCGGCGCCATCGGCCAGCGCCTGTTTCCCGGTACGGTGCATCGCAACAAGCTCATGCCCGGTCACATGGGCCAGGTCACCCGCACCACGCAAAACCTTGAAGTGATTCAAGTGCGCGAAGCGGACAACCTCCTGCTCATCAAGGGCGCCATCCCCGGCGCAGAGGGTGATTATGTGATCATCCGCGAATCCAAGAAACGCCCGAAGGGTTGGAAGCCACCAGTGGTCACCATGGGCAAGAAAAAAGCCGATGCCAAGGCCGCACCCGCAGCCAAGAAATAATTAACGAGCCATGAAAATTTCCATCAAAAATACCGCTGGACAAAGTCAGGGTGAACTTGAAGTCAAGTTCGCGCTGATTGAGGATGGCAAAGGCACCCAGGCCGTCCACGACGCCGTGACCGCGTACCGCGCGGCCCAGCGCAGTGGCACCGCCTGCACCAAGAACGTCGGCGAAGTCTCCGGCTCCAACAAGAAACCGTGGCGCCAAAAAGGCACCGGTCGCGCCCGCGCCGGCTCCAACCAGTCGCCGCTGTGGGTTGGCGGTGGTGTTGTCTTCGGTCCCAAGCCGCGTGATTTCAGCAAGAAAGTTTCCAAGAAGACCAAGAGCCTCGCGTTCCGCAAGGCTTTGAGCGAACGGCTTAAGGCCGGCGACGTGGTCGTGGTGGATGACTTGAAGCTGTCCACGCCCAAGACCAGGGATTTCATCAAGGTCATCAACGCCTTGGAACTGAAGGGCACCACGCTCCTTGTTTCCTGTGGTGACGACAAAAACCTCACGCTTGCCACGCGCAACATTGAAAAAGTGACGCTTACCACGAGCGATTCGCTCAACACGTACGACGTGTTGCGGCCGGACAAGCTCGTGTTCACCAAGAGCGCGTTTGAAAAAGTCGAAGCCCGTTTGACCAAGGAATAACATGAATCACTTTGAAATCATCAAGACCGTGCGCCTGACAGAAAAGGGCACGCGCCAGAGCGAAAAGTACAATCAATACACCGTGGTGGCCGATCGTCTGGCCACCAAGCCGCAAATCAAGCAGGCGGTGCAAGACCTGTTTAAGGTCAAAGTGGTGGCCATCAACACGCTGAACGTCCGGGGCAAGCTCCGCCGCAAGCGTACTGCCCAGGCCGGCAAAGCCGCCGACTGGAAAAAGGCCATCGTGACCTTGAAAGAAGGCGACAAGATTGTTTTGACCTAAGCGGTCATACTCCCTTTGATAAAAGCAAAAGGCCGGCGGATTCCGCCGGCCTTTTTTTATTAATTTTAGCGGTTAAAAAATCCGCGCTCTGAATGGCTGCAATTTTTTTAAAGCGCTCCCGTTCCCGCTTTAGGTGGTTAGCAACGCAGGAGCGGGTTTCTTGGCCGCAGCCGGCTTGCGCGGGCGTTTGACGACTTTGGGGGTCTCGACTACGGGCGCAGCCAGGTAGAGGTAGCGTCCACAGCAATCGCAAATGCGGATGTCATCGCCGTGCATCAAGGTTATCGTCACCGCCAGGGGCACTTGCATGTGGCAGCCGGTGCAAACTTGATTGCGAACCGCCGCCACGCCTTTTTTGCCACGGATTGCGAGACGGTCATAATGGCCCAGGACCTGGGCCGGAATTTGCGCGCGCAAGCTGGCGATTTGCGCCGCCACATCCTCTACGGCGGGCTTGTCAAATTGAAGCGCTTGAAGTTTCAAAAGGTTATCAATGAGTTCTTTCATAAATGGATGACATTCATCCATCACAATTAGACTCTATTTCGTCCGGTAACGCTAAACATCTTTTGTATAGAATTAGCTGCTTTTTGTTTGCCGTTTTTTTGAAAATTTCTGAATGCGCTGGCGTGCTTGGACAGCCCTTGTCCATGCAGTACCCACAAAATGCCTTCGTCGGCTGGATTGTGAACAACCTTAAGTAGCGCCGGGGCGGCTGCCGGGGTAAGTATAAAGGAGGGTGGCACCCGGCGGTGTTGGCATATCAAAGCCGTAAACCAAAATGAACCGCATTTTACATGTGGATGGCGACAGCTTCTTTGCGAGTTGCGAAATCGCGCTCAATGCAAAGTTGCAGGGACAGCCCGTGTGGGTGGGTGGCGGGCGGCGCGGCGATGGGATTGTGATTGCCGCGAATCGCGTGGCCAAAAAATTTGGCGTTACCACCGGCATGGCCTGTTTCGAGGCCAAACGGCTTTGCCCCCGTGGCGTGTTGTGTCGTCCGCATTACGATGCATACCGCGATATTTCGCAGCAAATGTTTCAAGTGCTGGAGCAATATTCGCCCACGCTCGTGCCCATTTCGATTGACGAGGGTTTTCTCGATTTTACGACCATGGACAGCGTGGTCTGGCGCAATACCACGCCGGAAAAGTACGTGGAGGAAATATGCAGCCGCATTACTCGCGAGGTGAAGATTCCCGTATCGGCGGGCCTGGCCAATTCCTCGCGGCTGGCCAAGCTGGCCACGGACGCGGCCAAGCCCGGCTTCATTGAAATCAAGCCCGGCGAGGAAAAGGAATTTCTCAAGGACCGCTCCGTGCGCGAGCTTTCCGGCATTGGCAAGAACCGGCAACGTTCACTGGCGGCGCTGGGCGCGCTGACCTTTGGGCATGTGGCCGGGCTGTCATCGACCCTGCTTAAACAAAAATTCGGCATCTGGGGCCAGCAACTTTGGCTGTTTGCCAACGGCCAATGGAACGAGCCGTTGCTGCTCACGGTAAAAGACCGCACCACCATTTCCAGTAATACGACGCTGCCGTACGACGAACCGGATTACGAGGCCGCACTGACGTTTGCGCTGAGCGAAACCACGCGGCTGGTGGGGCAGTTGCGCCGTGAGCAAATGCAGGCGCGCGAGCTGAGCCTGAGCATCCGGTTTGATGATTTTTCCGAGACGGGCGGCACGCATCGTTTTCAGGAGCCGCAGTTTTTAAATTCCGTCATCAATACGCGGATGCAGGAGATTTTTCGCGCCATCATGGGCAGCCAGGCCAAACCCGTGCGCCAAATCCGTATAGCCTTCTGGAACCTGGAACAGTTGGACACGCAGCCAACCTTGTGGGGGCGCACGTCGGCGGAACGCTGGGGCGCGCTGGATGATGCGGCGCATGAATTGAACACGCAATTTTCTCGTCCCGAAAAACCGGCGCTGATGACCGGTGCGCAACTGGCGTTGCGCCAGCTTGACGAGGCGCATAAGAATCCCAAGTCCAAATGCCCGTTTGCGCCGCAGCGGGAAATTGTCAAAAAACTCTGGGGCACGGATGCCGATCCCCTGGCAAATAAGGGCGAATGGGAAAAACGGCTGGCCAAAGTCAGCAAACAGGCGCAATTTCAACATTAGCCGATTTTGCCAAGCGGGTGGCAAAAAATTTCTTACTGGAAACCCGGTTCGTTTTCAGCCAAGCTATCTCTTTAATTTATGGACGTAAAACTTCCCAAACTGGGCGAGGGCGCTGATTCCGGCGTTGTCGTCGGCATTTTCGTGAAGGAAGGCGACACTGTCGCCAAGGACCAGCCCATTCTGGAGCTGGAAAACGAAAAGGCCGTGGCCTCAATTCCCTCCACCGCCGCCGGGGTTGTGGAAAAAATCCACATCAAATCCGGCGACCGCGTGAGCGTAGGCCAACGATTGATTTCCCTGGCTGGCGGCGGCGCTGCGCCTGCCGCTCTGGCGGCTCCCAAGCCGGCTGCGAAAAAAGCGGCCAAGCCCGCGCCAGAGCCCGAGGAAGAAGTGGAAGAAACCGATGAGGCGGTGGAAGATGAAAATCCCACGCCCGTCGCTGCGCCGGTGGCGTCGCCTTCGTTGCGCCGCATGGCCCGCGAACTGGGCATTGATCTGGCCAAGGTTCGCGGTAGCGAAGCCGGTGGCCGTATTGTGACGGGTGACGTGCGCGCTTACATTGCCAAGTTGCAAAAGGCCGCCGCCAAGCCCGCGGCGGCATCTGCCGGGGCAGCACCGGCCAAGCCTGCGGCACAGCAGGTTGATTTTTCCCAATGGGGACCCATCCTCAAGAAGCCGGTCACCGAGTTGCGCCGGGTCATTGCGCGCCGCATGGGCGAAAGCTGGAGCAGCGTCGTGCGCGTTACGCAGTTTGATGACATTGATTTCACCCGCGTTGGTGAATTGCGCAAGAAATACGCGGCGGAATACGAGAAGAAGGGCGCCAAGCTCACGCTGACGCCGTTTGTGTTGAAGGCCGTGGCCGCCACGCTCAAGCAACATCCGATTTTTAATTCCAGCCTCGACGAAGTGGCCGGCGAAATCATTCTCAAGGAATACGTTCACCTCGGCATCGCGGTGGATACGGACCTCGGTCTCCTGGTGCCGGTGATTCGTGACGTGGACAAGAAATCCATGCTCGACCTGGCCAAGGACCTGGAAGCCATCGCCACCAAGGCGCGTGACCGCAAGGTAACGATTGAGGAAATGAAGGGTGGCACGTTTACCATTTCAAACCAGGGTGCCATCGGCGGCGGACATTTCACGCCGGTCATCAATTTGCCGGAAGTGGCCATCCTCGGCCTCGGTCGCGGCGCGATGAAAGCCGTCGTGCGCGACGGCAAGATCGAAGCCCGGTTGATGACGCCCATCGCGGTCAGCTATGACCATCGCGTGATTGATGGCGGCGCGGCGGCGCGTTTCACGGTGGATTTGGTGAAAGCCTTTGAAAGCTTCAGCGAAGACGTGGTGAAGCTCTAATTTTCTATGGACTCAATCAAAACGGAAATTGTTGTCGTCGGCGCTGGTCCCGGCGGTTATGCGGCGGCATTTTATGCGGCCGACCTAGGTAAAAAAGTCATTCTCATCGAGCGCGACAAGCGTCTCGGTGGCGTTTGTTTGAACCGCGGCTGTATTCCCTCCAAGGCGCTGCTTTACGCGACGCACCAGATTGTCAGCGCGCGCGAATCCGCCCATCGCGGCATCACGTTCACGGAGCCCACGCTGGAATTATCCAAGCTGCGCACGTGGAAGGAATCCATTGTGGACAAGCTCGGCAACGGCGTGGCTTCGCTCGCGAAGATGCGCAACGTGACCGTCATCAAGGGCCGTGCATATTTTGAAGGCTCGCAAAAGCTGCGGGTGGAAACCGAGCAGGGCCAGCAATTCATCGAGTACGACAAGGCCATTTTGGCGGTTGGCTCCAGCGCGGCCATGCCCAAGGCGTTTGATTTGGGCAATCCGCGCGTGATGACCTCCACCGAGGCGCTCGAAGTGGAAGACGTGCCGGAAAACCTGCTGGTCGTTGGCGGCGGTTACATTGGCATGGAACTCGGCACGGTTTACTCCGCGCTCGGCAGCAAGATTACCCTGGTGGAAGCACTCGACAGCATTCTGGCCGGCGCTGATCCTGACCTCGCCCGCCCGGTGGTTACCCTGGCCAAGAAGGCATTCAAGGAAATCCGCCTCAAGGCGCGGGTGGGCAAAATGTCCACCGTCGGCAAGCAGATCAAGGTGGAGATGGAATACAACGGCCAAACGCTTACCGAGCTTTATGACCGTGTCCTGGTGGCCGTGGGCCGCGTGCCCAACAGCAACGATCTGGGCCTGGAAAATACCGGCATCCAGCTCGATGAAAAGGGCTATGTGAAGGTCAATCATCATCAACTGACAGACGACCCCAATATTTACGCCATTGGCGATATTGCCGGCGGCATTCTCCTCGCGCACAAGGCGCACAAGGAAGCGCGCATTGCCGTGGAAAACATCAACGGCGAAAACGTGGTGTTTGAAAACATTGTCATTCCCGCAGTGGTGTTCACCGATCCGGAACTGGCCTGGTGCGGTTTGACCGAGGCCGAGGCCAAGGAAAAGGGCATCAAGTATGAAGTTGCCAAATTCCCGTGGGCGGCTTCCGGTCGCGCCCTGAGCTTTGACCGTACGGACGGCTTGACCAAGATGCTTATCGACCCCGATAGCGATCGCGTTTTGGGCGTGGGCATCTGCGGCACCAACGCTGGCGAACTCATTGGTGAAGCCACGCTGGCCATGGAAATGGGTGCCACGGCGGAAGACATTGCCCTCACGGTGCATCCGCACCCGACCTTGTCTGAAACCCTGATGGAATGCGCCGAAGTCTTTTACGGTCACGCCACGCATACCTTCACGCGGAAAAAACAGACCCTGTAATTTATACGCAAACAAAAGCCCCTCGTCTGGCAACGGACGAGGGGCTTTGTCTTTTCGGGAAATAGCTTATGCCCGCCGGTTATGGCGTCAGCGGTGAAATCGTCGGTATGGGCGCATCGGGGGAGGATGGCGGAGCGGCGGGCTGTACGGGCGGTTCCGGCGGTTGGGGGAACACGTTATATTGAGCGCCAAATTGCGCAAGATAATGCAGCGAATAGGCCCGCTGGAATATGATGACCGGCAGCATCAACACGGTTCCCAAGAAGGGTATGGCCAGGAAGCAGGCCGCCGTGCAGCAGGTTATCAGCATGGCCATTACAACCATGGCGGTAATGACAAGGTTTAGCACAATCTGGAACAGGATATAAATGACAAATGTCCCGGGCCTGCTCTTCAGCAATCCCAAAAATTCCCGCCATGCGCCCAGGCATTTTTCCCGTCGCAGAAACATGATGGGCACCACGAAGTCGGCGGTGAGTTTTTGGATGATGGCGAACACAATTGCCAGCAGCAGCAAGGCGACGAACAAGACTATCGAAATGATTAGTTTGGCGGCATCCAGTTCCTGGCTGGCCACCATTTGGATGATGTTTATGGCAAGGAAGATCACCAGCGGCAAAGTCAGAACCAGGCCAATCAGGCTGAGAACCACCTTGAACTTGAACAAACTGTTTGCTTCACCGGCCCAGGCGCTCCAAGGCGCTTCCACTTCTGCCCGGTTTAAGGCCACGCAATGGAGGAACATGAATTTGCCCCGGCTGTTTAGCCAAAGCACCAGCAACCCAATGCCCAATGCCACCAGAAAAAGAACAGCGGCAACCGGTATGATCCACACCAGGTTCGCGATGATATAATCGCTGGCATCATGGTAGAAATGCCGGAATTGTTCCCTCACCGGTTCTTGATTGAAATTCACTTTTCCAGAGTGGTTGGCGTGGTTGTCGTTGAAACCATTGAAGCCATTGAAACCGCCGCCGCCGCCACCGGATTCGCCCAGGCCGGCCAGCCACGCACAGAAGCCAATCATGATCCACCGCGTCAGATTAAACGGCCGGAATAGCATTAATTTCACCCGGTCAAAGGCCGGTTCAATCGGTTCCGTGACGCTGATTTCCCGGGGATGGCTGGTAAGGGGTTGAATGCTCATGATGTGTTTGCTGGGTTGCCTGGAGCATTTTCACAAAAACTATAGCCGTTTGGTATGCGGGCGAAGACAGCGGTCTTTTTCAAGCTGGGCTTCGTTTTCGCCCAGTTACAGGGTTCCTTGAACCTGCGCCTTCGCTCAGCCTCGCCCAGCTTAAAAAATCCTCGCTCCAAACCGGCTACAGTTTTTCTTCAAATGCTCATGTTTAATGCGAACACAACCTGACTGGTTTGATCTCCTCCGTCAAAAATAAAAAGGACGTTAATTTATAATCAGCACCAGCCAAAAAATGCCAAGCAATGGGCAAGGGTTGGTAAGCAGTTCTATGGCTTTGTGGCGATGGTATAAGGTATGTTAAACAGAACGCATTGCCAACTTTCCCGGATTCGCCTGACCGCTTTGGCGTTTCTGTTGCTGCCCGTCCTGTTGTTTGCGGCGGATAAATTGAAGAATGCCGATTGCTTGGATTGCCATACCGACCCTGCCAACAAGCGCACGGTCAACGGCCATGCCGTGCCCCTGGCACTCTTCCCCACCAACGGCTTTGCCAAGTCCGTTCATAGCGCGCTGGATTGCATTGATTGCCATGACGGCATCAAGGAAATGGTGCACGACAAAAACGTACCACCGCCGAATTGCATAGGTTGCCACGATAAAGAGGGCAAGGATTACGCCACCAGCATTCACGGCATGAGCCATGCCATGGGAGCCTCAGGCGCGGCGCAGTGTTGGGATTGCCATGGGTCGCATGAAATTGTGGCGGTGAAAAGCGTCGATTCGCCAGTTTACAAAATGAATCTGCCGCAGACATGCGCCAAGTGCCATAGCAACACCAACCTGACCAAGGAATATCAGATTGAATTTCCCGAGGCCGCCTCACAGTACATGGACAGCATCCACGGAAAGGCGCTGCTCAAAATGGGTCTCATCGTGGCACCTTCGTGTAACGATTGCCATGGCGCGCACAAAATCAAGCGCAGCATCGACCGCGATTCGCCCATCAACCACGCGAACGTGGCCAAGACCTGCGGCAAATGTCACGTGGGGATTGAAGAAACTTACAATAAGAGCGTGCATGGCCAGTTATTGGCCAAGGGCGACCAGCGTGGGCCGGTGTGTATTGACTGCCATAGCGCCCATGAAATTTCCAATCCCGATGGCAACAAATTCAAAGCCTTGAGCGATCAACGTTGTGGCCGGTGCCACGAGGACCGCCTGGAACATTACCGCGAGACATATCACGGCAAGGCCATGTTGCTGGGCAAACCCAATGCCGCGCCGGAAGTGGCCGCCTGTTATGATTGCCATGGTTTCCATGATGTGCTGCCGATTTCCAATCCCGCCTCGCATCTCTCCACCAATAACATCCTGGTCACGTGCCAGAAATGTCATCCGGGTGCCACGGCCAAGTTCACGGAGTACAAGCCGCACGCCAACCCGCTCGACAAGAAGAATTATCCGCTCTTGCATGTGGTATTCCTCGCCATGACCGGCCTGCTGATTGGCACGTTTGGTTTCTTTGGCTTGCACACCCTCGCGTGGCTGGTGCGAGCCGTGTGGCTGTATATGCACGATTCCAAGACCTTCCGCGAAGCGAAGATTAAAACGCAGGAAGGCGACGAATGGTTCACCCGCTTTGTGCCGTTTGAACGGATGTTGCATTTCATGGTGGTTACCAGCTTCCTGACCTTGGTGGTCACCGGCATGCCGCTCAAATTCTATTATACCGACTGGGCCAAGTTTATCTTTAGTGTGATTGGCGGGCCGGAGACGGCGCGCATGTTGCATCGTTTCGGTGCCATCATCACGTTCCTGTATTTCACGCTGCATTTGACCTCACTCATTGGCAAGTCGTGGAAGGGCAGGGGCAATGCCCGCAACCCGGCCACGGGCCGCTTCGAATTAAAGCGCTTGCTCGGGGTGATGTTTGGGCCGGATTCCATGGTGCCCACCTGGCAGGATGCCAAGGACTTGATTGACCATAACAAATGGTTCTTTGGCAAAGGGCCCAAGCCGCAGTTCGACCGCTGGACGTATTGGGAGAAGTTCGATTACTTCGCCGTGTTCTGGGGTGTGGCCATCATCGGCCTCTCGGGCCTGGTGATGTGGTTCCCGGAATTTTTCACACGCTTCCTGCCGGGTTGGGCGATCAACATCGCGCTCATCCTGCACTCGGATGAGGCGTTGCTGGCTGCGGGATTCATTTTCTCGATCCATTTCTTTAACACGCATTTCCGGATTGAGAAATTCCCGATGGACACGGTCATCTTCTCCGGCCGCGTTTCCAAGGCCGAGATGCTGCATGAACGCCGCCGCTGGTATGACCGGTTGGTGGCCGCCGGCAAGCTGGATGACTTCCGCGTGCGTGACGAATGGTTCCGCTGGAAGAACATTGCCAAGTCCTTTGGCTACCTGTTCTTCGGCCTGGGCCTCGTGCTATTGGTCCTGATCATCTACGCCATGGTTTCGCGCCTGATACATTGACGCACAAAATGAATCGCGGGACACCGGCAATGCGCTGGTGTCCCGTTGTTTTTAGCGGGGAGATTCGTCCGGCACTCTATGGCGATTCAATGAAAAGTGCAGCCAGGTTATTAACCAAACATCACGGCTGGAGCCACAGATAAATACAAATGAAACAGTGGAACTGGTTGCAGGGTCAAGGTTTCAGGTTTCAGGCAAGACGCCATGCCTAAGTGAAATTGGCCACCGTACCTTGCCGCCCGGAGGGACGAGTTACACGAGTCCCCAACACCGGGAAATAGACACGGATTGCACCGATTATCACGGATCGCCAACTGACATTCGTCCAGCCATGGTGGGGCGAGCATACTCGCGAGCCGCGAACGTGGTACGACCTGCCCCAAACCTAAGCGGCGGAGCCGGACCGCGGATTGTCCCCAATCCGCAGCGTGTAAATTGGCCGGTGCGTTTGTCATGCCCAACGTCTCGGTTTGTCGATGTGCTGCGACTTGGGACAAGTCGCGCTCCCAAGCATTCGGCAATCATTAAATTTAAGAGCAGATTTAAAAATATTATGACGATCCGTGGCTAACAAACATTGGTTCAAATATCCCGAAAGCGGTGCTGAAGCACCGCAATCCAAACGCTCCGCGTGGTTCGGGAGCGCAGCGCGCGGTGAGCGCCGTAGGCGCGACATCTTTGTAGTATCGCGTCCCCCACGTTCACAAGCTCCATAGGAGCGGCATCAGCCGTTGGCACGCTCAATAAAATATGTCGCCCCGCTGGGGCTTGAATTTTTTGGCGGGCTGTTTTCTACAAATATGTCGCGCCTAACGGCGCTGGGGGCGGGCCCGGCTCGTGAGGACACTTGTGTCTCTATGTTTGCTTTGAGAGAGATGCTTCAAGGTGCTGTGGGCAGGCTGGCCAGCCCTTGACCTTTAAACCTTTCTGCACTTGAAACTGAACACTTCACACTACCGAAACATTACCGAAATCATGGCTACAGTTTTAGCGAAATTACTTTAACGCCATTGCGCCAATGGCACGATGGCGGGCGCGGGTGAATTTTCGTCCACACCTTCAATCAATACGGCAATGGTGGTTTTGGCAGAGGTGGCGGGCAGATGAATCATTAAATTATGAAGACCGGGCGCGGGCCGTTGCGGCTCGGGTATGGTTACGGATTCATCTGTAAATTTAGCAGGCAAGGGCGAGAGGATTTGCAGGCGTAGTTTGGCACTGCCTTGCGAAAGAATTGCTTCGGTGCCACTGGCCGCTATGGAGATGCCAGCCTTGGTATGCCAGTTCCAGGTTATATCCACGGCTTTGGTGGGTTGCAGTTCGTCTTGCACGAGCACCTGGCGCTGGTTTAAGAGCTCGGTACCACGTTGCCAGTTGGCCAATGCATTGGGATAGGCTGAATTTAAACTGGCAATGGCCGCTGACCGGTTGGCGCTGGTGGTAAAAGCTGTCAGGCGGGCCTCGCCCTTGAGGCTTTCGTTTTGGTTATCGATGGTCAACGTGTTGTGTCCCTCGGTGCGCATGCGGTAATAACTCCAGCGTTGTGCGCCGAAATAACCCGGCAAGCCATAGCTGTCGGCGCCCAGGTCAACGGCCCAACGTTCGCCAAAGGCATCCAGAACAAATGACCCGAGATCGAGATGGCCGTGGCTGGCGTGGTTGTTTCCGCCTTTAAAGGCAATATAGATGGCGTTGGGATTTCCCCAGCCGCTGCGGATAAATGCGGCGGCCACGCGCTCAAACGTTGCGCCGGCGGGCAGATGGGCATTCTCCAGATTTCCCGTGCCCGGTTTATCCCAAAGCAATTCCATGACGGCAAAACGGTCGCTGCGCACATGCTTGGGATTTACGAAAAGCATCTCCCTGATGGTGTGTTCGTGTTCGGCGTATTCCGGGTGATTGAACTTGGCGGCCAGCCAGAGCATTTGCGGGGCGCTGCTAATGTCCTCGGAGGCATCGCCAAAATTGGCATACTTACCGATTGGGCCGATGGTTTGCATGCGATAATTGCCGGTGAGGTCAAAGCCTTTTGCCTGTGACAGGCCGAAGTCAGTCCCCAAGGCCGTTTCCAAGGCGGAGAGATAGCACGCGTTGTAGGCGGTGGCGTAATTCCAATAGGTCGGTCCCTCTTCAAAGCCGCCGTCCGGGGCGAAAAGCTTCATGATATTTTCCATGGGCACGCGCGTTAGTTGAATTAGCTGGGCAGCCCTCGCTTTTTCTTCATCAGCAATCGCCAAAGCGCCGACGGTCAGGCCGCCATTGCAGACTTGCGCCCAATTGTTGTGCAAGCCCCGCAGATGGCCGTGTTCTGACAGTCCGGCAATGCCCGGCTCCAAACCTTTGCTGATGATGGCTTGCCGGATGGTCTGACGGTCCGCAGGCGAGAGGTAATCGTATAACCAGTCGTAGCCAAGGCCGAGGGCGGCGGTCATCTCAGCCGTGTCGAGAAAGTGTTTCGGGTACCAATCGGGAAATGCAGTGGCGGCGAGCATTTCATCACGAGCGCGCGCGGCGAAACGGGTATCGCCATTCAACCGGTAAATACCCGCCAGCAGCCAGATGCGTCCCTCCATGGTGCGGCTGACATCCAGAAGCGTGTGTTCGACCCCGCCGATTTCGTACGTGCGTGGGGCTTCGTGCAGGAGGCTTTCGGCGCTCGCCAGCAATTGGGTGTATAACGTTTGCGAGGACGCGTTGGTTTTAATCATCGCTTTGACGGTTGCCAGTTGGTCGTCCAACACCAGCAAACGCGGATGACTTGGGCGCAAGGTTTGCAGGGGATTGGAACCGGCATCCGTGTTTGCCGCGAACGTAGCAGTTGTAATCAATCCCAGGCACCAAATCAGCAGAACGCGTTTAAACATAGTAATGTGAAGGCTTTGACGTGGCGCTGGCTGCCAAGGTTACTGGATTCAGGCGCGCTGTTTGAAGCTTCGCCCTTGGTCATTCACCGTAAATGCCACTGCTTGAGGCTCCGGGCCGGCAGCGTGAAGATTTGGCGTTTCCAATTTTACTGGCGCATTATCATCGACGCCTTGTCGAGGCACGCTTAGAGTTGGTTCAAATTTTATGAGCTTTTTGCGCGATATATTTGGCCCCAGCCGGCAGGAGATTTGGCAGCAATTCGCCGCCGCCGTGGGTGGCAATTATACCGAGGGCGGTTTTTGGAATGCCGGCAAGGTGGAAGCCGGGCACGGCCAATGGGTCATCACGCTCGACACCTACACGGTGTCCACCGGCAAATCCTGCGTGGTCTTTACCCGCATGCGCGCGCCGTATGTGAACCCGGATGCGTTTCGCTTTACCGTTTATCGGAAAAATATTTTTAGCGGCATTGGCAAATGGTTCGGCATGCAGGACATCACCGTGGGCGAGCCGTGGTTTGATGAAGCATTCATCGTTCAAGGCAATGACGAGAATCAAGTGCGCCGGTTGCTGGCGGTTCCCAAGTTGCGTTACCTCATTCGCGCCCAGCCGGACATCCGGTTTACGGTGAAGGATGACGAAGGTTTTTGGGGTGGCCGTAATTTTCCGCCGAACGTGGATGAATTATATTTTGAAACGAGCGGGGTCATCACGGATGTCAACCGGCTGCGACAGTTGTATGACCTCTTTTCCGAAACGTTGGACGGGCTTTGTGAGATCGGGTCGGCTTACGACAAAAATCCCGGCCTACGGTTGTAAAGGGGAGCCGCCGCACCCCGAGCAGTTTGAAGACACGCCCTAAAGACCTTTTTGCAGCAAAAACAGCAAGTAAAGACCGAGGCTGTGGCCAGCAGCGAAACATACCTTTCACAGCGGCACAGTGAAGCCGGCGAAGGCAGGGCAGGCTGGCCCTGAACGCGATAGTTTGATTTGGTCATCCTTTTTATGGTAATTTTCCGGACGCGAAATGAAAGTCACCCTTAACTGGCTCAAACAATACGTTGATTTTAACTGGTCGCCCGAGGAATTGACCGAGCGTCTGACTATGCTCGGCCTGGAAGTGGAGGGCGTGCAGAAGATCGCCGCTGCATTCGATGGCATCGTGGTGGCGCAGGTCATCACCCGCGACAAGCATCCCAATGCGGACAAGCTTTCGCTCTGCCGTGTCAATGACGGCACGGGCGAGCGCCAGATTGTCTGCGGGGCGCAGAATTTTAAGGCGGGCGACAAAGTGCCGCTCATCCTGCCCGGCGCTTCGCTGCCATTGAAGCCCGGCGATAAAGAGCCATTTACCATCAAGGTGGGCAAAATTCGCGGCGTGGAATCGCATGGCATGCTGTGCTCGCACGAGGAACTGGGCATCGACCCCGAGAGCATCGGTCACAAGAAAGAAGATGGCCTGTTGATTTTGCGTGAGGACGCCAAGGTCGGCCAGCCGTTTGCGGAATATCTCGGGCGCAGCGGCAGCGACGTGGTTTATGATTTGGAAGTCACGCCGAACCGGCCGGATTTGAACAGTGTCATCGGCATTGCGCGGGAGATCAGTGCGCTTACGGGAAATCCGCTCAGAGTTCCCGAGATTAAAATTCAGTCGTCCACCGAGAAGGTTGAACAGTTGGTAGCGGTGAAGATTGAAGACGCGGGGCTTTGTCCGCGTTACACCGCGCGCGTCATCAAAGGCGTGAAAGTGGGGCCCAGCCCGGAATGGCTGCGTTCGACGCTGGAGAAGGTGGGGATTCGCAGCATCAGCAACGTGGTGGATGTGACTAATTATGTGATGCTGGAAATCGGCCAGCCGTTGCACGCGTTTGATTATCATTTGATCGCCCGCAGC
>Ga0265327_10002277_pt1 | contig 20626 bp, 21 predicted proteins | sample 41621metaG_FD_202089 | JGI IMG/M metagenome (GOLD analysis project Ga0265327, IMG submission 202089) | Rhizosphere microbial communities from Carex aquatilis grown in University of Washington, Seatle, WA, United States - 4-16-21 metaG | ecosystem: Host-associated > Plants > Roots > Rhizosphere...
GGCATCCAGCACGGCTTCGGCCAGCGTGTCATCGGCCGCCAATCGCCCCGCATCGACGCCGGTCACCTCGGCCCCGACTGCCGAAGTGAGCTTGCCCAGCGACAGCAGACTCATGGCACCGGCGCCCCGACACGATTCATGACGGCATCGGCGGAGTCGGCGGGCTTCTGCGTGCCGAAGATCTCGACCGCCATCGAGACCATGACCATCGAATAGATGAGGTGCAGCAGGTTGAGGGCGTCCTCCGGCAGGTCGTCGAGCCCGAACTTGTCGCAGTAATCGATCGCCTCTTCGAAGCGGGGGGTGAACGCGTCGTAGAACTCCCGGATCTCGACCATCGGGGTGTTCAGGCGCATTTCCCAGCGTTCGGGTTCGGTTGCCAGGCACCACTTCTCGGCAAACGACTCGAACTCGGCGAACGCGCTGGGCAGTTTCGCTCTCGCCATGATCACACCCCCACCGGGGCGCGCTGAGCCTGGTATTCCTCGACCCAGTCGACCGACACCTTGTGCAGATGACGCACCAGGATCTCCTGATCGGACAGCGGGTAGTCATCGACGATGTCGTACTCCAGCGCCGCCTGGGTCCCGCCGAGCATGCCCGCGTCCTGGAGTGCGAACTCTTTGAGCACCACCGAGGCGACCTCGTGCTCGATGCGCTCGCGCACTGAACGCGCCGGGTGAAATGCGTTGTACGCCTCGAACTTATGGGTGTTGTGCGACGTCGGCCAGTAGCGGTACAGCAGATACCAACCGTGGTAGATCAGGATCTCCAGGTTGGGGAAGATCTGGAAGTTGGTGATGCCCCATGGTTCGATACCGCCCGGGTTGAGGCCGGCCGAGAAATGGGTTTCCGGGGTGCGCCAGGGCCCGACCAGTCCGCTGCGGGTGACCCGTTCCACGGGGTACATGTAGTCGGGGTCGAGCTTCCAGCGGCGGGTCCCCGCGGTCGACACCAGCCGGTGCGGGCCGTCGATCTGGAAGTGCCCACATTCGAACGAGGCGTTGGGTTGACGCACCGCGCTCGGCACCTGCTGGGAGTGCAGCGACGGTACGTGGTAGTACTCCTGGAACGCGTCGGCGAAGATCTTCCAGTTGCTGTTGTTCTCCGCCGCGAAGTCGTACCGCTCGGTCATCAACCCGAACGGGTAGTCGTCGAGCGCCGTGATCATCGGGCCGAGGAACTCGCGCAAGCTCCACTGCGGCTCCGGATCGAAGTTGATGAAGATGAAGCCGTTCCACACGTCGCAGTGCACGGGCTTGAGCCCGTACCGGGAACTGTCCAGCCCGAAGAACTCCCCCTCCTGCTGGACGAACGTCAGCTCGCCCTTGAGGTCGTAGCGCCAGCCGTGGTACTTGCAGGTGAACTGCCGGCAGCCGCCCTTGGTTTCTTCGTTCGGGAAATCGTTCCACACCAGCTTGTTTCCGCGGTGGCGGCAGATGTTGTAGAAGGCGCGGATCTGTTCGTCCTTGCCCTTCACCACGATCACCGATGTCCTCGCCGCGTCGATCTCTTTGGTGAAGTAGCTGCCGACCCGCGGCACCTCCTCGATGCGCCCGACGTTGAGCCACGCGCGTTTGAAGACCGCCTCACGTTCGAGTTCGTAGAACTCCGGCGAGATCGAGTCACGGAAGGAAATCGGCCCGGTGCCGAGCTCGGGATAGTGTTCGGTCCAGCTGCCTTCTGCCGGCTTGGGCCACTTAGCCATGATTTCCTCCTCGAAGTGGTTGCGTCACATCGTCTTCCGTCACATCACTGACCCGCCGTTGACACCGAGGGTCTGCCCGGTGATGAAGCCGGCCTCTGGCGAACACAGGAAGCCGACCGCCGCGGCGATGTCGTCGCCGGTACCGAGGTGGCCCACCGGGATGCTGGCCGCCATCTGCTCGTTGGGCGGCAGATTTCCGGCCGCCTGCGATTGGTGCTGCATGGGTGTCTCGATGCCCGACGGCGGCACGTTGTTGACGGTGATGCCCACCGGGCCATATTCGCGGGCAAGCGATTTCGTCAGTGACAGCAGAGCGCCCTTGGATGCGGCGTAGTGTGCCATCCCCGGCGACCCACGCTGCGCACTGGACGACGAGATCATCACGATGCGTCCCCAGCCCGCCTCCAGCATGTCGGGTACCGCGACCTGACAACAGTGGAACGTGCCGGTGAGGTTCACGTCGATCAGCCGCTGCCAGGACTGAACGGTGATGTCGGTGAACGCCGCGAAGTCGACCACGCCGGCGCTGGTGACCAGGATGTGCACAGGCCCGAATTCACTGCGCACCTTGGCGAAGGCGTCTTCCACCGACGCACGGTCGCCGACGTCCACCGCGATCCCGAGTGCCTCCACCCCGTCGGCGCGCAGGTTTTCGGCAACCCGCTCCGCCGCGGCACTGTTCAGGTCCAGGACGGCGACCCTGTGTCCCCGCCGACCCAACTCGTGACAGGTCGCCTCCCCCATGCCCGACGCCCCACCGGTCACCACAGCCACGCGTGTCATGTGCACTCCTACTCGTAAACCACTCGAACGGTCTTGCTGGTGGGCAGAGACTGGCAGGTCAGCACCCAGCCGTCGGCGACCTCGTCGTCGTCGAGCGCATCGTTGTTGAGCATGCGCGCGCTGCCTTCGACGATGCGGGCCATACACGTTCCGCAGGAACCGGTTTCGCATGATGACGGCGCACGCAGCCCGGCGATGCGGGCCGTCTGCAACAGCGTGTTGCCCGCCCGGTACGCCACGGTCGTCTTGCGGCGGTCGAGTTCGATGGTGATGTCCTCGGTCACCGACTCGGCCGCATCGGCAGCAGTGACCGCGGCGACCTGGAAGCGCTCCAGGTGAATTCGGCTGCGCGGCGTTCCGGTCTGCATGACGGCGGATTCCACCGCGTCCATGAACGGTGCCGGCCCGCAGATGTAGTACTCAGCATCGCCGGCATCGGCGATGAAGGATGCGATGGCCTCAGGCCGCACGACGCCGTCGACGTCGTCGAGGTGGTGGCGCACCGTCAGCCGGTCGGAGTTCGATTCCACCAGCGCGCCAAGGGAATCCGCGAAGATCACCGAGTCGCGACTGCGATTGGCGTAGAACAGCCGGATGCGGCGCGAGGTCCCCGCCAACGCGGCGCCGATCAGTGAATGGATCGGCGTGATGCCACTGCCACCGGCGAAGGCGATGATGTCGCACTCCCCCTCACCCAGGACGAATCGCCCTTCCGGCGGGGCGGCATCGATGCGGTCACCGGCCGCGGCGGTGTCGTTCAGCCAGTTCGAGACGAGCCCGCCGCCGTCCCGCTTGACGGTGATCTGTAGGTCGTCCCCGTTGTGCGGGGACGACGACATCGAGTAGCACCGCCGGTGTTGGTCCCCGGCCACCTGCACCCGCAAGGTCAGGAATTGCCCTGCCTGGTAACGGAATCGGGGCGCGCAGTCCGCCGGGATGTCGAGAACCAGCGACACCGCGTCACCGGTTTCCCGCACCACCCGCTTTATACGCAGTGACGCGAAGTCGTCCACAAGATCAGCCATCCCCTCGACAGTATCAAGTACTTGTTATTGATATCAAGTGGTTGATACTCATTCCGTTGATCCCGCGGCCAGGGTGCAAAAAGACGAGTGAGGGGCGCCGTAAGCGCAGGCTCAATGAGAAATGAACTCAGTCCCCGACGTGATCGTCGATGAGCTTGTGCCCGGTGCCCTGCTCGACGACGCGTGTCAGCAGGCGCTTGAGCGTTTCCTGCTCATCGGAGGTGAGGACACCGAACACCGCTTCGTGCGCTTCGACAGCATCACTGACGACCGCGGACGCGGTCTCTCGCCCCTGCTCGGTCAGAAATGCCTGCAGGATCCGGGCATGTTGCGGATCCGGTTTGCGCTCCACCAGCCCGCGGTCCTCGAGCGACTTCAACGCCAACTGCACGCCCTGCGGGGTGATGAGCAAGCGGCGCGCCAGATCGGCACCGGACAGGCCGGGCTCGTTGGAAAGTTGGCGCAGCACACCGATCTGCGCCGTGCTGACGCCGTGGCTACTGACGGCCTCGTTCACCGAAGTCAGAGAGAAGTAGAACGCCTGCTTGAGGTGCCAGAGGAGGTTCTGGTCCAAGTCCACTACGCACCTCCATCGACCTGCTTGTAGATCTGCCCTTCTTTCATCACGAAGCGCACGTCCAGCGTACTGGCGATATCGCGGGACACATCGCCGGGCACGGCGATGATGTCCGCGCGGTAGCCCGGGGCCAGGCGCCCGAGTTCGTCGTCGGCGTCGATGAGTTCGGCGCTGGTGACGGTGGCGGCGCGGATGGCCTGCATGGGCGTCATGCCGCGGGCGACAAGTGCGCACAACTCCTTCGCGTTCTGCCCATGCGGCACGGCCGGCGCGTCGGTGCCACAGGCGATGCGGACGCCGGCCGCGATCGCCTTCGGCAACATCGCTTGCGCCTGCGGGAACACCACCTCGGCCTTCTTGCGCAGCTCCGGTGCGATCCGATCGATGGCCATGGCCTCGGTCAGATAGGTGGTCGAAACCAAGAATGTGCCGGTGTCGGCCATCAACTGGATCGTGTCGTCGGTCGCGAGGAAGCCGTGCTCGATGCAGTCGATCCCGGCGCGGATGCAGGCCCGAATCGCACTGTCCCCCACCGCGTGTGCGGCCACCCGCACTCCCGCACGGTGCGCTTCGTCGGCGATCGCGGCGAACTCGTCGTCGGAGTACTGCTGCGCACCCGGAGCAGTACTGTGCGACATCACCCCTCCCGAAGCCGACACCTTGATCAACTTGGCGCCGTGACGGACCTGGTAACGGACGCAGGCCCGGACCTCGTCGACGCCGTTGGCGATGCCCTCTCCGACGGACAACGGCATGATGCCCGGCGCCAGGCGCTGGAACACCGTCGGGTCGAGATGGCCGCCGTACGGCGTCACCGCATGCCCGGCCGGGTAGATCCGGGGACCGATGTGCCAGCCCTGCTCGATGGCCCGCATGAGCGCAACGTCCAGCAGATACCCACCCGTCTTGACCATGAGACCGAGGTTGCGCACGGTGGTGAACCCGGCCTCCAGGGTCGTCCGGGCGTTCACGGCGCCGCGCAGCGTGCGATACGCCGGATCGTCCTGCACGCCGTGCATCGGACTCGGCAGTCCCTCCGGCCCACCGGGGCCGCCGATGAGCAGGTTGAGCTCCATGTCCATCAGTCCCGGCAGCAACGTGACGTCACCGAGGTCGAGAACTTCCGCCGAATCCGGCACTGGTTCATCAGGATTGACGGCCTTGATGCGGTTGTCCTCGACCACGATGACGGCCGGTGACCGCACTTCGCCGGTGTCGACGTCGGCCCAGCGGGCGGCCCGCAGAACAGTAAGTACCGTCATGGGACCGGTTCGTAGACGCAGTCGAGCTTGGTGGCCCCCGAGTCGGGAACTCGAGGCTGTTTCCAGCACTCGACGGGGAACGACACCATGATCATGGAATAGAGCAGGTGCATGAGGTTCAGGACGTCCTCGGGCATGTCATCGAGGCTGAACTTGTCACAGAACGCGATGGCATCTTCGGCCCGCGGCGTGATCGCGTCGTAGAACGCCTGCATCTCTGGCATGGAGCTGCCCAGGCGCTTGGCGTAGCGCTCGGCTTCGGTCGGTAGGCACCATTCGGAAAACGTTTCCAGGTCGGCGAATTCGGCCGGCAGTCGCACAGTCACGGTCACACCCCCGCGGTCTTGCGCTGGTAGTCCTCGATCCAGGCGGCAGTTTCGTGGTGTAGGTGCCGGATCAGTACTTCCTGGTCGCACAACAGGAACTCGTTGACGGTGCGGGACTCGATCATGGATTGCGTTGCCTCGAGCGTGTTGGCGTCCTGCAGGCCGTACTCCTTGAACGTCACCGCCGCGAGTTCCTGCCCGATGCGTTCGCGTGGAGTGCGGGGCTGCGGGAAGTACAGGGTGCATTCGAAGAGATGGGTGTTGTACGACGTCGGCCAGTAGTGATACGTCAGATACCAGCCCTGACCCCAGAACAGCACGACGAAGTTCGGGAACAACTGGAACGAATCCAGGCCCCACGGATCGCATTTCGCCGGATTGAGGCCGACGGGCATCTCTCCCAGATCGGGCGAATCCCACGGCCCGAACAGGCCGCTCTGGCAGATGTCCTCCATGGGCTTGCGCATCTCGGCGCCCATCTCCCAGACCCGCACCCCGGAGGTGCTGACCAGCCGGTGTGGTCCGTCGATGCGGTAGTGCGGCGCTTCGAACCCGGCCTGGGCCGCAGCCTTCGAATAGTTGGTCGGCGACTGGTTCGCGTGTAGTACCGGTGCGTGGTAGAACTCCTGGAACGCATCCATGTAGAGCTTCCAATTCGCTTTGACCTCAGAGCGATAGGTGAATTTCGAGGTCAGTTTCTCGAATGGATACCCTTCCAAGCCCAAGATCATGGGGCCGAGAAAATCGCGCAGCGACTGCTCCGGTTCGGGTGCGAAGTTGACGAAGATGAAGCCTTCCCAGACATCGCAGTGCACGGGCACCAACCCGTACCGGTCCTTGTCCAGGTCGAAGAACTCGCCCTCCTGCTGGACGAACGTCAGGTTGCCATCGAGGTCGTAACGCCACGCGTGGTACTTGCAGGTGAATTGCTTGCAGAAGCCCTTGGTCTCCTCCAGCGGCATGTCGTTCCACACCAGCTTGTTGCCGCGGTGCCGGCAGATGTTGTGAAAGGCCTTCACCTCGCCTGCGTTGTTGCGCACCACGATGATCGAGGTGTTCACCACCTTGAGCTCTTTGGTGAAGTAACTGCCCTTGCGCGGGAGTTGTTCAACGCGACCGACATTCAGCCACGCTCGCTTGAACACCGCCTTGCGTTCGATCTCGAACTGCTCGGGACTGATCGAGTCCTCGTACGAGACCGGATCGGTTCCCAACCGCGGATAGTGTTCGGTCCAACTGCCCTCGGGTGGCTTGGGGAACCGGGCCATGGCGCACTCCTCATCGACGTCACTACACAGCCGACGGTATCTGCCCGATGCCTCAATGACAAGTAGTTGATACTCGTGTCGCCGGGCGGCGGCGTCAGGGGAACTTGATCGCAGACACGTACATGTCCACCACCGGCCGGAACAGGTCGATACCGTCGAGCTCGTTGCTCAAGACAATGGCATCGCTGGTGGCGAGGAGAATCTGGGCGAACGTGGATGCGGGGATCAGCAGTGTCCCACCCAAGCGGTCGACACCCTCGACGATGAAGCCGGCCAACGCGTCGACCACCTCACATCGCCTGGCCGCCAACCGTTCTCGCACCTCGGGGTTGCGCAGCAGGTACAAGGTGAACTCGTACCCCAACGCGGCATGCTCGGCGCCACGACCACGACTGAGTTCGAGCCAGCGCTCGGCAATCTCGTCACGCTCGTGCGCTCCGACGCGCTCCGACCTCGACATCACTTCCGCGAATTTGTCGAAGTACTGGCGCCAGTAGCGGTCGTTGACCGCCAGGAAGAGATCTTCCTTGGTGGCGAAATGCTTGTAGATCGCCCCCTTGGTATAGCCGGCCACCGACGCGATCTCATCGAGAGTCGCAGGCGCAAAACCCTTTTCAGCGAACACGTCCTCGGCCGCATCCAGCAGCAGCGAACGCGTGTGTTCCAGTCGTCGCTCCCGCGTCCAACGCTCCACCATGAAAAAATTTTGCCACAGATTCCAAGATTCCTATTGGAAACTGAGATACCGGTGGGTATCTTCAAGACGACACGAACTCGAGGAGGCCTCGTGAGTGAAATGCTGAGCAAGAAATCCACTGTCACCGAGTCGCTGGGCGGAACCGCGAATCTCGGTGGCAACCAAGCCCCGTCGAAGCCCGTCAAGATCTGGGCGTTCTTCGGCGGTGCCCTGCTGCTGTTCCAGATTTACGTCTGGACCCGCTGGGTCACCGGGCCCTATTTCGTCCGCATACCCGGTGGACCGACGGACCCGCCCACGTTCATGAAGGTCATGCTGATGGTGAACTGCGCCTTCATGGTGGTGGGCTTCCCCGCCGCCGTGTGGTGGTTCCTCATCAGGCCGTGGCTTCGCGAGCGGCGCATCACGCTCGACGGCATGCTCTTCGTGTCATGCGCCCTGTTCTTCTTCCAGGATCCGCTGCTCAACTACACAAATACGTGGTGCACGTACAACATGTGGCTCTGGAACCAAGGCTCGTGGACATCCCACATCCCGGGTTGGGTCTCTCCTGAATCGCCGGGACACCAAGTGGGCGAACCACTTCCGATCAACCTCCCGGGTTACGGACTGGTCCTGGTCACCCTTATGGTCGGCTGCTGGGCGATGCGCAAGATCAAGTCGCGCTGGCCGAACATCAGCAACTTCCGGCTGATCGTGGCGACATACGCGTTCTGCTTCTTCTTCGACTTCGTCATGGAGGGACTGATCCTGCTGCCGATCGGGTTGTTCGTCTACCCCGGCGCGATTCGAGCAGTGTCGTTCAACGCCGGCACCTACTACCAATGGCCCGTCTACGAAGGGCTCATGTGGGGCGCCGTCATGACCGCGCTGTGTTGTCTGCGGTTCTTCACCGACGACCGCGGCCGCACCGTCGTCGAACGCGGACTCGACAACGTCCGCGGCGGCGTCTTCCGGCAGCAGGGGGTCAGGTTCCTGGCGATCTTCGCCGCCTGCAGCGCCGCGTTCTTCTTCCTCTACAACGTGCCCGCCCAGTGGTTCGGCCTGCACGCCGATCCGTGGCCCGAGGACGTCCAGAAGCGTTCGTATTTCAGCCAGAGTGTCTGCGACGAGCACACGCCCTGCCCGAACCCGGTGCTGCCCATACCGACCAAGCGCTCCGGCTACATCGACGTCGACGGCAAGCTCGTCCTCCCACCGGGTAAAGACATGCCCAAGGACGCTCCCGTACAAATCGGGAAGTGACACCACATGAGTGATCTGTCGCAGAAGAAGGCGGTCGTCACCGAACCGCTCAGTGGGGCAGCCCTCGGGTCGCCCAGCAAGGTCACGCCCGTACGCATCTGGGCCGCGGTCGGCGGCTTGATCCTGGCGTTCCAGCTCTATGTCTGGACCCGGTGGGTGACCGGACCGAACTTCGAGCGCGTACCGGCGGGCCCGAGCGACCCGCCGACGTACATGAAGGCCATCCTGTTCACCTGGACGGGCGTGATCATCGTCGGCCTGCCGGTCGCGGTGTGGTGGTTCATCATCCGGCCCTGGCGGCGCGAGCGGCGCATCACGCTCGACGGCATGCTGTTGATCGCCTGCGGCCTGCTGTTCTTCCAGGACCCGTTGCTGAACTACGTCAACACATGGAGCACCTACAACACCTGGATGTGGAACCGGGGTTCGTGGGTGCAGGACATTCCCGGCTGGATGTCATTCGGCCAGCCCGGCCGCATGATGGCCGAGCCGTTCCTGATGAACGCGCCGGGCTATTGCTTCGTGCTGCTGTGCACCATGCTCGGCTGTTGGGTGATGCGCAAGGCAAAGGCGAAGTGGCCCAACATCAATACCCTGGGCCTCATCGGCGTCGTCATCGTGTGGACGTTCTTCTTCGACTTCGTCATCGAGGGACTGTTCCTCATGCCGATGGGGTTGTTCACCTATCCCGGTGCCATCCGCGCCTTGTCGGTCAATCCGGGCACCTACTACCAGTGGCCCGTGTACGAGGGCCTGATGTGGGGTGGCGTGCAGGCGGGCCTGTGCTGCCTGCGGTACTTCACCGACGACCGCGGCCGCACCTTCGTCGAACGCGGGCTGGACAGCGTCCGCGGCGGCTTTGTGAGGCAACAGATCACGCGCTTCCTGGCGATCTTCGCCGCCTGCAGCGCGTTCTTCTTCGTCATGTACAACCTGCCCGCCCAGTGGTTCGCCATGCACCAGGACCCCTGGCCGGAAGATCTGTTGAAGCGCTCGTACTTCCTCATGGGCGTCTGCGGCGACGGAACCGACCGGGCCTGTCCTGATCCCTCGATCCCGATTCCGCTGCAGAACTCCAGTTACGTCGACATCCATGGCCACTTGGTGATCCCGGACGGCGTCACGATTCCGAAACTCGTTCCTGTCGAGAAGGGCAAATGACTTGTTGAACAACACTTCCGCAGTTGTCAGACCGGTGCCGAACGCGCCGTTCTACCGCGCTGTCGGTGACGAGGTGGAGGTCTTCCACGCGGCTGCTCCGCGAGGTCTGCCGGTGCTGCTGAAAGGTCCGACGGGATGCGGTAAGACGCGCTTCGTCGAAGCGATGGCGCACGAGCTCGGACGGGACCTCATCACCGTCGCCGGGCATGAAGACATGACATCGGCGGACCTGGTCGGCCGGTTCCTGTTGAAGGGTGGCGAAACCGTCTGGGTGGACGGACCTTTGACGCGGGCGGTGCGTGAAGGTGCGATCTGCTATCTGGACGAGATCGTGGAGGCGCGCCAGGACACCACTGTCGTCATCCATCCGCTGGCCGACCACCGCCGTGAACTGCCGGTGGACCGGCTCGGCGTCACGTTGCCCGCGGCACCGGGTTTCCAGCTGGTCATCTCCTACAACCCCGGTTATCAGAGCGTCTTGAAGAACATCAAGGAATCGACGCGGCAACGGTTCGTCGCCATCGAACTCGACTTCCCGCCGGCTGCTGCCGAGACGGAAATCGTGATGCACGAAGCCGGTATCGACGCCGAAACAGCGCGCAGTTTGGTCAAATTCGGTAGCGCCATCCGGAACCTGGACGGCTCACCCCTTCGGGAAGTCGCTTCCACCCGCATGTTGATCCTGGCCGGCGAACTCGTCGCCGAGGGGCTCAGCATGCGTAGCGCTGTCCAGTCGGCAGTCGTCAAGGTGCTCTCCGACGACCACGACATCGTTCGCGCCCTCGGCGAGCTCGCGGACGCCGTCCTCCCCCGGTCGTGACCGATCCCACCGGCCCCGCGCAGTTTCGGCTCCTCGCCACACATGTCGCGGGCCGACCGGTCGACACCGCCGAGGCGCGAGCGGGTGACGCCGCGTACACCGACGGCCAGGTCATCTACGTCTCCGCGGCGCCGCCGGCACAGCAGCGCAACGAGGTGCTGGTGCAGAGCGCGCTGCTCGGCGCGGGCAGCCTCGATGCACCGCTGCTGAAGGCCATCCGCGGCCGCCCCGCCGTCGCACGCCGCTACCTGGCGTTGGAAGGTCGCCGAGTCCTGGCCGAGCTGGCCACCGAGCTCCCACTCGCTGCCGAACTCGACCCCGGCGAAGCCAGCACGGCCAACGCCGACGAGTCCCTGCGAATCGCGAAGGGCCGCAAGACCGTCGACGATGCACCAGACTGGTTTGGCGTCATCAAACCTGCTCGGCTGCTGGCCTCGCCGGTGGGTCCAGGCGCGCGACCCACCGACAACGACCTCCAGCTGACGTTCGAAGTTCCGGATCTCCGAGAGGAACCGGACGACGAAGACCAAGACGAAGAAGGCGAATCCGAGGACAGCAAGATTCTCAAGCTGTTCGAGGCACCGGTGGTCGGCTCCCGTTTGGTGTCCGATTTCCTGTCCAAACTGTTCGGAAGTTCGAAGTCGAAGGGCGACGACGCTGCCGGCGCCGAGATGCAGATCGGCAGCGTGCGGCGCGTCGGTACGGCCGGCCCGAACGCACGCCCGCTGCCCACGCAAATCCGGTTCACCGACGACCGTCGCCCCGGTGCCACCGTGGGAGTCGGGGGCGCCTTGCACCCCGAGTGGGACGTCTTCGCGGGTCGGTACAAAGAGGACTGGTGCCGGGTCATCGATTTTCCGTTGACCGCCGCCGCCGACGTGTCGGCGGCCGGAGTGCCGCACGACGACGTGCTGCGGCGGCGCTTGTCGCGAATCGGCCTCGGACCCAAAGTTCTTCGAGCTCGGGCCGACGGCGACGAGCTGGACATCGAAGCGCTGATCGACCTGTTCGTCGACCTGCGCTCCGGTTTCTCCCCGCCTGAGCACGTGTATCTGGAGCAGCGCAAGCTCTCCCGTAATCTGGGCGTGCTCATCCTGGTCGACGCCTCGGGTTCGGCGACCGAAACCGACGCCGACGGCCTGGCCGTTCATGAACACCAACGCCGTGCGGCTGCCACCATGGCCGCCGTGCTCGAAGAACTCGGTGACCGCGTGGCGGTCTACGGTTTCCGGTCCCAGGGTCGGCATGCGGTTCACCTACCCGCGATCAAACCGTTCGAGCAACGGTTCGGCGCCGTGGGTCGGGCGCGACTGAATCAGCTTGAACCGTCCGGCTATACGCGGCTCGGCGCCGCCATCCGGGGTGCGGGCGAGATCCTCAAGGACCAAGCGGGTACGCCCAACCGGCTGCTCCTCGTCCTGTCCGACGGATTTCCCTACGATGACGGCTACGAAGGCCGTTACGCCGAATCCGACGCACACAAGGCTCTCGAAGAGCTGCGCATGGACGGCGTTGCCTGCCTGTGCCTTTCGATCGGCGGCGCGAGCGAGACCGAGTCGCTCGAACGGGTCTTCGGCTCCGCCAGCTTCGCCAGCGCCGGCACGCTGGCAGACCTGAGCCCGCGGATGGATGAGTTGTTCCTGTCGTCCCTGCGGGAGCTGGCCGCACCGAAGCCGGCCGGCAGTTAGGCATATCAAGTACTTAACATTTGTCTCGTGGTGCGATATGACTAGATGGACGACTATCGCGTCATGAGGGCAAATGAGTGGGGTATTTGTGATCGACGTTGCGCGCCTGGCCGATTGGATGGACCGGGCGGAGCTTCCCGGCGCGCATGAACCGCTCGAAGCCACGTACCTGTCCGGCGGTACTCAGAACGTCATCTATCGGATCGACCGTGGCGACCACACCTGCGTGCTCCGCATGCCTCCACCGGAGGCGCCGGCCGACCGGGACAAGGGCATCTTGCGGGAATGGCGGATCATCGAAGCCCTCGACGGTACCGATGTGCCGCACACGGCGGCCGTCGGAGTGTGTGCGGACGCCACCGTGCTCGGCCGGCCGTTCTATTTGATGGGTCACGTCGACGGGTGGTCGCCGATGGACCAACACGGCACATGGCCGGAGCCCTTCGACAGCGACGTGGCAGCACGTGCCGAACTGTCCTACCAATTGGCCGAAGGCATTGCGCTGCTGTCCAAGGTCGACTGGAAAGCCAAGGGGCTGGCCGATCTCGGCCGCCCCGACGGCTTCCACGAGCGTCAGGTCGATCGCTGGACCGCCTTTTTCGAGCGCATCAAAGGCCGTGAGATCGACGGTCTCGACATCACCACCGAGTGGCTGCGCGGTCACCGGCCTCTCGACTTCATCCCCGGCTTGATGCACGGCGACTACCAGTTCGCCAACGTGATGTACCGGCACGGCGCACCGGCGGCGATGGCCGCGATTGTCGATTGGGAGATGGGTACGGTCGGCGACCCCAAGCTCGATCTCGGGTGGATGGTGCAGAGCTGGCCGGAGAACGCCGAGATGCCATCGGCGATGAACTACGTCGACATGCGTGGAATGCCCTCGCGGACAGCGGTCGTCGACCACTACGCCGAGGTTTCCGGGCGCCAGGTCGACGATCTGGACTACTACGTGGTGCTCGCCAAATGGAAGCTGGCGATCGTGTTGGAGCAGGGTTTCCAGCGGGCGGGTGACAACCAGAAACTCCTCGCCTACGGGCCCGTCATCATCGACCTGATGCGGGAAGCGGCCGAGCTCGCCGAGTCCAGCGACTACCGGTGAAGGCCGCCGTCTGCCCCGGCTACGGGCCACCGGAGGTGATCCGGGTCGAGGACGTCCCGGCGCCCACCCTGTCCGCCGGACAGGTCCGGGTCCGGGTTCACGTGGCCGCGGTGAATTTCCCCGACGTGCTGTTCATCGCGAACCAATACCAGGTCAGCGTGCCGATACCTTTCATTCCCGGCAGCGAATTCGCCGGCGTTGTCACCGAAGTAGCCGATCCCGCAGGCGGTTTCGTGGTCGGTGACCGCGTTTGCGGCGCAGCGTTGCACGGTGCGTTCGCCGAGGAAGTGACCGCACCCACGCACGGACTGACCCGAATCCCGGACGGCATCGACGACCGCACGGCCGCGGCTTTCGGCGTTGCCCACGGCACCGCCTACCACGCGCTGCGATCGGCGGCCCAGGTTGGCCCAGGCATGGACCTGGTGGTCCTCGGTGCCGGCGGCGGCGTCGGGCTGGCCACTGTGCAATTGGGCGTCCTCCTCGGCGCGACGGTCACGGCGGTGGCATCGTCGGACGAAAAGCTCTCGGTAGCAGCGTCATACGGCGCCACTCACGTGGTGAATCACCGTACTTCCGACCTGCGCGGCGCCTTGCGAGACGCCATCCCGGACGGCGCGCACGCGGTCATCGACCCGGTGGGAGGCGACGTGGCCGAACCGGCGCTGCGCTCGCTGCGGCCCGGCGGCCGCTTCGTCACCGTCGGGTTCGCGTCGGGAGTCATCCCCCGCATCCCGCTGAACCTGGTGCTCATCAAAGGCGCACACGTCATCGGATTCCAGCTCCGCGACATCCCACCCGACGAATTCGACCGCAACCGAACGGAACTCGCCGATCTCCTGGCCGGTGGACGGATCGTCCCTCACATCGGCGCCGTCTACCCCCTCGACGACGCCGCCCAGGCTCTCCGCCTGGTCGCCGACGGCATGGCCGTCGGCAAAGTGCTCATTCAGGTGGTCGACTAACTCGCCGGGACCAGGTCGGCGGCGACCGAGGCCATCATGCCGATGCGGAACGTCTCGACAGAGTTCACCGCCCGCCGGATGCCACAGGCGGCGAGTGCCTGTGACTTGAATGCTCTTGCCGCAGCGCTCAACTCATGGTGGACGGTGCCGATGCCGCGCAACTCGTCCGGGCACGCCTCGCCCCACAGCGTCACCTCGGTCTGGCCGGCCGCCAGGGCCGCCAGGACTCCCCCGCGCACCCGGGCGTCGGTGTCGAACAGGTGGGCCGCGACGGCCACCGTCTGCGGGTGCGGGCGGGTCGCGCCCTCGATGAACGCAGACTCGAGATCCGCGGCCCGGACGCCCAGGATCTGGAGTGGGCGGTCATCCTCGTCGCAATCAGCGATCAAGACAGTGACGTCCCAGCCCGCGGTCACCCGGTCGAACAACCAGCCGCCGGCATTCTCGACGGCCTCCGCGACCGTAGCGGCCACGACGTCGAGGCGGTACCTCATCAGGGGACCGTCGGAGCGAGCTCCCGGCGCAACGACTGCACGTAGTCCTTGAACACGTCGGTCACGGGCATCGAAGGATCGAGTAACCATAATGTCTCCATTCCGTTGACAAAGGCCAAAATCTGCACCGCCTTGACGGCGGGGTCCATGTCGCTGCGATACCGGCCTGCCTCTTGGGCTTCCCGGATGCCATCGCTGAGGATTCCGAGCGCGGCCTGGTAGCGCCGAAGCATGCGATCGTGCAACGGGGCGTCGGGCAGGATGTTCTCGATCAACAGCACTGCGAAGGTGCCGACGAGTTCCGGCGAGCGCTCGAACCGCTCCGGCACATGCATCAGTTCTTCGATCAGGTCCCCACTGCGATCGGCGTGGGCGTCATCGTCGGCGTCGCGGGCATCGAGCACTGCGTGCAGCAGCTGCTCCTTCGATTCGAAATGGTGCAGCAGGCCGGCGGGCGTCACCCCCGCCTCGCGGGCGATCTGCGCCAACGATGTACTGCGCCAACCATTTCGAGCAAGCAGGCGTTGCGCGACCTCGAGGATGCGCGCCTTCCGGTCGTCACCTTTGGCGAAGAGCGCGGCATAGGGGCGAGGCTCCGTCACGCCCACTCCCTTCGACCAAACCAACCTAGTGAACACACAGTAGGTTGGTTTGAGCGGTGTGACAAGGGTCTCAGCGAAATTGATTCCGGCGAGCGGTCACAGCCCGAGCGATTTGGCGATGATCAGTTTCATCACCTCGCTCGTACCTGCGTAGATACGTGCGACGCGGGCGTTCATGTACAGGCGCGTGATCGGGTACTCGAGCATGTATCCGTAGCCACCGAACAACTGGACGCAGCGGTCGACCACACGGGCCTGAACCTCGGTGCAGAACAACTTCACCCGGGCGGCGTCGGCACCGGACAGCTCCCCCGCATTCAGCTCGGAGACGGCCTTGTCCACCATGGTCTGGGCTGCCTCGATCTCGGCCGACATCGCGGCGAGCTCGAACTTGGTGTTCTGGAACGAGGCCACCGGGGTACCGAATGCCTTGCGCTCCTTGACGTAATCGATGGTCGCCGCCACCGCGGCGCGCGCCTGGCACACGGATCCGACGGCGACCGTCATCCGCTCCTGCGGCAAGTTGTGGCCGAGGTAGCCGAACGCCTCACCTTCCTCCCCCAGCAGATTGGTGACGGGCACCCGCACATCGGTGAAGGCGAGTTCGACGGTGTCCTGCTCCTTGCAGCCCATCTTGTCGAGTACGCGGCCCTTTTCGAACCCCGGCATGCCGTCCTCGACGACGATCAGCGACAGTCCCCTCCGCCGGTTCTCCGGGTCGGTCGACGTACGGGCAACCACGATCACCAGATCGGCCAGCAGCCCGCCCGTGATGAAAGTCTTGGCGCCGTTGAGCACGTAGCTGTCGCCGTCCCGGACCGCGGTGGTGCGCACCCCGGCGAGGTCGGAGCCCGTGCCGGGCTCGGTCATCGCAACGGCCGTCAGCAGCGTGCCGGCCGCCAGGCCCGGAAACCACCGGGCGCGCTGTTCGTCGTTGGCGTAGTGCAGGAAGTACGGCAGGATCACGTCGAGTTGCGTGCGGACCGTCGACAGCGTGACGAGAGCGCGCGCCGCCTCCTCCTGCAGGACCACGTTGTAGCGGTAGTCGGGCAGGCCCGAGCCGCCGTACTCCTCGGCGATGGCCATCCCGAGCATGCCCAGTGCACCCATCTGCTCGAAGATCGAACGGGGCATCTGGCCGGCCTTCTCCCAATCGGCGAAGTAGGGCGCCACCTCCTTGGCGACGAAGTCGCGGACCAACTTGCGGAAGGCCTCGTGGTCCTCGGTGAACAGGTCGCGGCGCATCAAGACTCCAATCTGGGCACGGCCCATCGGCCGGTGAACGTCGGTTCGCGTTTGGCGGCAAAGGCCGCATACGCCTCCGCGGAGTCCGCGGTGGCGAAGTTGACCGCTTGAGCGCGGGATTCGTTGGCCAGCGCTTCGCGCATCGTGGCGTCGGCGCCCTGGTTCAGCAAGGCCTTGGCCTGGCCGAGTGCGACCGGCGGACCCGCTACCAACCGTGCCGCGAGATCGTCGACGAAGCCGTCGATCTCCGCAGAGGACACCACCCAGGTCACCAGGTTCAGCGCCTGCGCCTCATCGGCGTCGATCGTATCGGCCAGGAGCACAAGTCTCTTGGCCTGCTGCAGGCCGACGATCTTCGGCAGCAGCCACGAGCCGCCGAGGTCCAGCGACAGCCCGCGCTTCGAAAAAATCTGGGAGAACCGCGATTCCGGGGTGGCGACCACGAAGTCGCAACCGAGCGCCAGGTTCCAGCCCGCGCCGACGGCGACGCCGGTCACCTTGGCGATGGTGGGCAGCGACAGCTCATGCAGCGCCACAGCGACATCGGTGAGCTTCTGCAGTTTGCGCAGCGGGTGGATGTCCTCGGGCTCCGAGATGTCCGCCCCCGAGCAGAACGCGCCCCCGGCGCCGGTGAGTACCACCGCCCGCAGCCCGGGGTCACGGTCCGCGGCGCGCAGTTCCGCGGCCAGGCGCACCCACAGCTCGGGGTTGATGGCGTTCTTGCGGTCCGGACGGTTCAGCGTCAAAGTGCGCACGCCATCCCGGTTCTCGCACAACAGCACACTCATCCGATCGCACCGCACCCGCGCAGCCCGGCGATCTCCTCGCCGGTGTACCCGAGTTCGGCCAGGATGGCATCGGTGTGCTGACCCAGACCGGGCACCGCACCCATCGGGAACTCGAAGCCTTCGATGATGGGCGGCGGCAGGATGGCATCGATCGGACCGGCCGGAGTGTCGACCCGCCGCCAGCGGTCACGCTCGGACAATTGCGGGTGCACCAGGACCTCGCTGGGGAGGTTGTAGCGGGAGTTGCCGATACCCGCCTCGTCGGCGATCTTCTGGATATCCGCCAGATCGTTGGTGGCGCACCATGATCCGATCGCCTCGTTCAGGACATGGCGGTATTCGCAACGGCCGGAGTTGGTGGCGAATCTGGCGTCGTCGGCGAGATCGGGACGCGCGATGATGTCGCGGGCCAGCCGTTGCCATTCGCGGTCGTTGGTGGTGCCCAACACCACCGTCTGGCCGTCGGCCGTATCGAAGGCCCCGTAGGGTGACACCGCCGGTGAACTCATGCCGAGTGGCTGTTGGTCGATGCCGGAATGCTGCGTGTAGGTCAGCGGATAACCCATCAGTTCGGCCATGGTGTCGAACAGGCTGACGTTCACTGCCGCGCCGCGGTGCGAGCGACCAGCACGCGAAAATAACAGAGCGAGAATCGAAATCGCCGAATACAGCCCCGACGAGATATCTGCCACGGGCGGGCCGGGCTTGGCCGGCGCACCGGGCTGCCCGGTGATCGCACAGGTCCCGGACTCGGCTTGCACCAGCAGGTCGTAGGCGCGTTTGTGGGACAGCGGGCCGCCGGCGCCGTAGCCGTCGATCTCGACGGCGATCACATCCGGATGGGACTCCGCGAGGTCGGCGGGCGAGATGCCCAGCCGCGCGGTGGCGCCCGGCGCCAGGTTCGACACCAGGACATCGGCGCGATCCAGCAGTCGGTGCAGAACGGCAAGACCGTCGCCGGTCTTCAGGTCGAGCGTCACCGACTCCTTGCCGCGGTTGGCCCAGACGAAGTGCGCCGCTTGGCCTCTCACGACGTCGTCGTAGTCGCGCGCGAAGTCCCCGCCGTTGGGGTTCTCCACCTTGATCACCCGGGCGCCGAAGTCGGCGAGGGTGCGGGTACACATCGGCGCGGACACGGCCTGCTCGAGGGCGATCACCGTCACCCCCGAAAGTGGTGCGGTCCCATCCCCCCGGTCGCTGCGCTCTTGCCCCCGAGGTTTCACATCACCATTCCGCCATCAACCGGCAGCACCTGGCCGGTGATGTACGACGCGGCATCCGACGCCATGAAGACGAACGCACCGGCGACCTCGTCGGGATCGGCCCAGCGTTTCATCGGGATGCGGTTCATCATGTTCGCCGCGAACTTCTCGTTGGTGCGGATGGTCTCGGTCATCGGGGTGGCCGCCAGCGGGGCCAGGGCGTTGACCGTGATGCTCTTCGTCGCGAGTTCGCGCGCAAGCGATTTGGTGAATCCGATGATGCCGGCCTTGGCCGCCGAATAGTTGACCTGGCCGAGGGTGCCGGTCAGCCCGGCGGCCGACGTCACATTGACGATGCGTCCGGTGCCGTCCGTCGGGAAGTAGGGCAGCGCGGCCTGCGTGACGTTGAACGCGCCCATCACGTGGATGTCGAACAGCAACCGGAACGCGTCCTGCGTCGTCTTCTCGAACATCGCGGGCTTGGTGACGCCGGCGTTGTTGATCAGGATGTGCAGCGCGCCGTCTCCCAGCGCCGCTGCCTGTGCGACCGCAGCATCCGCGGAGTCGCGGTCCGACACGTCGAGCGCCGCGGACTCAGCCCGGCCACCCGCCTCCGAAATGCGTTCCGCGACAGCGGCGGCAGCGTCCTTGTCGAGATCAGTGACCAGCACGGCGGCACCCGCGGTCGCCAGGGCGCCCGCCACCGCCGACCCGATGCCGCCGGCTGCACCGGTGACCAGTGCCGCGCGGCCGGTCAGGTCGAAATACGTCCTCATCAGTAGCACTCCATCTCAATAACTACGGGGCAGGCCGAGCACATGTTCGCCGAGGAAGTTGAGGATCATCTCCTGGCTCACGGGGGCGATCTTCATCAGGCGCGATTCCCGGAAGTACCGCGACACGTGGTACTCCTCGGAATACCCCATGCCGCCGTGCAATTGCAGGGCCCGGTCGGCCGCGGCGAATCCCGCATCCGCACACAGATACTTCGCGGTATTCGCTTCGCGCCCACAGGGTTTCCCGTTGTCGTAGAGCCAGGTCGCCTTACGCAAGATCAGCTCGGCCGCATCGAGGCGGGCCAGCGAGTCGGCCAACGGGAACTGCAGGCCCTGGTTCATCCCGATGGGGCGGTTGAACACGGTGCGCTCGTTGCCGTACTTGACGGCCTTCTCCAGCGCCACCCGCCCGATCCCGAGCGCTTCGGCAGCGATGAGCATCCGCTCTGGGTTGAGCCCATCGAGGATGTACTTGAACCCCTGGCCTTCCTCGCCGACACGGTGCGCCTCCGGCACGATCAGGTCGTCGATGAAGACTTCGTTCGAGCTGACGGCGTTGCGGCCCATCTTGCGGATCGGCCGGATGTCCACGTGGTTACGGTCGAGGTCGGTCAAGAACAGCGTCATGCCGTCGGTCTTCTTGGTGACCTGGTCGTACGGGGTGGTACGGGTCAGCAGCAGGATCTTCTCCGACTCGATGGCTTTGGAGATCCACACCTTCCGGCCGTTGATGCGGTACTTGTCACCTTCCCGCTTAGCGAACGTCGTGATGCGCGAGGTGTCCAGTCCGGCACCGGGTTCGGTGACGCCGAAGCACACATGCAGGTCGCCGTTGACGATGCGCGGCAGCGTCTCCTTCTTCATCTCCTCCGAGCCGTGCTTGACCACCGGT
>Ga0265327_10002278_pt1 | contig 20624 bp, 18 predicted proteins | sample 41621metaG_FD_202089 | JGI IMG/M metagenome (GOLD analysis project Ga0265327, IMG submission 202089) | Rhizosphere microbial communities from Carex aquatilis grown in University of Washington, Seatle, WA, United States - 4-16-21 metaG | ecosystem: Host-associated > Plants > Roots > Rhizosphere...
CCTAACACAAAAACAAAAACCTCAAAAAAACAAAAAGTTGGCTGCTGGATAGGTGACCTTGCGAAAAAACAAAAACAAAAACAAAAATAGCATGCACCAAAACAATCAAAACCTACACATCCCAGTTCTGCTCGAGGAAATCCTGCAGTATCTGAGCCCCAAGCCAGGTGAAACATACCTGGATTTGACGGCCGGCTACGGTGGGCACGCCAGCGCAGTTCTGGAACGTACCTTACAAGCTCCGGCGACTCTTGTAGACCGTGATGACACGGCAATCAAAAGTCTTGAGGAAACATTTACAGGGAAGACGATCGATATAATTCGAGGCGATTTCCTAAGCGTCAGCCGCAGTCTACATAGTTTGGACAAGCGGTATGATATGGTTTTGGCTGATCTTGGTTTATCGTCACCGCACCTTAACACAGGCGCTCGAGGCTTTTCCATCCAACACGATAGTCAGTTGGACATGCGGATGGATACCCGTCAGGAGTTGACCGCTGCAGACATCGTAAATACGTACGATGAAGCGGATTTGGCGGAGATATTCCGTAGATACGGAGAAGAGCCTAAAGCTGCCACTATCGCACGTATTATCGTGCAGAACCGACCAGTCAGAACGACGGGCCAGCTTGCTGGTTTGGTCGAACATGTCTGGCCAAAAGGCAAAAGCCGAACTCATCCGGCGACCCGCGTCTTTCAGGCGCTGAGGATCGTTGTCAACGATGAGCTCGCACAGCTCGAACAAGCTTTGCCGATATGGATTGATTTGCTGAATGAGGGTGGCCGCTTGGCGGTCATCAGCTTTCATAGCTTAGAAGATCGTATCGTCAAGCAGGCCTTGGCAGAAGAAAGTGCTGGCGTCTATGACGCGCGGCTCAAGTTGCTTACCAAACATCCTGTAACGGCCGGTTCGAAAGAAATAGCTTTTAATCCGCGAGCACGGAGTGCAAAACTTCGGGCCGCAGCAAAAATAAACACATAGAAGGGGGAATGCTTACATGCCAATTCAGGTAAAAAGCTCCTCCAGGGCTTACAAAGTTAAAGTACGAGTACTTTAACCGAGTAGCACTGCTCCCACCCACCAAAACAGTGGGTGGGAGAACCAAATATCAACTAAAACAAAAACAAAAAATATATGACATACTCGAGTTCGCTGGCCATGAGCCGGCAGCGATATGCCGCCCGGAATCAGAACACTACGTTCATCAAAAGCCGGGAAGGTACGATCGGACCGATTAGCAACACCATAATCTTGGTAGTACTGGCGTGTCTCCTCGGTCTGCTGTATCTTACGCAGGTGACGAAGACGAATGCTTACGGCTACAAGATAAACGATTTGCACAAACGGCAGACGTCGCTTTCACAGCAACATGATCAGCTGGAAGTGGCAGCAGCTCGCCTGCAGGCGCTCGACCGCGTCAAAAACAGCGCGGTAGCTAAAAATCTGGTGTCAGTCGCTCCCAGTTCCACGGTTCAGAATTAGCCGGCAATCGCAGACATTTAAAGATATAGGATTTTATGCGGCCACAGCAGCAACAGTCCAGTTTACGCAATCCATTGGCGCGTATCCGTTTCTGGTACGCGTTACTGCTATTTATAATGGGGATCTTCGTAATCAGGTTGTTCTATCTGCAGGTTATCAGGCATGATTATTACAAAAAAACGGCGCTGCAGGGTCAATACAAACAGTACGAGATACCGGCCGAGAGAGGCATAATCGAAGCCCATGATGGTGATTCGGTATTGCCAATCGTGTTGAACGAGACCAAATACACGCTGTTCGCCGACCCGAAATACATTAAGGATCCTTCAAGCGTGGCCGACCAGGTGCAAAAAATCATCGGTGGCAATGCCTCGGACTATGAAAAATTGATGAAATCCGATACCCGTTACGCGGTGCTAGCCAAAAAGCTGCCCAAAGATCAGAAAGACCAACTTGACGCTTTGAATCAAAAAGGCCTAGGAACTCGAGATGAGTCGTATCGGACGTATCCGCAAGGTGATCTGGCTGCTCAGACATTGGGTTTTGTAAATGACGATGGGCAAGGGAAGTATGGTATCGAACAGGCGCTCGACAACGAGCTGAAGGGTACTCCTGGCCAACTCAAAGCCATTACTGATGCATCTGGCGTACCGCTAGTCACCAATAAAGATAATGTTGTCACTGATCCTCAGCCAGGGAACAAGGTAGTGCTGACACTTGATGTTTCAATGCAGAAGCAGCTCGAGGACATCTTGAAGAATGGTCTCGACGCGGTTCACTCAACCTCGGGCAGTGCGCTTATCATGGACCCTAACACCGGGGCAGTGAAAGCCATGGCGAATTACCCAAGTTATAATCCGGCCGAGTTCTATAACGTTGAAGATGGCAATGTCTTCAATAATGCTGCGGTTAGCTCACCGCTGGAAGTAGGTTCAATCATGAAGACTCTGACGGCCGCTGCGGCTCTTGATCAAGGAGTTGTAACGACCAACACGACCTATTATGACCCGAGTCACTTCACGGTTGATGGCTACACCATCAAAAACATTGAGGAAGACGGCGGCCCAGGTACCCGCAATATCGCTGATATCCTACAGCTGTCACTAAACACCGGAGCTACCTGGTTACTGATGCAGATGGGCGGCGGACAGATCAACGCCAAGGCTCGCAATGCTTGGTATGACTACATGACCAATCACTATCAGCTTGGCAAGGCCACTGGCATCGAGCAAGGTTATGAAGCCGATGGTTCGATACCCGATCCGAACAAAGGCTATGGACTTGACCTGCAATATGCCAACACTGCTTTCGGTCAGGGAATGAGTGCTACGCCGCTGCAGATGGCTGCCGCATTGTCAGCCGTACTTAACGGGGGTACATACTATCGACCACGTTTGGTCGACCAGACCATCGACAGCAGCGGCAAGACGACAACTGAGAAGCCAGACGTGGTTAAGACAGGGGTGGTCAAAGCCTCGACCTCAACAACTATGCAGAGTTTGATGGAATACGTCGAGAATAAGAATCATGTCCTGTACCAACTACCTCAACTGCCTGCCGGCTATAATATCGGCGGTAAAACCGGTACAGCAGAGATTACTAAACCAGGCGGCGGCTACTATGATGATCGATTCAACGGGACATTCATCGGCTTTGTTGGCGGCAATAGCCCGCAATATGTCATTATCGTGCGGGTCAACGAACCGCACATTTCAGCCTATGCTGGCGCCGGAGCGGCAGCGCCGATATTTAGCAAAGTCGTCACTATGCTGATAAATAATTTCAATGTAACACCTAAGAGCCAATAAGCGATATACTATCTAAAAGGAAAAACAAATGCACTCAACCCTGAACATCATCGTAGAAACTAACGTTGTCATCCGCATCTTACTGCTCGGTTTCTTCGGGTTCGTGCTGAGCATGCTGATTACACCGCTGTATACCACGCTGGCCTATCGTTATGAATGGTGGAAGCGGCCGCGCCAGACAACGGTCACGGGTGAGGTAGCGGCGGTTTTTACCAAACTGCATGCCGAGAAGCACAAACGGCACATACCGACCATGGCCGGCATGATCTTCGTGGCGGCGGTCGCCATCGTGACGTTGCTTGCTAACCTCAGCCGGACAGAAACTTGGCTACCACTGGCTGCCTTTGTCGGCGCAGGAGCGGTCGGGCTGATTGACGATATCATCAATATCCGCGGTGATGGTTTGGGTGTGGCCGGTTTACCTTCGAAGCTCAAACTTTTGCTCATCACGATGATAGCGCTAGTGGGTGGATGGTGGTTTTATGACAAGCTCAGTGTTAGCAGTATTCACATACCGATGGTAGCCGAGCCTTGGCACATCGGCTGGCTGATTATTCCGTTATTCGTTTTGGTTGTCGTGGCGACAGCCAACGCGGTGAATATAACTGATGGCCTGGATGGTCTGGCTGGCGGATTGACGGTGACGGCTTTCTCAGTCTATACGGCAATCGCGTTTCTTGAAGGGCGTTATGGGGTCGCTGGATTCTGTTTAACGATAGTCGGCGCACTGCTGTCGTATACTTGGTTCAATATCTTTCCGGCTCGCTTCTTCATGGGTGACGTCGGGTCATTTGCTCTCGGAACGGCGCTCGGGGTTGTGGCGCTGCTGACCAACACAGTGTTGCTGCTGCCGATAATCGGCATCGTCTTCGTGGCAGAGGCCGGCTCAGTTATTATCAATGTCACTTCCAAAAAGCTGCGCAATGGTAAAAAAGTCTTCAAGAGCTCACCAATCCATCATCATTTCGAAGCCAGCGGCTGGCCGGAGACCAAGATAACTATGCGGTTCTGGGTCATCGGACAGATGGCTGCCGTGGTGGGATTGATACTTTTCATAGTAGGGAAGTACATCTGATATGAAACCGCGTCGGCGACTTCCGAATAACAGCATCCAACAGCGGCGACACAAACCGGATTACTGGCTGTTGATTATCAGTATTTTGATGCTGGTTATCGGTTTGGTAGTGGTATACGCCATCAGTCCCGGGCTGAGTGTCCAGAAAAACGTCAGTGAAAATTACTATGTAGGCAAGCAGTTGATTGCCATTGCCATGGGTGTGGTTGCTTTTGTCGTCGTTGCGGGGCTGCCCATACACTGGTGGCGGCGTATCGAGTATCCGTTGCTGATTGCTGCCGGAGTCTCGGCTATCGCAGTCAGATTCTTCGGTGAGCGGGTTAATGGCGCATATCGTTGGATACAGGTTGGCGGATTGTCGTTCCAGTCGGCCGAATTGATTAAATTCGCACTTTTGATATGGCTAGCTGGTTTCTTGGCTGACCGGATAAAAAGCGGTGATATTCGCGATGCTCGGAAAACTTTCAGACCGCTTATCATCGCACTGGTGTTAGTCGCAGTAGTGGTCGGAAAAGTGCAGAGCGACCTTGGTTCTACCGGTGTTATCATCGCCATCATGGCCGCTATGGTCTATGTGGCTGGGCTGCCGTTGAAACGCATCGTGACTATCGGCGGGATAGTGGTTATCGGCGTGGTTCTGCTTATCGCTAGCAGCGGTTATCGCCGGGCGCGCTTGGAGACGTTTTTGAATCCCAGTCGCGACTGTTTGAATACCGGTTATCAGGCCTGTGAGGCGCTTATTACCGTCGGTTCGGGCGGCATGTTTGGCCTTGGGCTCGGCAGAAGCGTGCAAGCTTACGGCTATCTGCCGGAAGCGGCCAACGACTCTATCTTCGCTATCTTTGCTGAGAAGTTTGGCTTCATCGGCACGACGGTGCTCGTCGGGCTGTTTGCGGCCTTCTTTACCAGGCTCAAACGGATCATCGATAGAGCCCCGGACACTTATAGCAGGCTACTTGTGACTGGCATACTGGCCTGGCTGAGTACGCAGACCATCATCAACATCGGCGCTATGATCGGACTTTTGCCGCTGAAGGGCATAACGCTGCCATTCATCAGTTACGGCGGTACTAGTATCCTCTTTGTGACAGCGGCTGTTGGCATCGCTTTTCAGGTTTCACGGTATACTACATATAGTGCACAACGAACGACACAAACAGAAGGAAATACCAATGAAAATAGTGCTGACCGGCGGCGGCTCCGGGGGGCATATCACCCCAATCCTAGCGGTCGCTGATGAGATTAAGGAGCTTAGTCCCGGTGCTGAACTGTTTTATGTCGGCCAGAAGGGCGATAAACTCGGGGACATACCCAAGCAGCATATGAGTATCACGGGGACTTACGTTATCAGAGCAGGGAAGTTCCGACGGTATCATGGACAGGGCATCTGGCAGATATTCGACCTGCTGACGCTGTGTAAGAACGTTCGAGACGCGTTTTATGTGGTGATAGGTATAATCCAGGCATATCGGCTTTTGGGGCGTCTCAAGCCCGCTGTGGTGTTCGTAAAGGGTGGCTTCGTGGGTTTACCGGTCGGGATTGCTGCCAGATTCCGCCATATTCCCTATGTGACACACGATTCTGATGCGCTGCCAGGACTTACGAACCGACTACTTTCCAAGCACGCCAGTCAGCACGCCGTAGCCATGCCGAAAGATCTATACAATTATCCCGCTGATAAGACTGTCTATCTCGGTGTACCCATAGGCGCGGGTTATAAGCCTGTCAATGAACAGGCGATGCTGACATTTCGCCGAGAAATCGGCCTGGACGGATATAAGCATATACTTTTGGTAACCGGCGGAGGTTTGGGCGCGCAACGGATAAATGACGCAATAATAATGACTGCAGATAAACTGCTAGCAGACTATCCGGAACTGGCGCTAGTGCATATTGTCGGCCGCAAACACGAGCTCGATGTAAAAAAACAGTATAAAAAAGTACTGAGCGAGGAACAGCTCAAACAAGTCTTCATAAAAGGATATATAACAGACCTGCACCGCTACAGCGGTGCGGCAGATGTGGTAGTGACCCGGGCGGGTGCGACGGCGCTTGCTGAATTTGCCACCCAGAACAAACCTTGCATAGTCATTCCAAACCCATACCTAACGGGCGGTCATCAGCTTAAGAACATCGAGCCTTTTGCAAAGTCGGGGGCTATACGGGTTGTTGATGAGGGAGCGCTTAAGACAGACCCTGAGAAGTTACTAGTAGCCATTAGGGGGTTGCTGGCGAGCCGTGAATCACGCAATGAACTTTCGCAAAATATCGCTACGTTTGCCAAGCCGGCAGCTGCCAAAGATCTAGCAAACCTGCTTTTGACATATAAGTCGAAGCTCAAGGAAAGCAATGCGTCTGCGACGAAAAACTAAACCGCGTGTGCGGCAAGCTGTCCCTCGCACCGAGCGGTCTGAAACGCCGGTATTCTCATATTCTTCGAAGCGATCGGCCAGCGACCGGTCTTCCGGTCGGCAGGATGCGCCACAGACCGTCAGAACAGGGGTCAGCAAGCCGCCGCTGCTGCATCGCTTGCCAAGTTGGATTGCTGCCGTAGCCATTTTCGTAAGTATTGCGTATTTACTGACGCTGACGACTACACCGCGTATTGTAGCCGCTAATTCAAGTGGTACCAGCAGCTTGCTTCGCGCAAATGCTGTCTACAAGCAGGCGGCCAGTCAGATTTTAGGCTTCTCATTGCTCAATCGGTTGAAATTCACTATTGATACCAGCGGCTTTGAGCAATCCATGAAGAATAAGTTTCCTGAACTCAGCCAGGCTTCTATAACATTGCCTCTGATAGGTCGCCAGCCGGTAGTTGAGCTGGCCGCCAGCCAGCCAGCAATATTGATAAATTCTGCTGGTACGACGTTTGCACTCGACAGTGGAGGCAAAGCTATCATCGCGGCGTCTGATTTGGCAAACCTGGGACAGCGGCAATTGCCGACCGTGACCGACCAAAGCAATGTGCCGGTCACGTTGGGAAAAGGCGTGCTTACTGCTGATGAGGTAAACTTCATAGCAGTCTTGAACGCTCAGCTCATAGGACAAAAACTAAGTATAGATTCCATCATGCTGCCGCAGGTTGCAAATGAGCTACAGGTCCGCCTGAAGGGGTCACCGTATTACGTCCGGTTTGATATGGAAAACGACCCCAAGCAATCAGCGGGGACACTGGCGGCATTAAAGGTGAATCTGGACGCCAATCATATCGTTCCGTCGGAATATATCGACCTGCGTATCCCCGAACGGGCGTATTATAAATAGTATGACAAGAAGGCAGATGTTTGCCCTGATCGCTACCATACTGGGTAGCGGCATTGTGATTCTCGATGGTACGGTGGTGAATTTGGCGCTTCCGAACTTGGCACACGACCTGCATGCCAGCTTTGCCGACCTACAGTGGGTTATTGATGCCTATTTGTTATCACTTTCAGCACTGATACTCATCGGCGGCTCATTGGGCGATATATTCGGCCGGAAACGGGTCTATATGACCGGTTTAATCGGCTTTGGCGTCGCTTCGCTACTGTGTGGATTGGCGCCTAATTTACAGATACTGATAGGGCTTCGGGTCATCCAGGGCGTGGCGGGAGCGCTGCTAGTACCAGGTGCGCTCGCTATTATCAATACCAACTTTCGTCACGAGCAGCGCGGAAAAGCCTTCGGCCAATGGACAGCCTGGTCATCAATCGTCACTGCCATCGGACCGCTCCTGGGCGGTTATATCATCAGTGTGGCCTCTTGGCGCTGGATATTCTTTATTAATCTGCCCCTCGTCGTAATCTGCTACATCTTGGCAGCCGGTAATATAGAGGAATCAAAAGGGGAAGGAAAACGGACGATCGACTTTCGAGGCGCGGCGTTTGCCGCGCTGGCATTGGCTGGCATAAGCTATGGTCTCATTGAAGGACCGCCATCTCACTGGGCTAGCAGGGCAGTGGGAGCCTTGATCGCCGGTGTTATTTTCGGTGCAGGGTTCATTTATGTCGAGATGCGAGAGAAGGACCCAATGGTAAGTCTAAAGCTGTTCAAATCCCGAAACTTCAGCGGAGTAAATATCACAACATTCGCTATGTACGGCGGTTTAAGCGGTTTTATATTCGCACTGCTCATCTATCTCCAGACTACCTTACACTATTCAAGTCTCCAGGCGGGCATGAGTCTTTTGCCGATCAGTATCGTTATGGTGCTACTTGCTGGCCGCATGGGTAAGATTGCTAGCCGGGTCGGGTCGCGCCTGTTTATGACTTTTGGTCCGTTTATATCAAGCTTAGGTATCTTTTGGTTATCACGGCTACATGCCGGGGATTCATACTGGCGAGGTGTTTTCCCGGGAATATTTTTATTCTCTCTCGGTCTTGCAATTACTGTCGCACCTCTAACCATTACGGTGATGAGTTCTGTGCCGCAAGCTGATTCCGGTATTGCTTCCGGTATCAATAATGCTGTCACGCGTGCTGCGGGGTTAATTGTAATTGCCGCACTGGGATTATTCGGGGTAGAGCAGGCTTACCACTTCAGTATGCTGCTCTGCGGCAGCCTACTGGCAATCGCTGGGTTGGTATCGTTTATTATCATACAGAATCCAAAGACAGAAATCGCCAGATAGTGCCCCCCTCTCCCCCGTATGTTCGCAAATTGTTCATACTATTCAAAATGTGTAGCATGTCAAAAAAACTATATATAAATATAGTAGGGTAGAAAAGTCAAATATATACAAATAGGGTAAAAGCGGGGAAACATACGAAAAACATATAGCAAAGAACGAAAGTGTGAAAAGTCAAATATTTCACGGTTGCACATGTGGAAAACTATATGTATGTCGTAAATGTGACAAACCTCACAGTAGCACAATACAGCGTTACCAATGATAGACAGTTATGTTAATGCGCAGTGCAGTAATATGCGCCTTATACGTAAATTACCGAGAACTACCCTGTTAGAAGAGGTATTCGTATTCAACTATATAGAAATAACGCGCGTCGCAAAAGATATATTGTGCGACGTAGTATGTATGCGCAGGTTTGGTGCTCTGCTGCCATGTTTGCGACGCCTATTTTCATATGTGCTTTAATTTTTTCATTCATTGTTTGCATTTCCCTAACTAAACACTCTTCTATTCAAAAACTATACCTCAGTGCAAATACCCTCGACATGCATGTCTACTATATCGTGTTCGTAATTTGTACAATTTATTTGCAAAGTATAAAATCTATTTAGCAAGCGGTATTAAACCTACTGCGGACTACTAGTCCTGTTGGAGGATTGTAGCCACAGTTCTTCTGGAGTCTTGTGAGCTACAGCTGCCAGTCGTCGTCTTTCCTGCTCGGCGGACCTTAGCTCTGCTTTTGCTTGCGAACGTTGTTTTTCGATATCAACGAGTTTTAGGGCATCACTTTCTAGAAAGATAGGCCTATGAGAATCATCCTCTGTCATTACAGGAATAAATGCTAAATCCCGATAAGTATTCATTCTGCGATATGCAGTAGAACGGGGTATACCAGAAGCGATTAAAAGTTCTATAACGCGGGTAGTTCCCATTAGTGTTAAGTTAGCTTCGGCAACAATCCGATTCGTAACTTCACCTACGTCTTCTGGGGTTAGTTCTCGCCCAACGTACTCAGATAATACAGTTTCAGCAGCTCTGTTCACTTCCAGGTTGAGAGGGGATAGAGGCTCTCCTTCGGTCATCGTCTTATTCTGCGAGCGTATAGGTGGCTTTGGCGGTTCGTTTGAACTGTGGCTTGCCTTGGAGGTTCAGGAGGATAGTTGTCTCTTTGACCTGGCGGCTCTTGAGGACGCGCTTGACGATCTCGTCGCGGTGCAGGGGCTCCCCTGCCTTCTTCAGAACCTTAGCGATAACGTCGGCGACGGTACCCTTGTCATATCCCCATTCTTTAAGGGCGTAGATGCCGCGGCCGATGAGGACAAAGCGCTTGTCTTTGATAAGTTCGTTGTGAATAGCTTGAGTAGTAACGTCTTTGCGGCGGAAGCTTGAATCTTTAATAGTCTTGGCTATTTCGTTAAAGTGCATCGGTTTGCCGCTGTCGTGTAGGATGACATAGATCTTGTCACGGATATTCTTAGGGTTAACCATAGGCCATTTAACTAGGCCCCAGCGACCGTTTAGCGTTGCCAACTCTTTAGAGATGCTGGCTAGGGCCTGGACATGCTTGACATCTTTTTTCTTGAGTTCTTCAGCAACTTTCTCAACGGGTACGGGCTCGCCTATTTTCTTGATAGCGTCGATAATCTTCCCCACTTCGGTGCGGATAGCCTTTTCGTCGTGTTCGCTGGCGATGCCGGCAGCGTGGAAAAAGAAGTCATTTTCATCAATAGTGGCTAGCTTCGGACTCAGTTCTGCCAAAAATGATACACGGGATTGGTCGATACGGCTATTTTCATCTGTAACGTGAGAAGCCAGGTCGCTGATACGTGCCACCTTCCCTGCTCGCTGCAGTTCCTCGATGAAGACTTGCTGCACTTCTTTGATATGCGGCAGGTCTTTGTCGGCAGAAGCCTTCAACTTGGCCATGACTGCTTTTTCAAGCTGGCGGACACGCTCTCTGGTGATACCTAGTAATTCACCGATCTGCTCGAGAGTTTCCCTTCGGTCAAACAGGCCGAAGCGACGTGAGATAATCTCACGTTCCCTCTCTCGGTCGATCGTAGCCAGTACGTCTTTTATTACCTTCTCAATGTCGAGTGCTTCAGGTGTAGATTTGTCTGGCATAATTCGTCGCTTCCCTATCTGTTAATTCAGTTATTTATAAAAGCAATTACTGCAATTATATAACTTTAATTTTTAAAAGTCAAACTTAGTTTTTTATGTACTTATTGTAGCACGTAATTGCACCATAAGCACAATACGTGTATAGAGATATTACAACAAAATTATGTTGCACAGATAGCAATTAGTGGATAAGTTATGAGTCCTGCAGTTGCCGGATTATTTCTTGGCTGCGCGGCGCGTGAAACGGCGGGCTTTGCCCTTTTCAGGGGCCTTAGTGAGTAGTTCTTTGGCCTGTGCTTCGGTGATGGTCTTGGGGTCAGTCTCTTTGTCGATACGGGCATTCTTCTTGCCGTCGGTGATATATGGGCCGTACGGGCCGTTCACTATCTTGATGCCGCTTTTAAACTCAGCGATATACTTATTGGCGTCCTTTTCCAGCTTGGCGGCGTAGAGTTCGAGAGCTTCTTTTTCGGTGATGCTGAGTGGATCCAGTGGCTTGATAGATACATATGTCTTGCCAATCTGTATGTAGGGCCCGAAACGGCCGAAATTGGTCTTTATCTCTTCTCCGTCTGCCGTTTTGCCGACGGTGCGTGGTAATTTGAACATCTCAAGTGCCTGCTCGAACGTTACAGTGTCCAGCATGGCTCCGGCTGGCAATGAAGCAAAGGTAGGCTTTTCCTCGTCTTCGGTTTCGCCCATCTGGAGCATGGCACCATAACGCCCGAATCGGGCAAATATCGGCCGGCCGGATTTGGGGTCGTTGCCGAGCAAACGGGCTTGTGATGCCTCTTGGCGCGTAGCGTTGGCCGACTCATCGACTAGGGGGTGGAAAGTCTTATAGAAGTCCTTGAGCATCTGTGTCCACTTCTGCTTTCCATCGGCGATATCATCGAAATCATCTTCGACCCGCGCGGTAAAGTCATAATCCAAGACACTGGCGAAGTATTTGACTAAGAAATCGGTAGTCATCTCAGCAATGTCGGTTGGAATCAGTTTGTTTTTGTCAGCACCAGTAATCTCAGACTGTTTTTCAGATGTAATCGTACCCTTTTTAAGAGTCAAAGTACTCAGGTTTCGCTCTGTTCCTTCCAGGTCGGACTTTTCTACGTAGCCACGTGTCTGGATGGTGCTAATGGTCGGCGCATAGGTGCTCGGACGGCCGATGCCAAGTTCTTCTAGCTTCTTGACCAGTGCGGCCTCAGAATAGCGGGCTGGCGGACGACTGAAAGTCTCAAGAGCAGACATTTCATCAAGGTCAAGTTTCTGGCCGACTGTAACAGACGGTAGCAATGTGTCGTCCTTAATACCGCCGTAAATCTTGAGAAAACCGTCAAAGAGCAAAATCTCCCCTTTGGCTAAGAATTCTTCACTGCGTTTGGATACGGAGATGCTGATTTCGGTGCGGTCCACTTGGGCTGGTGCCATCTGGCTGGCCAGCGAGCGCTGCCATATGAGACGATAGAGCCGTTTCTGCTGCTCGTCGCTTCCGGCCTGCTCCTTGTTGAAGTCCGTCGGTCGGATTGCTTCATGTGCTTCCTGGGCACTGGCGTTCTTGGTGGCGAACTGGCGGCTCTTGTGGTATTTATCGCCCAGGTTCTTCTTTATATAGGTACCTGCGGCGTCGATAGCGAGTCTAGAGAGAATGGTACTGTCGGTACGCATGTAGGTGATGTGGCCGTTCTCATAGAGGCGTTGGGCTAGTGTCATGGTCTGGCGTACACTGTAGCCAAGCTTGCGCGAAGCTTCTTGCTGCAGGCTGCTGGTTGTGAACGGCGGGCCGGGATTGCGACTGCCAGGCTTCTTTGCGACATCTTTGACGGTGAATTCGGCCTGTTTGCAGGCTTCAAGGATAGCTTTGGCAGCCTTTTCGTCAGGCAGCCTTTTCGTCAGTTCGGCTCGTAGTTCTTCACCACCGGCCTTAAAGATAGCAGTTACCTTGTAGCTGCTATCAGGCTTGAAGTCGCGGATTTCGCGCTCGCGCTCAACAATCAGCCGTACGGCGACTGATTGCACGCGTCCAGCGCTCAATCCTGCTCGAACCTTACGCCATAATACCGGTGATAGTTCATAACCGACCAGTCGGTCGAGGATGCGGCGGGCTTGTTGGGCGTCGACAAGGTTGATGTCTACTGTGCGCGGGTTCTTGATAGCAGCTTCGATGGCTGGCTTGGTGATTTCGTGGAATACGATACGCTTGGTCTTTTTAGGATCAAGCTTGAGAGCCTGGGTAAGATGCCAGGCGATGGCTTCTCCTTCGCGGTCTTCATCGCTTGCGAGCCAGACATCAGACGCTTCTTTAGCCGCTTTCTTGAGGTCAGCTACCACTTTCTTCTTGTCGGCACTGATCTCGTATGTCGGCTCGAAGTCCTTTTCGATGTCGATATTGAGGCCTTTGCGAGGTAGGTCGCGGATATGTCCGAAGCTGCTCTTCACGGTATAGTCCTTACCGAGATAGCGTTCGATGGTTTTGGCCTTAGCGGGCGACTCCACAATAACGAGGTTTTTTGCCATATGCAGTTTTCAGTATACCTTATCGCTTATTAATAGAAAGCAATTGGTTAGCCTACGTCATTCCGGCCAGTTTAGCAAATTATTAGCCGTTGCCCATGCGATAACCGGCCCACAGCCCTATGACAGACCCGACAGTGCTTAGGATAAGCGTCCAGGCACCCAGGCCATTGCCATGGTCCAGCCATGAACCAAGCAGACCGCCGACGGTCCCGCCGATGAAGATGCCAAGGTAAATGAGGTGTTTTGTTTCCATGATATATAAGTATACGCTTATGCATTATGCCTGTGCGAGTCGTTGATGGCGACATGATAAGTCATGCTATCCATTGTCCGCCAAGTGGCTTAATCCTGCCGGTTATTTCAAGCATGGTCAACGTTTGATTGAATATTTCAGGCTTGAGGCCACTTTTTTGCAATAGTTCTTCGCTTGCGAGGCAGCCTTGCTTGATAAGGGTGAGGATGATGTACTCCTGTTCATTATTGGCCAATGTTTCCTGATGTTGGGATGTTTCTAGCCCCAGGCTGCGCATAATGTCTTCTACTGTCGTAATAGGGGTTGCACCGGTTTTGATGAGTTGATTAGTTCCAGCTGATAAAGGGCTGGTGATATTGCCAGGGACGGCCATGACTTCCCTGCCTTGCTCGAGTGCGAAGTTGGCGGTGTGCAATGTTCCGCTCTTTTCGGCCGCTTCGGTGATGAGCACACCCCTTGAAAGTCCAGAGACGATACGGTTGCGGGCGATAAAGTTTTGGCGGAATGGATCCGTGCCCTCTGGATATTCGCTGATGACGGCGCCGCCCTGCTCCAGGATCCGTTTGCTAAGCGACCGATTACTCGATGGGTATATCTGGTCCAGGCCGCATGGGAGCACCGCTATCGTCTTTCCGCCTGCATCCAGTGCAGCCTTGTGGGCAAGCGCGTCAACCCCAAGCGCTAAGCCGCTGACGATTACAATGCCCTGTCGGGCTAAATCTTGTGCGAATGTTTCGGTTACAAAGCGACCATAGCTAGAGACACGGCGGCTACCAACGACAGCCAAACAGAAACTGTCCGTTAGTGTCTTTAGCTCCGTCCCAAGCATATACAATTGTTTTGGTGGACTTGGTATGTTGTTAAGCTGGTCCGGGTAACCAGAAGAACCCATTTTAAGCTGTTTTATACGCGTCATATAACATTATTTTAGTTTCAAAATACATTATTCAACAGAGGTAAAACTTAAGAATTCATCAAATATACAGGTAATAGAAACGAAACTTGTAAGATACACAAAATAGTGAAAGAGTATTGACACAACATAACAAATTTGCTAGAATGGCAATCCGTAAGTATGGTTACATGCTTACTGTACCTTTTACCCCAAAAATTCTAACAATTGTTAGATTGTTTTAGAGCGTGCGCCATAAGTTGTTACCCTCCACTTATCTCGCTCTCTGTGTTTATCATAGAAGCGCTCTAAAACAGACTAATCCCTTTAACTAGATACTCATGAACACTTATGGTGGAAAGAGTTCCCGATCAAAGCGAGTCTCCCAGATAGGCTTCGGCCTGACACACGTCTTTAAGGAGTTTTGGACGCTGATGTTTCGTTCGGGTGGGTTGAAGGGTGTAACTTTGGCTCAAACAAGTTTTGAGCCTTAAAAGAGCCTGCAGCGGTGCCCACCCCCTCTGCAGGCTCTTTTAGTAGGCGCCCAGTCACGTTCCGCGACCCGGGAGCTTCTGGATTGCAAGCACAGCTTGCATCGGAAGATTCCCTTGCAAACAGCCGCAGGTCGTTCTCACCCTCCAGAGGCCCTTTAGTTTGAAAATATATCGATAGATGGTCTAGTAGCTTTATTTGTTAAAATATGGTAAAATATGAGTATGGCAGAAGTGCAGCAGTTTTTTGAACCAGCCCCTGATCCACGTAGTGGTCCGGGTTTGAGTGTAGTTGATGTGCAAGAGGGCTACTCGCCATATCCAGAGATGTTTGCTGATTTTTTTGAAAAGCCAGGTGCGTCATTAACGGTTATAACCCGAAATGGTAAGCAAGTCCTCGCTGAATCAACCGATCAGCTCAGCTACTCGGCTTACTGCCAAGGCAGCGTAGGTATCGGCAAAGGTACCTGTGAAGGTCCTCTTATTGAGCCAGGTGAGAATCACATCGAGACTACGGTAATTGATCCTGTAACTGACGAAGAGAAAAAGAGTCGCTACTTTTATCACGTTCCCTGTTATGTTCAGCACAAGTTAGGTTACGCAGTAGACGTGACTGTCAGAAATCCAGCAGAGACTGAACATGTAGAAGTCCTGCCCGGTACGCGACTTATCTCCAAAGTAGCCATGGAAGAATTATTTGGCCCGCTTCCAGAAAACCTAGCACGACGTGGAAATCGATAGAAGTATACACATAAATGACGCCGACGCTCAGGAGCTTTGGCCGGATGCAGATGGCAAGAATACAAGGCGTGAATATCCGTTGGCATATGGTCGCGAACTTCTCTATATTGCATCGCGAGCAAGAGAGGTTTTGGCTGACGCCGATCCGAAGTTGCAATATGAACTTGGTTTGAATGTTGATTATTACTACGAACAGCAGGAGTACATGCGCCGAATAGGTATACTTGACGCCATAATCTTTCAGCTTAAAGAAGTTTTTGGACCAATCCCGGTGGGTGATGAAGCTGAACGCTATCTGCGGAGCCTGACAGAGAGTTAGATCAAGAAACTACGGGTTTCACTCGCGAGCGGTTGGCCGTGGATGTATTCGCTGAGAATGGCGCTGGTTTCACGGAGTAAATCAGGTAATTTGCTCTGCTCATCTTTAGTGAATTTGCCAAGAACGTAATCTTTGCTATCAGCCTTTTCAGCTAAGGTGTTTCTGATACCTACCCGTACCCGGCCGAACTCTTCCCCGCTCTGTTGGATGATGGATTTGATACCGTTATTGCCGGCATCTGAGCCACCGATGCGCATCCGAATCTGTCCAAATGGTATATCGAGCTCATCGTGCACTACGACGACTTGTCCGAGCGCGACCTTATAGAAGGTCTGCACTGCTTGAACAGCTTTGCCGCTTTCATTCATAAATGTCGTTGGCTTGACGAGGATGATGCGGCTGCTGGCTACTGTTTGCTGGCTTTGCTGTGAAAACATATCTTTTTTCACAACCCAAGATGGAAAATCCAGTTTCTCAGCAAGATTATCTAACACCTCAAAGCCAATATTGTGTCGCGTGCCATCATACTCTTTCCCAGGATTGCCCAGGCCGACGATGATGAGCGTCTTCTGGAGGCCGAGTGTATACAACGGTGCGGCATTAGTGGTGTCATGCGGGTTTTTCTGAAATAGCGCCATGAGTATAGGATATAGGACTTAGGATTGAGAATCTAGGAGCTGAGCAAACAATATCCTATGTCCTAATTCCTAGCCCCTGGTTTAGTGCCGTGTTTGTGAGTTACGTGCTTGTCGAAGAACCAGAATTTAATCGACATGCCCGAGAAGCCGTAGCGTTCGCGGAGCGAGCGTTCCATATAGCGCTTGTAGCTCCAGTGCAGAAAGCGAGCGTTTGAGCCGAAGATTTTGAAGTTAGTAGGGTTTTCGCTCTCTTGGACCATGTAGTTGAGCTTGGGCTGGCGATTCTTGAGCCCGGCTGGTGGATGACTAGCGATTACTTCTTGCAGCCAACGGTTGAGCTCGGTCGTTTTGATAATCCGTTTGCTGTCATTGTCTATCTGGAGCAAGAGGTCGAATATCTTGGTGACGTTCTGTCCCGTTACGGCACTGGTGAAAATCAGAGGTGCCCAAGGGACAAATGAATAATTATGAGCAATCTTGGGAGCCATTTCATCTCGCGTGAAGCCGTCTTTCTCGACTGAATCCCATTTGCTGACCACTAGGATAAGCCCCTTGCCTGCTTCTTTGATCATACCTGCGATTTTTTGGTCGAGTGCGACGTTGGGTTCATTGGCATCCATGAGTAGCAGACAGATATCGGCCTGCTCGATGGCGCTCAGTGAGCGGATAACACTGAAGCGTTCGATGCCGCGCTCTATCCTGCCGTTACGTCGGATGCCTGCCGTGTCCATCAGCTCTATCTCACGTCCTTCATACCGGATGATCGAACGGTTGATGTCGCGTGTCGTCCCTGCTCTGTCAGCGACCACAGCTTGCTGTTTCTTGGCTAACGTGTTGAAGAGTTGCGATTTGCCCACGTTTGGGCGGCCGAGTAAGGCGACGCGGAGGCGGTCTGGCGCTTCGTCGATGTTTGCATTGGGTAGTATGGCCGTAACTTTCTCTAGTAGCTCGTCCAGGCCGCGCTTCTGGCTAGCAGAAGTCATGACGATGTCTTTGATGCCTAGTTTCTGGTAGTCTGCCAAGACTGGCTTGCGCACCTGGTCGATTTTGTTTGCAATCAGGAAAACTGGTTTCTTAGAACGTAGTGCTAGCTTGGCGACGCGCCTGTCCTCTTCGGTCAGAACGGTATTTGCTTCGATGACGACCAAGATGACATCGGCGCTATCAGCAGCCTGTGTAATCTGTTCTTGGATAGTGAATTCGAAGTCATCCTCTGCGTCTTTCATACCGGCCGTGTCGACGATCCAGAAGTCGTTGCCATCGAAACTGGCTTTAGCCATGATGCTGTCGCGCGTAGTACCAGGTTCGTCTGCAATAATAGCTTCGCGCCGGCCAAGAACCGTGTTGAACAAGCTAGACTTGCCGACATTGGCACGTCCTACGATAGCAACGATAGGAACTTTTTTAGTTGCCATCTTCTCTTCCTTGCTCTAGGTCACCTTTATGGACATAAAACCCGAGGAACAAGCTTCTGTCGTGCTGATTTCCGGGCATCGCACGGTGTAGAGTGCCAACCTGCGGGAAGATGATGCAGCGGTTTGCTGCCCAACCAATACTTTTAACTAAGCCGCGTCGTTCAGGCGCGTACCCGGTGAGATACTCCTGCCTCAGAGCACGGAGGACATCGGTGTGATCGAGGCCATCACCTGAAAGTAGGCGTGAATTTTTGACGCCGCCATCTACAAATACGGCTGGTAGGTTTTTGACTGGCTTATGACGAAGCGTTGGAAATGCCTTCGGAGGATACTTAGAGTCCATTACTGCTACGAAATCTACCATGTCATCGACCCCAGCTTTAGACCAGTCATTCTGAAGGATTTCATTGATCTGAACGGCATCGTCCGTGCTGGCACGCGAACGCATATAGGGTAAGGCCTGTTCATAGTACGTGCTGTTTGCAAAAATGCTTTCCATCTTTGCCAAATCATCAGCATCGATACCATGTCGTTCCCAGAAGCCGTCTTCCTCAAGTACTTCGGTGAGGCGGACCATATCCAGAAGTTGAGTATCCGGACTGCCCTTTTCCGCCTCTTTACAGGCGATGATAGTATAGGCCGGTTGTATTATGCGTGGTGTCCCGTCGATGTGCCAGGCGTGATCGGCCGCCCACCAGTCCCGACGCAAAGATCCATCGGCCTTTCGCGACATCTCATAACTTTCTTCTCTGTGAGAAACGAGGTTCAGCTCCGTCGAATTAATCGGACCGAGTAAAACTTCTAAGGGTAATTCGTCGATTGCTTCGGCCCACTCCTCATGTCTGGTCGGCAGCGAATCGACCTCGAAACTGACGGAGGTGCTATCGCGGAAGCCTAGAGACTCAACATGAGATATGTTCATAAGTATATTTTAGAATATAAATGCTAATAACGCAAGAATTTCCCCTCTGTAATTTTGTCCAATGAGTATGCGCCGAAATGGGTGCGATGTAACTTGTTTAGAGTATAGCCGAGGTAGGCAAAAGTGCGGCGGATTTGGCGGTTGCGACCCTCAAACATGATGACGGTCCATTCAGCACCGCTGCCGTTGAGTTTGAGATTGCTCAGGCCATCATCGAGCATGACGCCCGTCTCAATCTTTTTCTGGTGCGCTGTTGTAAGCGGTTTGTCGAGTACCACTTCGTAGATTTTCTCTTTCTGGTGTCTGGGGTGTGTTAGTTGATTGGCCATATCACCGTCATTGGTCAGTAACAATAAGCCCGAAGAGTCCTTATCAAGGCGTCCAATGGGTTTTAGGCCATGTAGTTCTTTGGGCAATAGATCATAGACAGTTTTGCTACCCTGTCCATCGCGTGATACGACATAACCGACGGGCTTGTGAAGCAAGATTGTTATCGTATCTGGCTGTTCTAGGGTTTGGCTGTCAAGCTTCACGGTGTTAGAGCTATCTACTTGGTCGCCAGCTGTCGCGACCGATCCGTCGATAAGGACATGCCCTTTTTCGATTGCTTCATCGGCGCTACGCCGCGATATACCGGTAGCGAGGGCAACGAATTTGTTTATTCTCATGTCAATAGGATATAGGAATTAGGATTTGGGAGATAGGATATTAGCGGAGGACAAAATAAAAATTGGTTAGACAGCAGGTTTGCTCGAGTCGCCATCGGGCTGGCTTGGGGTGGGTACAGCGCTAGAATCTTGAGAATTAATGATTGGCTGGGCGGCATTGGCCATGGCTTCTTTTTGCTCTTCTTTGGCGAGCAGGTCATTCAAATCAGTGCTTGGTTTGGACAAGTCATTCAGCGGTTGGATGGTCTTAGTGTGCATCGCATTACCAGAGCTGACGGGCTCTGGCGGTGGCGTGGCGGCAGTAGTCTGGTTCGCAAAGTCCTGTACTTCTTTAGCGACCTCAGCTTTTTCTTCTTGTTCGGGCTCGGCCGCAGTGGTGACAGCAGCATCGTCATTGGCGACTTGCTGCGGAGTGGCGCTCGTAGTCGGGTCGGGTGTCGGAGCAACCGAACTGTCATTGAGCGGACTTTCTGGAAGGCCGTCCAGCACTTCCCGAGCCACGCGAGCAACATCTTCAAGCGTCACTTGGGATTTGACCAGATAACGGTCTGCGCCGAGCTTGGTGGCGCGAGCTTTGTCCTCAGCTTGGCTGAGCGCAGTCATCATAATAACTTTGGTATCTTTGGTTTCGGGAGTTGAGCGGAGAATGTCGAGCATGTCGAAACCGCTGAT
>Ga0265327_10002279_pt1 | contig 20619 bp, 13 predicted proteins | sample 41621metaG_FD_202089 | JGI IMG/M metagenome (GOLD analysis project Ga0265327, IMG submission 202089) | Rhizosphere microbial communities from Carex aquatilis grown in University of Washington, Seatle, WA, United States - 4-16-21 metaG | ecosystem: Host-associated > Plants > Roots > Rhizosphere...
CTACTCATGGTAAGGCGTATCGACTTTAGTTAACTAAAGAAGCTTCGTCTGTAGACCCATTCATCCCCGCCCTTCAGAGTGGTAGGTTTTATTATCGCAATCCGGGCGGGGTTTCCTGGGTAAGAAAAAACCGTTGAAAAATCAACGGTGTTCTGGTGTGCAAGAGTGAGGTCATTATTCATGATCTGAAGGTTGGTAAGGAAAGCCTTCTGATTGCCATTTGAAACATTTATCAACAACATGGTCCAATCAGTCTTTTTATGGAACGCTTATCCAAAACAACTCAACACTCGAAGTTAACTCCACAATGGTTTAGTTGACTCGAGATCACTCCTGCACACCAACGTAACTATAGACTAAAAAACCATAAAGTCAAATGTACATACCGAGTGCCATTTTTATACAGAAATGCTATATTTAGAATATTAATTCAACAAGAAAATGAACCCACAAAACGAAAAACTCCAACATATTCGTCACACGCTTGCGCACCTCATGGCAGCAGCAGTACTCGAACTTTATCCAAACGCAAAACCAACCATTGGACCAGCTGTAGATAATGGTTTCTACTATGATTATGAATTCACCGGTACAAAATCTGACGGAACTCCAGATAAACCAACTGAGAAAGAACTGAAAGATATCGAAAAGAAGATGCGTAAACTTCTACCTTCATGGAAAGAGATGTCTGGTAAAGAAGTCAGTAAGACTGAGGCTTTGGAGGCATTTAAGAATAACCAATATAAAACCGAACTCATAAACGACATCGTCGCCAAAGGTGAAAAGATCACCTTATACAAAGCCGGAAACTTTACAGATCTCTGTCGTGGTGGTCACTCAGAAAACCCAGCAAAAGACATTCCTTCTGATTGCTTCAAACTTTCTCGCATCGCTGGTGCATATTGGAAAGGCGATGAATCTAACACTCAACTAACGCGTATTTATGGTTTAGCTTTTGAAAACAAAACTGATCTCGATGCATATGAAAACATGATGAAAGAGGCCGAGAAAAGAGATCATCGTAAACTTGGTAAAGAGATGGATCTTTTTGATTTTGATGACGATGTTGGTCCAGGACTTCCCCTTTGGCTTCCAAATGGAACAGCTATCGTTGAGGAATTGGAAAAATTAGCCAAGGAGACAGAATTCCAAGGCGGTTATGTCCGTGTAAAAACACCTCACCTTGCAAAAGAGTCTATGTATTTAAGAAGTGGACATCTTCCATATTATGAAGAAGTTATGTTTCCATCTATGGAATACGAAGGTGGTAAATATTATTTGAAGGCAATGAACTGTCCTCACCATCACAAGATTTATGCTTCACGACCAAAGAGTTATCGGGACCTTCCGCTTCGTCTAGCTGAATACGGTACTTGTTATCGTCAAGAAAAATCAGGTGAGCTATTTGGCCTCATGCGTGTTCGCGCCCTCAACATGAACGATGCTCATATTTATTGTAGTGAGGAACAATTCTCTCAAGAATTCAACGCGGTCAACAACATGTATCTCAAGTATTTCAAAATATTCGGTATTGATAAATACATCATGCGCTTCTCGACTCACGATCCAAAACGTCTAGGTGAAAAATTCGTCAATGATCCAACTCTATGGAAAAAGACTGAGGATATGGTTCGTAAAGTACTCATTGATTCAAAGATTCCATTCATCGAAGTACCAAATGAAGCTGCTTTCTATGGCCCAAAGATAGATGTTCAAGTTTGGTCTGTCATCGGTCGTGAATTCACTCTAGCAACCAATCAAGTTGACTTTTCAGTCCCAAAGAAATTTGACCTAGTCTACACAGACAAAGACGGCACACAAAAAACGCCGCTCTGTATCCACCGCGCACCACTCGGCACACATGAACGCTTCATTGGTTTTCTCATTGAACACTACGGTGGCAACTTTCCTCTATGGCTAGCACCAGTTCAAGTCGCTGTTATACCAGTCGGCGAGGCTCATTTTGAAGAAGCTCAAAAAGTCCATGACCTCCTACGTTCAAAGATGATCCGTTCTGAGTTCGACAACTCCCCAGCTGGTTTTGGTAAAAAAATCCGTAAAGCTAAAGATGCTCGTACAACATACACTATTATCATTGGTGACAAAGACATTGCTGCCAAAAAAGTTACTCTAGAGAGTCGCGACAAAGGCCAGATTGGTCAGCTAGATGTGAACGAAGTTGTTGCAAAGCTTGAGTCTGAGATTAGAGAGAGAAAATAGAAACGAGACAACACTATTTACTTGTATTAAAGCCTCTCACTATAAAAGGAGATTTACTTTCTAATTCCTTCTCATTTAACATTGAGTCCTCCATCAAATGACGAGGTATACGCATAACGACTGAAATAATATCTTGTTTTCTGACATCCCCTGAAACATGCCTACAAAGATATCTACGCTCTTCGGCGTCTATTCTATCTGAAAATTCAACTTCTCCGACTTCAATATTATCTGTTTTAAAACCAATGATTGTCTTTCCAAATCCTATAGCAATTCTAACTATTCCCGGTGCCTGCCCTTCAGCATAAGCAATCTTAATACCTTCTGGTACTGGTAACGTTGCGTTCGCATAATGATATTCATCTGCATCAGAAATATGTAGATCCTTTCCTAATTCAAGTGTCTCCAAAACTCTACTCAGTTTCTCGACTCGAACAAGACAATTCTCCTCTCTCATTCTTTGATACAACTCATTCGCATTATCTGTATAATGAACATTTAAATCCTTCTCCATACTTTCTAAAAAAGCCTTTAGTTTACTCTTTAAAATCTCACTGCCTTGATCGGTCGCTTTTTCTAATTCTATAGCCAATTGTAAGGAGCGGGGTAATTCGCTTTTCTCAGCAACATTTTCATTCGCATTCAATTTAGGTGTATCTTCCATCCATCATTTATAACACAATCTCCCCCATAACAAAAACCCCCTTTCGGGGGCTTTGTTGTTATAGGCAATTGTTTAACTCTCAGTTTTAGACAATATATTTGGAGCCCACACCCGCTCTTTGACCACCTTCACTATCTATTCAACCACCTAAAGATTAAATCTTTGGACGATTGAAGATAAGATACATAACTGTAGCAAAGAGGATGAGGATGATAAGTATTGCTATCCAACCCCATGGAACATTCTGCAAAGAGAAGAGGGCTGCTGCAGACTGACCATTATTACTTTGATTTGTATTTACTGAATTCGTAGTATTGGTCGTGTTTGTAGTATTGGTGTTCGTATTGCTGTTTACTGTAGCTGGGCGAGGGACATTAACTGTATTGCTACATGCACGTGTTCCTGTTTTACCATCAGCAGATGTAACTGAAACTATTGCATTCTTTTCACCATAAGTACTATAGTATTTTATCGCTGTAATAGCAGAACCAGTGAGTCCATCAGAACCTGACCATGTGTAAGTATAAGGAGCTACACCACCAGTGACTTCAACAGTCCATGTTATTGGCTGATTAAGTGAAGTTGTGATTGGATCAGAGTAACAACCAATGTCGAGACCGTTACTGTTTGAACTTACGACATTATTTGTTATAACGTTCGTGTTGTAACCATAATAACTATTTTGATAACCAGTAATATTTACAGAGTTTGAACAGATCTGAGTAGATGTCTGACCATTCAAACTAACTGTAACTGAGGCAGTTTTGTACCCGAGCGTATTATATGATGTCGACAGAGATTGACCATATCCAGATATGCCATCAGTTCCTGACCATGAATATGTTGGGGTATTATTATAATATCCGTTATTATATCCTGTGCCACCGTAGACAGAAGCAGTCCAAGTGATTATAGAACCAATAAGAGTACTCGTGACATTAGAAGTACATGAAACCTGTAAATTATTAGAATACACAGATGTGTTATTGTAATAACTATTGCCATAAACATTAACTGAATTACTACAGTTAGCTGATTGTGACTGACCGCCAGATGTAACTGTTAAATATGCACTATAAGTACCAGCATTGTAATATACTGTTGAAACAGAGGATCCACTTCCCATAAATCCATTTGAGCCAGACCATGAATAACTATATGATCCTGTACCACCAGAAACACTAGAAACCCAAGTGACTGTATTACCAGTATTAGTTGAAAGTGGCTGTGAATAACACGATACGTAAAGAGATGGAATCGTTATAGTAGTTGGAGGAGTATATGTATAACAAGTATGATAGTAACCATTGTAATAACCACACTGATATGTCTGGGCAGAAGCAACATGAGCGCCTCCGAAACCAACGACAAATACGAGTGCAAGTGCAAACACTAGGCCACTGATTATGTATTTTTTATTGTTTGAATAAGTCATAAAATTGATGTTATTTAATAGAATACGCCTATAACAAAGTCGTATATGAATAGTATACACTATATTAATAATTTGTCAAGTCCCCTAAAATGCAACGTCAAAATATCACCAAAAGAGCTGAAATTAGACCAAATAAAGCCAATATAAGCTATATTACGCATAAAGATCAATAAATGGTGCCGAGGGCCGGGATTGAACCGGCGACCACTCCCTCTTCAGGGGAATGCTCTACCACTGAGCTACCTCGGCAATTACTTTGGCAATGTTTTTAAGACTTCCTGAAGTGCTGGCGTATAACTTAATAGCATATTCATATATGGCTGAATTGCATAAAAAGCACCGACACTCACTCCAATTATGACAAACCAATAAGCCACCTTGAATACTGTAGACCAACGAGCTGAACGACGTAAGCCATGTAATATGGCATTGTTCTCTTCGGCTAATTTATGTGTCCTTTCAAGTAATGACTTTTCTTCGGGTGTCATGCGAAGCACTATAGCAGATTTTCAATCACATGAAAAGCGTAAATCATACTATATACTTTTATGTCTTATACCTTTATACTTTGTTTTACGCCCTCGTAGTTCAACGGATAGAACAACTCCGTCCTAAGGAGTGGATGTAGGTTCAATTCCTGCCGGGGGTACTATATAGTAAAATCAGTATTAACTATACCGGTCTTATTTGTAAGAACACCAGATTCATAGACTTTGGAATATGTACCGTCAGGATTTTTCTTTTGAATATCGAGAGAATACTGGCCTTTAGGAACAATACAATAATAATGTCCCTGCGCATCAGTTACACCTGAACGCAAGACAACTTGTCTGTCTGGAGTTGTGATACGAACAATAGCATAGGAGAGTGGGTTACCAGCTGTATCTGTGACCATACCTAATCTTTTAGATTTAACACTGAATCTAAGAAATACTAGTATGAGAGTATAGGAAATGAGGATCATAACATTGAAAGCTGATGGCTTCATGGCGACAGCTACAGCTGATATGATAAGACCAAGTCCATATATGTAGTTACTAGCAATAGCTACAGGTCTCTCATAGCGGGTATGGAACGATGGGGCGTTTTGTGCGTCCACTTTAGTTTTATTTTCTTGATTCCAATCAAAATCTTTCTGATCAAGAGGAATATTCTTATCTATAACTTCCCCACCACGCACGGTGACAGGTTCTCCAAAATAAAGATCATTATAAAGCTCATCAGATTGTTTGCCATCCAATTTCTTTGATGGGAATTCGTAGTTAGTTTTTTGGACTGAGAGATAATAGATTCCGTCTGGCAATAAGAACGCATACCTGCCGTCAACATCTGTTACCGCCTCTGCAACAACTTTACCAGTCGAATCACGAGCTGTGATATATGCAGGATCAATCGGTTGTTTTGTTACAGAGTCATAAACAGTTCCCCATGGACGAGACTTTCTACGTATACCTAATCCCATCAAGATGAGTCCCCAGAGTCTAGCTGGAATAAAGACTGCCTCTGAAGCTGCTATTGGAGTTGCAAAAGCTGTATCAGTATAGAAAGCAACTGATGCCACTAGACCAGCGAAGAAGCCTGTAGCTTGAACTGTTTTTGAGGCAGGAGAGTTAACGAATGCGTTAGCTGTATCTGCAACTTTTTGAGCTGCTGCCGCCGCAACTGAAACAAACGAACCTGGAGTAAAGGATGACTTAGTGACTACTGGAGATGAGATTACTGGCTCTGAAGTTACAATAGGAACTTCATGTGAAATAACTGAGCCACTAGAACCACCTGATAGATTAGGAACGACAGACGGTGCGATATCTAAAGGTTTTACTGGTACCAACACTGGAATGGCAGAGGTATTCGCAGATTGGGCCTGTGGTGAATACGAACCAGAGATGACTGTGGAACCTGAAGAGCCACTACTACTATTACCAGAGAAGCCTGTGAGACAATTTTCTCCCTGACCACCCCTACCACCATTATTTGTAGTAGTGCCATATGTAGAATTTGTAAGCAATATAGATCCACCATTACCTCCAGTACCGCCACACTGTGCGGCGTCGCCTCCGTTTGCTGTAATAGTACTATCTATCGGATTACCCAGAGAATTAGTCAGAGATACGATTCCTCCATTACCACCAACCAAACCAACACCACCATTTGATATGATATATCCTGTAGTAGAAGTAGATATATTTATACTTCCACCATCAAAACCAGCTGTATGTGGATAAAATCCAGACCATATTCCATCAGCACCATTGGCATTGATAAAACCATTTACAGTTATATTCTTCAAAGAGATATTCAAACCATCCCCTGAAGAAGTCGCGACTATATTTCCATTTACTGTATACCCCATACTATCCGTAGAAGATGAGCCACGGAGCTCAGTGCTGACTTTAAACACACAATCTCCTATAACATTACCCTGAAGGTAATAATAAGGACGAGAAGATTCATCTAGCAAATCAGATCCACAAGAAGTCCATACTGGCTGAGTATTATCATAAGTAAAAGTAACCGAAGAATTTGACACACCATTTCTAACATTTATTCCACGAATATAAAGTGTGTGTGCACCTGCTGTTGGACGAGGTATATCTAATCCACCAGTTGAACAATTAGCTGAGTGTATCGTCAAGAAATTATCATATGAATATCTACATGTGACTGATGAACCCCAATCAATGGACGGAAGCCACTTTATATTGGTGCCTGACATAGGAGAATTTATTGAAATTTCTGTAGCAATTTGTGCACCATTATTAATATTTGGATTTGATATAAATGAACCGCCTGAGAGAGCTTCAAATGAATCAATCGTCGTATCATATAAAGCATTAGATAAATCAACAACAGCACCAACTGCATCAACAATCCATTTACTACCTGAAAAATCTCTTACTGTTGTAGTGTCCGCAACATACTCACGTATCGGAGTATTTAAGAACGTTAGATCAGAAGTAAAGACCTGTCCATTTGACACAGTTGCTGCCACTTTGTTGCCGTCCTCAGAAAAAGCTACTGAACGCCACGATTTTGAACCAGAATTCAAGGCTACCCACGTCACTCCAGAATCAGAAGACTTATATACTTGTCCACCACCAGCTGTTGCAATTAATTTTGTTCCGTCGGCAGACAATTTTACAGATGTCCAAAAATTACTTGGTCCTCTAGTCGTCCATGTTAATCCAAAATCAGAAGAAACGTATATATGTTTATTCGAAACAAACTGAGTCGCCGCGAGTCTTTTACCATCTGCAGACGAGGTTATTGAATACCAATTTGCTGAAAGTGACGAAGTACTAACATTCCACGTGCCTCCTGAATCAGAAGAGGTATATATTTTTCCACCCCACGCAACCGCCGCTAGACTTGTACCATCTGCAGACGAGGTTATTGAGTAATATTGAACATTAGACGTTGAGGTGCTGAGTGTCCACGTTACACCGAAATCAGAAGAGGTGTATATCTGACCTCCATATGTAGGAGTGGACTGGACTGCGGCTAGATATTTTCCATCAATGGAAGGATTTGTACTGCTAGCCGATGATGTTATAGAACGCCAATAAGTCGAAGGTGATGAGGTGCTAACGTTCCAGGTAACTCCAGAATCAGAAGAGACGTATATCTGACTGTTATATGCAACAGCGGCTAACTTTGTTCCATCAGCAGAAGATGTAATTCCATGCCACAAAAGATTAGGGCCATAGGAATTCCACGTAACTCCAGAATCAGAAGAAATTTGTATTTGTTGACCATTACCAGACTCGCCACTAGGACCAGATGCTACAGCTAATTTTGTTCCATCGGCAGAAGATGCTATATAAGTTAATTGATCTAAGTTATTACCACGTGCCGTCCAAACTGAATTATCATATACAACTGATCCTAAATTTTCAGAATTATCTCCAACAAAAGTTGTTAGACCAGTAGTTGTGCCAAAATTACGACTTGAATCATTAAATGTTATCGTATTAGCTGTTATATTAATATGATTTGTTGATGTACCATTGAAAGTTGCAGAATTTACTAATGCTGAGCTACCAGTATTTTGAGTTATATCACTATCTATTATGACATTACTAAAGCCTTTTGGTATTACACCTGTGCCAACACTGAAGGTACTATCAGTCCACCAGTTTGAAACATTGTTCCAATTACCATCATTTCCTCCACCAGATGCTTTGTCATTAAAATAATACCCTAAAAAATTAAAAACTCCATTCCAACTACCGTAAGAGACGCTATTAATAATCAAGGAAGCTATATTATTAAAATATGTTGAAGCACTAGTTATTATATTTGTATAAGTGAGATTAAATGTTCCGTTAGTACCGTTTGAATATCCGTCCATCACATCACCAGATCCTCCTAAAGTCGATACTGTAGTACTAGAAAGATCTAAAGTTGAGCCTGATAAAGTTATGATACCACCCTTACCACCATTCGAATCTGTACTGCTTGCACCATTTGAAGAAATTGAACCGATGATTTTGATATTCTTTAGCGTGAAATTTTTTCCAGCAGTAGAAGACGCTGAACCATCACCGATCACATTTCCTATTATGGAATATTGATTCGCACCATCAATGGTTACTCCACTATTCGTAACATGACAATCACCTACAATATTTGCACTCAATGTATAAGTACCAGCTAATCCAAAATTACATTGAGAACTTGATGAAATATAATCCCCAGGTAATACAACTGAACCACCACCATAAGATAAAGTCTGTGACTGTGAATTTCCTGAACCAGAATATGTAAAATAAGCTAACGGTGACATAACTAAACCTGCATAATTTAAAGTCGTGTAAGAAAGAATCACACGACCATAAGGAGCATTTATAGTCGTACTTGAAAGATCAAGATTTGAACCAGTGATGGTCACCCAATTTCCGACCCCAGTATTGTCAATGTTCATCGAATTTCCGACCCCAGAAACATCAATTGTTCCTAAAACTTTAATATTTTGAAGAGTGACGCTAGTTGTTACATCAGAAAAACCATCATCTGTAATAATATTACCTGTAATTTTGTGACCCGCCCCATCTAGACTCTGGCCACCAGCAATATGACAATCACCTACGATATCTGCGCCCAGATAATATGTACCAGGATAAGCAATATTACAATGAGCCGCATCTGTGATCGGGCTGCCTGAAACTGCACCAAGAATACCTCCACCAAAAGCCCCAACATTACCAGGACCATTCAAGAAAAGATAGGCTGAGACAGCACTATTTGTATGGACAAGATTTGTAAAATTAATAGTTAGCTTACCAAATAATCCTAAGCCACCAGGATTGCCGACCACATCATCACCTGCCGCAGAAATAGAAGAGTTCGATATGTCAACATTTCCTCCGTTAATAACAATCGATCCTCCGTTACCGCTAGGCACACTACCATTAGACGAAATCACTGTTGATGTAACTGTTGAGTTTGTGATATTAATTGTTCCTCCAGAACCTCCCATACCGTTATTATTTGAATCTGGTCCACCATTTGCATAAATTATAGGCGTAACAGAATTTGTAATATCAATAGTACCTCCGTTGCCAGGATATGAATTATTCGAATCATCTGGTGCGCCATTTGAGCTTGTTGTACCAACTACAGTAATATTTTGTAATGTAAAATTATGACTCAGATCTCCAGGATTTGTGCCGTCGCCATTGATGTCTCCAATAACAGTCATGCCATTTCCATCAATAATAGTATCTCCAACATCACCACCAGAAGTTATCGTGAAGCATGCATTCCCTATCCCTCCAACAGAATAATTAAAAGTACTAGTTGAACTCAATGTGTATGTACCCGTATCGATAATCTCCCCGCAAGAATAAATAGTCCCAGGGGATAACATACCCGCAAAAACCTTATTAGCCGTAAACAAACCGAAAGAGAATACTGCCACCAACAGTCCTATTGATAGTTTTTTAATAGATATTCCGTAGCTCATATTGCTAATACTATACACCTATTTTTATTTTTTTGGTATACTGTTTGCCATGAAAATACTTGCCATAGAAGATGACCCTTCAGTTGCTGAAATGCTCCGCATAGGATTTCAGTCTGATACTCATGCGGTAGACGTTGCAACTAGCGGAACAGAAGGATCTTTCATGGCGCGCAGCTATGATTACGACATGATCCTTTTAGATCACGCCCTCCCAGGCAAAAATGGAATAACGGTATGTAAAGATATCAGAGGAAATGGAAAAGATACCCCTATAATATTTCTATCAGTTAACGGAGATACTGAAACAAAGATTAATGCTCTGGAAAGCGGAGCTGATGATTACGTCACAAAACCTTTCTCTATGTCTGAATTAAGATCAAGAGTAAAAGCAGTTAGACGTAGAACACCTATCATAAAAAGCTCTGAATTAAAGATCCATGACTTGGTTCTTGATACGCAATTTCATCAAGCTATTCGTGCCGGCAAACGCATCTCTCTAACCAAAAAAGAATTTTCACTTTTGGAATACATGATTCGTAATAAAGGTATAGTACTTTCAAGATCCATGATCATGGAACATGTTTGGACAGCCGATAGTGACCCATTCTCAAATACTGTAGAAGCTCATATAAGAAACTTGAGAAAAAAGTTAAACGTCGGTAATAAACCTAATCTGATAGTCAATATACCTGGGCATGGATATTTGATCGATACACAGGAAAATTTAAAACGAACAGGTCGTTACTAACTAGATTTCAGCTATATTTTATCGTTTTTTGAACAAAAATTTATCATTTCTTTAACTTTATTTTATCTAAATTTTATCTCTTCCTGTTAATCTTATGAAGGTTATGAGTCGAAATAACCAATTATAAATAAGGTGACGATGTCTCGTTTACGCATGTATCTTCCTAAATAGTTATAATGTCTTATTTTCTTAAACCGGCAGTTCTGAAGATAAGAAACATCACGCGAGAGTGGATGACTCGCGTGATGTTGTGCTGTCCAATAAATTTTTCAAAGATTTCAAAAACACTCTGGCGAAACAAAGATGTTTTTAGTGTAACGGCTAAATTAGTTATTTCTATAGTGATTTTGTTTTTAGCTTGTAGAGTCAGTCTGAAAATAACTAACGGAGAACGACATGAGGATATTGAAATGATGATATTTTTATTAATAATTTCAATGTATTGTGTCATCGGAACTGCCAGGTCTTTGTTGCGTGCCAGAAAATCAGAAAAAATTCTAAAATATGAGCTGAAAAAGATGATGGATCTAGAACACTCTATCTGTATCGGAAAGCTTGCCAAAGGAATAATACATGATCTTATGAACCCGCTTTCAGCCATAACTCTATATATTGAAGAGATAAACCGCAATCCGAAAAATCTTGATAAATCAAAAGAAATGATGGAGAAAGCGGTTCAAGCTACACAAAGAATGAATAAATTCATGGAGTCTGCTAGACATCACATAGACTCATGTTTACCTATCTGTTCAAAAAATTCGACCGCTAATTTGAATGCGGAGGTAAAGAGTGTTTGCGATATTGTGTCATATAGAGCAAAAATATCTGAAATTGAGATTATGATAAAACCTTTTGAAAATATAATTCTTCTGGCACATCCAATAAGAGTCTACCAGATACTCATAAATATATTGGGAAATGCTATTGAGTCAAACCCGGATTTAATAGTAATTTCAGCAGAAAAGTCTGGAGCGTGCGCAAAAATATCTATTTCTGACGATGGGTGTGGTATACCTGTTTTACAATTAAAAAATCTATTCACAAAACCAGGTACAACAAAAACTAATGGTACTGGCATGGGGCTCCGATCGGTTCACACGATCATTGAAAACGAATTGCGTGGAACTATTGATGTTTCCAGTGCTGAAGGTGTTGGTACAACTTTTACTTTCCAGATTCCACTAGCTTTGTGATTTCATCGCTCAACTTCTTTAGAGAAACATCATCTAGGATTGAAACTTCCAAGATGTTCTTATTATATTTTTTCAAAGCTGTTTTAGCTGTTTTTATTTTCTTTGCAACCTCTTTAGGTGAACCAGGAATAGTATCTGTCTTACTCAATATGATGATTTCCTTTTTATCTGACAGACCATTGCCATATTTTTCTAATTCTTTTCTGACAGTCTTATATGTACCAATGAGTGCGATATTCTCAAGAGAGATGAGATGAAGAAGAATCTTGGTTCTCTTAACATGTTTCAAGAATTTATGACCAAGACCCTTTCCTTCTGAAGCTCCTTCTATGAGTCCTGGGATGTCAGCTAAAATATAACCTCCAGGTAAAGCGCCGAGGTTAGGATCGAGTGTTGTAAAAGCATAACTAGCTACTTTTGCATGAGCGTGGGTGAGAGCATTGAGCAAACTTGATTTGCCAGCGTTTGGCAAACCAATGAGTCCTGCATCAGCAATAAGATCAAGTTCAACAGTGAAATCAGCTTCTTCGCCAGGGCTTCCAGGAGTTGATTGCATAGGAGTCACATTAGTTGAAGCCTTAAAATGTTCATTACCAACGCCACCACGTCCACCATGAAGGATTTTCGAAACCTGACCATCTTCTATAAGCTCAACTACGCGATCAGTTTGCATGTTGCGTATAACTGAACCGATTGGTAGTTCGATATAAAAATCTTCACCGAATTTGCCTTGCTTACTCCAGTTTTGACCGGCTTCACCACTGCGTGCCTTGAATTCTTTTACAACTTTGTGACGTGCTAAAATATTTATGTCACGAACTGCGCGAACATATACATCACCACCCGCGCCGCCGTTTCCACCAGCTGCACCAGAAAACTCTTTACCACGTTCGTGGCGCCACCTAACAACGCCGTCTCCGCCGTTGCCTGCCTTTGCATGGAATTGTATTTCATCAATAAAAGCCATATGGTTTGTTTAGTCCTGCCATACTACGCTATTTGACGAATTAACTCAACTCGTGTCGCGCTTTTTAAATCTGCTAGAAATTATTTAGAATTTTCTCGAAATTTCTTTTCCGGATTCAAAAATATTTTTCTTGCCACACCATGGACAAAAAAATTCAGTAATTAATTTTTTACCAACTGACGGATCACCTATTGACCACCATTTGTTACATAAACCGCAACGGAAATGATGAAGATGTTCGATAGAAAGTGTACCTTTCACTGACTCATTGGTGTTAACAACCTTTGTTTTCATAACTAAATTATATCACGGCTGACATGTCACGTATGTTTGGCACGTTGCGTGCTTTTAATAATTCAATTCCGCACATTGAACGTAATTGATTGAACTGACGTAGTTCAGCTGTATAAATCAAATGGGGGGGTGCGCAATCTTTTTGAAAAGACACTTTCTAGAATCTTGTCATGACAAGATTTCAAAATATGACTTTCGTCCGAGAGACGTATACCCTCCACTCTTAAACCCAACAAAATCAACAAAACTCATTTTGATTACTTCATTTTAATGAGATAAAATTGATAACTAAAAGTAACCAATCTTGCCACAACAAGATTCATTTAAAAATACAAACATGGAGACACCTAAAAAAACCAATAAACGACTAAATCAAATTAAACGCGGCCTGACAGAATTCAGTATTCTAACCATCATCAATTCCGGTGAATACTTATTCTATGCCGAGAGTATCCGTGAACGCCTAGAAGAGACAGGATTTTCAACCCCTAAAGGAACTCTCTATCCTGCACTCAGAAAATTAATGTGTGAAAAAATAATTGGACAGTATTATGATGAATCTGACCTAGGTACGCCAAGAAAACATTATTTCCTAACAGAAAAAGGCAAATCGCTCTACACAGAACTTGATCAATATTGGAAAGAAATAAATAAAACTCTTGAAAGACTCAAGAAACCAACTGACTGGTAACTTACTAGACTTACTTCCCAACCCCGTGACACTTCTTATACTTCTTGCCGCTTCCACATGGACAAGGGTCATTTCGACCAACTTCCGGAGCACTCTTTACAGCGGAGTTACCTCCTTTACTTGACCCGTCACCAGCACCTATTATCTGTGCGTTTTCATGAATCTCTTTGAATTCTGCATCTTTGACACCTTTTATAGAGGCACCGCCATTATTTGCCGCACTGTTCACTGGAACTATATTTGGTAAAATTCGCATAAACTGTCCACGAACAGCTTCATTCATCTCACGGAAAAGCCTCAAGCCCTCTTTTTTATATTCAATCAAAGGATCACGCTGACCATAAGCACGCAAGTTCACACTCGAACGCGTATAATCCATAACCTCCAAATGCTCAACCCAATACATGTCTATAGTCTGCAAGAGTATGATACGAGATGCATTCAAGAAAGCGTCGCGACCAAATTCAGATATTTTTTTAGCAACGATTTCTCTTGCACTATTTGAGCCTTCTGCAGAATTAGCCGAATCCGTTCCAACAATTTCATTAAGTTCACGTTCTACATCATCAACTGTACCCAAGAGTAAACTACGTCGCTTCTTATAAATACTCGTTCTCTGACTATTGATAACGTCATCAAATTCCAAAACCTGCTTACGTGAATCAAAGTTAAAGCCTTCAATCTTTTTCTGGGCACTTTCCAATGATTTTGAAATGATAGAGTGCTGAATTGGCTCATCCTCTTTAACACCGAGCTTGCCCATCATAGACTTCAATGTGTCACTTGCAAAAACACGCATAAGTGAATCTTCAAGAGAAACATAAAACTGAGTAGCACCAGGATCACCTTGACGTCCCGCACGGCCACGGAGCTGATCATCAATACGACGAGCTTCATGACGTTCAGTACCAAGAACAAACAAACCACCAGCATTTTTTATCTGCTCATAGGTTTCTGGAGTATTTGGATTACCACCGAGCTTGATGTCGACACCACGACCGGCCATGTTTGTAGCAATAGTCACTGCACCTGGACGTCCTGCCTGAGCAACAATCTCGCCTTCTCTCTCATGATTCTTTGCATTCAACATCTCGTGCGGCACACCCTCACCCTTCAAAAATTGTGAGAGTAATTCATTTTTTTCGATAGAAACTGTACCGATCAAAACAGGTTGACCTTTTGCGTGAAGTTCTTTCACAACACGAGCGATAGCTTTGAACTTACCGACTTCTGTTTGGAAAATCTGATCTTGCTTATCAATACGAACAGCAGCCTTATTTGTAGGAACTTCGTAAACACTCAAACCATAAACTTTATAAAATTCCTCACTAGAAGTAGCGGCCGTACCGGTCATACCGGAAAGCTTCTTATACATACGGAAAAAGTTCTGGAAAGTTATGGACGCATAAGTACGAGATTCTTGTTGAATAGCAACACCTTCCTTAGCCTCAATGGCCTGATGTAAACCTTCTGACCAACGGCGACCTGGCTGAAGACGACCAGTAAATGTATCCACAATGATGATCTCATTATTTTTAACAACATAATCAACATCTTTCTGATACAAAGCTTTGGCACGCACAGCGGTTTCCAAATGATGGACGAATTTGATACCAGCATCAGTATATAGATTACTTATACCAAGAGATTTTTCGGCTTTTTCAATACCAGGAGAAAGAAGTGAGATGGCTTTTTTCTTTTCATCAACAGTGAAGTCCTCATCTTTTTTATAAGAAGAAGTCAGTGTCGCAAATTGTTTGTAAACACTTTCAGCGTCGCGGGTTGGAGCAGAAATGATGAGCGGTGTACGAGCCTCATCGATCAAGATAGAGTCAATTTCATCCACAACAACATAGTTTGGTTCGCGCTGGCGAAGTTTCAAAGGATCATATTCTAGGTTGTCACGAAGATAATCAAAACCGAATTCATTGTTCGTACCGTAAGTTATATCTGCAGTATAAGCTTCTCTACGTGTTACTGGACGCAAGAATTCATGAACAACTTTGAACGCACCGAGATCATCTTCTGTTTTGTTTTCTTCCTTCGTTGTATGCGACGGATCATATATAAAAGAACTTTCATGATTTATAACAGCAACAGAAAGACCGAGAGCATTATAAATCTGGCCCATCCAAACAGCGTCACGTCTTGAAAGATAATCGTTAACTGTAACAACATGGACACCATGACTAGAAAGTGCGTTGAGATACGCTGGCAATGTCGCCACCAAAGTTTTACCTTCACCAGTACGCATCTCGGCAATACCACCAGAATTAAGAACCATACCACCGATCAATTGCACATCGAAATGACGCTGACCTAAAGTGCGGCGGCTAGCTTCACGAACTAAAGCAAAAGCCTCAGGTAAAATCTCATCTAAAATAACTTTTTCTTCTTCATAAGTTTTTCCAGCTAAACGTGCTTTGAAACCAGCAGTCTTTTCTTTTAACTCTGCATCTGACAATTTCTGCATTGCAGACTCAAAAGCGTTTATCTGGGCCACTATAGGCTCAAATTTCTTCACACTTGCCGTATGATTGCCACCAAAGAATTTACTGAAAATAGACATAAGTAACAGGCACTTTAGCACATTTGCGCTAATAAAAAAACATTTAATTCACCCATTCCACTTCAGCCTCAACAGTAACACCAATCTTATCTTTCACCTGCTTCATCAAATCTTGCGTAAAATCAACAACTTCTTTCGCAGTTGCACCTGACTTTGTCACAATTACAAGAGCTTGTTTTTCATATGTTCCAACACTGCCACTCATCATTCCCTTTGCTTTACAAATATTGTCCAAAACCCAACCGAGAGGAATTTTGATTTGATCACTAGGTTTACCACCTTCTCCAACTTCAGGAAAACCAGGCAAACTAGGATATTTAACTTTCAATTCATCAAATTTTTCTTTTGAAATAACCGGATTCTTAAAAAAAGATCCCGCAGTTCCCCACACCGTCCAATCCGGCAATTTATTTTTACGAATTGATATAACAGCATCTCTGACGTCTGATGTGCTTACATCCTTTCCGACAAAATACTCTTTTAAATCTTTATACTCAATATTTACCTTTCCATCTTTCTTCAAAGAAAAATTTACGTGCGTAATAATATAACGTCCTTTTTCTTTTTTAAATAAGCTGTTTCTATAACCAAAATGACAATCTCGCCCAGATATTTCAATTTCCTTCATTGTCTTTGTATCAAAGGCTTTGACAGAGTTAACAAACTGACCAGCTTCTGCGCCATAAGCTCCGATATTTTGAACTGGTGCTGCACCAACTGTTCCAGGGATTGATGATAAATTTTCCAGACCATTAAAACCATTATCCAATGTCCACCCTACAAAAGAATCCCAATTTTCCCCCGCACCAACTTTGACCATTGCGTCATTGATCATTGTATCATTAATATCTTTCCCCATAATCTCCACTTTAATAACTAATCCGTTAAACCCATCGTCGGAAATCAAAATATTTGATCCACCTCCCAAAACAAAAAAAGGCACGCTCTCTTTTTGTGCAAATAAAATCGCTTGTTTAACATCGCCCACACTTTTAACAGAACAAAAAAAACGGGCATTACCGCCAATCTTAAAAGTCGTATATGGAGCTAGCGAAATGTTTTCTTGTATTTTCATAAATATGCCGCGCAAAATTGTATTGTACCCAATGATGGCGAGCGGGTGTGAGCTCCAAATAATATGTCTAAATATAATGTGAGTACAGCCGCCCGCCGTCATTTGGTGCAATCTGTAGGATATTATAGCGCGCCTTTATTCGAAACAAAAGCTCTTAACGCAAAAGGCTGCCGAGGGCAGCACTTTGCGAGACATTTATTGGAGAGTGCCCACCTGAGAGGTACTCACAACTACATTATACCAAACTACTTACCTGCTTGCACCTGCTTTATAGCAGCATCAATTTGGCTAGTATATTCTGAGTGACTCTTCTCGATCAATCTAAGTGTTGCCACAGCCTGGTTATCATATCCAGCCGTGTATTGTACCTGAGCTAATTTCAATTGAAGATTCATACTATCAGTACTTGTACCGATCAAATCATTATAGATAGAAATAGCTTTGTCATATTGTTTTGCGATGATATATGCCTGTGCAGCTTGTTCAGTACTGAAGAATGACTGATTATTTCCAAACAATTTTTGTGCATCACTTTCATGACCAGATGCGATGAGTGCAGTTACATAAGCAGTCTTTGCGTCTGTGTCAGAAGTCTCTTCTTCATAAGCTTGTTTCAAGACCGTTACAGCTTTATCAGGTTGATTCAAATTGAGATATGCTGTACCCAAAGACATAGAAGTTGTCTGTTTAGTTGGTGACAACAAGTGTGCTTTCTCTAACATTGTTACTGCTTGATTGAATGAACCTATCTGCTCAAAGAATGATCCTGCTAAAGTATATATGCGTGCATCTTTAGGGGTTGCAACTATCTGTGCTTGGACTTGCCCCATAACCAAACTATAAAAAGCTTGTTTGGTCTGATTTGGTATTTGTTGTGAACTTATGACTTGACCAGCACATGATAATAATTGTTCACGTGCCTCTTGATCACCGACATAAGCACCTGTGTTTAAGACTCGATCAAAGAGTGATGCGTCTGGTGAAGAACCATTACAAGACTGAAGAGCTACTATAAGACTTGTATTCTCTTGAATCGGACGAATGTTCACAAAATAAATTCCGGCCACAAGAGCGAGAATTGCAACAGGAGTCACTAAATACTCAATAACATCCATACTGATTTCACGAGGAGCTTTTTTAATTTCAGATTTTGAATTTGTTTGGAAATTAGGATTTTGAATTTCGGATTTTTTCAGCGATGCAGCAAAAGCGAGCATTGCAAAGAAGAATACGTAACTCGCTAAGTTATCGAACACGAAAATGTTGTGAATCGCATAACCTGCGAGCAAACCAGTGAGTGCACTCTTTTCAGCAATTGAGAGAGTTGATTTCCAAACTGAAGTTAAGAAGAAAATGTATAAGGCGAGATATGCAAGCAAACCAACAATACCACCGTTGATAGCCCAGTCTACGTACACGCTATGTGCACGATCGAACCACTGTTCCTGATTCCACATCTTTGGATTGTAATTCGCATTGAAGACGTAGTTGAAGTTTTCTTGACCCCAACCAAGAACTGGACGCTGTTCAAAACCAGTAAGCGCCATTCCCCATATATAGAGACGTGACACAGACTCTGTGTTTGAAAGAGAAATACTAGCAAGACGTTGTAGAGGTTCATACTTCTGAATAACTGGAGAATTTTTGAATACAATAAACAAAATACCGAGAACTACCAGCAAACCAACGAAGCCACCAGAAACCTGACGAGAAAGTTTTGAAGCACCTTTTCCAAAAACAGAATAAACAATAAGAGTGATGACGATACCACCAACCAAACCGAGCATAGTACCGCGAGTAGCTGTTTCGATGAGGATAAATGAAAAAGCTAAAGCGAGTACGAGATACAACCATTCTAGTGCAGATAATTTAAAACCTTTGATTGCGCGGCTAGCTTTTGATTCAAGTAATAAATAAACAGCGAAACCTGCACTGAGCAACATGTATACCGCCATATATGCAGCGTTACCGAGAGAAGCATCAACACGAGTAGCACTCTGACTGATGCCGGTCCAACCAAACAACTGAGAGAATCCATAACCAGCAACTAGAGCAGCAGACAGCAAAGACACCTTCATCCAGTTCTGCCAGAGTTTCTTACCATTATCCCCTGCTCCAAAAGCATAAACCATAACCATAAAGAGCATCCAGAGGTGAATGATAGTCATCCAACCTTCCATACGCTCGAAGTTTGACCAGATACTGCGGATAGGATTCGCACCTAGAAGATCAGCGACGAGCGCGACCACCGTAAAGACCGTGACTGCGATAGTTAGAGGATTGCACTTTGGACGATATTTAGCATCTAAGAAAGCAAGTACTACCCAAGCGAGGAATGCTATCTCAACTAATATACGAAAATAAAAAGCTTTGCCAGTGATGAATGGGAAAAAGTATGAATTCGCCACGATGAGCGTGAAGAATGGTAAAATGAAAATCGGTGCTAGAGCAAAGAAACGTGTTATGGATTTTAGGGGCATGTGATTAAATGATTTCTGATAAATTTTGAATAATGTATTTCGGTACTATAACATATAGAGCTATGCTAGAATAGCAAAACTAATAATGCAATGATGGATATACTATCAATAAGCTATCTAAAGGAAAAGTGGCAACACGCTGGTTTTCAGAGGTATTTTCAAAATATGGGATGGTCATTCTCTGGGAGAATATTTTCTTTATTAGCCTCCTTATTTGTTGGAGCCCTAGTCGCCAGATATCTTGGTCCTGAGAGATATGGTATTTTAAATTATGCTCTCAGTTTTGTATCAATTTTTGGGTTTTTATCTAGTTTTGGA
>Ga0265327_10002280_pt1 | contig 20612 bp, 21 predicted proteins | sample 41621metaG_FD_202089 | JGI IMG/M metagenome (GOLD analysis project Ga0265327, IMG submission 202089) | Rhizosphere microbial communities from Carex aquatilis grown in University of Washington, Seatle, WA, United States - 4-16-21 metaG | ecosystem: Host-associated > Plants > Roots > Rhizosphere...
GTCCAGACGATCGCCGAGCAGCGCGGCGGCTCGGGCGCGCGCGGCTCCGACGTCGGTCGTACGGAGCTCGGCGAGCCGCGCGCGGTAGGCGATGTGGAGCGACACCAGCTCGTCGCGGCGGCCTCCGCTCCAGCTCTCCAGGCGACGGCTGACGGCGTCGGGCAGATCGCTGGCGGCCAGCTCGTCGAACAGCCGCAACACGCCATCCACGAACCCTCCGAACCGCGCCGGCCCGGCCAGCTCCGTCAGCTCGGCGGAGCGGACGACGTCCTCGAGCACCATCCGCCGCTCGAACTCACCGAGCCCTCCGACCGGCTCTCCGGAACGCGCGGCCACCAGCCACAGCAGGTCGTCGAACGAGCCGATCCGGCCGCCCAGGACACACTCCCGGCGGCTCAGCAGGTCGCGCTCGGCGCGCTCGATGTCGGGGATCGAAGGCACGACCAGGTAGGGGTCGTCGCCCGCGTCGACCGCGAGCAGAAACCGATCCAGGAGCTCGGCCACCTTCCCACAGTTGGCCGGTCCCATGACAAGGCGGAGCGCCATTCAGGGAAGTCTAGGGACTGCCGCGAGCGGTGAGAGCTCTATCTGAGAACGCGGCCGTCGAGGGACGACGGGTCGAGCCCGAGGCCGTCCAGCACGGTCGCTGCAACGTCCTCGACCTTGCCTTCGCCGCCCGGGTGCGCGCCGCGCACCAGCACGAACGCGTCGTCCTGCGTGTGCATGCCGGTCAACCGGCCCTTGGCCTGCAGCTCCTTGGTGCGGACGGCGCCCTTCAGGTCGAGACCGTTCGGCGAGCTCAGCACGAGGTCGGGGCCGTGCTCGGCCATCGGGCCGGAGAAGGCCTCCTCGCGGACCGTCGCCCGCGTCACCCAGGGCTGCGACTCGGCCCACGACTTCAGCTCGGCGCGCACCGACTCGTACTCCGAGGGCTGGACAATGCCGCCCGGCTCGCGCCCCGCCAGATTCACGTACAGGCGGCCGGGATCCATGCAGTACGCCCGCGTCCGGTCGGGGATGATGGAGGCGATCGACTGTGCCGGGTCCTCCAGCGCCACCCAGCCGTCGCGCTCCAGCCAGCGGTTGACGAACACCTCCTCGTCCAGCCGGCAGAAGCCGTGGTCGGAGAGCAGGATCAGCCGGCAGTCGTCGTCCAGGCGCTGGACGATCTGGCCGACCGAGTGGTCGATCGCGTCGTAGTAGGCGGCAAACCTGCCGGCCCACGGCTCCTCGCCCTTCTCCATCTGCTCCCACAGGAAGTGGTGCAGCCGGTCGGTGCCCGTGAAGGCGGCGTAGAAGAGGTCGCACGCCTCGGTGTCGAGCAGGTCGCAGAGCACCCGCGTGCGCGCCGCGTGGTGCGTGAAGAGCTGCTCGCTGAACGCCTCCAGATCCTTGTGCCCGAGGCCGAGATCGACGTCGATCAGGTAGCCGCGCTCGTTCAGGAAGGGCAGCAGCGAGGGCGGCTGCACCGACTTCTCGAGCACCGGCGAGACGAAGCCCGACACGAGGATCCCGTTCTGCTGGGGCTGCGCGGGGTACGTGCCCGGCACGTTGATCACGATCGAGCGCATCCCCGCCCGGGCGGCGTGCTGCCAGACGGCCGGCTCACGGATCGTCATCACGTTGGTGAACGTGATCTCCCAGGTCTGTGGTTTGCGCTCGACGAACCCGAAGACGCCGTGGCGGCCGGGGTTGGTGCCGGTCGAGGCCGATGCCCACGACACCGACGAGATCGGGGGCAGCGGCGCCCACGATGACAACAGCTCACCCTGCTGGGCGAGCGCCGCCAGGTTGGGCAACGCGCCCTCGGCGAACCGGCGGCGCAGATAGCTCGCGGGCGTCCCGTCGAGCCCGATGACGCAGACCCTGGGGCCTGGCATCACATGTAGCCGAGGGACTCGAGCCGGGACGCGACCTCGGCCTCCTCCTCGGAGGAGTAGGCCTTGCCGGCGTCACCGCCGCCCGGCGGCGTCAGGTACCCAAGCGCTTCCAGCTTCTGCATGATCTCGGCCAGGCAGTCCTCGGGCGAGCGCCCGACCGTGTCGAGCGTCAGCTCGGGCGACGCCGGCGGCTCGTAGGGGTCGTCAACGCCGGTGAAGTGGGCGATCTCCCCTGCCCGCGCCCTGGCGTAGTTGCCCTTGTAGTCACGCTCCGCGCACTGATCGGCGGTGGCGGCGCAGTAGACCTCGACGAAGCGGCCGACACTCGCCCGCGCCTGCTCGCGCGCCTCACGATAGGGCGACACGGCGGCGACGATGTTGGGGACGCCGGCCCGGGTCAAGACCTTGCAGACGAACGCGATCCGGCGGATGTTCTCGTCGCGGTCCTCCCGCGAGAATCCCAGCCCGCGCGACAGTTCGGTGCGGATCACGTCGCCGTCCAGGATCTCCAGCGCAGAGAGGCCACGGCTCTCCCGCAGCTCGTAGGCGAGCAGGTCGGCGAGGGTGCTCTTCCCCGACTGGGGAAGCCCTGTAAACCACACGGTGAACGCAGGGGTGTGCGGCATCGAGCGGGTAGAGTACCAGCCCGATGAGCGGGGATCTCTCCGGCAAGGTCGTCGTGCTCGGACTCGATGGCGCGACCTGGGATCTGCTGCGGCCGATGGCCGAGCGGGGGCTGATGCCGAACCTCGCGCGCGGGCTGCAGAGCGGGCGCAGCGGGCTGCTCCAGTCATGCCTGCCGCCGTTCTCATCGCCGGCCTGGATCTCGATCGCCACCGGCAAGAATCCCGGCTCGCACGGCGTCTTCGACTTCTTCGAGGCGGGCCTGCCGGGAGAGCGCAAGCTGGTCTCGGCCAAGTCGGCCAAGGGCGCGAGGCTGTGGGAGCTGGCGTCCGCCGCCGGGCGGATCGTGAACGTGATGGCGGTGCCCGTCTCGTGGCCTCCGTCAGAGGTCAACGGGACGTTCACGTCCGGCGCCTTCACGCCCGGTGAGAGCGTCGACTACACATGGCCGAAGGAGCTGAAGGCCGAGCTGAAGGCGCTGCCCGGCGGCTTCGAGGCCGACCCCTACGCCGCGGGCCTGGAGGGCCGGGCGTTCGCCGAGCAGACGCACACCGTCATCCCCCAGCAGGAGGTCGCCACCCGCTACGTGCTGGAGCGCGGCGACTGGGACCTGCTGTTCACGGTGATCCAGGCGCCCGACCCGCTGCAGCACAAGTTCTGGAACGTGCTCGACGAGACCGATCCCCGCTACGACGCCGAGAAGGCGAAGTTCGACTTGCCGCTGGTCGAGAAGTCCTACCGGCTGTGCGACGAGGTGATCGGCGACCGCCTGGACATGGCCGACCGCGGAGCCCTCGTGCTGATCATCTCCGACCACGGCTTCGGCCGGTACGAGAAGAGCTTCTTCATCAACCGTGTGCTCGAGGACGCCGGCCTGCTGGTCCGCCAGCGGAGCGCCAAGAGCGTCGCGCCGAAGGGGCTGTCGACGCGCCGCGTCATCGACACCATGCGGCGGCTGGACGTGCTCGGCCTGGAGAGCCGCCTGCCGACCACGTTCAAGGAGAAGCTGGCCCTGCGGATCGACAGCACGCTGTCGGTGCCGATCGACATGGAGCAGACCAAGGCCTACGCCGCGGCGGCGTCGGCGGAGAGCGTGTTCGTGGCGCCCGGCGTCCCAGCCGGCGAGCGCGACGAGGTCTGCCGCCACGCCATCGAGGCACTGAAGGCGGCCCGCGACCCCGACACCGGCGAGCCGATCATCGAGGGGGCCTACCGCCGCGAGGACGTCTACGACGGCGACCAGCTGGAGCGGATCCCGGACATCCTCATCGACTTCGGCGATCGCCCCTACGTCGCCTCCGACCGGCTCGCGAGCTCGTCGCTGGTCGAGCCGCTTCCCGCCCATGGCGGCGGAGGCCGCCACCGGCGCTACGGGATCGTGCTGGCCAACGGCCCCGGCATCAAACACGGGACGATCGAGGGCGCCAACATCGTCGACGTCGCGCCCACCGTCCTGCACGCGCTCGGCGTGGCCGTCCCCGACGACATGGACGGGCACGTGCTCACGGAGCTGTTCAGCGACGGTCGTGCGGTGCAGACGACGAGCGCAGCCGAAGGCCAGAAGGCCCGGGAGGTGCAATACAGCGACGAGGAGGCCAAGGCCATCCAGGAGTCGCTGAAGAGCATCGGCTACCTGTAGCCGACGCCCGCTGGATCACTCCGGCGGCTTGACCTCGTCGGTCAGGCGGTTGATCGTGTCACCGTCAGGGAAGGCGTAGTTGATCTTCACGAACGGCTCCCACTTGTCGGGCAGCGCGTCCTCCGGAAAGATCGCCTCGACCGGGCACTCCGGCTCGCAGGCACCGCAGTCGATGCACTCCTCGGGATCGATCACGAGCATGCGTGCGAACTCGTGGATGCAGTCGACCGGGCACACGTCGATGCACGACTTGTCCTTCACATCGATGCAGGGCTCGGCGATGATGTAGGTCACTCAGATCCTCCTGGCGGTCTTCCCTCTCTCTGGCCGCGGATGTTAGACAAGGAGCTCCGCGACAAGCTCCGGCAACCGCTCCGAGAAGACCGACCGCGGCACCACGTTTGCGAAGCCCGCCTGCCGTGCGGCACGTAGCCGCTGGGGGTCGGTGTGGGCGCCGAAACCGAGCACCGGAACGCCGGGGAATCGGGCCAGTACATCGGCGGGCTCGACCTTGCCGACGTCGGCGATGACCACGTCCGGCGGCGGGCCGCCGGGCTTGGCGATCACCTCGTACCCGGCCGAGAGCAGCATCGCGTCGATCTTGCCGCGGAAGAAGAGGTCGACACCCACCAGCTGGACGATGCCCTTGCTCACAGGCGTTCGGCGACTCGGTTGACGAAGCCGTTCAGCAGGTAGACCTGGTCGAAGAAGACGAGTAACCCCGCGGTCACCAGCACCACGCCGCTGAACGTGCGCACAACGTCCCAGCGGTCGCGTACGACCCGGAACACGCTCATCGTCTGGCCCAGCGCGACGCTCGCGATCAGGAACGGGAGCGCCAGGCCGGCGGCGTACGCAGCCAGCAGCCAGCCCGCCCGGACGGCGGTGCCGGCGTTGGCCGAGAGCACCAGGAGCGAGCCCAGCACCGGCCCCACGCAGGGGGTGAAGCAGAGGCCAAAGGCAGCGCCCAGCAGCAGCGGGGAGCCGGACCGACGGGCCGGCTCCAGCGCCGGCTGCATCGAGCGCTCCAGCACGGGGATGTGGAACAGGCCCAGCATCACCAGCCCCATGGCCACGATCACGATCCCGGCCAGCTGGGTCAGCTGCGTGCGGTGGTCGGAGAGCTGCCCGCCGGCCAGGCCGGCGATCACACCCAGCGCGACGAACACGGCCGAGAACCCGGCCACGAAGGGCAGCGCGGCAAGCAGCGCCTGCCTGCCGCTGACCGCCCGCGCGCCGATCGCCGACAGGTACGCCGGCACCAGCGGCAGCACGCACGGCGTCCCGAACGAGACCACACCGGCCACGAACGCCACCCACGCGTCTCTCACGGATCGTCGTCCCGCAGCTCACGGTCGATCCGCCGTTCGAGCTCCGGGTCGAGTGGGCCGTCCGCGGCGAACACTCCGCCGCCGTTCGAGCGCGAGCGCGACCACGCCATCGCCAGCACGACGGCCACCCCGATGCCGACCAGCAGCACCAGCCCTGGGACCACCCAGGCAACCAGTCCGAAGCCGTGCTTGGGCGGGGCTGCCAGGATCGCCTGGCCGTACTGGGCGACCAGGGCGTTGACCACCCGCTGCTGCGACCAACCGGCGTCGTGCTTCTGCTGGATGAACTGGCGGATGCTGTCGGCGACCGCCGACTGCGACTGGCTGAGCAGGTCGTGGCAGACCGGGCACATCAGCTGGTTCTCGAGGTCGGGCACCGACCAGGTGGCGGGGGTCGCGGCGGCCGGTGCCGGCGCGGCGACGGCGAGCAGGGCCGCCATCAGGAGCGCAAGCCGCTTCACGACGCGTTCCCCGCCAGCAGCGGGCGCAGTGCACGGTCGAGCTCAGGGCCCTGGATCGCGTAGGGGAAGTGATCCAGCACGTGACCGCTGCGATCGAGCACGAACGTCTCCGGCAGCGCGGTCAAGCCCCAGCGGTTCTCGACGTCGCCGGACGAGTCGCGGACGATCGGGTAGTCGAGGTGATATTTCGCCGCGAACGAGCGGCCATCGCTGGTCAGGTCCTGCTCGTCGACCCCGACGATCGTCACCCCCCGCGAGCGGTACCTGTCGGCAAGCTCTGCCAGCAGCGGGGCCTCGTTCTTGCACGGGTCACACCAGGAGGCCCAGAAGTTCAACACCACCACCTTGCCCCGGTAGGAGGCAAGCGAAAGGTCACCGTGCCCGTCCAGCGCCGGCAGCGTGAAGTTGGGCGCCGCGGGGCGTTTGCCGTCTCCGACCTGGGCAGAGACGGTGGTGCCGTTGTCGACCAGGCTCTTGGCGAACAGCCCGATCAGCAAGGCAAGCAGCAGGATCGCTGCGACCTGAAGCGCGCGGCGGGCAGCGGTTGGCACCCAGGCAGCGTACCGGTTGGATGATTCAGCCGGTGCCGCCGGCGGCGGCGTACTTGACGATCATCTGGTCGGTCATCCACTCGACCGGCGCCTTGTCGTCGGTCAGCGGGTTGCTGGTCGCCCCCACCGCTTGCAGGTCGAGGGCGTGTGAGGCGGTCGACTGCAGCCCGGCGGGAGCGGCCTCGAGGCGGCGGATCGCATCCGCCTGCGAGGTCTGGCGGGTGAAGGCGACGACGATGTCGGTGAACCCGCCCAGGTGCCACAGGTAGACCGACGCGAAGCGGGTGGCCATGGTGCCGGCGATCGCGTCGGGCAGCCGGTTGTCGCCAGGCGTGTGGCCGACGTTGGCCATCACCAGCCCGCCCGGGTTGAGCCGCGAGATCGCGAGCGACCAGAACTCCTGGGTGGTCATGTAGAACGGGATGTAGGGCTGGCGGAACGCGTCCAGGAAGATCGCGTCGTAGCGGGTCGAGTGGGTCTCCAGGTAGACGCGCCCGTCCGCCGTCGCAACGTGGACGCGCGGGTTGCTGTCGAGGCCGAAGTACTTCTCGCCGACCTGGGTGACCAGCGGGTCGAGTTCGATGCCCTGTACGTCCACCCTCGGCCAGAACGCGCCGTACTCGCGGCCGACCGTTCCTCCGGCATAGCCGATCATGGCCAGGCCCCTGAAACTGCCCTGGTGGAGCACCGGCGCCAGCAGGAACTGGTCCCAGTAGCCGCCGGTCAGGATCTGCCCCGGGATGTAGACCGAGTGCTCGGCCCAGCCCTCGTTGAGGTGCAGGACGCGGGTGCCGTTGGACTGCTGGACGACCTGCACGAACTGGTAGGGCGACTCACCCTCGAAGATCACGCCGGGACCGGGCTTGACCAGGCCCGGCGGGACGACCGCGAGCACCGCGATCGCGGCCGGCACGAGCACGTAGCGGCGGCCGAGCGCGGGGAAGGCGATCAGCGCCAGCAGGCCGGCCGTGACGAGCATTGTGCGGCGGGTGCCGATGTTGGGGATCAGGATCGCGACCGGGATGAAGGTGCCGAGGATGCTGCCGGTGGTGGACAGTGCGTACATCCGGCCGGCGACCTCCCCCGCCTTGTCGATCGTCTCGACGCCCAGCCGGACGGCGAACGGCGAGGCCATCCCGAGCAGCGTCACCGGCACCGAGAACAGCAGCATGGTCGCGAAGAACGAGCCCAGGAACGCGCCCACCGACGCCTGGGCGAACGCCCGCACGGCGACCGACAGCGCCGGCTCGGCGATGAACGGCAGGATCGCGATCGCCGCGGCGGCGACCAGCATCAGCCGGGCCAGAAACCGCATGTTCGGGTGCCGGTCGGCAAGCCGGCCGCCGACGTAGTAGCCGGCCGCGAGATAGATCAGGATCAGGCCGATGATGTTGGCCCAGATCAGGATGGACGCGCCGAAGAACGGGGCCAGGAGCCGCGAGGCGCACATCTCCGTCGACATCGTCGTCGCGCCCGCCACGAAGACCAGCGGCCCGAGCAGCCTGCGGCTCGCGTTCACGCCACCAGTCTAATGCGCTACCGGTGTGGAGCTATGTGCGGTTCGACCGGTAACTCCGCGAGTACGGGCGCCACGGCACCCGCTCCCAGCGCTCGCCACGGCACATCGGACAGGCCGGAAGCTCCCGGTACACCGTCACCCCGTAGCCACATGCCGCGCATCGGAACTCGCCCTTCGCCGGCATCCCGGACACCCAGCCTACCGACTCGTCGATCTCCAGCTTTCTCGCCGTCGACCCCATCACGGTTCCTCTCATCTACGGCCGCGGGACCCGAGACCGTGTGTCAAAGAGTAGCGTCCCGGGGGACCTCGCTCTAGTGGATTTACAAGGAATTTGCACCGGATACGCTGTCAGCGTTGCCGACCGTCGCGGGCGCCATGCTCGACGGCCCCAGGGACCTCCGGCGGGACCACCGGATACACTCTCGCACCGTGACCACGCAGCAGAAGGCGACGCTCAAGCCGTACCTCAACGAGATCCGCGACTGGGTCGCCCGCGGGATGACCGACGTGTGGATCGCCCACACGCTGAACTCGACGCCGGCCAGCATCTCGGCGTTCCGTTCGGCGAACGGCATCCTCCGCCGTGACGCCGGCGAGGCCCGCGGCGGCGACGTCCCGCCGCCGGTGATGCCGCCGGACGCCGCCGAGGTGGAGGTCGAGACCAAGCCCAAGCGGCGGCGCAGCAGCCGGGCCAAGAAGCCGGTCGAAGCAGCCGAGACGCAGGTCGTCGAGGTCTCGGCGGCGGCCGGCGAAGACGGCCCCGGCAGCAGTCGCCGACGGCGCCGCGGCGGTCGTGGGCGAGGCCGGAAGCCGCAGCACAGCTTCGAAGCGGTGCTCGACCACGGCGAGGAGGGCTACGGCTTCTGGCTCGACGGCGCCGTCAAGGACGACCCGGTGTTCGCCGAGCACTGGGGCGAGCGCCGCGCGCTGCTGGTGCGGGTCGAGGCCGACCAGATCGTGATCCGCCCGGACGACCGGGCGAACGGCGCCTCCTCCTCGTAGCCGCGCCTGTCACGACTCTGCAACGCCTTTGCAACGCGGTCCGTACGGGGTCAGACCCCCGTCGGAACGGGTCACGGAAGTGTCACGCCGGCCGTGACACTCAGGGGCGGTAGTCGACGGCGCCGCGCGCGAACCGTGCGAAGGCCGCCGGCTGCACGAGGCTGAGGTCCTGGGCGATCAGCAGATCGGTCGTCCGCTGCACGACCTGGAGGCACCAGGCGGCGCTCTCGCCGTACTCGTCGGCGAGCTCGGCAAGCGTGAAGGTCTGACCCAGCCGGCGGGTCAGCTCCCAGACCAGCTCGTCGACCACCCTGTGCAGGGTCTCGATCTGCGGGCGCGGGAGGTCGAGGTGGGCAAGCCGGTACTCGCCCTCTGCCCACTCGACGCGGGCCACCGCCAGCACAGCCTCGGTCATGCGCTGCAGCACTCCGCGTCCGGGAACAGCGGCGCGGCCTCGGCGACCATCCGGTCGCCCAGCTCGTAGCCCGGTTGGGCCAGCGCGAACGCGACGTGGGCGTGCAGGCACTTGACCGCGCCGCCGCGCGCGGTGCCGGCGATGCCGAGCCGGAGGCTCGCCCCGCCGTCGGCCATCGCGGGTGCTGGGCGGCGGAGGGCGTGCTGACGGTCGGCTGCCCATCGGTAGGACGCGGCGGCCGACTCGTCCTCCGCGACCCGCTGCTCGTACCGGGCGACGCCACCGGCGTCCTCGAGCCGGGACACCGCCGCCACCGCAGCGGGGCAGGTCAGGTAGAACGTGGTCGGGAAGGGTTCGCCGCCCGGCAGGTAGTCCGCCTGCCTGATCACGGCCGGGCGGCCGAACGGGCAGCGCTCGACCACCGCCAGCGCCCCACGCGGCTGCCTCCCGAGCTGGCGCTCCACGACGTCCCAGTCATCCACGCGCAGAAGGCTAGAGCAAGGAGCCCGAGCCCTAGCGGCACTGGGCGTCGTCGCGCGCCGGGACGCCCTCGATCACCAGCGGCTGCTCGTGAGGGAAGATCCACCCGCACTCGCGGGCGAGCAGCTCGACGCCGGCCGTCGTGTGGACCTGGGAGGAGTCCGCGATCAGCGAGTCGTGGCGGTGCTGCAGGGCCGCGACCAGCGCCCGCTGGTCCTGCAACCGGTGCGACGCATGCAGGTAGCGCTGCACCGGGTTGACGTAGAGCGCCGCCATCACCGCCAGCACCACCACCGCGGAGAGCCGCCGCAGCGGCAGGATCCTGGACGTCCGGCGGGAGGATCTGCGGCGGGCCACGACCGCCCTTTCGACACCGTGGCGCCGAGTCCTACCAGATCGGTGGACCCAGACCCGCGCGCGACTGGTCGCGAGTTCCGACTGACTATCCGGGCTCCGCCGGGCGAGTCAGTCGGCCTCGCTGCGGCGCGAACCGTCGCCTGGGTGTGTCCACGGGGAGCGCACGTGCTACAGCACGCACGCTCCCAGCGGCCAGCCCCAGGCTGGGGTTCGCGCTCGCCCAGTCATCACGCCGATCTGGCCCCAACGATCACTCGAGCGTATGAACCAGGATGTGGTTGGTGGTGCCCGGCTTGTTCAGCACGGTGCCACCGGTCAGCACCACCTGCTGGCCGGGATCGGCCAGCCCGCTGCCCGCGATTGCGTCGGCGATCCGGTGCCACAGATCCTCGATCGAGTCGGCGTCCTCGATCACCATCGGCACCACCGCCCACTCCAGGGCGAGCTGCTGCAGCACGTGCGGGTTCGGGCTGGCGGCGACGATCGGCCGGCCGGGCCGGAAGCGGGAGACCTGGCGGGCCGTCGACCCGGACTGCGTGGGCACGGCGATCACCGGGACGTTCAGCTCCTCGGCGATGTCGCACGCCGCGTGCGAGAGGATCGCGGACATCCTGCCGTCCCGCGGCCGCAGCGGGTCGTGGTACGTCAGCGACGGCTCGACCACGCGCGCGATCCGGTTCATCATCGACACCGCCTCCAGCGGGAAGGCGCCGACGGCCGTCTCGCCCGACAGCATCAGAGCCGAGGTGCCGTCGAGCACCGCGTTGGCGACGTCGGACGCCTCTGCCCTCGTCGGCTCCGGCGCCCGGATCATCGACTCCAGCATCTGGGTGGCCGTGATCACGGTGCAGGCGGCGTCCCGCGCCGAGCGGATGATCAGTTTCTGCACCAGCGGCACGTCGGCCACGCCGATCTCGACTCCGAGATCGCCGCGGGCCACCATCAGCGCATCGCTGGCGGCGACGATCTCGTCCAGGTTGGTAACCGCCTCGGCCTTCTCGATCTTGGCAATCACGCGGGCAGAGCTGCCGTGCTCGAGGATCCGCTCCCGCAGGTCGCGCACGTCGTCCGCGCTGCGGACGAATGACAGCGCCACGTAGTCGACGCCGTGCGCGAGCGCGAACTCCAGGTCCTCGATGTCCTTCTCGGTCAGGGACGGGATCGGGAGCACTGTCCCCGGCAGGTTGACGCCCTTGCCCGACGAGATCAGCCCACCGACCTCGACGCGCGCCTCCACCCGCCCGGCGCCCGATTCGACGGCGCGCAGCCGCACCCGGCCGTCGTCGATCAGCAGCTCCTGCCCGGGTGTCACTGCGTCGGCCAGCCCGGCGAAGGTGACCTCGAGCTCCCCGGGCCCGCCGCGCCCGGCTGCCGCGAGCACCACCGTGTCGCCCGGGTTGACCGAATGAGGATCGGGAAGCCGGCCGATCCTGATCTTCGGTCCCTGCAGATCAGCGATCACCGCCAGCGGGCGGCCGATCAGCTCCTGCGCCCGGCGCACCGCGCGCAGCCGCTGCAGATGGTCGTCCGCCGACCCGTGCGAGAAGTTGAGCCGGGCGGCGTCCATGCCGGCCCACGCCAGCCGCTCGACCATCTCGGGCTCGGAGCTCGACGGCCCGATCGTGCAGACGATCTTCGTGCGGCGCGCCGCCGGGCCGCTCACCGTCCCGACCGGGCGGCCTCGAGGCGAGCGAACGCAGCGCGGCCGGGATAGCGGGCTGCCGCGCCGAGCTCCTCCTCGATCCGCAACAGCTGGTTGTACTTGGCGACCCGATCCGATCGCGAGGGAGCACCGGTCTTGATCTGGCCGCAGTTGGTGGCCACTGCCAGGTCGGCGATGGTCACGTCCTCGGTCTCGCCGGAGCGGTGCGACATCACCACGGCGTAGGACGACGTGTGCGCCAGGCGGACGGCGTCGAGCGTCTCCGACAGCGAGCCGATCTGGTTGACCTTGACGAGGATCGCGTTCGCACAACGTTGCTCGATGCCACGGCTGAGCCGATCGACGTTGGTCACGAACAGGTCGTCGCCGACCAGCTGGACCCGGCTCCCCAGGCGCTCGGTGAGCTGTGCCCAGCCGTCCCAGTCGTCCTCGGCGAGGCCGTCCTCGATCGACACGATCGGGTAGCGGTCGCACAGCTCTTCGAGATAGCCGACCAGCTCGGCGGCGGTCAGCGTTCTACCCTCGCCCGCCAGCTCGTAGCTTCCGTTGGAGAAGAACTCGGTGGAGGCGACGTCGATCGCGATCGCGATCCGGTCGGCGTGACCGGCGCGCTCGGCGGCCTCGACGATGACCTTTACCGCCTCCTCGTTGGACGGCAGGTTGGGCGCAAAGCCGCCCTCGTCGCCGACGGCTGTCGACAGCCCACGCTCGTGCAGCAGCGTCTTCAGCGTGTGGAATGTCTCGGCGCCGATCCGCAGCGCTTCGCCGAAGGAGTCCGCTCCCACCGGGACCAGCATGAACTCCTGCAGGTCGACGTTGTTGTCTGCGTGGGCACCGCCGTTGATGACGTTCATCATCGGCACCGGCAGCACGTGGGCATCCGTCCCGCCGACGTAGCGGTAGAGCGGCAGGCCGGCGTCCTCGGCTGCAGCCTTGGCCACCGCCAGCGAGGTGCCCAGGATGGCGTTTGCCCCCAGCTGCCCCTTGTTTGGCGTGCCGTCGAGCTCCACCATCGCCTGGTCGATGGCTCGCTGGTCGGTCGCGTCGAGGTCCTCGAGCGCCGGCCCGATCGTCGTGTTGACGTGGTTCACGGCCTGCTCGACGCCCCTGCCGCCCCAGCGCGCGGCGTTGCCGTCACGCAGCTCGACGGCCTCGAACGCGCCCGTGGAGGCGCCTGACGGAACCGCCGCCCGGCCGGTCGCACCGGTCTCGAGGATGACCTCGACCTCGACGGTCGGGTTGCCACGCGAATCGAGGATCTGGCGGCCGTGTACGGACAGGATGGCGCTCATGGCGTGGGGATGATACCCAGCCCGCCGACGGCCCCGGCCCGCCACGGCGTATCGTGGGCCGGTGGATCCGACCTACGTCTCGGTGGCCGGCGCCGGACGCCCCGACGCCGAGCTCGACGCTCTGGCCGCCGACGTCGGCCGGCTGCTGGCGGAGCGCGGAGCCGTGGTCGTCACCGGCGGGCTCTGCGGCGTCATGGAGGCGGCGGCGCGTGCTGCCCACGCCGCCGGCGGGCAGGTGCTCGGCATCCTCCCCGGCGACCGGCGGGAGGAGGCGAACCCCTACTGCACGCTGGTCGTTGCCACCGGCGCCGGCCAGGCACGCAACCTGGCCGTCGCCGCAACCGGCGACGTGATGATCGCGATCGGCCCCGGCTGGGGCACGCTGTCCGAGGTCGCGCTCGCCCGCAAGCTCGGCCGGCCGGTCGTGACGCTGCGGGGCCGCCCGCTGGACGGGGTGACGGCGGCGGTCAACGCCGAGCAGGCGGTGCGAGAGGCGCTTGCCCTCGCTCGGTCACCCTCATTCGACTGACGAACGCCGCTTCTTGGCCTCGCGGTACCAGGCGTCCTGCTCCTCCAGGCCGAGCGTGACCCAGGTCTCACCCGCCTCGGCAGCCAGTTGCTCGGCGGTCTCGACGCGGCCGCGGAAGCGGTCGGCGGCGCCCCGCAGCGCGAGCTCGGGGTCGACGTTGACGAGTCGCGCGACGTTGACGGCGGCGAACAGCAGATCGCCGACCTCGTGGCGGACATGCGCGTCGGGCTCGCTCTCGGCCCTGGGTGGCGGCGCCGCATCGAGGGCCTCCCGCAGCTCGGAGACCTCCTCGGTGAGGTCGCTCCAGGCGCCGTCCCACGCATCCCAGTCGAAACCGACCGCCGAGGCCCGTCGCTGCAGCTTGCGGGCGTAGAGCGGCGAGGGGAGCACCCCGGGCACGTCGTGGAAGATCCCTTCGCGCCCCTCCTGCTCGGCTTTGATCCGCTCCCAGGTGGAACGGACCTCGCCCGCGGTGTTGGCCTGCTGATGCCCGAACACATGCGGGTGCCGCCGGATCAGCTTGCGGCCGATGCCCGATGCGATCGTGGCCAGGTCGCCCGCATCGCGTTCCTGGAGCAGCAGGCCGAGGAAGTAGGTCTGGAACAGCAGGTCGCCCAGCTCGTCGACCAGCTTTGCATCGTTGCCGCTGGTCGCCGCGTCGGCCACCTCGTAGGCCTCCTCGAGCGTGTGCGGGACGATCGTGCGCTCCGTCTGCTGGCGGTCCCACGGGCACTGCTCGCGCAGCGTCACCGTCAGGTCCCAGAGCGCCGACAGTGCGCTGCTGCGGACGACCTCGTCGAACGCCGGCCCGTCGGGCACCGTCTCGGCCCACCGCTCCGCAGCCAGCCGGTCCAGCATCCGCTCCCCGGAGGCAGCTACTACCGGGGCGCCCTGCTCGAGCATCACGCCGCCGCGGCCAAGCCACTCGGCCAGCGGCTCGTCGGCCGAGACCTCGACGCGACCGGCAGTCTCGAGGACGCGCCACGAGGCAAGCGGCACCGTCTGCGGATCACCCAAACCGAGGGCGACCAGGGTGCGCATCAGATGGTCGGCGCCGCCTCGACGCGATGCTAGCTAGTCGGGGTGGACGTCGTCGGCTTCGACGTCGTCGGCGGCTTGTACGTCTGGTTGTAGTGCGTCAGCTTCTGCTGAGCCGCCTGCAACTTGGCGATCTGTGCCTGGACGTAGGACTGCTGCTTCGTCGACAGGAGCTGTGACTTGATCTGCGTCTTGACGTCGGCGAACGTCTGCGCCTTCACGTCGGCAGTCGGCTTCACGATGAAGTAGCAGTTGGGCTTGCACTTGCCCTTGAGGTTGGTGTCGGCGTAGGACTTCGACACCAGGATCAGGTTGGACAGCGTGCCGGTCTTCAGCGTCGGGCTGAACACAGCCTTGCGGAAGTTGTCCTCGATCGACCCGGGCGAGTTGGTCGCCGTAAACGTTCCGCCGGTGCTCGGTGGGCCTGGCGCGATGGCGTACTTCTTCGCGGTCGTCGTCCAGTCGGCCCCGCCGGCCAGTGCGGTGTGGGCGGCGTTGGCGGCGGCCTGGCTGCCCGCCAGCAGGAACAGCACCTGGCGCTGCGGCGCGTACTGCGCCTTGTTCGTCCTGTATTGCTTCTGTACATCAGCGTCGGTCACCGTGACGTGCTTCTTCAGCGCGTCGACCACCTTCTGCTGCTGGATCGACGGCAGCTCGATCTCATTGCGCACGTAGTCATCGGTGAGGCCGTTCTTCTTCAGATACGCCTCGAACTGTGACTGGCTGCCCTTGAAGTACTGCTTGATCACCGACTGAAGCTGCTTGTTCACATCATCCGTGCTGACCTTGATGTGCATGTTCGCGGCGATGTTCGCGAGCTCTGCGAGCTGCACGAGGCGGGTGACGGACGCCTGCACGATCTGGCTCTGGTAGGTGCTCGTCCCCGGCTTGGGCGGGTTCTGCCCCTGCGCCTTCATCGATGCGATCCGCACCTTGATCTCGTTGTTGAGCTGCGGGATCGTGATCACCTTGTCGCCGACGACGGCGACGTCGCTCGTCCCCACGGTGACCGACTTCTTGGAGTCGCTGTTGCACGCCGCAGCGAACGCAACAAGCGCAACGGCCACGAGGGCGAATGTGAAGGATCGAATACGGGTCATGACACGAGCTACGCCGCGACAGCGCGGCGTATATCGGCAAGTGTAGCCAGCACCTCAAGGGCCTGTCGCATACGGATACGGTCTTCGCCGGGTTCCGGATCGACCTTGCAGTTCACCTCGTGAGAGGCCACCGTGTAGATCGCCCGAGGCAGCCGTTGTTTGAGCTCGCGGACGTCGCTGGAGCTGAGCGTGACCGGCGACACAGTCACCTTCCCGCCCCGCAGCGCGACCACCTCGATGCCCAGATCGGAGGCCGCCAGCCGCGCCTCCTGGATCGCGAACAGGTTGTCCACCGCCGCGGGCAGCGGCCCGAAGCGGTCGGCGACGTCGGCTCGCAGTTCGCGCAGCTCGGAGATGTCGCCGGCCAGGGCCAGCCGGCGGTGTAGGTCGATCTTGACTGCCTCCAGGGCCACGTAGTCGGCGGGCACGTGGGCGTCGACCTGGGCGTCGACCCGCACCGGCCGCGGCCGCACGACCGGGCCGCCCTGCAGCTCGTTGACGGCGTCGGCCAGCAGCTCGCAGTAGAGCTCGAAGCCGATCGCCGCCACGTGCCCCGACTGCTCGTCGCCGAGCAGGTTGCCGGCGCCCCGCAGCTCGAGGTCGCGCATCGCGATCCGGTACCCCGACCCCAGCTCGGTGTAGTCGGCGAGGGTGGAGAGGCGGTGGCGCGCCTCCTCCGAGAGCTCGCGACGGTCGGGGTAGAACAGGTAGGCATGGGCGGTGACGTCGCTCCGGCCGACCCGGCCGCGGATCTGGTAGAGCTGGGACAGACCGAGCATGTCCGCGCGCTCGACGATCAGCGTGTTCGCCTGCGGGATGTCGAGGCCCGACTCGATGATCGTGGTCGTCACCAGCACGTCGAAGTCGCCGCGCAGGAAGCGCATCATCACGTCCTCGAGCTTGCGCTCCGGCATCTGGCCGTGCGCCACGCCGACGCGCAGCTCGGGCACCCACTCGCGCACCCGCATCGCCGCCTCGTCGATCGTCTCGACCCGGTTGTGGAGGTAGAACGCCTGGCCCTCGCGGGCGAACTCGCGGCGCAGCGCAGCGGCGATCAGCTCCTCGTCGAACTCGCCGACGTGGGTCTTGATCGGGCGGCGGCCACGCGGCGGGGTGGTAATCACCGAGATGTCACGCAGGCCGGACAGGGACATGTGAAGCGTGCGTGGGATCGGCGTCGCCGACATCGCCAGCACGTCCACCTCCAGCCGCATCTGGCGCAGCAGCTCCTTCTGCGCGACGCCGAAGCGCTGCTCCTCGTCAACCACGACCAGCCCCAGGTTCGCGGGGATGACGTCCCGCGACAGCACGCGATGCGTGCCGATGAGGACGTCCACGGTTCCGGTGCGGAAGTCGGCGAGCACCTTCTTGACCTCGGCCGGCGGCCGGAACCGCGAGACCGTCTCGACCCGCACCGGGAGGTCTCGGAAGCGGTCTCGGAACGTGCCGCCATGCTGCTGGGCGAGGACGGTGGTCGGCGCCAGCACCAGCACCTGGCGGCCGCCGGTGACGGCCTTGAGTGCGCCCCGCAGCGCGACCTCGGTCTTGCCGAAGCCGACGTCGCCGCAGACCAGCCGGTCCATCGGGCGCTCCTCCTCCATGTCCTCGGTGACCGCGTCGATCGCACGCTGCTGGTCGTCGGTCTCCTCGAAGGCGAAGCCGGCCTCCAGCCGGGCCATCATCTCGTCGTCGCCGGGGAACGGCGGCCGGGTGATGCTCTGCCTGCGTGCGTACAGCGCGAGCAGCTCCCCGGCCAGCTCGCGGACGGCGGTGCGGACGCGGGTGCGCAGCGTCTGCCACGCCTTGCCGCCCAGCCGGGACAGGCTGGGAGCGCTGCCCCCCGAGCCGATGTAGCGGCTGACCTTGCCGAGCTGCTCGTGTGGGACGTAGAGGCGGTCGTCGCCGCGGAACTCCAGGTACAGGTAATCGCGGATCACGCCGCCCACCTCACGGGTGTCGAAGCGGACGAAGCGGCCGATCCCGTGGTCGTCGTGGACGACGTAGTCGCCGGGGCGGAGATCGCCGAACGCCGCCAGCGCCCGTCCGATCGGCAGCGGGGCGCGGGACGTGCGACGGCGGAACAGCTGGGCCGAGCTGAGCACCGCCAGCCGCAGCGCCGGGTAGACGACGCCGTGGCGCAGCGTGCCCTGGACGAAGGCGACGCCGGGCTCCTCGGGACCACCGTCGCCGGCGGCGGGAGCGTGCACCTCGACTCGGTTCAGGGCCATCCGCGTGCGGTCGGACTCACCGATGTGCGGGAACGCGACGAGGACGCGGTACCCGGCGCGGACGAGTGCGCGCAGCTCGTTCTCGGCCTCGGCGATGCCGATCGACGCCAGCGCGGGTGGCTGGGCCTCGAACTGGTACGGCTGGCCGAGCGGCAGCTCCTCCAGCGCTCCGGCCGCCTCGATCAGCCGATCGACCTCCTCGGTGCGCACGTAGCCCCGGGCGCGCAGGTCAGAATCGCGCAGGTGGTCGGCGGCCTCGGTGGCGAACTCGGCAGCGGCGGCGGCGACCAGCTCGGGGTTGCGCGCCACCAGCGCCGCGTTGCGGGCCAGCTCCGGGCCGAGCGCGGCCAGCCCGGCCGGGATCGCGGGCCCCTCGTCCTCCCGGCCCCAGACCGACTCCGGGTCGCTGTCGGCCAGCTCGACGGCCGGGTAGACGATCGCGCTGGAGAGCTCCCTCAACGACCGCTGCGTGAACACCGAGAACGCCGACAGGCGCTCGACCTCGTCGCCGAAGAACTCGATCCGGATCGGCTCGCGCCCGGTCGTCGGGAAGACGTCGATCAGCCCGCCCCGGACCGAGAAGTCGCCGCGCTCCTCGACCGTGTCGACCCGGTGGTACCCCGCGTCGGCGAGCATCCGGACGACCTGCTCGAAGCCCGGTTCGCTGCCCAGCTCGAACGCGACCGGCGCCGTGCGGACGCCGAGCGCCGGCAGCTTCTCGACGAGCGCGTCGGCCGAGACCGCCACCAGTCCGCCCGCGGCGGCCACCGTCAGCCCCCGCGCCCGCTCGCCGACCAGGTGGGGCACCGGGTCGAGGCCGCTGCCGTGGTGGACGCCGCGCGAGGGCAGGAACGCCACCTGGTCGGCCGGCAGGAAGGCAGCCACCTCGTCGGCCAGGGCCCGCGCCGCGTCGTCGTCCTCCACCAGCACGGCGAGCCCGCGGGGCTCGGCCGACGCCCGCGATCGCCACAGCCCGGCCACCAGCAGCGGCAGCAGAGGGTCGGACACCCGGGCGCGCACGACACCGTCGCGGGCGCGGTCGGCAAAGGCCCGAAAGTCGGGGTCTGCGAGCAGGTAACCAACCGCCAGCTCGACGCCGGCGGGCACCGCGGTGTGGGGGGCGGAGTTCATGGATTCCACGACGGGGAGGCATGGTAGTCTGGTCGAAGTCCACGTCGGAGGTCAGAGTTTTCGTGCGTCGCTTCGCCCCCGTTTTCGTCACGGCCTACCTGCTTCTCGCGCTCCCCGCGACCGCGTTGGCAGCGACCACACCGAAGTCCGACGCCCCATCCGGCACCGACCACACGCTGACCACGATCTTTCTGATCGCGCTCGGCATCCCCGTCGTCCTCGCCGTCCTTACGCTGATCGACATCGCGGTCGGCCGGGAGCACGGGGACGACCACTAACGGGCACGGGCTGGAGGAGCTCTTCGAGCTCCTCCGTATCCGCTCGGTCTCGAGCGACGGGAAGCACCCGGCGGAGCTGCGCGAGGCCGCCGACTGGGTCGCCCGGCTGATCGGGGATGCCCGCGTCGTCGAGGGCTACGGGAACCCGATCGTCGACGGTCTGATCCCGGCGAGCGCCGACGGAGCGCCGACGGTGGTCGCCTACGGCCACTACGACGTCCAGGCGCCGGGACCGAGCGACCTCTGGCAGAGCGACCCGTTTCAGCCGGAGGTGCGCGACGGGTGGCTCTACGCGCGCGGCGCCTCGGACGACAAGGGCAACTTCTACGCGCTGCTGCGCGGCGCCCTCGACCTCGCCGCCGAGGGAAACCTGCCCGTCAACGTGCGCGTCCTGGCCGACGGTGAAGAGGAGATCGGCGGCCACTCGGTGCTCGACTACCTGGAGACCATCGAGGAGCGACTCGACGCGGCCGTCATCTTCGATGGCGGGATGGCCGACGCGGAGACGCCGGCGATCACCAACGGGCTCCGCGGGGTCGTCGGATTCCAGCTCAAGATCACGTCGGCGGACAAGGAGCTGCACTCCGGGCTGTACGGGGGCGTTGCCGCCGACGCAGTGCGTGACCTGATCGCGGTGCTCTCGGCCGTGATCGGCACGCCGGAGAGCCTGGCCGCCCGTGTCGCGCCGCCCTCGGACTCCGAGCTGGCCAGCTGGAAGACGCTCCGCTCCGGCGCCGACCTGCTGGCCGACGGCGGCGCCCGGCCGACCGACGCCTCGGCGGCCGGCGAGTTCTACCTGCGCACCGGCGCGCGGCCGTCGGTGACGGTGCATTCCGTCGCCGCGGGCGACCCCACCCTGCACAAGACCTCCATCAGCCCCTACGCCCTGGCGTCCCTCTCGCTGCGGCTGGCGCCCGGCCAGGACCCGGAGCCGATGGCCGCAGAGCTGGAGCGCCTGCTGCGCTCGGCCTGCCCCTCGCATGCCGAGCTCGAGCTGACGCCGTGGCCGAGCGGCGCGCCTGCCCTTGTGCCGCCTGACGACCCGATCCTGCTGGCCGGCGCCGCCGCCATCCAGCGGGCGACCGGCGTCG
>Ga0265327_10002281_pt1 | contig 20612 bp, 19 predicted proteins | sample 41621metaG_FD_202089 | JGI IMG/M metagenome (GOLD analysis project Ga0265327, IMG submission 202089) | Rhizosphere microbial communities from Carex aquatilis grown in University of Washington, Seatle, WA, United States - 4-16-21 metaG | ecosystem: Host-associated > Plants > Roots > Rhizosphere...
GCTCGACACTTTACGGCACGACGAGAAGTGGCGGGACGTTCGGTACAGGGACAGCGTTTAAGATCAACACCGATGGTAACGGTTTTATGGTTCTCCACAATTTTTCGCACGCTAGTAACTCCGGTACCAATACCGATGGAGTCGCCCCATCCGCTCAGCTGTTCTTAACAAACAATGTTCTATACGGAACCACTTACTCAGGCGGATCTGTGGGCAACGGCGCTGTCTTTGCAGTGACCACCAATGGCGCGAGTTTCGCGAACCTGCATAACTTCACTCAGACCTCTGGCTCTAGCTCGACAAACAGCGACGGAAGTGGTCCCACCGGCGCTTTATTTTTATCCGACAATGTCTTTTACGGCACCGCGCAATATGGCGGCAATTCGGGCTCGGGCATTGTTTTCAGCCTTTCGCTGTCGACACCCTCACTGAGACCCTCTTTTTCCGGGGCAAGCTTTACTTTAACGTGGCCGGCGAGTGCCCTTGGTTTCACTTTGCAATCGACGACCAACCTCGCATCACCAAGCTGGAGCAGCAATTCCCCCGCGCCAACCATCGTGAATGGACAGAACACGATTACAAATACTGTATTAACCTCGGAAAAATATTATCGGTTGGTTCAGTAACTAGCAGGTTTGAGCGGTCCAATTGTCGTCCTAATTATTGCTACATTAGGTGACGCGGTAGATGTCTCACAACTTGGTTTCTTAATAAAATCCGCCATTCACTAAGAAGCTTTCCCGCCTTTCAGCCCGTAAACTCACCCAGTGATTGAACCAAGAGTTCAGCCGAGGGCGAGGGCAACCGAACCGCCGTTTCCAACAAGCGGCGCCGGCCGTTCCGGTCTGTGGTTAAAACTCAGGTGCGACTTCGGTGCGACCAAGGTGCGACTGCATCCGGATTTGTCGCGCTGGGTAACACCTCGTCGCACTCAGTCGCACCCAGTCGCGGTAACTTTTTTCCGCTTTTTTTCATGGGGTTGGCCGCTCACTACATGCTGGACTGTTTGGCAAAAACAGGCGAGAGTGGGCCCCGGCCAGTTAAGGAGGCCAAAGAATTTTTCGTATTTAGCCATGGCAAAACGCAAAAATAGTGCTGCTCAACCAGAACTAAAAATCGAACTGCCTGTCGGCGCCGACGGCGTTCAGACAACGAAGCCGCTCGACGATTCCAACGGGAAGGATAAACCCAATGGCAACGGCTCGACGCATGTTCAGGCCGAAGCTGTTGAATTGCCGCCATCGCGTCCGTTTGAGCCCGGCAGGATCGAGCTGCCGATTCATTCACGCGTTAACAAAAGTTTCATGGAATACGCGTCGTATGTTATTCGCGACCGCGCAATTCCGCATATTGCCGACGGCCTGAAGCCGGTTCAGCGGCGCATCCTGTGGGCCTTGCACGAAAAGGATGACGGACGTTTTATTAAAGTGGCGAACGTCACCGGACATTGCATGCAGTATCATCCGCATGGCAATGCTTCCATCGACGATGCGCTCGTGGTCCTGACGAACAAGCGTTACTTGATCGAAGGGCAGGGGAACTTTGGCAATATTTTCACAGGCGATCCCGCGGCCGCTTCACGTTACATCGAGTGCCGTTTAACGCAGCTCGCGCGCGAAGAGGTTTTCAATGATGAGATCACGGAGTTTGTGCCGAGTTACGACGGACGTAACAAAGAGCCGGTCACGTTGCCTTGCAAGTTGCCGCTGCTATTGATGCTGGGCACAGAGGGAATTGCTGTCGGCATGGCCTGCCGGATTTTGCCGCATAATTTTCCGGAATTGCTCGAAGCTCAGATTGCGATCCTGAAGAAGCAATCTTTCAAAGTGCTGCCGGATTTTCAAACGGGCGGTTTGATGGACGCGCGTGGTTACAAGGATGGCACGGGCGAAATCAAGGTGCGCGCGAAGATGAAGGTCAAAGACGACTCGACCGTCAGCATCATCGAGATTCCGCCGACGACTACGACCGATTCGTTGATGTCATCGATTGAAGAAGCTTCGCGCAAAGGCAAACTGAAGGTCAAGACCGTTAACGATTTCACTTCAGAAGAAGTTGAAATCGAAGTCAAAGCGCCAAGCGGCGTTAGTGCCGAGAAATTAATGGACGCACTTTACGCGTTCACCGATTGCGAAGTGACGATTTCCAGTCGCATCGTTGTCATTAAAGAAAATCGTCCGGTTGAAATGACCGTCTCGGAAGTGCTGCAGGAGAACACGAAGCAGCTTCTGGACACGTTGAAGCGCGAGTTGGAACTCAAGCAACAGAAGCTGGAGAACGAACTGCATTTTAGAACGCTCGTCCGCATTTTCATCGAGGAACGAATTTACAAGAAGATCGAAAATTGCCGCACGGCCGAAGCGGTGAACGAAGCGGTGTTCGATGGCTTCAAACCTTTCAAGCGCCAGCTATTCCGTGATTTAGTTCAGGACGATGTGGACATGTTGCTGCGCGTGGCTATTCGCCGCATTTCGCTTTTCGATATCAACAAGCATCGCGAGGAAATGGATAAGGTCAAAGCGGACTTGAAGGAGACGCAGGCGTATCTCAAGAACGTGACCAAGTACGCGATTGGGCGATTGGAAGGTTTGATTGCGAAGTATGGCCCGCTGTATCCGCGCATGACGAAGTCCAGCCGCTACGATGAAGTCGATGCGCGCGAGGTGGCGTTCAAGGCATTTAAGGTGGCGTATGATCGTGAGTCCGGTTACGTCGGCTACAAAGTTTCGGGCGAAGAGTTCAAGGCCGAGTGCACGAAGTTTGACAAGCTCCTGATGGTCTTCCGCGACGGTCACTACAAGGTTGTTGAGTTGCCCGAGAAAATGTTCGTGGGCCCGGATTTGGAATATTGCGCAGTTCCTGATCGCGATAAGGTCATGACTTGTGTCTACACCGATCGCGATGCGACGTATCTGAAACGATTCTCTTTCGGCGGCACGATTATGAACAAGGAATATTTCTGTATTCCCGAGAAGTCGCGCATCCTTTATTTCGAACCAGGAACGCCAAAAGAACTGTACATCCGCTATAAGGCCGCTGCGTATCAAAAGATTAATCAACAGACGTGCGATCCATCTCAGATTGAAGTGAAAAGCCCGAAGACTCGTGGACGCCAGATTTCGATCAAGGAAGTCGCAGCGGTGAACAGCAAGCCGCCTCGTGGGTGGGATGAAGCCGCGCCGACGACGAAGTTGGCGTTTACGTAACCGATGCGCGTGGTCGTTCAACGCGTAACACAGGCGAACGTTGTCATTGATGGAATTATCAAAGGCGCCATTCAGCACGGATTGTTGGTTCTGGTCGCGGTTGAAGATTCGGATACCGCGCAAGATATCGAATGGCTTAGCGGCAAAATCGTCCGACTGCGTATTTTCAATGACGACGCGGGGCTGATGAATCGGTCGGTGCAGGAAGTGGGTGGCGAAATTCTGGTCATCAGCCAATTCACTTTGTTTGCGAGTACGAAGAAGGGCAATCGGCCATCGTTTAGTCGTTCAGCTCGACCTGAAATCGCGATTCCGCTTTACGAACAGTTCGTTCGCAAAATCTCCGCAGACCTCGGCAAGCCGGTGCAGACTGGAGAATTCGGCGCGGATATGAAGGTGAACCTGACAAACGACGGGCCTGTCACCATCGTGATTGATTCGAAAAATCCCGAGTAACGATTATTGCGAGCCGCTGGTGAAAACTGAGTCGAAGAACACGACCAACACGATCGATGTGATGAGAATAACAAACACTACCAGACCGATGCGGGCGCAGATAATTCCCCATTTGAGATAACGTTTGGCAGGGTTCCACAAACCGCTCGGGTCGCGTTTCACGCGCCAATATTGTTGGAGAGATCTAATCACTAAAGGAAGCCCAAGCACGGGTATCAGCCCAAGGACCCCACAGTAGAAGCAACTGAGCGAACGCTCGATCACAACGACTTTGGGTGGCTTTTCTGTGTTCATTGTTGCGGGCCTGCTGTTGTGGTTTGCGCGCGGATGGTGGCCAAGCGATTCGTTTGCCTTTTGTCGAGCGCGTCTACTTCGCGCGACAGGGCTGTTAACGTTTTGCTGTTCACCGTAAACAGAATGAACATGATGGCGAGCATGGCTAGAACGGCGACGAGAACCGAAGCGTGGTTCGACCGTTTTGATGAAAGGTTGGCCGTTTTCATTTTTTCACCTCATTCGCGGCAATCGCTTCGAACGTGAAGAATGGTCTGAATTGCACCTCTTTGCGATTGTGGTTGAGCTCGATCTCCCATTTCCATCCGCTGACTTGATTTCGCTTCTCCGGCTGCATGTGCGAGGACACAACTTGGGCGAGTATGCGTGGTTGTTGGCCTGTTGCTTTTCGGGAGACGAATCCGTTGGCGAACTCGTAGACAGTCTCCCCTCGCGGACCTGGAATGTGCAGTTCATGCTCGTCGCGGGATACAATTGGACCGGTTGCGGAACGAATATCGGCCCGCCAGAGTTCGCCGGCATTTAGTGCGCGAACGATTTCGTCGGCGTTGCGACGCACTCCGATGTTGTTCGACCACGCGCGATAGAGCAGGGCACTCCCCGCGCCGAGAACCATGACTAACACAACCATGTAAGCGAGGGTCTCCATGAGCATAATGCCACGCGAAGTTCCGCGTGTTTGCAGGCGCGTCTTCATTTGAGCTTCACCTCCCGCGCGAGTGTGCCGAAGCCGAGTTTCTTCTCTGGTCGCCACTCGAGGCGCAGAATGTTCGAGGTTCTTGAAATTCGGAAATTTCCTGGTGGCAGGTTTGTGGCGGCGTTTGCGTGAATCACGTAGTCGTGAACCCCCTCGGGGACGTGTTGCCATTCCCCCGCGGCCAAAAACTCAATTTCGCCGTCGAGAATTTCACGAGCAATCGCTTTCTGATAAGTCGCGCGAAGCTGGCGGGCGTCAGATGTGGCGGCAAACGCCAATGGTAACATCGCGATCACAAGCACTCCCATCGCAACGATCATCTCGGCCATCAGCGTGCCGCGTTGCTTGGATTTCGAAGATGATTTCTTGATCACCATAAATTCCCCTCGTTGACTATGGAAATCAGAACGCCAAAAACCGAGAAGACGATTGCGCCGACTACTAGGCCATTCCATAGCACCAAGCCCGAAGTAATCGTGTGGGCGGCTGCTTGTTCCTGCTGAAATGCTTTGGCGTCGAGCCAGGTGTTCCAACCAGCAAGCGCTTCAGCGAATGCACTGTGTTGATGAATTGCATTCGTTAGTCGCCAGCCGAATTCGCCGGAATCATCCATTGCTTGAATTGCTTTAGGCAGCGCTGCGCCACGTTTCAACGCCTCCGCAACTGCGTTCGCGCGTCGCTGGAAGACTCGATTCCCTGTGCAATCGGCAGCGAGCAGCACGGCCTCCACTTCAGGAACGCCAGAATCCAGCAAGACGGCCAACATCGTCGAAAAATCCCGTTGCATTCGCTTGCGACGCCATGGCAATCGGAAATAGATCGAGTGGAAAATGGGAAACCATGAAGCGATTCGCGGCCCGCCGGCGTGGATGAATGCGCCGCACCAAATCAGCGCCAGAACCAGTATCTGGAGAAGCAGAAATTGATAACCGTAAACAAAGAGAACATTGGGCAGATAATTGTGACCCGATACACCGACTCCGTACCCATTCGCGATTTCGCGGAATTTTGGAAAAATAAAAATGTTCAGAGCCCACAGGACCCAGATGCTCGCAGGCGTCACGACGAAGGTAATGACGATGAGATAGTTTATGGCGCTGCGCGTTTGTGACAGAGCATCGCGCAGCAGTTGACGGCATGCGGGGAGGACCTTGGCAAGGTCACCAATTTTACGGCCGGCGCGGAGTATCGCGATGACTTGCGGAGGCAGAAATCGTGGCACTTTTTCCAGGGCGTCCAGTAACGGAATATTCTGTTCTATCCACGCGGCCAAAATATGAAATCGCGTTCCCATGGATAAATCGCGAGCGGCAGCAATCGACATGATCGTTTGTTCCGCGGTGCGGCCTTGTTGCAAACCGTCGCCGATCAACTCAAGAAACAAACGTGCACGCTCGGCGCGACGCATAGGCAACGTGAGAAAGAAATGGGCGAGGGCAACGAATCCGAAGCATACCGCAAACCAGACTGCGGTGAGCAGTAACGCGAGCAACAGTCGAAGAATGAATTCGTCGAAATCCATAGGCGCGCAATTATTCCGTGTTTCCGATCGCGTTCATAAAGGCTACGAACGCGGAGATCGTTGGCTGTATCTGTGAGATGATGACCAACGCCAGGACGAGGATCGAGCAGGGCAACGCCGAATAGAGTAAGAGGTCGGCGCGGTAGCTGGCGCGGGCCTGATATAGCTCAGCGGCGCGATCAAAGCCAGCGGCCAGATTCTCCTGCGATTGCGACACTGTCCAAACAAACAACGGTGGAAAAACTTTCCCGTCGGCGGAGATTTCAGAGAACTTGCCGTGCCCGGCTGCGAGACGTTGCCGCCAGCGTGTAATCTCAATTCCTGCGGGAGTGGTGCCTTCCAACTGTTGCAATAATTGAAGTGCGTTATCCAGGGAGACACCGCTCTTAAGCATCAACGCGAGCGCGGCGGCGGTTTGGGCGAGCGCACTGTCGCGAAACGCAGCAATTCGCCAGCGCCAACGTCGACGAATCGAAGGGATGAGCGCGACTACGCAAACAACGACAATAACAAGCGCGAGGAGGGCGGGCGAAAACCATACCGCAAACGAGGCATTTTGAATCAGCGGTCGCCCAAAGAAGTTTGTCATCGCGAACGCGTTCATTTTTCCGAGCAGGATGGCGAGAAAGCAGGACAATAAGAACGAGCCACCAAGCACAATAGCGGGATAGACCATCAAGCCTTTAAGTTTCGTCCAGATCAGGTTGCGGCGGTGGTAGTAATCCGCGAGCATGGTGAGGATCATCGGCAGGTTGTTGCTTTGAACTCCTACCGCCAACATCCGGCGATAGAGTTCCGGCAAATTGCGGTCCTGCACCGCGTCGCTTAAAGGGATACCTTTTGCAAGATCGGCCTGCAACCGCTGTAGTTCGGACCGGAGTTGGCCGACGCGCATGTCAGCGGTGAGTCGTTGCAGCGCTGATTCGAGCGAAATTCCATCGCGCAGCATACTCGCGAGTTGTTGGTTGAAAAATGCGAATTCATCAGAGTTCATAAGCCCAGGATCCGGAGTTTTTCGGCGACATTGGTGACGCCTTGTTGAACGAGTAGACGCGCCGATTCTTCCAGTGATTGTTTCGGCGCGATGGCGTGTAGTTCGTTGTTGCGAATGCGGGCGCGCAGGTCGTCGGTGAGTCGCAACCATTCAACAACTGGCATGCGCCCTTGATAGCCGGTCAGCAAACAAGTTTCGCATCCGTTGCCGCGGCATTCGGCGCAAAGTTTTCGCATCAATCTTTGATTGAGAATAAGGGAAAGCGACGCGGAGATTGCGGAGCGATCGGCGCACAAGACAATGAGTCGCTCGAGAACGCCTTTGCACGAGCCCGCGTGCAATGTGGAAATAACGAGGTGCCCGGTGAGCGCGGCGCGAACGGCGATATTAGCAGTTTCGTCGTCGCGAATTTCACCGATGATCAATGCTTGTGGATCTTGTCGAAGCAGATGGCGTGCAGCTTTCGCGAAATCGAGCCCGCGCGTTTCGTTGATTTCGGTTTGCATGACACCGGGAACGATTTGTTCGACCGGGTCTTCAATGGTAATGACATGGCGATCTCCCGGTTGCGCGAGCGCACGGAGACAGGCGTAAATTGTGGTGGTTTTTCCGCTGCCGGCGGGGCCGGTCAACAGAAGCATGCCAGCGGGTCCGCTCAAAAACGTTGTCAGTTCGGCTGCCCCGTCGGCCGGGAAACCCAACTCCGCGACGCTCTTGCCGGGCGTAGTGTTGAACAAACGAAGGACAATTTTTTCGCCGGTGACGGTTGGATACGTCGCGACGCGAATGTCGGTTGGCGCATTTACCAGACGCGCTTCGATGCGGCCATCTTGCGGCATGGAGTCCTGGTAAGTCCTTAACTGTGCGAGGAATTTTATTCGGCCAAAGACACGGTCGGCGACCTCAGCAGGGAGGTTAGGTCCCGGGGTCATTACTCCATCGAGTCGAAAGGAAACGGCGGCGCCGTGCAAATGCGACTGAAGATGAATATCGCTCGCCCCGACGTTAGACGCTTCGCGGATTAGTGACGCGACAATTTCGGGCGCTTCCGTCTGCGCTGTTGGCCCGGGAGTTTCAGCAATCACCACAGGTCGAAAAACACTCATTGACCCTCCTCCACGAGACGATGCAGACCGTGTTCGTCGCGCATGACTTTTCCGATGTTGTCGTGAAAGTGGAGCACTGCATGACGAATTTCGCGCTGTTGCTTCGAAATGACGTGTGACACCGGGCCGGTATATGCCTGCCAAAGGCAGAATGATGCCGCGAGGCAACTCAGTGCGAGACTCGCGTTCCAGCCGAACCGCGCGATTGGCGAAGGTTCAGGCGAGCGCTCGGGGACTGGACGGCGCAGTTGTCGCAGGACCTGATCCGGGAATGAATCCCAATACTCGCCCTCACGTTCCGGCACGTGTAATGATTGAATCAGAGATTTGAGATCGTCTTTCATTTGCGTTCGTCCGTAAGTGAAAGCAAATACTTCAGCTTCCGTTTGGCAGCGAAGACTCTCCATGAAACGGTTGTCTCGGAGCAGTTCAACACCTGCGCGGCTTCGGCGTGGTTCATGCCGTCATACATTGTGAGCATGACTGCGGCGCGTTGTTTTGGCGGCAACTTCAGCAACGCGGTATGCAGGTTTGCGTTGAGTTGAGCGCCGCAATCAGAGCTATAGCCTTCGGCCTCAATCGCCTGATTCTCCGTCCAGTTGCGATTGGCTTTGACGCGAAGGTTTTCGCGGTCGCGCCAAGTGAGACAGGCGTTGATCGCAATGCGGTAAAGCCAGGTGGAAAACCTGCTGCCGGCGCGATAGGCGCCAATGTTGCGATACGCCCGCACGAAAGTCTCCTGCGACAAATCTTCGGCATCGTCCATCGAGCCAGTCATTCGAAATGTCAGAGAATGAATCATGCGTTGATGCTTGCGTATAAGCTTCTCGAACGCCGCTAGGTCACCCTGTTGGCTTTGCTCAACCAAAGCTTCATCCGGTTCACACATGCGGCCTTCTGTCACTGAATAAGACCGACGAGGAGCGAAAATCCTTTGAATTATTTTTTCGGCGTCTGCCGAGGGAGAGGTGATTCCCGGACTAATACTGGCTGTTGAAGCCAACTTGCTCATAAACAAAAGCATGAGCCGCCTTGGAGTCGGCTCGAGCCTGACACTATAAAGCCAAGCATGCGCCTATGGCGCTGTCAATCAACCTAAATTGCGCAGCTTAACGCGTAAAAGAAGAAGTGAAATCTTCGTTGGAGATCTTCACCACTTTTTTCTCGAACTTGGAATTGGCGATCAGTTCGTTCAGCTTTTTTTCGTAAGCGGCGCTGTCCATCGGCATCTCAATCGTTTGATTGATGAGGCCGGAATAGAGCAGGACGTTGGCGAGCTCGATCGAGTGGATGCCTTCTTCGCCGGGAGAAATCAATGGCGTGCCGTCGATGATGGCGTCGACAAAATTCTGCATGAGGACGGCGTGCTGCGCCGGTTCGACGGTGATGGGGATTTCAACTTTCCAAACGTCGGGCTTTTGAAAACCGAGTTTGGCATTTTTGCTTTGCTCGATCATCGAAACTTCGTTGCGCGTGAAGAGCAGCTTGTCGTTTTCGAGGACGATCTTGCCCATGGTGCCAACAATCTCGAAACGATTGCTGCCAGGAGCTTCGCCCGTGGTGGAAACAAAAATGCCAGTTGCGCCGTTCTTGAATTCCATGTAACCGGTGACGTTGTCTTCAACTTCGATGTTATGAAATCGGCCGAGTTGGACAAAGCTGCGGACGCGCGTGGGCATGCCGAGCAACCATTGTAAAATGTCGAGCTGGTGCAGGCACTGATTGATGAGCACGCCGCCACCCTCACCCTTCCAGGTCGCGCGCCAACCGCCGCTCGCATAATAGGCTTCCGTGCGGAACCAGTCGGTGACGATCCATGAAAAGCGCGTGATCTCGCCAAGCTCGCCATCAACTATGAGCTTTTTGATCTTGGCGTAACGCGATTCGGTGCGGAGCTGGAACATACCACCGAAAACAAGTTTGGGATGCTTTTTGCGAACAGCGATCAAACGTTCGGCATCTGCTTTGTGCGCGGAAATTGGTTTTTCCACCATCACGTGCAAGCCACCGTCGAGCGCGGCAATGCCGAGCGTGGTGTGTTGATAGTGAGGGGTGGCGATGATAACGGCGTCGATCTCGCCGGACTTCAGGAATTTTTCCGGGTCGGAGAAAGTCTTAAGGCCGCGTTGTTCGTATTTCGGAAGCTTATCGCCGAACGCGTCGCAAACGGCGGTGAGCTTACCACGATTGACTTTGCCGGCCATCAGATACTCAGCGTGATGCGAGCCGATGTTGCCGAGACCAATAATGCCGAGACGAACAGGATTCATAAAATTCAGGAACTGGCTGCTAGAAGTTAGGAGTTAGGGCTCGCGTTTCAAGCCAAGTTTTTCAATCAGTTCGTATAACGTCGGACGGCTCACGCCTAATTCGGCGGCTGCGGGAGCGATTTTGCCATTGTGTTTACGCAACGTCTTTTGAATAAGGTCGCGTTCGAGAGTTTCCCGGGCTTCTTTCAGGTTCGATGCGGAATTGGTCGATGCCACATCCGTCAATTCGAGATCCTGCACAGTGAGGCGTTTAGCTTCGGCCATGATGACGGCGCGTTTGACGCGGTTTTCCAATTCACGAACGTTGCCAGGCCACAAATGGCGGGCTAGAGCGCGCTTGGCTTCAGCATCGAAGGTGAGGCCTTCCTTTTTTGTTTCGTGACTGAAGCGGCGAAGGAAATCTTGAGCAAGCAACAGCATGTCATTCTCGCGTTCGCGCAACGGCGGCAGCTTGATCACAACAACGGCGAGGCGGTAATAAAGGTCTTCGCGAAAACTACCGTCGCCGATGCCTTTGGCGAGATCAGAATTCGTCGCGGCAACAACACGGGCGTCGACCGTAATCGACTGCCGGCCACCGATACGCTCGATGGTTTGTTCCTGCAAGTAACGCAACAGTTTCACTTGCAGCGGCGTTGGCAATTCGCCGATTTCATCGAGGAACAATGTGCCGCCAGCAGCGGTTTCGATGCGGCCTTTGCGTTGCATGTGCGCGCCAGTGAACGAGCCTTTCTCGTGACCAAACAATTCGCTTTCGAGCAACGCTTCGGGGATAGCGCCGCAATTGATGGCGACGAACGGGCCATCTTTGCGCTGACTGAGACGATGAATCGCTAGTGCCGCCATTTCTTTACCGGTGCCACTTTCACCGAGAATCAAAACCGGCGCTTCGGCAGTGGCAACTTTGCGGATCGAGCTGAAAACCGTTTGCATCGAGGGGCTGGTGCCCAGCATACCTTCGAAAGTGTCGGGAACGACTTGCTGTTTGAGCTTCCGATATTCGCGTTCCAGCCCTGCAACGTGATACGCGCGTTTGAGGATGACCTTGAGTTCGTCGAGGTCGACGGGTTTGGTCAGAAAATCATAAGCGCCGGAACCGATGCCTTCGAGCGCGTTATGCTTTTCGCCCTGGCCGCTTATAATGACGACTTTGGTCATGCTGTCGACGGCCAGAATTTCCGATAGTGTTGCAAAACCTTCTTTGGTATCGCCGGGGCTCGGTGGCAAACCGAGGTCGAGCAAGACAACGGGCGGATTCTGCTCACGAAACGTGGCAAGCGCGGCGGCGCGGTCGCCAGCGAGGAAAACTTCGTAATCCTGAGTTAGCCCCCACTTCATCTGGGAACGAATCTCTTCGTCGTCATCAACGATCAGCAACTTCGGTTTAATCGACATGGCCAAACGACATTTTATGCCAAACAATTTCGTTTTGGGCGAGCAGATTAAATCAGGCAACAGGCAATCCCGAAGGAAATGCAATTATTTACCAAATACCTTCTCAAATTTCTCGCGGACATTTTGGAAGTGGAAGTCAAGCGAGCACAGTTTCTCAAGTTCGCCGCCTTTGAAATGCTTCTTCACCTCCGGGTCGCTCAAGAGCTGCATTTTGAAATCGGCATTCTGCCCGGCGTGTTTGGCCTGCCATGTTTGCATGGCGTTGCGCTGGACCAACTCGTAAGCAGCTTCGCGCGTCAGCCCCTTTTTGATTAACGCGAGCAGAACGGTTTGGGAGTTCCACATACCGAGCGACAGCCCCAGATTGCGCTTCATGTTCTCGGGATAAACGATCAGGCCATCAGTCAATTTTTGCAGCGTGACCAGCATGTAATCGAGCAACGTGCAGGAGTCCGGGAATATGATTCGTTCCACGCTGCTGTGGCTGATGTCGCGTTCGTGCCAAAGCGCGACGTTTTCCAACGCGGCGACCGCGTTGCCGCGCAGGACGCGCGCGAGGCCAGTGAGACGTTCGCCCGTAATCGGATTGCGCTTGTGGGGCATCGCGCTGGAACCCTTTTGGCCTTTGGCAAAAAATTCTTCCGCCTCCAAAACTTCCGTGCGCTGCAGATGACGAAACTCAGTGGACCAACGTTCAATGCTCGCGGCAACAAGCGCGAGCGTGCCGATGAATTCCGCGTGAATATCGCGCTGGACGACCTGCGTCGCAATCGGAGCGGGTTTGAGCCCGAGTTTTTTACAAACGTAAGCTTCGATCTTTGGAGAAAGATGCGCACTGGTGCCGACGGCACCGGAAAGTTTTCCGACCGCGACGTTTTGACGAACCGCCTCAAGTCGTTGCAACGCGCGGGTGAATTCGTCGTACATCAACGCGAATTTCAGGCCCATCGTCGTCGGCTCAGCATGGATCCCGTGGCTGCGGCCAATCATCGGGGTGAACTGATGTTCGCGGGCGCGGCGTTCGATTGTTTTGCGCAGGTCCTTGACGTCCTGAATCAGGATGTCGGCAGACTGCACCATTTGCACCGCAAACGCCGTGTCGAGAACATCGCTGCTTGTCAGCCCGAAATGTAGCCATCGGCTCGCCGGCGCACCGATGTTTTCAGAGACGTTGGTGGTGAAAGCGATGACGTCGTGATTGAGCGTCCGCTCGAGCTCTTTGCAGCGGTCGACGTTGAAGGCTGCTTTAGCCTTCATCTGCGCAAAATCCTTCTTCGGCACGATGCCCTTGGCGACGAGCGCTTCGGATGCGAGCAACTCAATTTGCAGCCAGATCTCGAGCTTGCGTTGCTCGGACCAGATTTCGCGCATGGCCGGACGTGAATAGCGTTGGATCATAACGGATTCAGAACGGCGCGAATTGTGTCCTTGTCGAAGTCCCGATGCAAATCCCGAAATAGGCCCTGCGCAAAAACAAAAAGGCACAGAGAAGAGCAAACTCTATCTCTGTGCCTCTGAAAAACTCAGCTTAGCTCATCGGCGGTTTCGCCTGTTGCTGCTGCTGTTGCGGGATGACCAGGCGCATGTCCTGAATTTGGTGCTGGAACCATTCGCCGAAAGCGGCGTTCTGTCGTTGCTCACGCAGGCGAGCGACGAACTCAGGTAATTCCTTTTGCAACTTGGCCGGGTCAACCGGTTGGTGCTCCTTCAAGTAAACGATATAGCCGCCTTCCATCGTCGGAATGTAGCTGGACATCTTGCCCGGCTGCATATTGTAGAGGTTTTCGACCAACCGCTGGAATTCCTGACGATCGGTGATCAATTGCGCCGCGTCGGGATCGCTCGTCTCGAGCTTCTTGAATTCAACCATTTTCTCGATGTTCGTCTCCTGCGCCGCCATCGTCAGCGAGAACGCGGGTAGCGTTGCGACTTTGACATTATTCGAGGTGGCAACAGAATCAAAACTCTTGCCTTGGGCAACCGGGGCCATCGCTTTGATAAAGAAATTTTGACCGGCGGAACGAGACATTTCTCGCGCCTTATAGTGTTTGTAATCATCCATGACCTCCGTTTGCACCTGGTCGAAGGTCCGAGCCTGGCTTGGGAAGAATTGCTTCAATCCCATCACCAGCCAGCCATCTTCGTAAGGAATCGGTCCTTGCGAGTAGGTCATGCTGCGTGATTTGTCGTCAGCCGCATTCGTCGAGAGCGAAAATGCGGTGCGCAAGAACGCTTGCGTTGGCTTAAATTCTTTCGGGCCGTTGCGAGCGTCGAATGGCTCTGTCACGTTGACCTTCAGATTGTGCGCCTTGGCAATATTTTGCAGGTCATCAACCGTGAAGGGATGGTCGTCATCATGACCCTTTAGCAAGTCTTCAATGAACGCATTGGCGTTGGTGCGGGCGAAGGTCAAAGCGCGATTGTCACGCAGCTCTTTCTTGATTTTAGCCTTGGCCGCGTCGGCGGTCATGACCTTGTTCTGGTCATCCTTAAAGCTGTCGGGAGGGCGCTGGTTGTAATAAGCGTCGAGGTCCTTCGTCAAATTGGTGTTGCTGGCGAGGTCTTTGTCCGCCGCAGCGACATAATTGGACATGGGGAAGCTGACGTATTGAATCTGAACGCGATCCGGCAAGCGGTAATAGGACTGGTTCGTGTCAAAGAAGCTTTTCAGGTTCGTGAGGGTGACCGACACTTGCGATATATAGTTACTCAACGGGAAGTAGGCAACTTGAGCCAGCATCGGTTCATTTTCGCGAATGTAGAAAGATTCAGCCTCCTTAGGCGTAATCAATTTACCGCCCATGCCGAACAGCGAAACCAATTGCTGGTTGGCAGCTTGATGGCGCGCAAAACGAGCAAAGTCTTCCAGAGTCAAACGCTGAGGAGCCAGCGTGCGTTGCTCGAACTGAGCGAGGTCAGCTTCGGTCACCGGACGCTGAGGCGTCGCGCCGAAGATTTCATCGACCATGCGGGCAGCGGCTTTGGAGGTGGGGACAATGCCGAGGTCCTTGGCCTTTTGATTCAACGCAATGCGTTGATAAGCGCGCTGGTCGAGTTGGTAATTGGCCTGGCGCAGCTTCTCCTGAGTCGCCCATTCGCCATGTTGGAGGAAATAGAAGAGCAATTCTTCGCGAACGGCGTCATTGAACTCATCAACGCCAATGGAGCGGCCTTCAATGGATGCGCCGGTTTCACCGTTACGGGTATCGCCCCCGCCTCCACCGCCATAACGCGTGCTGGGGTTGAAAAAGACGACGAACGACACAATCGTCGCCGCGATAATCACTCCCCAAAGCCATTGTTGGTGCTTCCTAATTGTTCCAATCATAATGAAAGGGGTAGAAAATAGTTCGCTGGGGGTTCAAGCGCAAGGCTCAACTCTAGAATTGCAGGAGCCATCAGGTTACCGAACATGGAACGATTTACCCGATTGGCTGGCAGGCGTTTGGGTTAGTGGAATCGCAGCGTTGTCCCCACTTTGTAATTCCCACGTCCTGTTTTTCGCTTAATTATATAGAAATGCATCGGCGTTCACGGTTTCCATTGTTCTGGTTATTGGTGTGCGTGTTTGTTGCCATAACAGCTCGAGGGAACCTCATTCTGACCAATTACACCGCTGCCCACCCGTTGAAAGTGCTGTGCTCTGGTGATTCGATTACGGACGACTCCTCGATGCCTGGAGCCTGGCGATCTTATCTGGAGAAGCTGCTTGTAACAAATGGTTACGTCTTCACCAATCTCGGCCGATGGACCACAACTGGCGTTTCAGGTTTTGTGCAAGTTCACCACGAGGGGATGGACAGTGCGGTGATTGGCGCTCCGGGCGTGGGCGGCTCCCCGCACGGCTATACGGCGGCAAACAATTATACGCTAAAGAGCCTATCTGACGCTTTTACAAACGCTTTTTTCCCCGATCTTGTCCTCGTTGATATGGGGGTAAACGATATGGGACGTGGACGCGATCCAAGCCACGTTGCAACCAATGACCTGTCCGCATTGCTTGATCTTATTTTTACCAAAGTGCCCAATGCCTACATCATCGTCAGCAAGCCCACATCCATCCGAGCCTCCACTATTCTTACGTATGGCTCATACGGAACGAACATGTACAAATACTGCGACGCGGTCCAAGCCTTGGCGACGGCTCGGCGCGCCCAGGGCCAGAATGTTTATGTGGCGGATTTGTTCTCCACCGTGCGGACAAATTTGATCAGCGACGGCACGCATCCGACTGCCGCAGGTTTTTCTCTTCTCGCCACTGAAATGATGTTCCGAATCGCCGCCATCACCACCCGGACTAACTCGGTAACGACGCCATTTATTTTAGGCGGTGCGGTTTGGAAATATTCGGACCAGGGACTGGACCTCGGCACCAATTGGTCCCAGCCAAATTTTGATGATTCGACATGGACACAAGGCGCTGGCCGGCTTGGTTATAATACATTCGGCGTTACGACCACCGTGGGCTATGGTCCCGATTCCTCTAACAAATACATCACCACCTATTTCCGGCGCGCTTTCGTCGTGCCCGTCAACGTCTCCTACACCAACCTCGCCCTACGCCTCAACCGGGTCGACGGTGCGGTTGTGTGGCTCAACGGCCAGGAGATCAATCGCGTGAATCTTCCCGCGGGACAGATCACCTCGCAAACACAGGCAACCATCGCCGTTAGTAATACCGGTGACAATTCAAACACCTATTTTGCGACTAACTTGCCGATCACCTTCCTCCCCGCAGGCACTAACGTCATTGCCGTTGAAATTCACAAATTCACCCCCGCATCCGTGGGCCTGACCTTCGATCTCGAACTCTTCGGCCAGGGAACAACTGTGCCGCCGCCGACACTCAGCTTCACCTCTACTCCGGACACATTGCAACTGGCGTGGTCGACCAACTTCACCAGCTACAACCTCCAAGCTGCCAGCAACCTACCCGCCATCGGCGGGTGGCAAAACATTCCCGGCCCCTATCCACTGAGCAATGACCAGTTTGAAATCTCGCTCCCCATCAATACCGGCTCCGCCCAATACTTTCGCCTGAATAGTCCGGGGCCGTGACCGCGAATACACTAGACGCACCCCCTTCCCGTGTTAATGTTTAGCCCGTATGTCAGAGCAGACACCTGCATCGCCGAATAATGGCAATGGTAACGGAAACGGACAACCCAAGCCGCCGCAGAAAATCAATCTCCGGCGTCCGGATGTCATGGAAGCCGTGCAGGCCCAGGTTTTGTCCCATTACCGCAGTGAATTGGTTGATCGCATCCGTAAAAAAGGCGGCGTGCTCTCGGCTGACGGCCTGTTGACCATCAAATTGGCCAAGGAATTCGGCTTTTGCTACGGAGTCGAACGCGCCATCGATTTGGCTTACGCCGCGCGAAAAGTGTTCCCGCCGCCGAAGGCTATTTATCTGCTTGGCGAAATCATTCATAACCCCGAAGTGAATGATCAGATTCGTAACATGGGCATCCAAATCATCTCGCCCAAGCCGACCGATGCTGAATTGGAACGGCTCCATTCCGGCGACGTGGTTATTATTCCGGCGTTCGGCACGGAAGTCAGCACGCGCGAGAAGTTAAAGGCCAAAGGTTGCGAAACAGTCGATACGACCTGCGGCGACGTGATGTCGGTTTGGAAACGCGTGCGCCAATATTCCAAAGACAGCGTCACCAGCATCATTCACGGCAAAGCCAAGCACGAAGAAACGAAAGCAACGACTTCGCAGGCGACCGCTTATGGCAGTGGCCATTATCTCGTGGTCTACAATCTCGACGAGACCGATTACGTCTGTAACTACATTCTCAACGGCGGCAGCAAACAGGAATTCCTGGATAAATTCAAAGGCGCTTACTCAACCGGGTTCGATCCCGAGCAACATTTGCAGACTGTCGGCGTAGCGAATCAAACGACGATGCTCCGCGGTGAAACCGAAGAAGTGCAGCGCCGCATCAAAGCCGCGATGACCAAAAAATACGGCGAAGGGGAAACCGACAAACATTTCCGGTTTTTCGATACGATTTGCGGCGCGACTCAGGATCGGCAGGATGCTTTGCAGAAGCTGATGGTTGAACCGATGGATCTTTTGTTGGTGATTGGCGGCTACAATTCGTCGAACACCTCACACCTGGCTGAAATGGGCGAGGCAAAATTGCCGACATATTTTATCAAGAACGCACAGATGATGGTTTCAGACCGCCTGATTCGTCACTACAACTCGGTTCAGCACAGCGAAGTCGAAACCAAGGATTGGCTGCCACAAGGCAAGATCACCGTCGGCATTACCGCTGGCGCTTCTTGCCCGAACAACCTGATCGAAGACGCCATTCGCCGGTTGTTTGAATTGCGCGGCATTTCTGTCACTGAGCTTTTGGCCAACAATTAGGGCCCACCATGCCCTGCACACGAGAAGAACTGGAGCACCGCGAGAGACAAACACTCGCGCCCTTTGCCCAATTGTCCGCAGAAACGCGCGGCCGCCTTTTCCCGGAAGAGCCGGCGCTATGGCGCACGGATTATCAACGCGACCGCGACCGCGTCATCCATTCGCGCGCGTTTCGTCGGTTGGAATATAAGACCCAGGTTTTCCTGAATGGACGCGGTGACCACTTCCGCACCCGCCTGACGCACACGATGGAAGTCGCGGCGACTACCCGTAGTATCGCACGCGCCTTGCGACTAAATGAAGACCTCGCGGAGACCATTGCGCTCGCTCACGACCTCGGTCATTCGCCTTTCGGTCACAAGGGCGAGGAAGTGCTGAACAAATTAATGCGCGGTAACGGCGGCTTTGAGCACAACAAGCAAAGCCTGCGCATCGTCGAAGAACTGGAACAGCGCTATCCCGATTTTCGCGGGTTGAATCTAACGTGGGAAGTTCGCGAAGGGTTGATGAAACATGAGCGTTCGTTCGAGGTACCCGGGCCGACGGGTTTCGCCGCGCGGTCCACTTCGCTCGAGGCACAAGTTGCAAATCTCGCGGATGAATTGACCTACGCCAGTCACGACCTCGATGACGGAATGGAAGCAGGTCTGCTAAGCGAGGACAAACTGCGCCGCGACGTTAAAATTTTCGGCGATGCGTGGAAACACGTTCGCAAAGAGCACGGCAACTTGCCGGATGAACTGCGCCGCCATTTCATCGTGCGCTCGATCATCGACTGGCAGGTGCAGGACGTTGTTGAGAACAGCGAAACACAAATTCTTGACGCAGGTGTGAATTCTGCCGACGACGTCCGCAAACAAACGCGCCCGCTTATTCAGCACAGCCCCGAACGCCGCAAGCTCAATGCTGAGCTGCGTAAATACCTCTACGCGAATTTCTATCTCAGCGACGGCGTCTCCGGGCCAAACCAGCGCGCCGGACGCATGTTGGAAGAACTCTTCCGCTATTATCTTTTGCACCCGAAGGAAATCGGTGAAGGCGCACAGAAGCGGGCGCGCAAAGCCGGTTGGCATCGCGCCATCTGTGACTACCTCTCCGGTATGACCGACCGCTACGCGATCAACGACTATCAACGGATTTTCGGCGTCTCGCGTTAGTGGGTAGGATAATAGGGCTTCGGAATAGCGTTCCCCGGGAAGTTCGTTTCATCACTCAACAACGCCGCACAATCTGCATTAGTCAGGATCGACGAAACCGTTGTCGATTTCCCATCGAGTAACGCCGCCTGTTGCACCAGCCGGACTCCATGACTGTAATCAGCCCACGTCTGCGCGTGGCCGTTGTAGAGCGGTTGGATTGCTTTGCCGTCGGCTTTGTGCCAGCCGTAAATCACCACCGGCGTCGACGCACGCGTGTGCAGGTTCGTGTAGATCGACGTGGAAATCACAATGTCCTTTTTATCACCTGCGACGAGATCGCCGAGAGGATGAGCCGCGACCTGCGCCAGTCGCTGCGTGCGAACGATTTGGTTGTGTTCGTCGAAAATTGGCACCGTAATCATCTTGGCTGTCGGGGGAATCGGCGTTGGCGTCATTTTCACATTCGCCGCTTTCCAGATATCGTTGGAGATTTTCCGTGTTGCCAGGGAGCAATCGAGGAATGTTGCAACGCGCTGCGCTAACATCGGCGTCATTGGTGTGAGTAAATAATCTGCATCCGACCCTAGCGCGAAATAATCCGGCGCGACATAAAACCGCACCGTGTGATTCGAGCCATTGATCGTAGCGCTGTTGGTTAGCACAACCAATTTGCGGAGAAAACCCGGGAGGTTCCCATTGGTGACCTGTTGGAAAATATATTCTTCACGATCCGCTAACGTCAGCGGCGTCATCGCCTTGACCAACTCTTTTCCTTCCGGCGCTTTCGCTGGTCGGGGCGGCAGCTTCAGCGTTTGCGCCGAACAAACGAACGTAACAAGGAATATTGCTAGTGTGCTGAGCTTCACCATTTCGCCATTAAGCTCAAAACAGCCTCGAAAAGCAATTTACCTCTAGTGGCCGATCACAACCACTCACGAATCTTCTCCTGATATTTGTTATAAACAAATCCAAGTGCCAGCAGCACCACCCCGAGTGCGAGCAAGCTTAGTATTCGATAGATAATCTCCAGTTGCCAAACGTCGATGACCACGCGGCCGAGTGCGCAGGCGAGAATGCCAAGGCCAATCCATCGATACATCCGTTCGCGCAACCCAAATCCGAGCGCGATGGTGATCAACGCCAGTCCAGCC
>Ga0265327_10002282_pt1 | contig 20612 bp, 22 predicted proteins | sample 41621metaG_FD_202089 | JGI IMG/M metagenome (GOLD analysis project Ga0265327, IMG submission 202089) | Rhizosphere microbial communities from Carex aquatilis grown in University of Washington, Seatle, WA, United States - 4-16-21 metaG | ecosystem: Host-associated > Plants > Roots > Rhizosphere...
CGACGCGCATTAATCTGAATGCGCTTGCATCCAGATTAATGCTATTCATCGCCTTCACATCACCGACTCGACGCAACGGAGTGCACATGGACCTGGCCTTCTCGGCAGAGGAAGAACAATTCCGCACCGAGGTTCGGGAGTTCCTGGAAGAGAACCTCACGGAGGACTTGCGTTCGGCCGGGCGCCTGCAAACGAGTGTGTACAGCGACCATGAGGCGAGCCTGCAATGGCAGGCGATCCTGCATGAGAAGGGATGGGCCGCGCCGGCCTGGCCGGTGAAGTACGGTGGTCAGCCCTGGACCGTTGCGCAGCATTACATCTTCGCGGTCGAGTCGATGATCGCCGGGGCGCCGGCCCTGTCGCCCATGGGTATTCGGATGGTTGCGCACGCTATCGTCAAGTTCGGCACCCAGGAGCAGAAAGACTTCTTCCTGCCCCGCATCCTGACTGGCGAGGTGTTCTTCTGTCAGGGATACAGCGAACCGGAATCCGGCTCGGACCTGGCGTCGTTGCAGATGTCGGCGGTCGCCGATGGTGACGACTTCATCCTCAACGGCTCTAAGATCTGGACAACCCATGCACGCGAGGCGAATTGGATGTTTGCTCTCGTTCGCACCGCCAAAGGCCCAAAGAAGCAGCTCGGTATCACCTTCATCCTCATCGACTTCACCTCGCCCGGAATCGACGTCAAGCCACTGGTGATGAGCTCGGGGGAGGAGGTGCAGAACGTCGTCTTCTTCGACAACGTGCGAGTGCCCAAAGCGAATGTCCTCGGTGAGATCGACGAGGGGTGGACTGTCGCGAAGTATCTTCTCGAGTTCGAGCGCGGTGGTGGGGCGGTGGCACCCATGCTGCAGGTGGGTCTCGATCAGTTGACCGCTGCAGCCCAATCAGTGCCCACCGAGAACGGCACCCTGGCAGCAGATCCCTTGTTCCGCGCCAAGCTTGCCGACCTCGCGATTCGTGTCGACGTATTGGAAGTTCTTGAGCACCGCGTGCTGGCGGTTGTCGCCGGTGGCGGTAACCCCGGCACGGCCTCGTCGATGCTGAAAATCCTTGGCACCGAACTCTCTCAAGCGTTGACCACGCTCACGCTGGAGGCCGCCGGTCCGCGCGGTCGTGTGTATCAGCCCCATGTCACGAAGCCGGGTGGCCCGGTGGTCGAGTACACCCCGCCCGCCGATGGGTACCGCAGCGGTGAGCTATGGCAGGCGGTGGCACCGCTGCATTATTTCAATGATCGGGCTGGATCAATTTACGCCGGTTCCAACGAGATTCAACGCAACATCCTCGCCAAGGCCCAGCTGGGTCTCTGACAGACAAGAGCGAACATCACCATGGATTTCAACCTGACCGACGAACAGCAACTCCTCAAGAACTCTGTCTCGGACTTCCTGTCCAACCGCTATGCCCTGGACACCAGCCGACGTGCGGCGCGCTCGGATGTCGGCTGGCAGCCGCAGGTGTGGAAGTCCTTTGCCGAGGAGCTCGGCATCCTCGGCGCGCCACTGCCCGAGGAACGCGGTGGTTTGGGTGGCGGCGCGGAGGAAGTTCTTGTCATCGCCGAGGTGCTCGGGCAGCATCTGGTAGTCGAGCCATTCATCGGCACCGTGGTTCTTGGTGGCGGGCTGCTGCGGCGCTCGAGTAGCGACCTTGCCACAGAACTCGTCGGCGGAATCGCGTCCGGCGATGTTGTCACCGGATTTGCGGCCCTGGAACCAACTTCCGGCCAGGCATTCCATTCCGTGCGGACCACCGCGCGCCGTGATGGACAGCACTGGGTGCTCGACGGGGAAAAGATCGTGGTCACTGACGCACCGATCGCGACCCATCTGATCATCACCGCGCGGACCTCCGGTGATGCGGCCGACACCGCGGGTCTCACACTATTCGCGATACCGTTCGATCCCGCCGATCCGCCATCGGGGATGGACGTACACCACTACCGGACGATCGATGACCATCACGCCAGCGATCTGGTGATATCCGGCCTGCGCGTGCCGGATTCGGCGCGCATCTCGGAGGTGGACGAGGCGTGGCCGCTGATCGATGCCGCACTCGACGAGGCCACAGCCGCCACCGTGGCCGAGGCGGTGGGGATGCTGCGCAAGGTCCTTTCCGACACCGTCGAATACACCAAGCAGCGTCAGCAGTTTGGCGTGGCGATCTCTAATTTCCAAGCGCTGCAGCACCGCATGGTGAATATGCATATCGAGGTCGAGCAGGCGGTCGCGGCCTCGTACCTGGCCTCGCTCAATCTCGACGGCGCACGCCGCACCCGGGCGGTGTCGGCCGCCAAGGCGACCATCGCGCGTGCGGCCAGGCTGGTGGGACAGGAGGCGGTTCAGCTGCACGGCGGCATGGGTATGACCGAGGAACTCGCCATCGGACATTACTTCAAGCGTCTCACCGTGATTGAGTCGGAATTCGGCAACCGTGATTTCCACACCACGCGGTATCAGCACGCACGCGGCTAAATCTATCCGACGAGATTGATCACCAGATTGATCGTGCACGCGATGATTACCGTGCCGTAGACGTAGCTGAAAAGACAGTGTTTCAAGACCACGTCGCGGATGTGCGACTCGGTGACGGCGGTGTCAGAGACCTGATATGTCATGCCGAGATTGAACGAGAAGTAGTAGAAGTCGACGTATCGCGGCGGCACGGTGGAATTGAAGTCGATTCCACCGGGGACGTCCTGGTAATAGATCCGCGCATACCGAGCTGCGTAGATCGTGTGCAGCATCGCCCACACGGTCAGTATCGCTGCTATGCACAGGCCCGCGTAGATGCCCTTGTCCTCGTCATTGGCAGAGATCAGAAGTATTCCGATTGCCGACAGGCTGGCCACCAGTATCAGCAGCATCGCCACATCGCCGAGCTCGTCGTCCATGTCCTCGCTACTCGCGCGGGCACGTGTCTGCTCTGGATCCATGGGCCACAAGACAATCAGCGCCCATACGACACTGATGGCCGCGGCGACCATCACCACCGCGAGCAGGGCAACTTGCCAACGCTGCAGCAGCGTCCACGTCAGGATGCCGGCTGCCAACCCCACCACGAGTGCGATCCAGAATCGCCTGGTGCCGGTCATGGGCTCTCCAGCTCGTATCGTCTAGCTCGCAGCGGCTGGCCTAAGCCAACATTCGCGGCTAGGGATGGGGTGTGCTGGTCGCCGTCGTCGTGGTCGACGTGCGGTTACTCGGTGACGGTGCGTCGTCGCGGTCCTGCCACGCGATGAATAGTGCGGTGAATATGGCCGCCGAGAACACTGCGGCGGCAAGAAACCACAGGAACGGTCGCTGGAACCAGCTCATCCGGTCGGTGTCACGGTAGTCGCCCGGTCCGGGGCTGAAGGTCACCTCGGGGCGAGCGGCGGTGACCGGCGTCGAGTAGTTCTGATACTCCTGCAGTTCCGGGGAAGTATCGGCTTGGGACCAGGCAAAGCTATCGGACTCGACGGTGTCGATGGGCTTGGATGCCGGGCTTTTCGCGGTTTCCTCGCCCGTCGGCACCGGCCGCATCATGGTCGCTTCGAGCGATGGTGTCTCGTCTGGTTGACCGGCCATGACGGCGGCCCCGAATGCGGCGGCGAGCTGGGGCTGTGGTGCGGCGATGATCGGGCATCGCAATCGTTCGGAAAGCTGCTGAGTCACAAGAGGAATGCCGGCGCCGCCCCCGATGGTGAGGACGGTACTGACGCCAGCGGAAGGAATGTTGTTGCGTTCCAGAGTTTCTTGGATGGTTGTGATCAACGCGGCTAGCGGGCCTCGGATCCGGTCTTCCAGCTCGCTGCGGGTGAGCCGCACATCGGCGGTGAGGCCGGGAAGCTCGACGGGAACCACGGTGGTCGTATCGGTCGACAGATGCTCCTTGGCCGCGCGACACCGTTCACGCAGGCGGGTCAAGGCACCCAACGATGCGGTGCCGTCCGGATCCTGGTCGAGGCCGGTAAGGACCTGGGCCAGGAGTTCCTGGTCGATACGTTGTCCGGAGAAGTCGCGATGACGAACAGTCTCGCCGACGGGCTCGAAATTGCTTGCGGCGTCGGCCAATGTGATGCTTGTGCCCGTTCCGCCCAGATCACAGACGATGACGACTCCGTGATTGGGGACGCGATCGCGCAGGCTCACCAATGCCGCGCGCGCATCCGGCACCAGCTTCATCGGCCGCCCGCCTGGCGCCAGGGCAGGCACTTTGTCGATGGCGGCGCGCAACGCGGCGATGGACTGCGCGCCCCAATGCGCGGGGATGGCGGCCGCGAGCGCCGGGGGAGTCTCGAAACTGGCCACCACCGCAGCGTCGGCGATCATGACCCGGATGGCTTCTGCCATGACCCAATCGGCGCTGTGCACCGATCCGTCAGCACCCACGATTCCGACGGGATCTCCGACGCGATCGACAAATCCGGTCAGGCCCAGGCCAGGCTCCTTCGGGATGCCGACCTCGGAGGGCCGATCGTCATGCAAGGTGAGCATCGATGCCCGCACGACAGGAACGCCGTCAGGGTTGCCGTCGGTGGCAACCAGCTGTGTAGCCCCGATCGACATTCCGAGTGAGTTCATTCCCTACCTGTTCGCCTGTTCCATTTGTGATTCTAGGCGGGTGCCCTTCGTGGAGAACCTAAAGGGCGTTCGCATCGATGATCGCGGCGGCGAAATCCTTGGGCGCCTCCTGCGGGACGTTGTGGCCGATCCCGTCCAGGATCCGGTGGGAGTACTTGCCCGTGAACATCTTCCGGTAGGTTGCCCCGTCCTTGGCCGGCCCGTCGAAATCGCTACCGATCGTGATGGTTGGCACGCCGATGGTTGGCTTGGCCGCCAGCTTGGACTCGACGGCGTCGTAGCGTGGTTCGCCCTTGGCCAGCCCGAGCCGCCACCGATAGTTGTGTATGACGATGTCGACATGGTCGGGGTTGTCGAAGGCGCCGGCCGAGCGGTCATAGGTGGTGTCGTCGAAGTTCCATGTCGGTGAGGCGTTGTGCCAGATGAGCTTGTTGAAGTCGCGAGTGTTCTGCCGATATCCCCGCAGGCCACGGTTGGTGGAGAAGTAGTACTGGTACCACCAGCCAAGTTCCGCCTGTGGCGGCAGCGGCTGCTGGTTGGCTTCGAGGTTCACGATGATGTAACCGCTGACCGCGACGAGTGCCTTGACACGCTCGGGCCAGATCGCGGCCACGATGTCGGCGTTGCGGGCACCCCAGTCGAATCCGCCGAGGATGGCCGACGGGATCTTCAGCGCGTCCATGAAGTCGATGACATCGCTGGCAAGTGCGGCTTGTTGACCGTTGCGCACGGTGTCGGCGGACCTGAAGCGGGTACTGCCGTATCCGCGCAGATAGGGGACCAGAACCCGGAATCCTTTGGCGGTCAGAAGCGGCACCACGTCCAGATAGCTGTGAATGTCATAGGGCCAACCGTGCAGCAGAATCACCGGTGGTCCATCGGGTGGGCCCTCATCGACGTACCCGACGTTGAGCGGGCCCGCGTCGATCTGTTTGAGCGCAGGGAACTGTGTGCGCGGTCGCGTCGCGTCGACACGGGCACCGTTCGAGCATGCCCCGAGGGCCGTCGCGCCGACCGCCGCAGCGAGCGCCATTGTGGAAAATCCGCGTCTGCTGATCATGTGGGGGAGCCTAATCATCCGGCATCACTGACCAGCGGCTGCAGAACGACTATGCGACGATGAGCCGATGGACGCAGCCAAGCTGTTTGTCGCTGGCGTAATCGTCGCCGGTGCCACGCTAACCCTGTCGGTCCCCGCCATCGCGGATCCCGGGGTGCCCGGACCTGCACCGGGACCCTCGACTCCGGATGCGGCAGCAGCTGCCACCGGCCCCCTGGGGCCTCCACCTCCGCCACCGGCTCAACCGGGGGTTCCCGAGATCGCGAACCCGACCTACGGCTCGGGGTCGAGCGGTCCGTTGGGGACCATCCGCGACCTGTGGCATCAAGCCCACGACGGTCCACTCGATACTCCCGAAGGCGTTACCGGACGGCCCGATGGTGCGGGTCCCGCTCCGCAGCTGCCGCCGGGATACATCTCGACAAATGCTCCAGAGTCCTCGAATCCGGGAAGGATCAGGGACCCCTATGCACCGGCACCCTCGGGGCCGCCGCTACCACCCGGATATACCTCGTTGAAGGATCCCGCGCCGCCCGGCTATGAACCCGCGGCTCCGGGCCAGGGCAGCCCTGCCTCATGAGCAAGCAGGTGCCTGGTGGGGTGGTGCACACGTTGCCCGCAGACTTACGCACCGCACTGATCGGGAACCCCACGGCCCTGGCCTTATGGCGGGACATCACCCCGCTGGGTCGCAATGAGTTCATCTGCTGGGTGGAGGATGCCAAGCAGGACGCGACGCGGGAACGCCGGATTCGGCGGACCCAGGAGGAGCTCGAAGAAGGAAAGCGACGGCCGTGTTGTTGGCCCGGATGCAAGCACCGCGAGCGCACCGGTAAGTAATCAGGCGTGTAGACCAGTGGCTCGGCGGGTATTGCGCTCACTCAAGGTCATTGGGAGGTCGCTATGCGTTTACGCCGGAGCACGCCGGCCGCACCCGGCTTCGCGCGAAAACGGCGGGGTGGGGGGTTTGCGTACTACGCCGTCAATGGCGACCTGTTAACCGATGAGCAGACACTACGTCGAATCAAGTCGCTCGTCATTCCACCTGCGTGGAAACAGGTATGGATCAGCCCGCATCCCAATGGACACATACAGGTAGTCGGAAAGGACACCGCGGGCAGGCGTCAGTCCGGGCTCTGCTCCGGATCAACGACGGATCACATCGTCTTGTGCAGTACCGTAACGGTTCTGGGCGCCAAGAGATTCATTCCGGAGATCTGAACGATCACTTCAGGGATTTGGTGGGCAACGAACTCAGCGTGAAGGATCTGCGCACCTGGCATGCGACGGTGCTGGCGACGGTTGGTTTTTTAAGGCGACGTCCGCCGCAGACCCAAAACAGCGCGCCAAAGTGGCATCGACTGTCATGAAAGATGTCGGTACAGCCTTGGGTAATACCGCTGCCGTCGCCCGCGATGCGTACGTCGACCCGCGTGTGGTGTTGAGTTACGAGCACGGACGGACAATCGGGGCGGCAGTCCGGCGCGCAGCGCACAAGAAAACCGAAGTGGCCGAGGAAATCCTGGGCAAGGCGACTTACCAACTCATCCGCCGCGCTAGCAGGCTGTGAGTTTCTATTCGGCCACGAAGTCCAGTTCGTGTTCCCATACCCAGTCTGCGATGGCGGGATCATCGCGGCCGTGCTCTCGGGTGTATCGACGGGCTGCGATACGGGCATCGACCATGTCCTGTCGAAGGTTCGCTGCCCGGCCATCCATTCCGTCGACTCTGTCGATCACGTCCATGACCAGGTGGAAGCGGTCCAGGTCGTTGAGCATCACCATGTCAAACGGAGTGGTAGTGGTGCCGCGATCCTTGAACCCGCGGACGTGCGTCCGGTCATGGTTGGTGTGTCGATAGGCGAGCCGATGGATCAACCACGGATAGCCGTGATAGGCGAAAATGATCGGTTTGTCCGGCGTGAAGAGTGCATCGAAGTCGCTGTGCGACATGCCATGCGGATGCTCGGAGTCGGGTTGTAGTCGCATGATGTCCACGACATTGATCACGCGGAATGCAAGTTCGGGCAGTCGCCGCCGGAGGATGTCGGCGGCGGCCAGAGTTTCCAAGGTGGGTACATCCCCGGCACAGGCCAGTACGACATCCGGTTCGTCCGAGGTATTACCTGCCCAATCCCAGATTCCCAGCCCTCGTGCGCAATGCGCCCGCGCGGTATCCATTTCCATGTAAGTCAATGCCGGCTGCTTGCCCGCCACCACGACATTGACGCAATGGCGGCTGTGCAGACAGTGATCGGCGACTGCGAGGAGGGTGTTGGCATCGGGAGGAAGATAGACGCGCACCACTTCGGGCCGCTTGTTGGCCACATGGTCGATGAAACCCGGGTCCTGATGGGACGCGCCGTTATGGTCCTGACGCCAAACATGCGAAGTTGGTAGGTAATTCAGCGAAGGGATGGCGTGCCGCCAGGGGATCTGAGCACTGCTCGACAGCCATTTAACATGCTGGTTGAGCATCGAGTCGATGATATGGGCGAAGGCTTCGTAACAGTTGAAGACGCCGTGTCTTCCGGTAAGTAGATATCCCTCCAACCATCCTTGGCAGAGATGTTCGGAAAGTACTTCCATGACCCTGCCCGCGGGCGCCAAGTGTTCATCTGTTGACTCGGTACGCGCCAGCCATGCTTTGTCGCTGCTTTCATATACCGCCGACAACTGGTTGGAAGCGGTCTCATCGGGCCCCATCAGACGGAAACTCATCGGGTTACGTTCGATGACATCGCGAAGGTACGAGCCCAGAACCTTCGTGGCCTCCGCGTTCACTGTCCCGGGTCGTCCTGTGGCCACGGCGTAGCGATCCACGTCCGGAAGGTCGAGGTCACGCGCCAACGAGCCCCCATTGGCATGTGAGTTACGCCCGATCGCCTTCGGGCCATGGGGGGCAAGCTCGGCGACCCCTGGGCGTAGCGCCCCGTGGTCGTCGAACAGCTCGTGCGGACAATAGCTCTCCATCCAGTCCGCAAGCTGAGCCAATTGCGAAGGATTGGTACGGCATTCGGCGAGGGGAACCTGATGCGACCGCCACGTACCTTCCACGGGCACGTCCTCGACCATCTTCGGGCCGGTCCACCCCTTGGGTGTATGCAGGACAATGAGCGGCCAACGGGGAAGGCGTACCGTCTGTTCCCGACGGAAATCCTCCTGAATGTCCGCGATGCGGCCAAACGCCCAGTCGAATGCGGAGGCCAATTGCTGGTGAACCTCGGCGGGGTCGTCGCCGCTCACCATGCAGGGATCGTGGCCGTACCCGCTCAGCAGCGAATGGAGATCTTCCTGCGGAATTCGTTCCAGCACCGTCGGATTCGCGATTTTATAACCGTTCAGATGCAGTATGGGCAAGACCGCACCATCCGTGGTCGGGTTCAGGAACTTGTTCGAGTGCCAACTGGCCGCCAATGGGCCCGTCTCTGCTTCCCCGTCCCCAATGACGCACGCGACCACCAAATCCGGGTTGTCGAAGGCCGCTCCGTAGGCGTGGGCGAGCGCGTATCCGAGCTCGCCGCCCTCATGGATCGATCCGGGAGTCTCAGGTGCCGTATGACTGGGAATACCGCCAGGAAAAGAGAACTGCCTGAATAGCTTTCGCATACCCTCGAAGCTCTGATCGATGTGCGGATAGAAATGGCTGTAGCTGCCATCGAGGTAGGTATTGGCGACGACGCCCGGTCCTCCGTGCCCCGGCCCGGTAATCAGCATAACGTTGGTATCCCTTTGGCGGATAATTCGATTGAGGTGTGCATAGACGATGTTGAGCCCGGGGGTGGTGCCCCAGTGGCCCAGCAGGCGGGGCTTGATATGGCTAGCGGTGAGTGGTTCGCGCAGCAGGGGATTATCCAGCAAATATATCTGGCCAACCGACAGATAGTTGGCTGCTCGCCAATAGGAGTCGATCTGACTGAGCTCCTGGTCGGACAGCGGCGCTCTTGCTATCACACTCGGCACAAAACTACTCCGTCTCTCGTGGCCAGTCGTACGTCACCGCTTGCCTACCCGTTTCCCATAGCGCCAAACGGGTAGGACTATTGGATGTAGCCGTGGATCGGAGGTGGGAATGGAGAGTGCAGCTTCGTCGGACTCCGAGGTGCAGGCAGATTTCACCAACCTCATGGGCCAACTGGATCACCCGATGTACGTCGTGACTGTGCAGGGAACCGATGGACCTTCGGGTTGCCTGGTCGGATTCGCGACGCAGATCAGCATGAATCCACCGCTGTTTCTTGTCGGGCTGTCGGAACAGAACCACACGTGGCGGGTTTCGCAGGCCGCCAGCCATCTGGCAGTCCACGTGATACCTCCGGCAGAGGGCGAGCTGGTACGCCTTTTTGGCGAAGAGACCGGGGACAACGTTGACAAGTTCGCGAGGTGTGCCTGGCATCTGGGTCCGCATGGCGCAGCGATACTCGACCAATCCTCGGCCTGGTTCGTGGGCGAGATCCTGGCGCGCATCACACTCGGCGATCACATCGGCCACGTGCTCTCACCCGTCGCCCTCATGTGGCCCGACGAGTTGCATGGCTACGTAACGTTCAGCGATGTCACGGAGCTCACCCCCGGCCACGAAGCCTGAGAAGCGCGGCTTCTCATACCAAATATCCACTCCCCGAGAAGAAGTCAGCGAAGCGACGCCCGAACCCTGCTGCTGATCGGCGCGCGGTCCGGTACGCGTGGATTCGCCATAGGGTGGTGCCTATCGGAATATCCGCTTAGTGTGGGGGAAGCAGATGTGGCGCATATGGTCCGCATGAGAGGACGGGGCCCGCTGGCAGCGGCCCGCCATTGAATGCACGCGCAGCTCGCCGACGTGATCGGCCAAACCGCAACGAGTTGCGTCGTGGACAGCGTTGAGAGGGTTCACTATATGGAATGCCCTGTGGATGTTCCGGATACCGGGCGCCCGGCGGCTAAACCGAAACCGGGCGGTGCGGCCGACGACTATTCGGATGTTCCTGATATGTTCCTGGCCCTCGTTGGCATGCCGTCCGATGGCGCCGCGTATCAACGTGGCCGCGAGCAGATTGTGACCAGATGCTTACCGCTGGCAGACAATGTCGCACGCCATTTCGATCGCCGTGGCGTCGACCTCGAGGACCTGGTTCAAGTCGCGCGGGTCGGATTAATGAATGCGGTCAACCGCTTTGACCCCGAAAAGGGTGCGAATTTCCTGGGTTTCGCTGTTCCCACCATGATGGGGGAGGTGCGTCGGTATTTCCGCGATCACGGGTGGTCAATGCATGTGCCGCGTGCGATCCGGGACAGGCATGTCCAGATCGCCAGGGCCACGGCGGAACTGACCCAGACGCTACAGCGTGCGCCCACAGCTAGCGAATTGGCGGCGGAGTTGGACATCAGCCGCGAGGACGTCGTTGAGAGCCTGGTCGCTGCGGATGCCTATCAGCCGCAGTCGATCGAGACGCCGCTGACCCACGGAGACGACGAGTCCAAGCATGTGGGTGACCTGCTCGGCGGCGTCGACCCGGCGCTGGAACACGTCACCAATCGTGAGGCGGTACGCCCGCTGCTGGCGGGGTTGCCGCGTCGCGAGCGTGCAGTCCTGGAACTTCGATTCTTCAAAGGAATGACCCAAAGTCAGATCGCCGACCAGATCGGCGTATCCCAGATGCACGTGTCGCGGATCCTCAGTGACACCCTGCGGCATCTCCGGGAACAGTTGCAGTAGGTCAAAAGCGTTTCGGTGGATTGAATAGCGTCATCGCCGGGTATGTGTATGTCCAGCGCCACATGCTGGAGGTGAATCGTGGACGTACTGCGACTTTTACAACGCTTCGCAGGCTTCGTGCGGCAAGGCTATCCGCTGAACGCTCCCGGGGTCGGGTACTGCTCACTTGTGGCACTCATGCCGAGCATTCGGGCCAACGAACCCGATCAGGCTCATGGTCATCAAAATTAGCTTTACAGCGTAAACACCTGACCGGGTAGGACGCCCATGTTTGCGTTGGGGCATCGCGGCAGCTAGAAGCATTGTGCACGAACGCGAGTCGGCGTAGCGTCATCATCAGGTTGAGTCCACAGCCGCGCAGGATCTGTAGATGCCAGTGCAGCGTCGGGCTTCTATATAGAGCTAGTAGCCTGGTGTCTCCGATCCGAAGAATGCACACTTCGATCGATGGAGTCATACATGTCTATCATTGACCAAAATGCATCACGTTTCGCGGCTCGATCCAAAACCGGTGTTATTTCCCTGTTTTCATCAACGGACGACACTGCGGCGTTCACGGCTCACTGGCACCGTCCGTCTGCGATCCTCGTGCGCGTCACGGGTGAGATCGACGCGGTCAACGCCGGTCACCTGACGGAGTATGCAACGCGCTATCTGGACGGGCACCGCGCTTTGGTGCTCGATCTTGAAGGGCTGCGGTTCTTCGGAACCGACGGCTTGGTGGCACTCGACGAGATACGCCGCCACTGTGCGATGGAAGGGATCGACTGGTCGGTGATTCCCGGACGTGCGGTTGCCAAGCTGCTCGACATCGGCGGGGACAGTAGTACTTTCCCACTGAGCGATTCGATACCTGAGGTCTGGAGTAAGTTGGCGCTGTAGTCGAAAAGTGTTGTCTCTGAGATAGTTAACCGTGGGCCACGTGCACTGTCGCGGTGGTGTGCCGTCCCGTGCTCATCGTTATGCCGACGATACGACCAGCCTCATCAGCCGAGGGGTCCCGCTCGAATACTTCGATGTGGTCTACCAGCGATCTGAGGACATGCCAGCTGAAGCTGTCGATCGGAAACACGTCACCGGTTAGGCACTGCGTAAACGCCACGATGCCCAGACGATCTGAATGAAAATCCAACCGAACGGTCAGCGTGGCCTCGGATACCGACGCCCGGATCAGCCGAGTGCACGCTTCGTCAGTGGCTAGTTTCAGGTCAGCCGCCGTATCCATGTCGACATCGTCGAACGTTGCGGCCGCGCCTACGACGGTACGTATCATCGCCAGATTATCTAGCCGAGCAGCTATTTGGAGCGTGAGAGACCGATCGCCCGCATGACTGCCGGATTCAGTGGAGTCAGTCTCGGTCATATCTCTCCCAACATTTCCTGCGTTCGAGATTACCCGGATCATCGGCGCACAACCAATACCTGCACGTGGCCGTTCGGCATCCACGCCAAACTCTCCGCGTTGCCGATGTAGGTAGGTAACGTCAGCATACGTCTTCTTCTTCTGCTGCTGCCATACAGGCCGGGATAGCTGATCGCTGATCGTTCTTGTGAGGCGGCTTGCATCGCGTTCGCGTGGAGAAGGGGCGCGTCTCACTGGCAAAAATGGATAAGCCCGCCTTGCGGCAACGCAATTCGCGGCCCGTCTGCAGTGCTTGCACCTTCATGATAGATGTGACCTACCCCGTGCGCCATGGACTCAATCATCGATTGCGCGACTCATGAGGAGTCGGTGCTCTCGTGTTCCTCAAGCCCCACTGCGTCCAGCAGATCCGCACGGTCTCGGCTCAATTTCTGCGCCAAGTTCGGGTTCATCTGTCCCAGCGCATCGGCGATGTCGGCCAATCCGTCGGCGATCCCGTTGAGCTTCTGCTGTACCGCATTGTCTGATCGTCTTTGCGTGTTCTGTAAAAGTGCGACCAGCAGGAAGGTAATGATGGTGGTCAGCGTGTTGATGATCAGCTGCCAGGTGTCGATGTTGAACAAGATGAACGTGGGGGCCCACAGCACCACGATCAGCACGCACATCACAAAGAACCATGGTTGTGAGACATATCCGGACATCAGCGTCGCGAACTTGTCGAATGCGGAAAGCCGCTGGTTCACCTCGGACGGATACACGGCTGGACCGTCTGGGTGGGCGCCACTACGCATCGCTACGCTCCTCCTGCTTCTCGCCCGAATTACCCCAAGCGGTAACTAGTTAAACAGTCGGGCGGCGCCAGGCGCGAGAGCGCGATTCCCTACTGGCCGGCTTTGTTCAATCGTGTCGTGGTTCCGAATGTTCCTGGTGCCAAGCGTCTTCCATTTCACGGACGCGTTTGCGTTCGATGTGGAGCCAGAGCCACCCAAGAACGAAGAATACGAAGGCCGAAACGCCTGCAATCGATGCCCAGCCGTAGTACCGATAGCCGGCCGCAGTGAGGCCCAGCACCACCACGGTGATACCGAACGCGATGAGCGCCAATCCCGGCCAGGACGCTCTGTCCGTCAAGGCCTCGCCGGCGTGTGGGCGAAACGTGCGGGCATGATCCACTGGGTCGTCAGCTGACTTGTGCATGCGGTCTCCTAATGGCCAGGGGTATGACGGTATTCCGTTGCTACCGTGCGAGATGGCTTCCGGACAATGGTCATGTCTCAGCAATACCCGCGATCCCGTTGATCAAACTCGGGGGTGTGGTTAGGTCGTCATCATCCGTCCGGTCAGCATGAGGTTAACCACCATGAGCAACAGCAGGAACCAGCCGGCGCCCTGCCAGATCCACCAGCTCTCCCGCCGCTTCCAGCTTCGGTAGGTCTGGACAAACGCAACAATCCCGCCAATCAAGAGCACCGCCGGCGAGGCCAGCGCAATCATTGCCGTGCCGTGCCGTACGCAAAGCGCCTCATCGACGTCCAGACCGATCGAACACTGTCCCATCCACATCACGGACGTGATCAGGGTGATTCCGGCAGCCACCACGACCACGACGCTGAACCAGACCGCTTTTCCGAAAGCCTTCTTATCCCGTGACTTTCGTGTTCTGTCGCTATACATCGGAGCGTTCATCTGCGCCCTTCCCTGGGTCCCGCGTGAGCAGACTTCCCGGACGGCGCGTGGTCAAACTCCTACTGGGGAACGCTTTGGTGAGTAGTTAGCAGCAGGCGGTCGTAGTGCGATGCACTTATGCAACCTCGGCAGACCACTCCCACCGCTCATCGGCGAAGTAAAAGCGAAACCAGCCGACGTGCTGCGGTGCGCCGCCCGCTAGCGCCTGCCCTCCAAGTCGGTATCCGCCGCCGATTCGAACGGTTCATCAGACATGCCGTGACCGCGACTTCACCATCCGACATCCCTAGAAGGCACCGTCCGGGTGGGCAGCACCTGTTGTGTTTAGCGAACTACCCACAGGGTATTCGGCTCGTCATGTATGGCACAAGACAACGCCAGACAGCGTCGATTTCCGGTAACGATTAGTGGACCACGGCGAGACACCCCTCCTGGATGCGGTGGACCGGTACCACCGTGAAGGCCGTTATGGCTTTACGCCACCCGGGCATCGGCAGGGGCGCGGAGTGGATGCGCGCGTCACGGGAGTTCTGGGGACGGAACCTTTTCGCAGTGATCTTCTGGCCAGTGGTGGTCTCGACGACCGCCGTGCGTCGGGGCGCTTCCTCGCTCAGGCGGAATCGTTGATGGCGGACGCGGTGGGTGCGTCATACGCGTTTTTCTCCACCTGTGGTAGTTCGCTTTCTGTCAAGGCCGCGATGATGGCAGTCGCGGGCGGATCCGACGGTGGACTGCTGGTCTGCCGCGACAGCCACAAGTCGATCGTCGCGGGACTGATCTTCTCCGGCGTTCAACCACGATGGATCACCCCACGGTGGGATACACAGCGGCATATCTCGCATCCACCATCACCAGAACAGGTTGAGCAGACGTGGCGGGAGCACCCTGAGGCGGCCGGCGCTTTGATCGTCAGTCCCAGTCCGTACGGCACATGCGCAGATATCGGCGGGATCGCCCAGGTCTGCCACCGTCGCGGCAAGCCCCTGATAGTCGACGAGGCATGGGGGGCTCATTTGCCCTTTCACGAGCGGTTGCCGACATGGGCCATGGACGCCGGTGCCGATGTATGCGTGGTGAGTGTGCACAAGATGGGTGCGGGCTTCGAGCAGGGATCGGTGTTCCATCTCCAGGGAGATCTCGTTGACCCAGCGCGCCTTTCGGCATGTGCCGACTTGCTGATGACCACCAGTCCCAACGTGATGGTCTATGCGGCCATGGATGGCTGGCGCCGTCAAATGGTCGAGCATGGGCGCGAATTACTTTCGAGCGCGCTTGATTTGGCGGCAGGGGTTCGATCCGAGATCGCGCGCATTCCCGGCCTGGAAGTACTCGAGGATCAACTGCTCGGAGTCGAGGCATCGCACGATCTGGATCGCCTGCAGGTACTCGTTGATATCTCCAGTACCGGAACGTCGGGGTATCAGGCAGCTGACTGGTTGCGTGAGCACAAGCAACTGGATCTGGGTATGAGTGATCATCGCCGATTCCTGGCAACCCTGTCATTCGCCGACCGGGATCTGACGGCCGAGCGGCTTCTGGGTTCTCTTGTAGCGTGGCGAGCAGCCGCCGAGGACTTCCCGCGTCCGCGTCCCTTGTATGTGCCGCCACCCCAGCAGTTGGAGCTGGAAAGCGTGATGTTGCCGCGCGATGCTTTCTTCGGCGAGGTGGAGACCATCGCAGTCGAGGATGCGCCGGGCCGCATTGCGGCCGAACAGGTTACGCCGTACCCGCCAGGTATCCCGGTGGTGGTGCCGGGGGAGCGACTCACGAGGCCGGTACTCGACTACGTTCGCTCGGGAGCGGAGGCCGGTATGACTCTGCCCGATCCAGCGGATCCGTCGTTGCGATCAATTCGGGTGACCGCGCAGGGCTAGCGGCCCGTGTTGAATTCCTGGGCCTTGGCCTTTGCGCCTTGGGACAGTAGGTGCGAAGCATTTGGGTCGCCGCGCAGCCCCACGGGCGCCGGCGGCCTGGAAGTAGATGGGACTGCGGGGAAGGAAGTGAGGCCGACCGGCGCATGGCACGGTCGGCCTCACTTTCGCCAGGTGGCTTGCTGGGCCCACCGCGGATATCAAGTCGGCGAGCGATGTTCTCTGGCACTACTACCCGCGCGAGCATGTACGAAACTACGCGGGGATCATTTCGGTCTCGCGTTCCCACGTGCGGTGACGACTGATCGCGGCTACGAAGGCTGTCGCGAACTCGGTCGGCAGCGTGTCATCCTCCGCGGTTGTCGTCACCACTCCGTCCTCCTCGACGACTTCGGTGGTGGTGGCGAGCGTCTCGACAACCGAAGCGGCGCGTAGGACGTCTAGGCCCGCGCCGAACGCCGCAATCGGCTTGAGATGTTTGTATGCCTCGGAGACGAAGTGCACGGCATACCCATTGCGTGCGAGCCGCCCTGCCGATCCGACACCGGATGGCACGACAACCGCGTCGTACAAGACGGAGGCCATGGTCGTCATGGCACGATCCACGGCCAGCTCACCGCCGAATTCTCCGGTCAAGGTGCCTCCCGCGGTCGGTGCAAGCACCTCGGCGACGGCATTGTTCTGATGCAGCACCGTCCGCAGCCACTCGACACCGCGCACGTCCACTCCGTCGGCGGCCAAGATCGCGATGCGGCGGGTCGCGATGGTGTCGGGCGACATGGCGAGCTGCGACAGGGCCGGCGAAGCCGGAAGAACGTCGTCAACAGATTGCATCGCAGGACAGGGTAAACCGAGCCGCAATGCCACTTCGGATGCCAGCTCATTGTCAATGAGATTGAGCTGATCGACCGTACGCGCGCGGATGTCGTTGTGCGGACTCACCTTCCCGAGCTCAAAGGCGAATGCGGAAACAATGTGTTCGGCTTCGATTACCGACATGCTTCGCCAGAACATTCTCGGCTGGCTGTAGTAGTCCTTGAAACTCTCAGCGCGTTCGCGAATCTTGTGGCCGTCGACCCGCTCCGTGTAGTGACGGAAGACACCGTCCTGCGCGAGCGCCGGGCAGCCTGCGCCGAGGCTGTTCTTGGAGTAGCTCGTTTTGCCTTGCGGGATATCGTGCTGGGCGAAACCGTCCCGCTGATTGTTGTCGACTTCAGCAGTCGGGCGGTTGATCGGCAGTTGCGCGAAATTGGGACCGCCCAGCCGGATCAACTGAGTATCCAAGTACGAGAAGTTTCGGAACTGTAAGAGCGGGTCGTTGGTGAAGTCGATACCGGGGACGACGTTCGCGGTATGGAAGGCCACCTGCTCGGTCTCGGCGAAGAAGTTGTCCGGGTTGCGATTGAGGACCATACGTCCCACGGGCCGTACCGGAACCTGCTCTTCGGGAATGATTTTCGTTGCGTCAAGCAGATCAAACGGGAATCCGAATTCGTCGGATTCCGGTACGAGCTGTACACCGAGCTCCCACTCAGGGTATTGGCCCGACTCGATGGCGTCCCATAGATCACGCCGGTTGTAATCAGGATCCTTACCCGCGATCTGTTGGCACTCGTCCCACAGCAGGGAATGAACACCGAGGGTGGGCTTCCAGTGGAACTTGACGAAGACGCCTTCGCCTGACTCATTGACCAGTCGGAAGGTGTGGACACCGAACCCCTGCATCATGCGGTAGCTGCGCGGCAGGGCCCTATCGGACATCAACCACATGATGGCGTGCAGTGTCTCGGGCTGCAGGGAGACGAAATCCCACAACGTGTCGTGGGCTGAGGCGGCCTGGGGGATCTCGTTGTCGGGCTCGGGCTTCACCGCATGGACGAAATCTGGAAATTTGATGCCGTCCTGGATGAAGAAGACCGGGAAGTTGTTTCCCACCAAATCGTAGTTTCCTTGCGGCGTATAAAATTTCGTCGCGAACCCGCGCACGTCCCGCACGGTGTCAGCGGAGCCACGTGAACCTGCCACCGTCGAGAAACGCACAAACAGCGGTGTTCGCTGTCCTGGTGTGGTGAGGAACTTCGCGGCAGTGAACTCTGAGAGCCAGTCGTCATAGGGTTCGAAGTAGCCGTAGGCGCCGGCGCCCCGTGCATGTACAACTCGCTCGGGAATCCTTTCGTGATCGAAATGGGTGACCTTCTCCCGGGCATGGAAGTCTTCTAAAAGTGTTGGTCCGCGGGCGCCCGCCGCAAGGGCGTCATCGGTGTTATCGATGCGAACACCTTGCTGTGTGGTGAGATACCCGGAGCCACGGCCCACTCGAGCTGTATCCAGCTGTTCCTGTTTCGGGTTCGGCGTGCTGTCCACTGTGGTCTCCTTTGGGCGCGAAAGTACTGCGGCCGGGTACCCCGCTCGCAGCATGAACAAACGTCGCGGGGTCGTCCGGGCCGCAATGGTTCTGCTACAAGGGAAGCCGCGGTCCAGGCCGCGTTCGGGAGGTACTTCTAGGACGAAGGATGAGCGGCAACACGAGCCAGCAGAAGCCGAACGCAACGAGTGCGACGGCACCCGAAGCGATGCCGACACGCCGGCCCGAGACGGTGTCGAAGACGATGTCGGTGACCCCGACCATGGCCAGCCCCAGTGCCAGCAGACCGGCGAACGCCAACCGGTGTGCCGCAGAGACAAGCACGGCTAGGCGGTGGCGGCGGAACAGCACCCGGTGCATGCCAACGGGTGCCACCAACAGCACTGTGGACACAACCGAGCAAGCCACCGTGGCGAGATAGACCAACCGCATCGGGTGATCGAGCACGATGAAGCGCTGTTGGAAGGGGAGCGTGAGCAGCAGACCGGTCAACAATTGGACGCCGGTTTCCAGGACCCGCAGTTCCTGCAAAAGACTGGCCCAGTTCCGGTCAAGCCGTTCGGTCACATTCTCGTGGCGCGCCCTTGCGTCCACTGCTGGTCGTTTTCCGGGTGGTCGGCGTCCACCTATCGATGGTTCCCCGTTTGAGCCGGGCGAAACCCGGGTAGAGGCAATGTATGCATACGAAAGCCAGAAATTCAGTGAGTGTCGTCATCAGCTCCATGGCGGTGATTGCTTCGCTAGTTGGCTGCGGTAGCGATACGGCCGCTTCTAGCGTCGGCACCACCACTCAAACACCCCCGGCGCCCGGCGGCAGCGTGCCAGGTGGGCCGACCGGCGGGGGCGGCCCGGGCGGGGGTGCGGGCAGCATCCCCGGCGGTCCGACTGGCTCCGGTGGGCCGGGCGGTGGAAGCGGCTGCATCCCCAATGTGGGGTGTGTGAACGTACCCTGATCGATCCGAGAGAGGAGGTCATGGCATGAGTAACAAGACTATCCTTGCAGCCCTTGCCATCTCGGCGGCATCAGCGGTGGTCGGCGCACCGGTCGCACATGCATCGACAGACTGCAGCCCGGAAAGCGTCACGCAGACGATCCGCGCGGCCGATAACGCCCTGAGTGTCTATTTTGCGAAGTATCCCCAGGCCAACGAGGTGATCACGCAGGCCTACACGCAGCCCGAATCGGTTGGGGCAGCGAATATCAAGGCGTACTTTGGCGCCCACCCCCAACAGGACCGGGAACTTCAGGACATCATGGCGCCCATCGACAAGAAGCGGCAGGAGTGCAAGACAGTCTGACGATGGCGCGCGTCAACGCGAGGGGCGATCATCGACGATGGCACGGGCCACGTCCACCAGCTTGGTGTTGGACTCCTGAGATAACTGCCGTATCAGCGTGAAGGCCTGGGCGGCGTCGATAGCGAACCGCTCCATCAACATTCCCTTGGCTTGCCCGATGATGTCGCGGGAGGCTAGAGCCGAGACCCACTGTGATTCGCGTTGCGCAGCCACGAGCACGATCGCCGCGTGGGTGGCCAGCGCAAGGCCGGCGTCATACGAATCCGCGCCGAATGCCTGGGGGCTTTGCGAGTAGAGATTCAGCGCCCCAAGGTTTTCCCCATGCGTGAACAACTGGAAAGACAACATTGATCGCACACCGAGCTTGACTGCTGCCTTGGCGAATTCCGGCCAGCGTGTGGACTTGGCCAGGTCCTCGGCGTACACCGTTTCATGCTCCCACGCAGATTGGACACAGGGCCCTTCGCGCAGCTTCTGTTGTATCTCGTCGAGAATGCGGGGCACCTCCGAGGTCGCTGCCCGGGATTCGATGGTGTACTGACCGGTCACCAGGGTGATGCCGACCTGCTCAACACCGGGCACATTCTCCAGAGCCGCGGTGGTGATCGATTGGAGCGTCATCTCGACGCTGGAATGCTCTTGTTGCATGCGGCGGGCGGCGTCAGCCATCTTCGCGCTGAATGCGCCAGGAACAGGGTCGTCG
>Ga0265327_10002283_pt1 | contig 20595 bp, 19 predicted proteins | sample 41621metaG_FD_202089 | JGI IMG/M metagenome (GOLD analysis project Ga0265327, IMG submission 202089) | Rhizosphere microbial communities from Carex aquatilis grown in University of Washington, Seatle, WA, United States - 4-16-21 metaG | ecosystem: Host-associated > Plants > Roots > Rhizosphere...
CGGTGTCGCGGGAATGCGCCTGCCGGCGACGATGCTCTGGAACCCCTACATGGTCGCCGTGGCGATCATGATCGCCATCCTGGGCGCCGCGGCGGCATTGCTCGCGGCCGGGAGCCTTACGCGGCCGCGAAACTGGATTTCGGGCGCCGCCCTGCTGGTGGCCGCGATCTGCGGTCTCCACTTCACGGCCATGGCCGCCGTCACCCTGGTCCCGAACATGACCTGGGTGGATTTCGGGCTCTATGGGCGCCACGAGCTGGCCTTTGGCGTGGCGGGTCTGGCAGTGCTGATCCTCCTGGCCAGCAGCACCCTGCTGGGCATCGATCGGATCAGCGCCCTGACTTCCCTGACCGGCCTGCGGGCGGCGCTCAACTACGCCCCCTCCGCCATGGCGTTCTTTGATTGCGACGGGAGGTTGATGGTCTGGAACGAGGCCTATGCCGAACTGCACCGGAACTACGGCGTGCCGGTGGAACCCGGACAGTCGTTCCTGCATGCGCTCGCCCTGGCGCCTTCCCTGTCGGCCCAGGTCGCCGGCCTGTGCGCCGCCGACCGACCGCAGGACTGCATCGAGGCCGCCAAGTTCGACAGCTTCGCCGCCCCGGACGGTCGCTGGTTCCAGCCGCGGATCGGTCCGACCCACGATGGCGGCTTCGCCGTCCTGATCACCGACATCACCGAGCAATTGGCCATAGCCAACCGGGAAATCGCCGCCCGCCAGGCGGCCGAGGCGGCCAACCGCGCCAAGAGCGAGTTCCTGGCGAATATGAGCCACGAGATCCGCACCCCCCTGAACGGGGTGCTGGGCATGACCCAGATCATGCGCCGGGACGACCTTTCGACCACCCAGCGCCAGCGACTGGATGTGATAGCCGACGCCGGCCACGCCCTGCTGTCCGTGCTGGACAGCGTCCTCGACATCTCCAAGATCGAGGCCGGCAAGGTGGAGCTGGAGATCCATCCTTTCGATCTCGAGGGCCTGGTGAAGCTGGCGACGGCCGCGGTGGCGCCGCTGGCGGCGCAGAAGGACATCCTGTTCGAGGTGGAGCTCGATCCCCAGGCCATGGGCGGCTGGTCGGGCGACAGTACAAAACTGCGCCAGGTCCTGGCCAACCTGCTGTCCAACGCGCTGAAATTCACCTCTCAGGGCCGCATCGGCCTGCAGATCCGCGCTGAATCCACGGGCCTGGCCTTCGAGGTCAGCGACACCGGGCTCGGCATTGCGGCCGACAAGCAGGCGCTGATCTTCGAGAAGTTCACCCAGGCCGACGCCTCAACCACGCGCCGCTATGGCGGGACCGGTCTCGGCCTGGCGATCTGCCGGGAGTTCATCGACCTGATGGGCGGCGAGCTGCGGTTGGCCAGCGAGGAGGGGGTCGGGTCAAGGTTCTGGTTTCTGATCCCCCTTGAGCGTGCCGGGTCGTCCGCCGCCAGCGAAAGGCCAAACCCCGGCGGCGCGCTTGAGACCCTGGACGCCCCGGTGCGGGTGCTCGCGGCCGAGGACAATCCAATCAACCAGCTGATCCTGAAGGCCCTGCTGGAGCCGATGGGTGTGGACATGATCCTGGCCGCCAATGGCCGCGAGGCCGTTTCGGCCTATGTCGCCGGGCGCTTCGATGTGATCCTGATGGACGCCCAGATGCCGGAGCTGAACGGCCTCGACGCCACGGTCGAGATCCGCGCCTACGAGGCCGCGCACCAACGCCCCCGCACGCCGATCATCGCGCTCACCGCCAATGTGATGCGCCACCAGATCGAGGCCTATGAAGCGGTCGGCATGGACGGCTTCGTCGCCAAACCGATCGAGGTCATCTCGCTGATGTCCGCGATCGAGACCGCCTTGGCCAGCCCGCCTGCACGCGGCGCCGCGTCCCGATCGACCGAGATCGCGCCCGCCGCCGAATAGGCTGCGGGGACCTCAACGGTCTTCAATTCTTCGCCTGGGATCCCACAGCCGATTGCGTCGGCAGGCCGGACATCTATGACTAGGTCTCCGGGCCTGGGAGGGCCATGACAGATGAAGCTCTATTCCGGCGATCTCAGCCCCTACTCCGCCAAGGTGCGGATGCAGATCTACGCCAAGGGGATCACCGATATCCCGCTGGAGCGGCCCGACGGATTCGGCACCCGGGACTACTGGAAGACCTCGCCGCTTGGCCGGATCCCGGCCCTCGACCTGGGGGGCGACATCATCCCGGAGTCCGAAGTGATCGCGGAATATCTGGAGGAGCTCTATCCCCATCCGCGACTGCTGGGCGCCACGCCGCGGGAGAACGCGCAGATCCGAACCGTCTCAAGGATCGGCGACATTTATCTGATGAACAACATCTTCATGTGCCTGCCCCAGGCGCGCCGGTCGACCCGCAACGACGGAATCCGCGACCTGCTCACCGGCCAGGTGACGCGGGCCGTCGGCGCCCTGGAGCACTATATCGGTGCGGACGGCTTTGCGGTGTCCGGCCGGCTGACCCTCGCCGACTGCTCCCTGGTGCCGGCCCTGTTCCTGATCGAGAACGTGGTCCCGACCTTCGACGTCGAAGATCCCCTCGCCGCCGCGCCCAAGGTCGCGGCCTACTGGACGGCGATACGCCAGAACGAGCATGCCGCCCGGGTGCTGGTGGAACTTCATCGCGGCCTGGCGGAACGCCGCGCCCAGACGGCCGCGGCCAAGGCGCCGGCCTAGCCGCGCCCCCGAAGGCGCCACCCGGACGCCCAATGGGGGCGGCGACCTCCCGGCTTAACGGTCGCCGTCGGTGACGTCAGCGATCGAACCTGGCAGCGGTTCGCCCAGCGCCCCGGTGACCAGATGGCCGGCGTCCTTGACCCCGCGGCGGGCGCGGCGGGTCAGCAGCCCATCACCCTGGGCGACATCGCCCGGATCATAGACCGTCAGTCGGCCCAGTTCCTCGCGGCTGATGCCCGCCATGACGAACGCCTTGTCGACCACCGACAGGTCGTCGATCGCCACCACCACCCGGCGACCGGTGTGACCCGAATAGGCGCCGACATCGAGGATCGCGAAGGCCAGGTGATCATCCTGCATCAACAGGTCGGCGATCATCCCGAACTTGGCGCCCGCGCCATCGAGCACCGGGCGGCTCAGCAATTCACTGGTGGGGTAGGAGCGCCGCAGACTGTCCAGCGGCACCGTGGTTATCGAATTGTGGACGGCGTCGGTCATAAGCGCTCCTGGCGTCGGCGAGGCTCGAAGGCGGCCCCGGTTCATTCCTGTTCAGGGCTTATCGACCCAAGGGACGGTGGTCGAGTCAAGGTCGTCGACCTCCGGCCCGCGAAATCGCTGTCCAAAACGACGGGCCTGCTCGCACGGGGACACGCGCCGCGCCCCTGCCAGGGGCGTCTAGAGGGTCACCGGTTTGCCGTGAGGCGTCCGCCGGTAGGCGTCGGCCCAGGCGTCCCTGGTGTCATCCAGGGCGCTGGAGGTCGCCAGCCCCCGCCCCATGACCAGGCCTTCAAGGGCCTTGAGCCAGTGTTCGTAATAGGAGGCCCGGTCGGCAGGGTCGGATTGCAGTTCCTCGGACAGGGCGGCCGCCCACTCCGTCCAGGTGAAGGCGCCCTGCCGGTGCAGTTGAACCGCCATGGCGAAGGCCTGGGCCTCCCAGGGTTCGGCGAATACCGGCCCCTCTTCGTCGAGCGGCAGGCGTGCCAGGGCCGTAAGGTCAGGCGCGTTCAAGATATCGCTCCCAGAGATCCACGTGGACCGCGTCCCGCGCCGACGCGTCCTCGCCCCAGAGCTCCCGGGCCTCGAAGCGCACATTGTAGAGCGGGTGCGCCTGTTCGCCTCTGAAATGGGCGTTGGTGTCGGGGAAGACGTGATTGCCGTGGCTCAGCACCACCACTCCCACATGCCCCTTCACATAGCGCGGCAAACGGGTGTGACCGGTGGGGTTGATGTTACGGGCCCGGACCCGGTCTCCGGGACGGAAAGCCGGCTTGAGGTCCACATCGCGGTCGGCCGGGCCGCCCCGGCGCAGCACGGCCTCCACCAGGTCGGCGGTCAGCCGCGGGGTTCCCGGCGGTGCTCCCGGATCGGGCTGGCCGGTTTCGATCTCCCGGGGGCTGAGGATGTCGTGGGCGGCCAGCAGTTCGGTCAGGCCCCGGAACCACTTCTCGTAATAGGTCATCCGAAGATAGGCCGGGCCGGGAATGGATTCCCGCTGGTGACGGCTGGCGTCGATATTCCACTTGGACGGTGAGGCCAGGGTGAGCGCCAGGACCCGCTTTTCCCACTCGGCATGGAACAGCGGCTCGTCGGGGTCCGGATCGATGGGCCCCAGGCCGTGCATGCCGCCCATGTCGTGGACGCCGTTCACAGCCGGGTCACCCCGATCATCGAGTCCCGGGTGACCAGCTCGGCGAGTTGGTCCTCGCTCAAATTCTCGCTCCCGGCGGGTCGTTGCGGCAGCACCAGATAGCGGACCTCGGCCGTCGAATCCCAGACCCGGATGGCGGTGTCATCCGGCAGGACGGTGCCGAACTCCGCCAGCACGCCCCGGGGATCGATCACCGCGCGGCTGCGATATGGGGAGGACTTGTACCAGGTGGGCGGCAGGCCCAGGACCGGCCAGGGGTAGCAGGAGCAGAGGGTGCAGACGACGAGGTTGTGGGTCTGCGCCGTGTTCTCCACCACCACCATGTGTTCGCCCTGGCGGCCTTCATAGTCCAGCTCGGCGATGGCGGCGGTGGCGTCGGCCAGCAGCCGGGCCTTGTAGTCCGGATCGCTCCAGGCCCTGGCCACCACCCGGGCGCCGTTGCGGGGACCGACCTTGTGCTCATAGGTCTCGATGATGGCGTCCAGCGCCGCTGGGTCCACCAGGCCCTTGGAGACCAGCACCGTCTCCAGCGCCTTCACGCGCAGGGCCATGTCCGACGGGACGTCCTGGCCATGCTCGTGGTGGTGATGGCCGTGGTGATCGTGGTCGTCGTGGTCGTGGGCCATGGCGGCTACAGCGCCGCCGAGATCGCCGCCGTCACCTCGTCCGCCTGGGGCTCGGTGCGCGGACCGAAGGCGCGGATCAGGGCGCCGTCCTTGCCTACCAGCAGCTTGTGGAAGTTCCAGGCCGGATCGGCGGAGTCCCCCAGGGTCTCCAGGGCCCATTTGTAGAAGGGATGCGCCGTCTCGCCCTTGACGTCCTCCTTGGAGGTGAGCGGGAAGTCGATGTTGAACTTCGTTTCGCAGAAGTCCTTGATCTCGGCCTCGGTCCCGGGTTCCTGCCCCATGAACTGGTTGCAGGGCACCCCCAGCACCACCAGCCCCTTGTCCTTGTAATCGGAATAGAGCGCCTCCAGCCCGTCATATTGCGGGGTCAGGCCGCACTTGGATGCAGTGTTCACCACCAGGACCACCTTGTCCTTGAACGCCGTCATGGGCAGGGGCGCGCCGTCGATGGTCTTGAAGGCGAAGTCATAGGCGGTGGTCATGGCGTGTCCTCGGGGCCGCGGAGCTTTGGCCGAAGCTACCGCGCACGTGGCGTCGAGCAACCCAGAATGTCTGGATGTGCGGCCTGCGATCCTGGCTATCCGACACCGGACGCCGGGCGCATATGCAGCCATCATCCAGGGAACCCGGCGCATGAAGGCCTATCGTTTCGACAAGTTCGAAAGCCTCGACGATCTCCGCATGCGGGAGGAAGCTGATCCGAAGCCTCAACGGGGCGAGGTCCTGGTCCGGGTGCGCGCCGTTTCCCTGAATTTCCGCGACCTCGCCATGGTTCGCGGTCGATATCCCCGCGCCTTCCGGCCCGGCCACATCCCTGCCAGCGATGCCGCGGGCGAGATCATCGCGGTGGGGGAAGGGGTCGAGGCTTTCAAGGCCGGCGACCGGGTGATGGGGACCTTCCACCCCCGCTGGTTCGGTGGCGAGATGCCCTCGACCATCGCGAACGACAGCTACGGCGCCCTGGCCGATGGCTGGCTTACCGAGCTGAAAGCCACGAGCCAGGAGGCGGTGGTCCTGCTGCCGGACGCGCTCACCTTCGAGGAGGCCTCCACCCTGCCCTGCGCGGGGCTCACCGCCTGGACGGCGCTATCGGGCCCTCGCCCCATCCGCGCGGGCCATTCGGTGCTGGTGCAAGGCTCCGGCGGCGTCTCCATCTTCGCCCTGCAGCTTGCCCGGGCGGTCGGCGCGACCGTGTTCGCCACCACCTCCAACGACGCCAAAACCGCACGGCTCAAGGCCCTCGGCGCCCATGAGGTGGTGAACTATGTGGACGAGCCGCAATGGGGGAAGCGGATCCGCGCCCTGACCGGCGGGCGCGGCGTGGACCGTGTGGTGGAGGTCGGCGGCCCCGGCACGATCGCCCAATCCCTGCGGGCCGTGGCGGTGGAAGGCGAGATCGCCTCCATCGGCTTCCTGAGCACCGACAATCCCGGCATCGACTTCTTCGCCCTGAAAACCAGCGGCGCCAGCTTCCGAAATATCACCGTAGGGGACCGCGCGGGCCTCCTGGAGCTGACCCGGGCCGTCGCCGCGACCGGGCTGAAACCGGTCATCGACCGGGTGTTCGACTTCGAAGACGCCCGGGCCGCCTTCGCGCACCTGGAGAGCGGCGCGCATATGGGCAAGGTGGTGATCCGGGTCTGACGCCGACTTCAGCCGGCCTCCAGCGCCCGTTCAACGGCCAGGGCGAGATCCAGGGCCCGGGCGGCCTCTTCCGGCGTGACAATGGGTCGGGCGGCGGTTCCGCGGACCGCAGCCAGGAAACCCGCCACGCTGGCGCCAAGGGGATCCTTGTAGCCCGGGGTCTCGGCGAACTCGGCGTTGAGCGGGAAGCCGGTGGTGTTGCGGAACTCCCGGCTGTTGAAGTCGATCTCCAGTTCGCCGGACGGATAGACGATCTTCATGGTCCGCTTGCGGGCCGGCGCCATGCGCGAGGCGTCGAAGATGGCGGTGAAGCCGGTGTCGAAGCTGACCTCGGCGCGGACCTGGTCCCAGCCGCCGCTGTAGTCGCGAACCCCCTCCGCCTCAGCGGTCAGAGGCTCTCCGGAGCAGATCGACAGCGCCAGGTCGAGGTCGTGGATCATCAGGTCCAGGACCACCGAGACATCCAGGCTGCGGTCGGAGGGCGGACCATGGCGAACCGCCTCCAGGCGCAGGGGCTGCTCGGGAATGTCGAACAGGCCGATGGCCTGGAACACCACCCGCTCCTGATGGCCGCAGGCCACCACCAGCTTGCGCCGGGACGCCTCGGCGATAATCCGGTCCGCGTCGTCGAGGCTCACAGCCAGGGGCTTTTCCACATAGATCGGCTTGCCCGCCGCCAGAGCCGCCAGGGCGCCCTGGGCGTGATAGACGGCCGGGGAGGCGACAGTCACCACGTCCACTTCGGCCAGGAAGGCGTCCAGATCGGTGAAGGCCTTGGCGCCGTGCGGCTCGGCCACCGCCTGGGCGCGGGCGCCGTCCGGATCGAACACGGCGGCCAGGGTGGCGCCCTGCGCATTGGCGTACTGGCGCGAATGATAGCCGCCGAACACCCCGGCCCCGATGACGCCGCCCCGCAAGGTCCCGACCATGGATCGCTCCGAAAAACCTGGGGCCGGCCCTAGCATCCAACCCGACTCGACGCCACCTGAGCCACGAGTTAAACAGCCGTTTGAGATCGCTTACGGCGTAAAACCTCATTGCCATCAGGGAGATTGTCCATGACCACCTCGCGCGAAATCCGGCTGAAGAGCCGCCCCGTCGGCCAGCCCAAGGCGGAGAATTTTGAACTGGCGTCGGTGGAGCTGGGGGCGCCCGGTCCGGGCGAGGTGCAGGTTCGCAACACCTGGATGACCGTCGACCCCTACATGCGCGGACGCATGAACGACGTGAAGAGCTATGTGCCGCCGTTCCAGCTGGGCGAGGCCCTGCAGGGCGGCGCGCTGGGCGTGGTGACCGCGTCTAACGACCCGTCCCTCAAGGTGGGCGACCTGGTCTCCTCCAACAATGGCTGGCGCGAGGCGTTCAACGCCCCGGCGTCCACGGTCCAGAAGGCCGATCCCCATGGCCTGCCGCCGGAAGCCCTGCTGGGCGTGGCGGGCATGCCGGGCCTCACCGCCTATGCCGGCCTCCTGAAGATCGCGGCTCTTAAGGACGGCGACGTTGTGTTCGTGTCTGGCGGCGCGGGCGCTGTCGGCTCGCTGGTCTGCCAGATCGCCAAGCTCAAGGGCCACAAGGTGATCGCCACCGCTGGCGGCGCCGACAAGGTGAAGTTCCTCAAGGAGGAGCTCGGGGTGGACGTGGCCATCGACTACAAGGCCAGCAAGAACCTCACCGCCGACCTGCTGGCCGCCGCGCCCGAGGGCATCGACGTCTATTTCGACAATGTCGGCGGCGAGCATCTGGAAGCCGCGCTCAACGCCGCCAAGCCCTTCGCCCGCTTCGCCATCTGCGGGATGATCTCCATGTACAACGCCTCGGCCCCGGTCCCCGGCCCGGCCAACCTGGCGCTGATCATCGGCAAGCAGCTGCGGGTCGAGGGTTTCATCGTCTCCAGCTCCTGGGACATGATGCCGGCCTTCCTCAAGGACCTGTCCGAGTGGCACGCCGCCGGCAAGCTGACGTGGAAGCAGACGGTGCGTGAGGGCATCGAGAATGCGCCTCAGGCCTTCATGGGCCTCTTCACTGGTGAGAACTTCGGCAAGATGCTGGTGAAACTGTCCTAGACCGGAACGGCCCCGCAGCGGCGCGATCCGCCGCGGGGCCACCTTCGTCCATGGCGGGTGTTCGCCGTTGGCCAGCGGGGCGGCAGCGGTTACAAGCCCCGGGTCCCTCCCCCGGAGCCTTCCCCTGTGTCTCGCCTGTTCAGCGCCTATGTGATTGTCGATTGGAGCGCCGCGGCCAAGCCGTCGACGGGCGCGGATTCCGTGTGGATCGGCGTGATGAAGCGCGACGTGCGCTTCCGGCTGACCTACGAGTCGCACAATCCGCCCACCCGGGCCGAGGCGGAAAAATTGCTCAGCGCCCTGCTGGACGACTTCAAGAAGCGCTCGGAACGCGCCCTGGTGGGCTTCGACTTCCCCCTGGGCTTCCCCCGCGGCTTCTCCGCGGCCCTGAACCTTTCCGGCGACCAGCCCTGGCGCGCGGTCTGGGACCAGCTGGACAAGATGGTCAAGGACAAGGCCGACAACACCAATAACCGCTTCGGGGTGGGCTCGGAGATCAACCGGCGCATGACCGGGGGTCCGTTCCCCTTCTGGGGCTGCCCGCCCAAGGACACCCTCACCACCCTGCAGCCGAAGCGGGTGCGCGAGCACGGACCGGACGACCTGCCGGAGTTCCGCCACGCCGACCTGGCGGCCAAGGGCGCGTCCTCGATCTGGAAGCTCTATTATAACGGCTCAGTGGGCGGCCAGGCGATCCTGGGCATCCCGGCCGTGCGCCGGCTGAAGCAGGCCCGGGGCGAAGGCTTGAAGGCGTGGCCTTTCGAGACCGGCTTCAAGACCCTGACCGAGGCCGACCTGGCCGGCGTCGATGTGGTGGTGGCCGAGGTCTATCCCTCGATCTACAAGGCCCAGCCCGCCCCCGGCGAGGTGAAGGACCAGGCCCAGGTGCGGGTGACCGCGGAACACTTTGCGCGGCTGGACGAGGCCGGCAAGCTGGGGGCGGCGTTCGGACCGTCCAAGACGGCCGCCGAGGACGTGGTGGCCGACGCCGAGCGCGAGGAAGGCTGGATCCTGGGGGTCGACGCCTAGATCCGGATGGCTTCTCTCGAAGCCTGAATCCGGATCTAAACTTCTGAAATTAGAGCATGATTTAACGATCAGACCACTCCGTCTGATCGCATCATGCTCTAGGCTTCGACTTCAAGCGGATCCGCGTGCCCGGACCGGGCGAGGTCGGCCGTCGGCAGACGAAGGCGGCTGGATCTGCGCTCGACCCGGGGCTGCCGGGCCCATTCCAGCCAGACCGGGACCAGGACCGCGAAGGCGCCCGCGGCGTCGGCCAGAGCGTCGCCCACCTCCCCGTCCCGGCCGATGAACATCTGCAACACCTCCACTGCGGCGCCCGCGAAGGTGGCCAGCACGGCGAGATCCAGCCGCCGACGGTTCGGAAAGGCTGAGAACATCAGCAGGGTCAGGCCGTAGAAGGCCATGAAATGCGCGGCCTTGTCCCAGGGGACGAAGGCCTGCTCGGCGCCCTGAAACGGTCCCAGCATGCCCAGCCCGCAGACCAGGCCGGCCGCCACCAGCAGGACACGGGCGCAGGTCTTGGTGAGTGTGGCGCGATCCATGGCGCAAGCCTGGGCCCGCGGGCGTGAACGCCGGGTTCACGCGGGAGGCGGATCAGCGCTTCATCAGGCTCAAATGCCGGAAGCGGGCCAGGAGCAGGCCAGCGGACAGGAAGCTGGCCAGGATCACCGCCCAGACAATGCCGTTAACCCCCAGCCCCATGGGAATGGCCAGGAACCAGGCCAGGGGCGCCATCACCAATGCGTAGCTCGCCAGGTGAGTGACGGTGGGCAACCAGACATCGCCCTGGGCGCGCAGGGTCTGGGCGCAGACCACCTGCAGGGCGTCAGGGATCAGGAACAGGCAGCAGAGCACCAGGGCGGGGACCGCCATGGCCAGGGTGGCGGGGTCAGAGGTGTAGCCCCGCGCCATCAGGCCCGCTCCCGGCCAGATGACCAGAGAGACCACCACGCCGAAGACCAGGGTGACGGCGAAGGCCAGCACACCGGCCCGGTCGACCCCGGCCCGGTCGCGGGCGCCATGGGCGCGGCCCACCAGGACGGCGGCGGCCGTGGACAGGCCAAGCGGGACCATGAAGACGATCGCCACCACATTGAGGGTGATCGCCCAGGCCGCCACGGCCAGTCCGCCGATCCAGCCGGCGATGACGTTCATGCCCGCGAAGGAGGCCACTTCGAAGAAGTTGGAGGCGCCGGCGCCATAGCCGATGCGGCGCTGTTCGGTCTCGGTGGCGCGATCCGGTTCGGGCCGGTCGAACACCCCGAGCTCCCGGGCCTCGGGCATGCGGGCGATGTAGATCAGCAGGACTGCGGCCAGGAAGGTCCGCGCCGTCGCCGTCGCAAAGGCGCCGCCCACCGCCCCCAGGGCCGGCAGACCGAAGACGCCCGGCACCAGCACCAGGTCGACGGCGAGGTTCACCCCATTGGCCAGCCACATCATCGCCGCGGCGGGCTTGGGCCGGCCCAGGCCCTCCAGCCAGAAGCTGGCGGCGACGCTCAGGGCGTAGCCTGGCAAAGACAGGGCGAAGACCATCAGGGGCCGGGCGGCCCCGTCCGCCAGCTCCGGCTTGAGCCCGAGGATGTGCAGGAAGGCCGGTCCGCCCGCCAGCAGGATCGCGGTGGAAGCCAGGCCGATCCACAGGCTGTAGCTCAGACCCCGGCGCAGGACCGCGCCCACCAGATGGCGCTTCCCCTGCCCCACGGCCCGGGCGGTCATCACCTGGACGCCGGACAGCAGGCCGACCGCCATGGTCACCACGACGCTGGTGGGGGCCCAGGCCAGGGCGTGATAGCCCAGTTGGACGGCGGAATAGCGGCCCACCACCAGAGCGTCCGACAGGCCCATGGCCATGATGCCCAGGCGCGCGAGCACCACCGGCCAGGCGAGCATCAGGAGCTCGGCCAGGTCGGTGCGGACAGGGCTGGGGCGGCCTCCGCCTGGAGAGGCCGCCTGGGCCTCGGGGCGGGCCATGGATCACCGGGGTGCAATAAGGGAGGCGGAAAATGGCCTCTCCATCCGGACGCGGCAAGGGCAGATTGAGGCGATGGTTGAAGTGGTCCGCGGCAAGCCGCCCAACCCAAGCCTTAGTATTCGCAAACCGCTTCGAATGTTATTCGAGCGGATATTCAACGTTCTCGTTTCGTTCTTAAATTGCTTGCAAGTGGAGCGGCGCGTTAATCAAGTCCTAGGGCGACGCTTGACCGGTAGCGCTTTCGCGTTTCGGACTGGCGCTCACCCCATTAAGTTGCGTTTTCGAATTGTTCCAACGCTATAGGCCTGCGTTCCCATCCTGTTCAGGTTGGCGGCCGGATTCGCGGCCGTCAGGCGTTGCCAGTCGCGCGCGACGGGAATCTTATGCGACGGCTGGAGGGGGACATGCAGCCGTTCAATCGCAGGTCTGTCATCGCCGGGCTGAGCCTGGCCGCAGCGCCTGGACTGGCGCGCGCCGGCCCGGTTACAGCCACCCTGCCGTTCGCCAATGGGGAGCGCCCGCTTGTGGCCTATCCCCAGAAGCGGCCAATGCTGCGGCTGACCGCCAGGCCGCCACAACTCGAGACTCCGTTCGCGGTGTTCGACACCGGGGTGCTGACCCCCAATGACGCCTTCTTCGTCCGCTACCATCTGGCCGGAACCCCGCCGCGGGACCTGGATCCGGACACCTTCCGCCTCAAGGTCCAGGGCCTGGTGGACCGGCCCCTGTCCCTCAGCCTTGCGGAGCTGAAGAGGATGCCGGCCCTTGAGATCGTGGCCGTGAACCAGTGCTCGGGGAACAGCCGCGGCTTCGTCACGCCGCGGGTGGCCGGCGGCCAGGCGGCCAATGGCATGATGGGCAACGCCCGTTGGCGCGGGGTGAGCCTGAAGCGGGTTCTGGACCAGGCGGGCGTCAAGGCCGGGGCGGTGCAGGTGCGGTTCGACGGCATGGATGGGCCCGTGCAGGCGGCCACCCCCGACTTCGCCAAGGCCCTGGATATCGATCACGCCCGGGACGATGAGGTGATGCTGGCCTGGGAGATGAACGGCGCCGACTTGCCGGTCCTCAACGGCTATCCCCTGCGCCTGGTGGTCCCCGGCTGCTACGGGACCTACTGGGTCAAGCACGTGAACGAGATCACCGTACTCGACCACGTGCTGGACAATTTCTGGATGACCACCGCCTATCGCGTGCCGGACACGGACTGCGCCTGCGTGGCGCCCGGCGCGGCGCCGGCCAAGACCCGTCCGATCGGGCGCTATGACATCCGCAGCTTCATCACCAGCCACGCCGACGGCGCCAGGGTGGCGGCGAACCGGCCCCTGATGGTGCGAGGCCTGGCCTTTAACGGCGGGGCGGGAATTGCTGAGGTGTCCCTGTCCAGCGACGGCGGAGCCGCCTGGACCCCGGCGATCCTGGGGACGGACCTGGGCCGCTATTCCTTCCGTCCCTGGAGCGCCCACCTGACCCTGCCTCCAGGCAAGCTGGTCCTGAAGGTGCGGGCGGTGGGTCGGGACGGCGAGACTCAGCCTGCCGAGGCGCGATGGAACGCCTCCGGCTACATGCGCAACGCGATCGAAACCGTGACGGTGGAGGCCCTATGAACCGCCCCCGCCTCGTCGCCATGGCGATCGTGCTGACCGCCGCCAGCGCTTCCGCCGCCCCCCGGCCCTATGTGCTGCCGCCGGAGACCGCGGAACTGGCCGAGGGGCCGCATGTGGACCTGGCGGACGCGGCCTGTTCGTCCTGCCATTCGGTGGACTACATCACCACGCAGCCGCCGCAGCATTCCGACCCAAAGGCGTTCTGGGCCGCTGAAGTCACCAAGATGCAGAAGGCCTATGGCGCGAGCCTCAAAGATGAGGACAAGGCGCTGATCGTCCAATACCTCGCGGAGACCTATCGGTGAGGCGTCATATCTGCGTGCTGGCGGCGATTGGCGTGATGTCGGTGGGCGCGAGACCAGCCGAGGCCGCGGACGCGCAGGCGGGCCAGGGGACCTTCGAATCGTTCTGCGCGGCCTGCCACAGCGTCGCGCGGCCAGCCCAGACCCTCCAGGGACCGTCACTCGCCGGCATCGTGGGGCGCAGGGCCGCCGCCCTGCCCGGCTTCAGCTATTCGGCCGCCATGAAGGCCTCTGGTGTCGTCTGGACCCCCGCGAACCTGGACACCTATCTGGCCAACCCGAAGGCCAGGGTTCCCGGAACCCTGATGACCTTCCGAGGGGTTTCCGACCCCATCGCCCGCGCCAATCTCGTGGCCTATCTGGCGCAGCAGAAATAGGAACGCGAAAGGGCCGAACTCCTTATATCCCTTGGCGTTGCTGCGCCCTGAGCGCGGGCAGAACGACCTGGTGGCGCAAGTCTTACCCGCCCCTGTCGATTCGAGGCCTCAGCAAGCGTAAGCGGAAACAGGTCTAGGCTGGTGACACCGGTGATATTCACCACACGCCCCGGTCGCAATACTATTTCCCACCCCGCTTAGTCTGCACTCATTCCGCGCGCGACGCTCGGCCACAGTTACAAATCCTGATGTTGGTACGAAGATTGCCTGAGCAATTCGCCGGAGCATCTGTCTATGATCGCCAGGCCCTCCCCTTACTGGCCAACCAGGTTTGAGGCGCCACGCGTTCGCAGCTCCGGCGCGCGCCCCCTGGGTTTCAGCGCTTGAGCCACGCCTTCACCGCCATCTGGCTGGTGGTCGCGGCGGCCGCCCTCGGCCTGCTGACCGCCGGTGGAATCGCCACGCATTGGGTGACGACGAACCTGGCCAGGCGGCGGCTGACGGTCGTGACGGAGGCGTCCGCACGGCAGTTCCGGATGCTGGCCGAGAACACCTATGACCTGGTGCTGGCGGTAGATCTCGACGGTCGCCTTGAATACCTGTCACCCATCTGCCGCGAACTGACCGGCTATGATCCTCAGGAGATCATCGGGGGGCCGGCGGTCGCCTTCGTGCATCCGGAAGACCGTGACCGGCTCGAAGGCGAGATCCGCCGCGTGCTGGAGGACGGGAGCGGTCTCCCCTGCCAATACCGCGTGATCTGCAAGGACGGCCGCACGATCTGGGTCGAGTCCCGGCCGAAACTCCGGATCGATCCGACGACGGGCCGACCCGACGGCGTCATCGATGTGATCCGCGACATCACCGAGCGCCGGGAGCGCGAGACGACCATGGCGCAGAGCGAGGCGCGCTATCGCATGCTCGCCGAGCGATCGACCGACATCATCCTGCAATGGGATGTGAAGGGTGTGATCCAGTACGTTTCGCCTGCCTGCCGCCAGCTGGGCTATGATGCGACCGAGATGGTCGGCCGCTTGATCCTGGATTTCATCGATCCGGACACCCACGAGCAGGCGACCCTGCGCAGCCGGGCGCTGCTGGCCGGAAACAAACAACAGATCCAAGGCCCGCGCGAGTATCGGGTCCACTGCAAAGACGGCCGGATCGCCTGGCTCGAGGGCCTCTCGTCGCCGGTGCGCGACGGCACAGGCGACGTGGTCGGCGCCGTCTCCCATCTGCGAAACGTCACGGAGCGCCGGGCCGCCGAAGAAGCGATTGCGGAGAGCGAGCTGCGCTTCCGGCAACTGGCCGAGCACACCACCGATCTGGTGATCCGCTATGACCCCACCGGGCTCATCGAGTACGTCTCGCCTTCGGTGCGGCACCTCGGCTACGCGCCGTCGGAGGTCATTGGCCGCAATATGGCCGATTTCGTCCACCCCGATGATCACGACTCCAGCCACGAACGCCGCCAGGTCCTGAGCGCCGGCGGCTATCTCGGCGACCAGGCGACACGCAAGACCCGGGCGCGAAAGGCCAATGGGGACTGGGTCCTGCTGGAGGGCACCGGGGTTTCGGTGCGCGACACCGACGGCAAGGTCACCGGCGTCGTCACGGTGTTGCGGGACATCACAGTGCGCGAGGCCATGGAGGATGAGCTTCGCCGCAAGCGGGCGGAGGCTGAGGCCGCCGCCGTGGCCAAGTCGGAATTCCTGGCCAATATGAGCCATGAGCTGCGCACCCCCCTGACCGGCATCATCGGCTTCGCGGGCCTTTTGGAAGCTGTCGACGACCTGCCGCCCAAAGCCACGCGGTTCGTCAGCCGGATCGTCACCGCCAGCCAGACCCTGCTGTCCGTGGTCAACGATATCCTGGACTTCTCGCGGATCGAGGCGGGCCACATCCAGCTGGATCCCCGGCCCTTCGATCCGGCGACCTTCGTCGCCGAGACTCTCGAGCTGGTGACGGCCCAGGCCCAGCACAAAAAGCTGGCGCTGAACTTCGACATCCACGGCCAGCTGCCCCATGCCGTGCTGGCGGACAGCGGCCGGGTTCGCCAGGTCCTGCTCAATCTGCTGGGCAATGCCGTGAAGTTCACCGCCAAGGGCGGGATCAGCGTTGGCGTCAGCTATCTGGCGGGCAATGGCGGCAGCCTCCGCATCTCGGTGACCGACACCGGCGTTGGCATTCCGCCGGAGCGGTCGCACCGCCTGTTCGAGCGGTTCTCGCAGGTCGACGGCTCCATCAGCCGCCAGTTCGGCGGCTCCGGGCTTGGCCTGTCGATCTGCAAGAGCCTGGCCGAGATCATGGGCGGCGCCATCGGCGTCGAGAGCGAGGAAGATGTCGGGTCGACCTTCTGGTTCACCATCGCCGCGCCGATCGCCGAACTGGTGCGGCCCAGCCGTGCGGTGGATGGCCGGCCGGCCGAGATGGCGCCGGCGCGCATCCTGATCGTCGACGACGTGGCGGTGAACCGGGAGCTGGTGAGCGCCCTGCTGGCGCCATTCGGCCATGACTTTGTCGAGGCCGCCAACGCGGCGGAAGCCATTGAGGCGGCGCATCGCAGGGCCTTCGATCTCATCCTGATGGACCTGCAGATGCCGGGCATGGACGGACTTTCCGCCACCCGCGCGATCCGCGAGACCTGCGACCTCAACCGGTCGACGCCGATTGTGGCCCTGACCGCGGACGTGATGCCGAACCACCTGGACGCCTGCCGTGACGCCGGGTTGAACGACCACATCGCCAAGCCCATCGTGGCGGCGGAGCTGTTGACCAAGGTGGCGGGCTGGACAGCGCCGCCCCCGGCGGGCCGGGCGGAAGCGGCGGGATAGGCCCCGCGTCAAAGGCGTCGCCCTCCCAGGCGAGTCCGCGCCGCATGCGATGGCGCGACCGGCCGTCGGCCCCCGTGTCCGCGGCATTGTCGAACGACGAAAGCCTGGCCAGCTCATGCTCGCCTTGCACTGGACGTTCCTGACAAGCTAAAGCTTCATCACCCTGGGTTGCGCCGGGACGCCGATGATCGTCATCGGCCGGGATGCCCCAACGCCCGAGTTCCTGGGCGCCCAAGCCTGCCGCCGCGTACCCACTCAGGGCGACGCTAATGAAGCCCCGAGTGGATCGGTGTCGCCATGAGCGTGATTTCGGGAACAGGTGGAAATGACACGCTCATTGGCACGTCCGGTGTCGACCAGATTGACGGTCTAGGCGGCAATGACACCATTAATGGCGGAGGCGGCCATGACTCGATCAGTGGCGGCGCCGGCAACGACAGCCTGATCGGAGATATCAACTCTCCAAATTCGTCATCCGGGCCCTACATTTTCGACGGCGGTCTCGGCGACGACACCATGTCCGGAGGTTTGCTCGGGGACACATATTACGTCGACAGTCCGCGCGATCTCATTCTCGAGACACCTGGCGGCGGTGTCGACTGGGTATTGCCCTCGATCAGCTATACGCTCCCAGACAACTTAGAAAATATTTACCTACTCGGATTCGAGAGCAGTATTTTCACCGGAACAGTTGAAGATATCAATGGAACCGGCAATTCCGCGGACAATAATCTCAACGGAAATTACGGCAACAACAGCCTCTCCGGTCTGGACGGCAACGACACGATCAGTGGTGATCTGGGCAATGACACCCTGTCGGGAGGCAATGGCGACGACTGGCTCTCCGGTGACAATGGTGACAACTGGCTGCTCGGCGGCGCCGGCAACGACACGCTTGTTGGTGGACCCGAGAACGACATGATCGACGGTGGGTCGGGTGTCGACACGGCAGACTTTTCCTACACCGGAGGGGCGGTAATCGGCGTGAAGGTCGACCTCCGGCTGGCTGGCTGGCAGGACACCGGCGCGGGTGGGACCGATAAACTTGCCAATATCGAGAATCTGACCGGATCCGAGGGAGGGGACACGCTGATCGGCGACTCGGCCGCCAACGTCTTTAGCGGCAACGATGGCCGGCACCTGGACCGTTGGCGCGACCCCAACGACGACCGCGACAGCATCGCCGGCATGGACGGCAATGACACCTTGAACGGTCTGGATGGCGCCGACACCCTGGATGGTGGCGCGGGCGACGATCAGGTGTTCGGCGGGGTTGGCAATGATGTGATCACCGACTCCTCTGGATCCAACTATCTGCGCGGCGAGGACGGCGACGATTCCATCCTCGGAGGATCAGGCTTCGACGACATCAACGGCAACAAGGGCAGCGACACAATCGATGGCGGCTCCGGCGGCGATGACTGGCTTGTGGGGGGCCAGGGCAACGACCTGATCACCGCCCATGCCAGCCAGAACATCCTCTATGGCAACCTCGGCGACGACACCCTGTTCGCCGGATCTGGCGGCGACCTGTTGCGTGGAGGCCAGGGCAACGACTCGATTACCGGTGGGGCCGGCAAAGACTGGATTTCCGGCGACCGCGGGAACGACACCATGTCCGGCGGGGCCGGCGCCGACATCTTCCATACCTTCGGGGACGCTGGCGTGGACCGGGTGCTCGACTTCTCCGCCGCGGAGGGCGATCGGGTCCAACTCGACCCTGGCACCGTCTTCGCGGCCACTCAGGTAGGAGCCGATACGGTCCTCAACATGACGGGCGGCGGACAGATGATCCTGGCGGGCGTGAACCTCGCCTCCCTGCCGCAGGGCTGGATCTTCGGCGCCTGAAGGGCGATCCGGCGCACGCGTCCGACCCGTCGCGCCCTGGCGTGTGTTCTCGTCGGCCGGGTTCGTCTAGGTAGGGCGCAGGTCTTCAAGCGTGAGGGGAAGCCATGACGTCGGACAGGTTGGATCGGCGGCGGATGCTCCAGGGGTCCCTTGGGGGCCTTGGCCTGCTGGGACTTGGCGGATGCGCCACCGCCGGGGGCCGGGTCAGCCTGGCGGGGGCCATCGCCCCTGGAGTTCAGGCCTATGACGCGATCCCGCCCCTGTCGCCGATCCGCGCCCATCCCGACCGATTGTTCGACATCACCGTCTGCCTGAGACCGTTTCGCGCTGCGGGGCCCCGGCTCGACACCGAGCAGATCGGCGACACCCTGGTAGTGCACAATTACGGCCATGGGGGCAGCGGCTGGTCGCTGTCCTGGGGCTCAGGGACCCTGGCGGTGGGCAAGGCCATGGCGGGCAGCCCCAAGGAGGTGGCGGTCATCGGCTGCGGAGCGCTGGGGCTCACCTCGGCGATCCTGGCGCAGCAGGCGGGCGCCCAGGTGACCATCTACGCCAAGGACCTGCTGCCCGACACCCGGTCCGCCCGGGCCACCGGGACCTGGACGCCGGACTCCCGTATCGCGCTCACCAGTCACGCCCAGCCCGGCTTCGCCGCCATCTGGGAGCAGATGGCGCGCACCTCGTTCAAGACCTATCGCCGCTATCTGGGCCTGCCCGGCAATCCGGTGGAGTGGGTGGACCGCTATATCCTGTCGGACCTGGCGCCGGAGGACCGACAGGACGCGCCCGATCCGCTGGGGTTCGCGGAATACCGCGACAGCATCCGCGACCTGGCGCCCCGGGCCCAGGACCTGCCGCCCGGCGCCACACCGTTTCCCACCCGCTATGTGCGGCGCAACTCGATGCTGATCTTCAACATCGCCGACTATGGCCACACCCTGATGAGCGACTTCCTGGCCGCCGGGGGCAAGGTGCGGCGCATGGAGTTCCACGCCCCGTCCGAGCTGGCCCAGCTGAAGGAGAAGGTGGTGATCAACTGCACCGGCTATGGGGCGCGGGCCCTGTGGCAGGACGAATCGATCATCCCGGTGCGGGGCCAGATCGCCTGGCTGATCCCCCAGCCCGAGGTGAACTACGGTCTCTACTACAAGGACGTCGCCACCGTGCCCCGCCATGACGGCATCGTGGTCCAGGCCCTCGAGGGCGGGGACGCAAAGGGCTATAACGACGCTCACGAGACGCCGGACCGCGACGAGGCCGACCGGGCGGTGGGGGTGCTGGCAGAGCTGTTCTCAGGGTTCCGGTCAGGCCGGTAGGCGCGCCCGGCGGCGCAGGCCAAGACCCAGGGCGCCGAAACCCAGCAACATCATGGCCCAGGTCGCCGGCTCGGGAACGCTGTTCCAGCCCTGGACGCCCATAAGGTCGTATCCAGGCGAGCTGCCGCCCACATCGAGGCCCACCACCATGACCTGGGTCAGGGCGCCAAGGCCGGTGCCGGCCAGGCTGATGAACGTACCCGAGGGATCCAGGGTGATCGCCACCAGGGGCTCCGAGACATGGCCCACCAGGGTCCAGGGATCGCCGGACGCCGCCCGGCCATAAACATCAGCCTGTTCGTCACCGCCGGCGGCGACCGTGAAGACCGTGATCCCCGTGGTGGCGGTGAAGCCGGAGAACCCGTAGACCGCGCGGGCGCTGGTGGGCAGGGACAGCCAGTCGGCGGACTGCGGCGCGCCCACGAAACTGGCCGGATCGACCGCCACCGGCCAGAGGCCGTCATGGGCCCCATAGGGCTGACCAATCCCGACATCCACACCCGGCGTATAGCTGACAAAGGTGTCGACATAGGCGGCGGCGGCCGAAGCGGCCGTGGCGGATCCCATGACCGCGATCACCCCTACCAGGCCGGCCGTCTGGCGCATCAAGCTGAACCGCATAGCTGTATTCCCCAAGATGATGAGATGTTGA
>Ga0265327_10002284_pt1 | contig 20581 bp, 19 predicted proteins | sample 41621metaG_FD_202089 | JGI IMG/M metagenome (GOLD analysis project Ga0265327, IMG submission 202089) | Rhizosphere microbial communities from Carex aquatilis grown in University of Washington, Seatle, WA, United States - 4-16-21 metaG | ecosystem: Host-associated > Plants > Roots > Rhizosphere...
CCGCCGCCACCAAGGTTTTTCCCAACGTCATCGTCCAATTCGAAGACTTCGCCAACCACAACGCCTTCCGCCTGCTGGAGAAGTATCGGGACCGGCTGTGCACCTTCAACGACGACATCCAGGGCACAGCCTCGGTCGCCTATGCCGGGGTACGCTCGGCGCTCCGGGTGAAAGGCACCAAGCTCGCCGACGAGAAATTCCTGTTCCTGGGGGCGGGCGAGGCGGCCACCGGCATCGCCGAGCTGATCGTCGCCGCCATGGCGGCCGAGGGGATCGACCAGGCGACGGCGCGGCAACATTGCTGGCTGTTCGATTCCAAGGGGCTGGTGGTGAAATCGCGCGAGGGCCTGGCGGCGCAGAAGCTGCCGTTCGCCCATGACCATCCCCAGGTCGGGGACTTCCAGGCGGCGGTCAAGGCGCTGAGACCGACCGGTATCATCGGCGTCGCCGCCGTCGCCGGCGGCTTCTCCGCCGACATCCTGAAGACGATGGCCGAAATCAACGACCGGCCCATCGTCTTTGCCCTCTCCAATCCGACATCGAAGGCGGAATGCACGGCGGAGCAGGCCTATGCCGGAACCGGCGGACGCGCGCTGTTCGCGTGCGGCAGTCCGTTCGCCCCGGTCAAGCTGGACGGCCGTACCTTTGTTCCCCGCCAGGGCAACAACGCCTACATCTTCCCCGGCGTCGGACTGGGCGCCATCGCCTGTGGCGCGACGCGCATCACCGACGAGATGTTCCTGGCCGCCGCCGAAACCCTGGCGGCGCAGGTCACGCCGGCGGATCTGGAACAGGGCAGCCTGTTCCCGCCGCTGGCGAATGTGCGTGAGGTATCGGCCCGCATCGCGGTGGCGGTGGCCGAAGTCGCCTTCAATCGCCGCTTGGCCCACAGTTCTCTGCCCGAGGATTTGCGCGCCCTGGTGCAGGCGCACGTCTTCGATCCGCGGTACTGAAGACAAGGAAAGGCCCCCGCGCCGGATATCGGGGCGGGGGCCTGACCGAAGGCGTTTCGCGTTATTCCTCGACCGGGGCGCCGTCGAGGTCGCCGGGGCCACCCGACAACACCTCGGCGATCTGACCGGCGGCGCCGCGAATGGTAGCCTCGATCTCGGCGGCGGTTTCGGGATGTTCGCGCAGATAGGTCTTGGCGTTCTCGCGTCCCTGGCCGATACGGGTCGAGTTGTACGAGAACCAGGCGCCCGACTTTTCGATGACGTTGGCCTTGATCCCAAGGTCGATCAATTCGCCGGTCTTCGACACGCCCTCGCCGTACATGATGTCGAATTCAACCACCTTGAACGGCGGCGCCAGCTTGTTCTTGACCACCTTGACCCGGGTCTGGTTGCCGACCACCTCGTCGCGGTCCTTGATGGCGCCGATGCGGCGGATCTCCAGGCGGACCGAGGCGTAGAACTTCAACGCGTTGCCGCCGGTGGTGGTTTCCGGGTTGCCGAACATGACGCCGATCTTCATGCGGATCTGATTGATGAAGATGACGATGGTCTTCGACTTCGATACCGAACCGGTCAGCTTGCGGAGCGCCTGACTCATCAGGCGGGCGTGCAGGCCGACATGGGCATCGCCCATCTCGCCCTCCAGTTCCGCCCTCGGCACCAGTGCGGCGACCGAGTCGACCACCAGCACGTCCACCGCGCCGGAGCGCACCAGGGTATCGGCGATTTCCAGGGCCTGTTCGCCGGCGTCGGGTTGGCTGATCAGGAGGTCGTTGAGGTTGACCCCCAGCTTGCGGGCATAGCTGGGATCGAGCGCGTGCTCGGCGTCGACGAAGGCGCAGGTGCCGCCCTTCTTCTGGGCCTCGGCGATGACATGCAGCGCCAGCGTCGTCTTGCCCGAGCTTTCCGGCCCGTAGATTTCGATGATGCGGCCCCTGGGCAGCCCACCGATGCCGAGCGCCACGTCGAGCCCGAGCGACCCGGTGGAGACCACCTCGACATCGACGTGCTCCTTGCTGCCAAGACGCATGATCGAGCCCTTGCCGAACGCCCGCTCGATTTGGCTGACGGCGGCATCCAAAGCCTTCTGTCTATCCATGGTGTCCTTGTCCACGAGACGCAACGTAGCCTGCGACATGGCCGTTCCCCCCACCTTTAGGCGATCCGGACGATCGGTGCAACGGGGAAACAGTACACGCTTCGTTCTTGTCGCGCAACAGCAAATGTTCCGCTAAAGTTCCAACGCGCCACCCTGGGCCGGGGCCACAAAACAGATGCCCCGCGGGCGCGTCAGCGCTCATCGCGGGGCATTTCGTTTGCGGGCTCACGGCCCTTGTATCCGGCATCGCGCCGGTGGAAGTTCATCAGTATTTGAAAACATTGGCACCTTTGTCAGAGGCACCTCACAACTGACCCGGTGGAATCATGTCTGCGATAACACCCTCCTTTCCAGATCCGAACACCTCGGGTGAGGCGTCCTAGACTTGCTGGTCGGCTACGGTTGATGTCGCGTTACCACCCATTCTCCCCGTCTGTTGAAATTGAATTATGCTCCTTCCAAGCAAAGGAAGTCAAGCAAGGCGACAACGAAAAGCCCCTCTCCCGGGGGAGAGGGGCTTTGGGACCGGAGGACACCGAAAGACGGTCAATCGACCAGTTCGGGCACCTTCACGTCCTTGGCGACGCCCTTGACGATGTCGAAGACCAGCTTGCCGTCGGCGACATCGACCTTGACCACGCCCCCCTTGGCCAGCTTGCCAAACAACAGTTCCTCGGCCAGCGGCTTCTTGATGTGCTCCTGGATGGTCCGGGCCAACGGCCGGGCGCCGAACAGCGGATCGTAGCCCTTCTTTGCCAACCAGGCCCGCGCGGCCTCGGTCAGTTCGATCGACACGTCGCGGTCGCCCAGTTGGACTTCCAGCTGCATGACGAACTTCTCGACCACCTGGGCGACGATTTCGGGGCTTAGCCCGGCGAAGCCGATCACCGCGTCCAGGCGATTGCGGAATTCCGGCGTGAACATCCGGTTGATCGCGTCGGTGTCGTCGCCGGTCCGCACCTCGCGACCGAAGCCGATGGCCGGCTTGGCCAGATCGGCGGCGCCGGCGTTGGTGGTCATGATCAGGATGACATTGCGGAAGTCGACGTTCTTGCCGTTGTGATCGGTCAGCCGGCCATGATCCATCACCTGCAACAGGATGTTGAACAGGTCCGGGTGGGCCTTTTCGATCTCATCGAGCAGCAGCACGCAATGGGGATGCTGGTCGATGGCGTCGGTCAACAGGCCGCCCTGGTCGAAGCCGACATAGCCGGGCGGCGCCCCGATCAGGCGGGACACCGAGTGCCGCTCCATGTACTCGCTCATGTCGAAGCGGGTGAGCTCCACCCCCATGATGCGGGCCAACTGGCGCGCCACCTCGGTCTTGCCGACGCCGGTGGGGCCCGAGAACAGATAGCAGCCGATCGGCTTTTCCGGCTCGCGCAGGCCGGCGCGGGCCAGCTTGATCGCCGAGGCCAGCGTCTCGATCGCCGCGTCCTGGCCGAACACCAAGGTCTTGAGGTCGCGTTCCAGGTTCCGGAGCGTCTCCATGTCGTTGGTCGACACGCTCTTGGGGGGAATGCGGGCGATCATGGCGACCACCTCTTCGACGTCCTTGACCGTCACCGTCTTACGCCGCTTCGATTCGGGCAGCAGCATGCGCGCCGCCCCCACCTCGTCGATGACGTCGATGGCCTTGTCGGGCAGCTTGCGGTCGGTGATGTACTTGGCCGACAGCTCGACCGCCGCCTTGATGGCGTCGGGGGTGTAGCGGACCTTGTGATGGCTTTCGTAATAGGACTTGATGCCGTTGAGGATCTTGATCGAATCCTCGACGGTCGGCTCGTTGATGTCGATCTTCTGGAAGCGCCGCACCAGGGCGCGATCCTTCTCGAAGTAGTTGCGGTATTCCTTGTAGGTGGTCGAGCCGATGCAGCGCAGCGACCCGGACGCCAAAGCCGGCTTCAGCAGGTTGGAGGCGTCCATCGAACCGCCCGAGGTGGCGCCGGCGCCGATCACCGTGTGAATCTCGTCGATGAACAAAATGGCGCCGTCGAAATTCTCCAGCTCGTTGACCACCGCCTTCAAGCGTTCCTCGAAGTCGCCGCGGTACCGGGTGCCGGCCAGCAGCGAACCCATGTCGAGCGAGAAAATGGTGGCGGTCTTCAGTACATCGGGCACCTCGCCCTTGACGATGCGGCGCGCCAGCCCCTCGGCGATGGCGGTCTTGCCGACGCCGGGATCGCCGATATAGAGCGGGTTGTTCTTCGAGCGACGGCAAAGAATCTGGATGGTGCGCTCGATTTCGAGATCGCGGCCGATCAGCGGGTCGATCTTGCCTTGCATCGCCTTCTTGTTGAGATCGACGCAATAGGCGTTGAGCGCCTCCTGGCCCTTCTTCACCACTTTCTCGGCCGCCGCCTCCTCGTCGGCGCCGTGGATCGTGCGCGACTGGCCGCGGCCGGCGGCCTTGGCCACCCCGTGGCTGATGTAGTTGACCGCGTCGAGCCGCGTCATATCCTGCAACTGCATGAAATAGACGGCGTGGCTTTCCCGTTCCGAGAACAGGGCGACGATGACGTTGGCGCCGGTCACTTCCTCGCGCCCAGACGATTGAACATGAATGGCGGCGCGTTGGACGACGCGCTGGAAGCCGGCGGTGGGTTTGGGATCGGCGGCGCGCGCGCTGACCAGGTCGCCCAGGCTGTTGTCGACGAATTCGATCAGGTCGCGGCGCAGACGCTCGATATCGACGTTGCAGGCCCTGAGCACCGCCACCGAATCCTGATCCTCGGTCAGCGACAGCAGCAGATGTTCCAACGTCGCGTATTCGTGGCGGCGTTCGGACGCATAAGCCAGGGCGCGATGGAGGCTTTGCTCCAGATTACGCGACAGCATCGGCGGGGTTCCTTCCGGGGCTAGTCCTTTTCAATGGTACATTGCAGCGGATGCTGGTTCTGGCGCGCCAGGTCCATGACCTGGGTCACCTTGGTCTCCGCCACCTCGTACGTGTAAACGCCGCAAATTCCCACGCCGCGGGTATGAACGTGCAACATGATGCGCGTCGCCTCCTCGCGGTTCTTACTGAAAAAGCGTTCGAGCACGTGCACGACGAACTCCATCGGAGTGTAGTCGTCATTGAGCATCAGCACTTTGTACATCGACGGCTTCTTGGTCTTCGACCTGGTCTTGATGACCACGCCGGCCTGATTGCCGTCGTCGTTGCGCTTGTCGTCGTTGTCGTCGCTCATAGCTTCCCATACGGGGGAGTTGGCCTCGGGTACACGCTTATCATATTGGGTGCGGTGCCCAGGCGAAAAGGGGCTCATTGCCGATTCGAGGCGGCGCGAGCCGTTTGGCGGCTTAACGCACAAGGCCGTCACGCCCCACCTTCAGGGTGAAATCCCCCACCGCTCCCTTGCGCCGCTCGTCGGCGCGCAGCGGATCGAAGGGCACCGGACCGGCCTCGGCCACCGGAACACCGGTGGGATCGAGCGGCAGCAGCACACCTTTGAAGGTCAGGCGCGAAAAGGCGTCCGAGGGATATTTCCAGGCGGTGAAGCCGAATTGCCCCTGGCGGCAATAGGCCGCCGTCCAGAAATAGCCGTTGGATTCCATCTCGAGCCCCACCGGCGGCGGGTCGAACATGCCGGCGGCGGCGAAACTGGCGACCAACCGCTCATAGGTGGCGGCGTCAAGCTGCACCCGGGCCTCGTCGGCGGTCCAGGGCGCCAGCGGATCGCTCAGCACCACCGTTGAGGCGTTGCCCGGCCGGGTGACATGGACCACCAGCAGCCGGCGCACCGCGTCGAGGTCATACATCCGCAGCTGCTCGCCGTAGACGCCATTATAGACGACGCGGTAACGGTCGGGCCCACTGGCGGCGCAGCTTTTTCGGAGATCGTCACCGGCGACATAGGAGAACCAGTGGAATTTGCGGGTCAGCGGATCGCCGATATCGCCGCCCGCGTAGGTGCAGGACGCCAGCGAACCGGCGACGACCGCGCCAGCGGCAAAAATCTGAAGAAACCGGTTCATCGCCACCTCGGTCATTAATGATTTCGCAAGAATAGTTTACGAGTGGGGGCTGAACACGGCATCAACCGTCGCCCCCGCCGCCTGGAAAAAGCCTTGCTCCACAAAAGCGGCAAAAAAACGGTGATGGCGGTATGGGCAAGCTGGACACGGATTCGCAAATTTTTTATCTTCGTCCGGTAACTTATATCAAGCCGCCCGGTTACAGGAAGGTTGGGAAATTGAGTTTGGCTCATTGCTTTGATGCCGCCATCCGCCGCCTGCTGCCGTCGGCCCTTGTCCTGGCGACCGTTTCGCTGCTGTCGGCGCCCGAGCTCCAGGCCAAGGAATCCCGCTACGCCGCCCTGGTGATGGAGGCCGATAGCGGCACGGTGCTGACCGCCACCAATCCCGACCGCCGTTCCTACCCGGCCTCGCTGACCAAGATGATGACGCTGTACCTGGTCTTCGACGCGCTCGATTCCGGCAAGCTTCGGCTGGACACGCCGTTGGCGGTCTCGGGCCACGCCTCGGTCCAGGCGCCGTCCAAACTCGGCCTGCGGCCCGGCGAGCGCATCACCGTCCAGGACGTGGTGCTGGCGCTGGTCACCAAATCGGCCAACGACGCGGCGGTGGTCGCCGCCGAGGCGCTGGGCGGCTCGGAGGCGAATTTCGCCCAGATGATGACCCACAAGGCGCATGCGCTGGGAATGTCGGGCACCGTCTACCGCAACGCCTCGGGCCTTCCCGACCGCAATCAGGTGACGACACCGCGCGACCAGGCCCGCCTGGCCCGCGCCCTGATCCATGGTCACGGCAAGTATTATCGCTATTTCGCCACCCGCCAATTCGACTGGCGCGGCCAGGTGATCACCAGCCACAACCGCCTGATGCTCAGCTATCCCGGCGCCGATGGCATCAAGACCGGCTACATCAACGCCTCGGGCTTCAATCTGGTGGCCTCGGCGGTGCGCGACGGCCACCGCTTGATCGGCGTGGTGTTCGGCGGCGATACCGCCAGCGGCCGCGACCGCCGCATGGCCCAATTGCTCGACCAGGGCTTCGCCCATATCGGCGTCGCCGCCGAGGGCACCCAGATGGTCGAAGCCGACAATGCCGACGAGCCCGAGGACGAGGCCCCGCAGACCATCGCCGATCTGGTCCAGTCGGCCAATCAGGCCAAATCCGGCTCCGGGCCCAAGTCGATCGTGCTGAGGGCGCCGAGGGCGCGGCCGACCGAAGGCATGGGCGACGACGACCCCTCGTCGTGGGCCATCCAGGTCGGCGCCTTCGCCGGCTACCAGCCGGCCAAGCAAGCCGCCTCGACCGCCGCCAAAAGCCTGGGGGGCCTGGCCGCCCACGCCAATGTCGACGTCGATCGGCGGAAATCCGGCAGGCACACCGTCTTCCGCGCCCGCCTGACCGGCTTCACCGAAGACCAGGCTCGCGCCGCCTGCCGCAAGCTGGGCAAGTCCAAGCGGGAATGCCACGTGGTGCAACCCTCGGCGTAAGGCTTGCCGCCCCGGCGTCGTCGGGTTAGCTTGCCGCCATGCCCGTACAGATCCTCACCGTCGCCGCCGACGAGGCCGACCTCCGCCTCGACCGCTGGTTCAAGCGCCATTTCCCCTCCGTCGGCCACGGCCTGCTGGAAAAGTGGCTGCGCACCGGCCAGGTCCGGGTCGATGGCAAGCGCGTCAAGGCCAACCACCGCCTGGAGATCGGACAGCCGATCCGGGTGCCGCCGATTCCCGAAGAGACGGCCCATGCCGCCCCGGCCGCCAAGCCCCAACACCCGCCGGTGGACGAGCGCACCGCCCGCATGCTGGCCGAGGCGGTGCTTTACATGGACGACGACGTCCTGATCCTCGACAAGCCGCCGGGACTGGCGGTGCAGGGCGGCACCGGGATGGAGGACAACCACCTCGACGCCATGCTCGACGCGCTGCAATTCGAGGCCGCCGAGCGGCCGCGACTGGTCCATCGACTGGACAAGGACACCTCGGGCTGTCTGGTGCTGGGGCGCACCGCCGGAGCGGCGGCCAAGCTGGCGGCGGCGTTCAAGAGCCGCGACGCCAAGAAATGCTATTGGGCGCTGGTGGCCGGAGTGCCCAAGCTGCGCCAGGGCCGCATCGACGCGCCGCTGGCCAAGCTGCCCGGCAAGATGGGCGACAAGGTGGCGGTCGACGAGGACGAGGGCAAGCGGGCCGTCACCTGGTACCGAGTGGTGGATCACGCCGGCAAGCGCGCCGCCTGGCTGGAGTTGGAGCCGCGCACGGGTCGCACCCACCAGCTGCGCGCCCACTGCCTGTTGATCGGCACGCCGATCCTGGGCGACGGCAAATATGGCGGCAAGGAGGCGCTGATCGAGGGTACCGGGGTGTCGCGCAAGCTGCACCTGCACGCCCGCGCCATCCGCATGCCGCATCCCCGGCGCGGCACCATCGAGGTGGTGGCGCCGCTACCGTCGCACATCGCCGCCAGTTTTGCCTTCTTCGGCTTCGAAGAGCGTCAGGCGGGCGAGCCTTTCGAGGCCTTCGAACTGGAATAGGCGGGCATCCGGCCCAAACGGGCCAGACGCCTTTCCTCATACCGGCGGCCGCAAGGCGAAACTTGCGGCGCCGACATTACTTCTTCTTCGCCGCCGCCTGCGATTCCCAGGTGGCGCGGCCCTTGCCGTCGGCGGTGAAGGTGACCGAGACCGGCTGCAGCTTGCCGCAAGCCTTGAGCGTCCAGGTCTCGCGCCACTTGCCGGAGATCATGCGGCCGCGCTCGTCGGCCTTGATCTCCTCCAGCATCTTGTCTTCCTGGGTGTCGTAGATGACCACTTTGCTGGCGTCCTTGCAGCCGCTGGCCTTCATCGCCTGTTCGGCGGCGGACTGCAGAATGTCGACCTGCCAGTCCCAGGGCGCCCCGGTCAGGCCGGGCATCAGCAAGTTGACGCGAACGCCGCTCGGCGTGCCTTCGACCAGAACGTTGTGGAGCACGTGGGGGCCGCAGCGATCGACCTCGATCTGGTCCTTCCACAAGCCGGTGGCGGGAACGGTGGCGCCGTCCCGAAAGCCGGGCAGCTTGAGCACGGTCAGGCCGGCCCGGCCAAGCGCCTTGGCGTCCTTGCATTCGGGGGTGATGTCGTGCTCGCCGCCCAGCACCACGGTGCTCAGGGCCTTGAAGTATTCCGGCGTGCCGACATAGGCCATCAGCTTGTCCATTTCCGGCAAAGACTCACCCTCGGCGGCGGGCGCCGCCTGGGCGGCCGGAGCGGGCTGGGCCGCCGGCTTCTGTTTTTGCTGGGCCGCGGCCGGCAGCGCCACCGAGGCGGCCAGCAGGACGGCGAGGACGATCGCGCGCATTCCCGAATACTCCTGACAAAGAAACGGGCGCCACCATAGCCGAAGCCGACGCGGGGGACCAGCCCGAGCGTCGATGCCGATTTCCTCGGCTGGCGGGTTGGTTCGCCGCCGCCCTTGCGCTAATGTTGCGCCCGGACACCGATTGCGCGGACCCCCCATGAGCCAATTGCGCCTCGCCGTCTTCGACGTCGATGGAACCCTGGTCGATTCGCAGCACAATATCGTCACCGCCATGACCGAGGCGTGGGCGCGGATCGGCCTGGGCGTGCCCCAGCCCGAGGCGGTGCGCCGCGTCATCGGCCTGTCGCTGCTCGAAGCCTGCGCGGTGATGCTGCCCCAGACCGATTCCACCACCCACCGCTCCGTCGCCGAAGCCTTCAAGGAGTCCTTCCGCACCCTGCGCCTGCGGCCCGAGGCGGCGGAACCGATGTTTCCCGGCGCCCGGACGGCGCTCGACGAGCTCGAGGCGGCCGGCTGGCTGCTGGGGCTGGCCACCGGCAAGTCGCGCCGGGGGGTCGAATCGATGATCGAGGAGCACGATCTGGCCGGGCGCTTCGTCACCATCCAGACGGCGGACGAGAATCCGGGCAAGCCCGACCCGACCATGCTGCTGCGCGCCGCCGACGAAGCCGGCGCCGACCTGGCCCAAGTGGTGATGATCGGCGACACCACCTTCGACATGCGGATGGCCAACGCCGCCCGCGCCGCCGCCCTGGGGGTGTCGTGGGGCTACCATTCGCTCGACGACCTGCGCCGCGCCGGCGCCCACATGGTCATCGACAGCTTCGACAATCTGGGTGACACCCTGGCGGCGGTGACGAGGAATCCGACATGCGGCTGAGCACCATGCTGAAGGGCGTCGCCCTCGCCGGAGCGGTGACCACGGTGGCGCTGATCGGCGCCGTCAAGGCCATCGACCTCGACAAGGTGAAAACGTTGCTGGCGCGGCAGGTTAAAGAGGCCACCGGCCGCGAACTGGTGATCGCCGGGCCGCTGGAACTGAAACTTGGCTTTTCACCGCAATTGGTGGCCAACGGCGTGACGTTGGCCAACGCCCCCGGCGGATCGCGCAAGGACATGCTGACCATCGACCGGATCGAGGCCCGGCTGGCGCTGATCCCGTTGTTGAAGCGGACCATCGTGGTCAAGCGTCTGTTGCTCAACAATCCCGATCTGCTGCTCGAGGCCGATACCAAGGGCCACGGCAATTGGGAGGCCAACCCGGTGGCGGCGGCGATGCCGACGGCCACCGGCACCCCCCCCACCCGCTTCGAGGTGGGCGAAATGGTGCTGCGCAACGGCCATGTCGCCTGGCGCCTCGGCGGCGGTCATGCCGGGTGGGTGTCGCTGCACAAGATCGCCATCCAGCCATCGCCCGACGGCGCACAGCTGCGCCTGCAAGCCCTCGGCGACTGGCAGGGAACCGTCTTCGAGTTGGGCGGCAATGTCGGCGCCTTGGCCCAGGTCGGACCGACGCGCCCCTGGCCGATTCAGTTGAAGGGCGCAATCGCCAAGGGCCAGATGGTGATCGACGGTTCGGTGGCCGATCCCTTCGCCGGCAAGGGGGTGGATTTGCAGGTCGAGGTCCAGGGCGACGAACTGTCCCAGTTCCTGTCCCTGGCCGGAATCACCGCCGCCGACAAGCCACCGTCGGCGGTGGGTCCTTTCCGCCTCGCCGCCCGGCTGTCGGATTCCGGCGGCCGATTGCAGGCGACCGGACTTGACGCCGCCATCGGCCGCCACGACCAGGCCCTGGTCTCCGCCAGGGGCGAGGTCAAGGACTTGGCGGCCGGACGCGGCATCGACCTGCGCCTGACGATGGAAAGCGACAATCTGGGCGGACTGTCCCGCCTGGCCGCCGCCGAACTGCCGCCGATCGGCCCGCTGAAACTGTCGGCGCGGCTGAGCGACGAGGGTGCCGGGTGGCGATTCGCCGACATCAAGGCCGGATTGGCCGACAGCGACCTCGCCGGCGAGCTGACGGTGGACGCCGCCGGACGACCCCATGTCGGCGGCACCCTGACCGCCAACACCCTGGCGCTCGCCAATTTTTTCACTCCCGCCGCCAAGCCGGGCGAAAAGCGCGCCGCGGCGCCCCCCCCCAGGCCCGGCGCTCGCCTGTTTCCGGACAACAAGTTGCCGCTGGGCGCCCTGGCGGCCTTCGACGCCGACCTGTCGCTGTCGGCGGCGCACCTGATCGCCGGGCCATTCGACATCGAGGGCATGACCACTCGCCTCCACCTCGACCACGGACGGCTGGCGCTGGCCGGCGCGTCCGGCCATCTGGCCGGCGGCACCATCGGCGGCGCGCTGACCGTCGACGCCCAGACGGCGAACGGCGCCCAGGCGGCGCTGAGAATCGACGGCGCCGGGATCGACCTGGGGAAATTGGCCCAACAGGCCACCGACAGCCGGGCGATCGGCGGCGGCCCGACACGAGTGCGGATCGACGTCAAGGCCAGGGGCGGATCGGCGCGCGCGTTGATGGCCTCGCTGAATGGCGAAATGCTGGTGGCGGTCGGCGAGGCCCGCATCCACAACCAGATCGTCGATTGGACCGGCGGCGACCTGTTGTGGCAGTTGGCCGGCAAGCTCGACCCCACCGCCAAGGCCGAGGAAACCACCACCCTCAAATGCGCCGTGGTCCATTTCGTCGCCCGAGACGGCGTCGCCACCGCCGCCAAGGGGATCGCCGCCGAAACCTCGCGGGCCGACGTGGTCGGCTCGGGAACCATCGATCTCAGGAACGAGGCGCTCGACCTTGGCTTCGCGCCCAGGGCGCGCCAGGGTTTGGGACTCAGCCTGGGCGGGGCGGCGATGGCGGCCACCCGCGTCCGCGGCACCCTGGCCGAACCCAGCGTCGGCATCGACGAGATCGGCGCCGCCCGCGCCGTCGCCTCGGCCGGAGCCGCCGTCGCCACCGGCGGCCTGTCGCTCTTGGGTGAATTGCTGCTGGACCGGGCCACCGCCGACGACCACCCCTGTCAGACCGCGCTCGGCAAGACGGGGACGGCCAAGCCGGCCAAGTCCCGCAAGCGCGGCTGATCCACCGCCCCCACCACGAACCGGAGCGAAAGCCGTCCGATGCAATCGAAGACCTTCAAGCGATTCTACAAGCAGGCGGGGATCGCCGAGGTCGAGGGCGGCTTTGCCGTGCGACTGGACGGTCGCCCGATCAAGACCCCGGCCGGCCGCGCCCTGGTGGTACCCAGTGCCGCGCTGGCCGAGGCGATCGCCGCCGAATGGAACGAGCAGGGCGAAACCGTGCGGCCGGCGACGATGCCGATGATGCAGTTGGCGGCCACCGCGATCGACCGCGTCGAACCCGAACGCCCCGCCATTCTTGAGCAATTGCGCAAATACGCCGCCACCGACCTGGTCTGCTACCACGCCGACTTCCCCCCCGATTTGGCCGAGCGCCAGCGGGCCGGCTGGCAGCCGCTGCTCGATTGGGTGGCGGCGGAACTCGGCGCCCGTCTGGTGGTGACCGAGTCGATTCTGGCGGTGGAGCAGCCCCAAGAGGCCCTGGCCGCCCTGGCCGCCAGGCTGGAGGGCCACGACACCTGGCGGCTGGCGGCCCTGCAACTGACCTGCGCCGCCACCGGTTCGCTGGTGCTCGCCGTGGCGCTGACCGAGGGCCGCCTGGACGCCGAGGCGACCTTCCAGTTGTCGCAACTGGACGAAACCTACCAGCGCGAGAAATGGGGCGACGACGAGGAGGCGGCCGAGCGCCGTGCGGCGCTGGAGCGCGACGTCGCCTCGGCGGCCCGACTGCTGGCGCTGCTCTGAGCCCGGACCGATGGGCTGGCTCCCCACCCTGGTGTTCGCCGCCACCTACCTGGGGATGGCGCTCGGCCGGGTGCCGGGGCTGAAGATCGACCGCAGCGGCATCGCGCTGTTGGGATTGGTGGCGCTGCTGGCCACCGGCCAGGTGACCGAGATCGAGGCCGGCGCCGCCATCGACGTTCCCACCCTGCTGCTGCTTTTCGCGCTGATGATCGTCTCGGCGCAATTCCATGCCGCCGGCTTTTACGACGCGGTGGCGGCGCGCATCGCCGCCGCGCCCGGCACGCACCGCCATCTGCTATTGCTGACCGTGCTGACGGCCGGCGCCCTATCGGCGGTGCTGGCCAACGACATCGTCGTCTTCGCCATGACCCCGATCGTCGCCGCCGGCATGCGGGCCCGCGGTCTCGACCCCCGCCCCTGCCTGCTGGGGCTGGCCGGCGCCGCCAATGCCGGCAGCGCCATGACCATCATCGGCAATCCCCAGAACATCCTGATCGGCCAGGTCGGCGGCCTAGACTTCTGGCGTTTCCTCGCCGCTTGCGGCGTCCCCGGACTACTGTCGCTCGGCATCGTGTTGGTGGCGGTGCGCCTGACCTGGCGCGAACAGCTGGACGCCCCGCCGGCGCCGCCGCCGCCAGCCCCCCCGCCCCGCGCCGACCGCTGGCAGACCACCAAGGGCCTGGTGGCGGTGGTCGGGCTGTTGGCGCTGTTCGCCACACCGCTGCCGCGCGAGATCGGCGCCCTGGTGATCGCCGCCCTGCTGCTGCTGTCGCGCCGCATGGGCAGCCGCGCCATGATCGGCGCCGTCGATTGGCATCTGCTGCTGCTGTTCGCCTGCCTGTTCGTCGTCACCCAGGCGTTTTCGGCGACCGGCCTGGCCACCGCCGGCATGCGCTGGTTGGCCGATATCGGCTTGCTGCCCGATCGCCTGGCGGTGATGGCGCCCTTGATGCTGGTGGCCTCCAACACCATCGGCAACGTGCCGGCGACCATGCTGATCCTGTCGATCTGGCCGGTCCCGCCGGTAGGGGCGATGTATGGGCTGGCGGTACTCTCCACCCTGGCCGGCAATTTCCTGATGGTCGGCAGCATGGCCAACATCATCGTCGTCGAGCGCGCGGCTCTCGCGGGAACCCGCCTCGGCTTCGGCGACTTCGCGCGCGCCGGCATGCCGATGACGCTGGCCTCGATGGCCCTGGCGATGGTCTGGCTGTGGCTGGGCGGCTGGATGGCGTGGTGATTACCCCGCCCCCAGGTCGTCCTCACTTCTGACTTGGTTGCGGCCCTGGCGCTTGGCCATGTAAAGGGCCTCGTCGGCGCGGTGGATCAGCGCCGCGCCGTCCTCGCCGGGACGAAGCTGGGCACCGCCCACCGACAAGGTCACTTGGCCCAGCACCGCGCCGGTGCGCCGGTTCGATAACTTCCTGCCGGCCACGGTGCTGCGGATGTTCTCGGCCACCGCCAGTCCGGCGGCCAGCGGCGTCGCCGGCAGCACCACGACGAATTCCTCGCCGCCGAAGCGGGCGGCGGTATCCTTGGCCTCGACGCATTCGGTAAGCGAGCGCGCCACCAGCTTCAGCACCTGATCGCCCAACTGATGTCCGTGGGTGTCATTGAACGACTTGAAGTGATCGATGTCGATCATCAGCAGCGTCAGCGGTCCGTCGCCGGCACTGGCCACCGCCTCGCGCAGCGCCACGTCCAACAATTTGCGATTGGCCAGACCGGTCAGGTGGTCGCGGGTGGCCTCGCGACGCAACTGGTCGAGGTCCTCGCGCAGGCGGGTGATCTCGCTGGCCGAACTGGCCAACCGTCGTTCCAGTTGCAGGTTGGCGGCCGTCATGGTGGCGGTCTGGTCGCGCACCGTCGCCACCAGCGCCAGCAGATCGGCGACCGTCGCCGTGTCGGTCAGCGCCCCCGAGAACGTATCCAGGGCCGCGCCATATTCGGTGGCGCCCTGGCTGGCGGCCGACACATGGCCGATCAGGCGGCCGATGGCTTGCTCGATATTCTGGCTGACCGCCTTGAGCTCGTTGGTGTCGGGGGCGGGGCGGAAATAGCGCTCGGAGAGCTCGGCGTTGACCTGCTCGGTGAACTTGGCGCCACCGGCGAGGATGCCGTTGATCTCGGCGGAAAGTTCGGGATTGCGGTCGGCGACGAAGGCGTACCAGACCTTGAAATTATCGGGCCGGGCCGGCACGCCGTGGCGATCCATCATGCCAAGCGCGGCGCGGGCGCAATGGGCGGCGACGTCCAAAGGATCGTCGAACTCGATCAATTGCACTCCCCCACCGAGCCTTCGGCGCAGATGCGCACCCCATCGATCCAGCGGGCGCCGGAAAGGTCGGCATTGAGCAGTTCGGCACCGGTGATCTTGGCGCCGGTGAGGTCGGCGCCCTTGAGCGAGGCGCGGAAGAATCGGGCCCGGCGGAGGTCGGCCTGGCGCAGCGACGCCTGGCTCAGATCGGCCTTGGTGAAGTCGGCTTCCGAGAAAATACCGTCGTCGAGCTTGGCGGCGGACATGGTGGCGCTGACGAAGCGGGCCCGATAGGCGTCGACCGCCGACAGGTTGGCGCCCGTCAAGCGGGTGCGCTGAAAGCTGGTTTCGCGCAGACGCGAGTGCGACAGGTCCTTGCCCGACAGATCGCGCTCGTCGAGGTAGCAGCGTTGCCAATCAAGCTGGGGCGACGGCGCGGCGGTGCAATCGGCGGCACCCGCCGTCCGCGCCACAGACACCGCCACCAGCGTGGCAAGCATGAGGAATCGAGGTCGCATGGGCATGCTTGTAATCCGGAGACGAGGCGCGGCAAAGGTTTTTCGGCATGCCCCCTTCTTTCCGCCATACGCCAAGGACGGTTTACCCGACGCGGCGCAAAGCTTACCTTTGATCCAGCATAACCGAGAAGGCGAAGCCCATGGGCAAGACGCAGGCCGACACCACCCTGGAAGACGCCGAGAAGCTTTGGCTCGGTGGCGAAATACAGCAGGCCCGGGAAGCGTTTCGCCGAGCCCGGCTGCTCTACCACGAGGTCGGCGATCCCGCCGGCGAGGCGGCGGCGCTGACCACGTTGGGCGATTTTGAGGCGGAGACCGGGCACCAGGCGGCGGCGCGCGAATGCTTCATCGACGCCCGCAAGCTGTTCGCCGGCGATGGCGACCAGCGTGATCAGGCATCGATCCTGGTCCGCCTCGGCCAGTTGGCCCACCGCGCCGGCAATCCGGAGGAGGCCCGGCAGTGCTACCGTTCGGCGGCGGAGCTCTACGATAGCGCCTCGGACCATTCGGGCCTCGCCCATGTCACCAAGAAGCTGGGCAACATCGAGCGCGATTGCGGCCGCCAGGACCTGGCGCTCGACCGCTACGGCGAGGCGCTGGCGCTCTATCGCCGGGCCAACGACACCCTCGGCCAGGCCCACGCGCTGAAGGCGATGGCCTCGTTGCACCGGCACCTGTCGCATCGTGATCGCGCCCACGAGGAATATGAACAGGCGGTCGAGTTGTACCGTCAGGCCGGCGACGCGTTGGGCGAGGCCGCCGCGTTGCAGGGGCTCGGCCACCTGCTGATCGGCCTGGGTGACCGCGCCCAAGCGAGGAAGACACTTGAAGCCGCCCGACATCTGTTCGCCACCTCCGGCCATCTGAAGGGCGAGGCCGAGGTGCTGCTCGACCTCGGCCGGCTGATCGCCACCGCCGAGCCGAACCATGCCCGCAACCACCTGCACCACGCCTTGCAGCTGTTCACCCGCCTCGGCCAGAACGAGGCGGCGGCCGAGGCGGAACGGGAACTGGCGAATTTCCCCGGCTAATCAAGGAAGGGAGACACGCCATGGCGGAGGCGATTCTGGACGTCACCGGGTTGAACTGCCCGCTGCCGATCCTGCGCACCAAGAAGAAGCTGAAGGAGGTGCCGCTGGACGGCACCCTGACGGTCATCGCCACCGATCCCGGCGCGGTCAAGGACATGGAGGTGTTCTGTCACCAGACCGGCAACGAATTGCTGTCGTGGAAGGGCGAGGACGGCACCTTCACCTTTGAAATCAAGCGACGGACGTAGAGCCGCCGTATCTACATCGCCATTGATCTCCAAGCCGCCCGCGCGTATAGTCGAGGTAGATACGCGGAGGTCATCATGCGCACCCAGGTTTCCCGTTGGGGCAACAGCTTGGCGGTTCGCCTACCCCGGCAAGTGGCGGACGATGCCGGGCTGGCCGAAGGCACCCCCGTCGAACTCGACTTGGTCGATGGCGTCCTCCGGCTGATCCCGACCCGCCCCAGTTTCACGCTGGCCGATTTGCTGGCCGGCGTCACCGCCGACAATTTGCCCGACATCCAGGATGACGCCCCGCGCGGCGCGGAGCTTCTATAGATGGCCGCTCCCGACCGAGGCGATCTGGTATGGATCGACTTCGACCCGCAGGCGGGACATGAACAGGCCGGACGGCGGCCAGCCCTGGTCCTGTCGCCACGCGCCTATCATCAGGTGACCCCATTCGCGATCGTCTGTCCAATCACCTCGACCCGCAAAGGCTATCCTTTCGAGGTCGAGTTACCGGCGGGTCTGCCGGTAAGTGGCGTGGTGCTGGCCGATCAGGTCAAAAGCATCGACCGCCGGGTGCGGCGGATCGAACCCGCCGGCAAGGCGCCGACCGAGGTGACTGAAACGGTCCTGGCGAAGATCATGCCGCTGCTGGCGGCGAACGGTTAAACAACCCCGCCAGCAACCGCCGGCACTCCTCGTCCGCCACGCCGTCGACGCGGGCCGGGCGGAAATGGCGCTGGAAGGCGGTAACCGCCGCCGGCGGATCGGCGATGTCGTAGCCGAAGGCGGCCAGCGCGGCCATGGCGTCGGCGATCGGTTCGGCGGGCTCGGGCCACAGGCCGATACCGGCCGCCGCCAGCCGCCGCCACGGGAACAACTCGCCCGGATCCTGTTTGCGGGCGGGGGCGACGTCGGCGTGGCCGACGACGTTGTGGGCCGGAATCGGATGGCGGGCGAGAATGCCTTGGGCCAATTCGGTCAGCGCGGCGATTTGCGCCTCGGGAAACGGCCGGTAGCCGAATTCGTGGCCGGGATTGACCAATTCGATGCCGATCGAGCGGGAATTGACGTCGGTGGCGCCGCGCCAGAACGAGCGCCCGGCGTGCCAGGCGCGCATCGCCTCGTCCACCAGCGCGTGAACCGCGCCATCCTCGTCGATCAGATAATGGGCCGACACCTCGGCCGCCGGGTCGCACAGCCGCGCCAGCGCCTGGGCGGCGCTCGGCATGCCGGTGTAATGCAGCACCAGCATGTCGACGGTCTGACCGTTGCGCGGGCCGAAATTGGGCGAAGGCGTCTCGATCATCGGCTTAGCCTCAACTGGATCACCGCCACCCCGACCAGGGTCAGCACGCCGCCGACCAGCCGGTAGGGCGTCACCGCCTCGCCCAGCAACACGACGCCGGCGGCGAAGCCGATCACCGGTCCCAGCAGGGTGTAGGGGACCACCAACCCGACCGCATGCCGGGCCAGCAGACGATACCACAGGGTATAGGCGACCACCGAGGACCCCAGCGTGGTGAAGGCCACCCCGGCCCAGGCGCGCCAGCCCGCCGCTTCCGCCGCCGCCACTTGGCCGTGCTCGAAGACCGCCGACAGCGCCAACGCCATCGGCGCCGCCAGCACCGACACCCAGGCGTTGATGACCAGGGGCGCCACATCGCCGATGCGCTTGATCAGCACGTTGGCCACCGCCCACAGGAAGATCGACAGGGCGATCAGCAGCAAGGGCGCCACATGCCCGTGGCCGGGATCGCCGGCCAGCAGCACCACCCCGGCAAAGGCCAGCACGATACCGAGCACCGAACGGCGGTCGGGACGCTCGCCGAAACAGGCCCAGGCCAGCAGCACCGAAAACGGCACGCCCAGTTGCACGGTCACCGCCGCCGAAGCGGCGTCGGCCTGGACCAGGCCAACGAACAGCAGACTGAAATGGCCGATCCCCAGCACCAGGGCCAACAGCGCCAGCCGCGGCAATTGGTCGAGGCGGGGTCGGAAGAACGGCGCCAGCAGGGCACCGGCGACGGTGAAACGGATGGCGGTCAGCAGGAAGGGCGGAAGTTCGGCCAGCGCCACCTTGCCGGCGACGAAATTCAGGCCCCACAAAGCCACCACCGCCAGGGCGGCGGCGAGATCGGCGCCGGGCAGGCGCCCGATCCGACTCACCGGGCCAGCTCCTCGCGCTTGCCTTCCAGTTCCAGCCAACGCTCCTCGCCCGCCGCCAGTTCGGCCCGGGCGACGTCAAGGCGCGTGGTGGTGGCGTCGAACCCGGCGCGGTCGCGGGTGTAAAGACCGGAATCGGCCAGACGCGCCTCCAAACCGGCGATTTCGGCCCCCAGCGTCTCCAGCCGCGCCGGCAATTCCTCCAACTCGCGCGTCTCCTTATAGGACAGGCGCGCCGCCTTGGGGCGTGGCGGTTCGACCGCCTTCGCCGCCGGCTTGGCGACGACGGCCTCGACCGGCGGCGGCCGCTGGTTCAGGTAGTCGGAATAGCCGCCAACATATTCTTCGACCTTGCCGTCGCCCTCGACGGCGATGACGCTGGTCACCAGGCGGTCGAGGAAGTCGCGGTCGTGGCTGACCACCAGCAGGGTGCCCTCGTACTCGGCCAGCATCTCCTCCAGCAGATCGAGGGTGTCCATGTCGAGGTCGTTGGTCGGCTCGTCGAGGATCAGCAGGTTGGAGGGCTTGGCCAAAAGCTTGGCCAGCAGCAGGCGGTTGCGCTCGCCGCCCGACAGCGCCTTGACCGGAGTCCTGGCCTGGGCCTCGGAAAACAGGAAGTCCTTCATGTAGCCGACCACATGCTGGGGCCGCCCGCGCACCCAGATGTTGTCGCCGCGCCCATCGGTCAGGGTGTCCCAGACGCTGGCCTCGGGGTCGAGCCGCTCCCGCCGCTGGTCGAACACCGCCGCCTCCAGGTTGGTGCCGAGCCGCACCGTGCCGGCATCGGGCTCCAACTCGCCGATCAATAGCCGCAGCAGGGTGGTCTTGCCGGCGCCGTTGGGCCCCAGCAGACCGACGCGGTCGCCGCGCAGGATGCGGGTCGAGAAATCCTTGGTCACCACCCGCTCGCCGAAGGCCTTGGACAGCCCCTGGGCCTCGATCACCAGCCGCCCGGAAAGCTCGCCGGCATCGGCCTCGAGCCGCGCCCGCCGCCCCGATTCGGTCTTGGCCTTGAGGGTGGCGGCGCGCTCGGTGCGCAACTTCTCCAGCGCGCGCCGCCGGCCCATGTTGCGCTTGCGCCGGGCGGTGACGCCACGGGCCAGCCAGTGCAGTTCCTGGCGCATGTGGGTGTTCATGCGCTGGATCTCGGCATCCTCGGCGGCATAAACCGCCTCCTGCCAGGCGGGAAAATCCTTGAAGCCGTGCTCGGCCCGGCGCACCTGGCCGCGCTCCA
>Ga0265327_10002285_pt1 | contig 20578 bp, 15 predicted proteins | sample 41621metaG_FD_202089 | JGI IMG/M metagenome (GOLD analysis project Ga0265327, IMG submission 202089) | Rhizosphere microbial communities from Carex aquatilis grown in University of Washington, Seatle, WA, United States - 4-16-21 metaG | ecosystem: Host-associated > Plants > Roots > Rhizosphere...
CGCCGCCACGTGCTCGAGCACCCTGTAGGACAGCTCGATACCGTCCGGGGTGTGAGCGAGGGACGACTCCAAGAGCTGCCCCACCTGCTGACCGGTGGGCGACGTGTCAACTACGTCGACCATCGGACTCGTCCTGTCGGTTGCTGCACGTCCTGTCCTGTCGGCGGGTGGGGCCTCGACCGTTGGGTCGCGGAGCTTCCTGCACTACGTGCACCTTAGAAGCTTCTCCTCGGACAGGTGGGGATGACCAACACCACTACAACAGGTGCTCAACGCCTGCACAACGAGGCAAAACCGCAAGTTTCGACCCTTCGACCATCTACGGTGTAACACGGTGGATCAGGCCCCGAACTCTATTGGCGCGGTGTTGCAGCTGGCCCTCGACCTGTGCGTTGGAACGGGTGCGTTCCTGGTCACGGGCGACGGCGGGTTCGATGCCGTGGTCTCCGACGACCTTGCGCCCGACAGCGGGCTCCGCCGCGTCGAGGCCTTGGCCCGGTCGTGTCTCCAGCACCCCGGCGCCCATGGCCACGACGTCTTCTGGAACGCCGAGGTGGTGACAGAAGCAGTATCGGCCGACTCGTCTTTGGCCTGTGTCGTCGTGCCGGTGTGGACGTCCGAACGCCAGGTCGGTCTCCTCGGGGTGGTCGACACCTGGCTGCCCGAGCCCGACGATGAAGAGCGTTCCGGACTGGCCGCGCTGGCGGGAGAGCTCGGCCGTCTCGTGGCGACAGGTCCCGAGCTCGCCCCCCGAGCGCCCCAACCACCGCGGCCGGTGGCGGCATGGGGTGCCGACGTGCCTGCCGTTGAACCGACCCAGGAGCTGGGCCCGATGATGGCCGGTCTGGTGGACGAGCTCCCAGACGGCGTGGTGGTGACGCGGGCGGACGGGGCCATCGTCTTCGTCAACCGTGCACTGCTGGCCATGTCCGGGCTGTCGGCCGACGAGTTGCTCCACCGGGACGTGGCGTCGGTGCTCTTCGCGAGACCGGCACCCGGCGACGTGGAGCACGCCAACGGCAACGGCGACGCCGCTCGTGCGCTGCCTGCCGGACGGCTCCGCCTGGCCTCGCGCCACGCCGGCGAGCCGCTTGCCGTCGACGTTCGCAGCGAGCACGTCACCGGCCGCTTCGCCGGCGACTGGACTGTGACGGTGGTGCGGCCGCTCCCGCCGGGCGCTGGCGAGTTCGAGTGGTCGGCGGCCGAACTCGCCGAGAACATGGACGACGGGATCATGCTGCTCGACCCCACGGGCAGGGTCGTCCTGGCCAACGAATCGGCCAATGCCTTGCACGGCTTACCGCCGGGCCGCTCACTGGTGGGCTCACCGCTCCCCGAAGCCACCGCACTGCGGACCGAGGATGGCCACGTCGTTGCTATCGACCATCACCCCGGGCTGATGGTGGTCCAAGACGGGATCCCCAGAACGGCGCGCATGACCCTCGGCGACGGCGAGGAGACCCGTCGGCTGGTGACCGTGACGGCTCGCCCGATCGCCGAGGGCGGCATCGACGGGGTCCTGGTCGTCCTGCACGACGCCACTGAGGAGTGGATCGAGCAACAGCGGCTAACCCACTACGCACTGCACGACCCGCTCACCAACCTTGCCAACCGCTACCTCTTGCTCGAGGAGATCCGCCGCATGCTGCAGGGCCTCGTTCGGCGAGGCGGGTCGGTGGCCCTCGTCTTCATCGACCTCGACCACTTCAAGCGGATCAACGACGAGTACGGACACGACGTGGGGGACGAGGCGCTAACGGCGGTGGCCCGACGGCTGGTGGGCGCGGTTCGGGGCGACGACGTGGTGGCTCGCCTGGGCGGCGACGAGTTCGTGATCGCCCATGTGAGCACCGACCGTCAACCCGATGGCGATCTCATGGTCTCGAGGGTGCGCAAGGTCCTGTCAGCGCCCTTCCGCCTGCGGGGGCAAGCCTTCGACGTAGGGGCTTCGATCGGATGGGTGAGCACGGACTCGCCCGATGTCGGTCCCGATGAGCTCTTGGCCAGGGCCGACCGCGCGATGTACCGTCACAAGCGCAGGCCCACGGTCCGAGGTGGGGTGGCGTGACGGTGGTGGCCGGGGAAGGCTTTCGCCAGTTGTCGGTGGTGAGGGACGGCTACGCGGTGCAGGTGAACATGGGTGGTGGCATCACCAATCTGCTGAGGATGGCGCGCAGCGAGTGCCGCGGCCTCGTCGCGTTCGTGGCGGCTTCGAATGGAAACGGTCTGGAGGTGGCGTCGTTCCCCGCCGGCGACGACGCCGTTGGCCACGATGCGGTGACGCAGCTCGTGCGCCTCACCTCGGCCGACCCCGAGTTCGGACACGGCGGGCCGTTTGTCCGCATCGTCGCCCTCGACGGCTTCTTGGAGCCGGTCACGGTGGCCGTGGCGCCGTTGGGCGCAGGGGGAGAGCAGGGACTGCTCGGCGTGGTCGGCCACGATCCCTCAGAGTTCGGCAACCACCAGCGACAGGTCATCGAGCGGGTGGCCCAACGCCTCACCCGTCATTTGAAGGCCCGCGCCGAGATCGAAAAACGCCATGGTCCCTCGGCGCACCCTCAGCCGGTCCCGCCCGTCGGCCCACCGGGTTTCATGCCCGGCGACCGATGGGCCGAGCCGGGGGAGGTGCCGGACCGTACGTCGCCCACGACGCCCCCTGGGTCAGAGGAGCCGGTTGTGCCCCCGTGGGCCGACCCGCGACCGGTGGACGACAACCCGCTGTCGGCGTTCCCCGCGGCTCGGGCCACGAGACCGGTGGTGCCGCCGGTCGGCTGGTCGGTCGACGACCCGGTGCAAGCGAGCCCCGCCGCGCCGCCGGGCACGGGTGCCGACCCTTCCCCTGCCCGTTCCACGTCACCGGACGTCGAGGCCGGCCGACAGGTGCCGACGACTTCAGCCGAGATCTATGCACCGGCATGGGAGGCGGCCGACGAGGTCACCGGGCTGTCGGGCCTCGGCGCCTTCTTCAGCCGCACGGGCCGGATCATGGGTGGGCCCGAACCGAGGGCCGTGGCCATCGTGGTGATCGAGTCGACCACCCCGTCACGACCAGAGGAACTCGTCGTCCAGCTGGCGGCTACCACGCTCCGTTCCCAGATCCGGGCCAGCGACCCGGTGGCCCGCATCGGGCGGACCTCCTTCGCCGTGGCCGTGGCCCTGGAACCGGGGAGCACGCTTGCCGCCACCGTCGAACAGCGCCTGGCCGGTGCTGTGCGCACCGCGCTGCAGGGGGCCACAGCCGGGACCGCCGTTCGCTCCGCTCACGTCATGGCCGAGCCGGAGCAGAAGATCGAGGCGGACGAGCTGCTTCGCCGCACCCTTCGGCAGCTGCGCGGCGACTGAGGCCCGCTGACCGCCGGCTTGTTCAGCTGGTGGGCGCCGGCGTTGCGGTGATCGGCGTGGGGGCCGAACCGATGCCCCAGTTGGTGACCACGAACCGCTGGACGACCGACGCGCAGAGCGAGTAGTCGGCACGTGGCAGCACGCACGACACGACGGCATCGCTCCCTCCGGACCCGTTCGGGTTGCCGCTGGCGGTCACCACCCCCAATGCGCGATCACGTCCGCCCGAGCCTGTGCCCGTCCCCTTCACGTTGGGGGGGTCGATGAACGCCACCGTGCCGTACCCGGCGGAGGGTGAGCCCGCTACCTCGGTGTCGGTCTCCCGACGCGGTGGGGTCGACCTGCACGTCGTGCCCGCCGCGCCGAGGGCGGCCAGGTCCGAAGGGAAGAGCCCGCATACCTGCAGGGCCATGCACCCCTGGCACCCCCCGTTGGTCGAGGCATGGATGCCCGGACCCCCAGAGGCGGTTTTCGACCCGACGGAGGCGGATCGATGCCGCAACAGCGAGCGGGTGGCGGCCAGTGTGAGGGAGACGGAGCCGTCGGCCCCCACGACCGCGTCGCAGCTCCACCCCTTGGGCCCGAGCAGGGGTTCGACCGTTCGCCGGGCGTCGGTGTAGAGGCCGACCTTCCCGACGACCGTCGAAGGCACGGTGATGTGTTCGGTCTTTCCGCCGTGGCCAGGCGGGGGTCGCCCGGCGCCGTAAACGGTGCTGCATTCGGTGACCTTCACGGACTCGGCCTTGGTCGGGATCCGGTGCACGGCACCGGCACCGTCGGCGGTCACCATCGACAGGACCAAGGTGGCGGCACTGGCCAGGCCGACGACGGTCGTAAGGGCTCTGCGCATGGCGAGACAGTAGGACCCGTGCGGTGTGTACACCAGGCACCCCGTGTGACGGCTGGCCACCGAACCACCGCGGCGGGTACCGGGGATCGTAGGGTGGGCGCGCCATGGGCCACCCCACCTCCGTCGCCGCCTGGGGGCGATGGCCGTGAGCTACGAGCTCATGCTGGTGGTGATCGGCGCCGTCTTCGTCGTCTACGGCTTGGCTGCGGGGCGCCTCGACCGGGTGTGGATCTCGGCGCCCATCGTCTTCGTGGCGCTCGGAGTGATCATCAGCCACTCGCACTCCGACCACCTCATGCCCGAGACCGAGTGGGTGAAGCTCACCACCGAGCTGACCCTGGGGGTCTTGCTCTTCGTCGACGCCTCCACCATCAAGCGCCGGGAGGCGGGCTCGGGCGTCGCCCTGCCCGGCAGGCTGCTCGGGGTCGGCCTTCCCCTGACCGGGCTCCTCGGTGCGCTGGTGGCCCTGGTGGTGCTGCCCGGCCTCGGATGGGCGACCTGCGCTCTCCTGGCGTGCATCCTGGCGCCCACCGATGCCGCCCTCGGTCTGGCCACGATCACCAACGAGGCCGTCCCGCAGCGGATCCGGCTGGCCCTCAACATCGAGAGCGGGCTCAACGACGGGCTGGCGACCCCCTTCGTCTACCTCTTCCTCTCCGTGGTGCTGGCGGAGTCGAAGCACGGCACGGGGATCGCCAAGTCCATCCTCGGCGTCTTCGTCGGCATCGGCATCGGCATCGGCATCGGGGTCGTGGTCGGCGTCCTGGGCAGGACGGCCGCCCGTTACTCGTGGATGGAGTCGAACTCCGCCCAGCTGGTCGTCCTCGCCACCCCGTTGCTCTGCTACGCGGCAGCGGCCGGCTGCGGGGCCAACGGGTTTGTCGCCACCTACGTGTGCGGGTTCGCCTTCGGCGCCGCCACCCGCCACCAGTTCAAGCACGCGTCCGAGTTCACCGAGAGCGTGGCCCTCTATGCCTCGTTCGCCGTCTGGCTGATCTTCGGCGCGCTGTTCGCCGGACCGGTCCTCGATCAGGGCTTCGAGGCGCGTCCGATCGTCTACGCGCTCTTGAGCCTCACCGTGGTCCGGATGGTGCCGGTGGGCATCGCCTTCATCGGGGCCCGGTTGCGCACCTCGACGACGCTCTTCGTGGGCTGGTTCGGCCCGCGGGGGTTGGCGTCGGTGGTCTTCACCCTGCTGGCGGTGGAGCGCCTGACCGGCAACGGCGCGCTGCCGCTGGTGGCCAAGGTCGCCACCTGGACGATCCTGGGATCAGTGGTGCTGCACGGCGTGACGGCCACGCCCTTCTCCGAGTCCTACGGCCGCGCCATGGCGTCGCTTACCCCCGATGCAAGGGAGCTGGAGCCGGTCGACCACACCATGACCTTCCGCCGACGGTCGCTGAAGGCCTGAGCGCGAACGGTGGGCGGTCGCGCTTCCTCCAACACCCTCGGGCCACGGTTCGCTCAGGTGGCGGGGGCCGGAGCCGGGGCGCTGGCCGGCAACGGCGCCAGGCGTGCCGAGAGGACGTAGGACACCACCACCGCCACGATGATGAGCGGGACCAGCTGCACCCCGTCGGCCGACAGCACCAGGGCCGCCAGGAGGACCGAGACGAGCGGCAACCCCAGCATGGCCACGGTCATCGCCCCGATGCCAATGCCCGCCCCCGCCACCATCGGCAAACCCGGTAGGTGGGAGAAGGCGATGCCCAAAGTGGCGCCGATGAACAAGCCGGGGAACACCGGGCCCCCGCGAAAGCTGCTGAGCGACAGGCTGTAGGCGGCAGCCTTACAGAGCACCAGCAGCACCAGCGCCCCTGCACTGAAGAGTGCGGCGTGATGGATAAGGGTGGGGAGCGCGCTCTGCCCGGAGAACAGCACATAGGAGCTGGCCTTCCCGGTCACCTGGGTGAACAGGATGACGAAGAGCGCAACGGCGATCCCCACCAGGGGGGTGAGCAGCACCTTCTTCTTCTCCACGATCGGCTGGAGAAGGAGTGCCCCGCGCTTGATAACGGTGCCGATCAGGGCCGCGGCGACACCGATCACGATCGCCCAGCAGAATTCGCCCACCGTCGGGGAGCCGAACGATGGGATGTGGGAGATGCTCAGGCTGAAGGTCCCGAACCCCGTCCATGCGTCGAGCCCGACGAAGATCAGGGCCCCGACCCCGGCCGCCAGGAGGCCCGGCACGAGCAGGACGCCCAGGAGCGGGCCCCCGACGCCAATCGCCTCCATGAGGAGGAAGGCGGCGGTGAGGGGTGAACCGAGCAAAGTGGCGATGGCGGCGAAGCTCCCCGCCCCGCCGATCACCACGGCGGCCATCGGTGGGGCGTCCTTCTTCACGAAGTGGAGAGCGAGGATGCCGAGCCCGCCGCCGATGGCGATGAGCGGCGCTTCGGGGCCGAGAACCGCACCGAAGCACAGCGTGGCCAGCGAAGCCGCGATGATGCCCGGCAGGTTGATGGGGTCGTTACCCCCGCCCGCCTTGAACCCCTCAGCCGGCTTGTGACCCCCGGTCCCCGGCAGCAGTTCCAAGGCCAAGGCGACGAGGAGGCCGCCCAGGGCGAGCGGCAGGATCGGCCACCAGGCGGGAGTGCCGCTGAACCCGAGCTCTTTGGGGAGGGTCGTAAAGACGTAGGTCTGGGCCTGGGAGACGAACCGCAGGTAGAAGTAGGCGACGAAGGCGATCGGCGCGCCCACCAGCGCGCCGAAGAGGAGCAGGACGACGTATTGGGGGTCCCGCAGGAGGACCGCGGGGTCAGGCGGCCCGGCGGGCGCCGGAGGTGCGGGCGTCGGCTCGGTGGTCTCGCTCACGGCCGCGGGCCTTGAGCCACCGCATCACGGGCGGCCTTCCGTCGACTGCGCATCTCCCACGCCACAGCTGTCCCCTTCGAGGTCGGAGGGCCCTTTGTCGTGGGCCACGGTAGTCGTCCGGCGCCGGCCGACCCTTGATCGTCCCGAACGCTTAGGGGTGCGACGGAGCGGGCGGAGCGCCCTCGACCTCGAACAGCAGATCGTCTTCGTAACACCACCACCAGTCCTCACCTGGTTCGTACGAGCGGACCACGGGGTGGTCGTGGTGCTCGTGCCAGTGGGCGGTGGCGTGGCGCCCGGGGGAGCTGTCGCAGCAGCCGATGTGGCCGCACGTCATGCACATTCGCAGGTGCAGCCAATGGCCGCCGGTAGCGAGGCACTCGACGCAGCCCGTTCCCGAGGGCACGACCGATGCGTCGGGGTCGAAGTGCGTGCAGGTCTGTGCCATGTTCCCATTCCTCTCTGTCGTGGTCGTGTGACCTTCAGCGACCGTTCCAGTCGACGATCACTTTGGCTGCCTTGTCGGGGTGGTGCCGCAGCCACGCCTGTGCAGTAGGGCAGGTGGGTTTCACGGTCAGACCTTCCGAGGCGGCGAAGTCGATCGCCGCCTCGACCAGATGGCCGCTGATGCCGCGACCCCCGATCGCCTCGGGCACCCCGGTGTGCACCAATTCCAAGGTGGAACCGAGGCGCCGGTAGGTGAGCTCGGCCTCGGTGCCGTCGACGACCACGGCGAATCGGTGGTGCTGCGGCTGGTGCTCAACCGGTGGGATGTCATCCGCGGCGGTGGCCATCACGTCTTCCATTCCGGCAAGGTAGCGGTCGGCGGCCCGACATGAGGTCGCCCTACTGGTTTTGAACGCGGTTCGGCACCCGGCCGGTCGACGCTGGCGGCCAGGGGGTGTATCCCGTGAGGCAGACTGCCAGGCGTGACGGGCGAGCTCGACGACCAGTACGACCTGTTGGTGGTGGGATCGGGACCGGCGGGGGAGAAGGCGGCAGCCCAGGCTGCGTACTTCGGCCGGCGGGTCGCCGTAGTCGACCGCTCGGTGGCGCCGGGCGGGGAGATGGTCGCCAGTGCGGTGACCACCAAGGCCATGCGGGAGGCTGCGCTCTACCTGACGGGGTTCACCCGGCACGAGGTCTACGGCGTCGGCCTGGAGCTCGACCCCCAGGTGGTGATCGACCGCCTCCGCTCGCGCGCCGCTGACGTGGCGGCGAGGATGAGCGAGGGGGTCGGCGAGAACCTGCGGCGACACGAGGTCGACGTGGTACACGGCACGGCCCGACTCGGCCCGGACCGGACCCTGGTGGTGGCACCGGCCGACGGTGGCCCCGAACGCTCCCTGCGCGGCGACGCCATCTTGCTGGCCACCGGATCGCGTCCGTTTCACCCTCCCGGCGTCAACTTCGACGACCCCGACGTGCTCGACTCGGAGAGCGCACGCGACTTGGATGGTCCGCTGGCCAGCCTGGTTGTCGTGGGGGGCGGTGCGGTGGCCTGCGAGTACGCCTCCATCTTCCTGGCGCTCGGTGCCGAGGTCACCTTGGTCGACCGCGGCCACCAGCTCCTTCCGTTCCTCGATACGGCGATCTCAGAGATCCTGGCCGACAGCTTCCGCTCGCGGGGCATGCGCATCCTGTTCGGGACCAGCGTGGCAGGCGTCACGCGTGAGGGCGCAGGGCTTCGGGTCGACCTCTCCCCGGAGGGAGAGGTTCGTCCGGAGAAGATCGTCTTCGCCGCCGGGCGGGCCGGCAACACCGAGCGCCTCGGCCTCGAAGAGGTGGGCGTGGCCACCGACGACCGGGGGCGGATCGTCGTCGACGAGCACTACCGCACGAGCGTCGAGGGGATCTACGCGGCCGGCGACGTCATCGGGCCGCCCGCCCTGGCCTCGGTCTCCATGGAGCAGGGGCGCGTGGCTGCCTGCTACGCCATGGACATCCACTTCAAGGAAACGGTGGACCCCCTCACGCCGTTCGGCGTCTACTCGATCCCCGAGTGCGCCATGGTGGGCCTGACCGAGGAGGCCGCACGCGAGGAGGGCATCGACTGCGAGACCGGCGTGTCCTGGTTCAAGGACAACAGCCGGGCGGCCATCGCCGGGGCCAGCGAAGGAATGGTGAAGCTCGTGGCCCGGCGCGACGATCGAAGGCTCATCGGTGTCCACATCATCGGGGAGGGGGCGACGGAGCTGATTCATCAGGGACAGGCCGTCATGCACCACGGGGGGACGATCGACTACTTCATCCACTCGACCTTCGACGTGCCGACGGTCAGCGACTCTTACAAGTACGCCGCCTACAGCTTCCTGCAACGGGTGGCCGCCGGGGCATCCTCGACCTGAACCGCCAGGACGGCCCGCACCGAGGGCAGGGTGCTCAGAAGGGCGTGGGAATGCGGCGGAGCGGGAGGTTCGGTTCGTCGTACCCGCCGGCGTGCTGTCGCTTGGGGAGGGTGATGTCCTTCATCTCCGCGGGCTCATAGGGGAGCTGACTCAGAAGGTGGGTGATGATGTTGAGTCGGCCCCGTTGTTTGTCGTCGGTGTTCGCCACATACCACGGTGCCCACGCCGTGTCGCTGGCGGCGAACATGGCGTCCCGAGCCCTCGAGTAGTCGTACCAGCGGCTGTAGGACAGCAGATCCATGTCGGAGAGCTTCCAGATCTTGCGGGGGTCGTGGATGCGGCTCTCGAGCCGGCGCGTCTGCTCGTCGGGGCCGACTTCGAGCCAGTATTTCAACAGGATGATCCCCGAGTCCACCATGGCCTTCTCGACCTGAGGGACCTGCTCGAGGAACCTCGCCGTCTGCTCGGGCGTGCAGAACCCCATGACCGGTTCGACTCCCGCCCGGTTGTACCAACTTCGGTCGAAGATCACGACCTCGCCGGCGGCAGGCAGGTGGGTGATGTACCGCTGGATGTACATCTGTGACTTCTCGCGCTCGTTGGGGGCGGGAAGCGCCACCACCCGGAAGACACGGGGGCTCACGCGTTCGGTGATCCGCTTGATCGTCCCACCCTTCCCGGCCGTGTCCCGGCCTTCGAAGACGATGCAGATCTTGGCTCCCGTGCGCTTGACCCACTCCTGCAAGGCGACGAGCTCCCCGTGGAGCCGGCGCATCTCGGCCTCGTACTCCTTGCGCGGCATCTTGCCCGGTGCGCCGGGGTCGTCGGCGACCTTGTCTTTCTTGGGCTTCCCCTTCGCCTTGTCGTGAGCCATGGCCACTCCCTTCCGGTCAGGCCGCAGCCGGAGCGTGTGCCGCCTGGTGTAGCCGGGCCAAGAGCTTCGCCGCCTCCCACAAGCCCAGCAGGACAACGGCCGTGCAGAGCGACAGGCCCCACTGGCGCGCCGTCAGCGCCGTGGTGCCGAGCAGCCGCTGCAGGAAATCGGCCTGGGTGATGAGGAAGGCTCCGGCGAACTCGGCGAGGGCGATCATGTTCATGCGCTGGCTGTTGAACGTGTCGAGCTGGAACACCGACTCGGTCTCGCTGCGAGCCTCGAAGGCGGCCACGATGAGCATGAGGGTGAAGGCGACAAGCCCCATCGACCGGCCGGTGGCCGTCCCGCCGTAGTGGTTGATGCCTATGGCGATCATGCCCAGGTTGGCCACGGCGATGTAGAGGCCCACCAGCCCGCAGGTGAGCATGACCCCGGTGGTGAGGATCGACTCGCCGCGAGGGCGCGGGCGACGCAGCATGAGGCCCGGCGTCTCCTTGTCGAATCCGAGTGCGATGCCGAAGGGGGCGTTCACCAAGAAGTTGATCCAAAGGATCTGGACCGGTGAGAAGGGTTGGCCGGCGGCGAGGTCGAGCAGGGTGGCCCCCAAGAAGGTCAGCACGAAGGCCACCAGCTCGATCAGGACGAAGCGGATGTACTTGTTGAGGTTGTCGTAGAGCTTGCGCCCCTGCTCCACCGCGTAGACGATCGTGGCGAAGTTGTCGTCGGAGAGGATCATGCGCCCGGCGTTCTTGGCCACCTCGGTCCCGCTGCCCATCGCCACCCCGATGTCGGCCGCCTTGATGGCGGGGGCGTCGTTCACGCCGTCCCCGGTCATGGCCACGACGTCGCCCTTCTTCTTGAGGGTGTCGGCCAGGAGAACCTTGTGCTCGGGGGCGACCCGCCCCACGACCCCGATGTCGTCGATGCGGGCCAGCCGCTCCTCCTCGCTCAGGGCGGCGAAGTCCGCGCCGAGGATCGACTCACCGGGGATGTCGAGCTGCTCGGCGATGGCCGCCCCGGTCACCACGTCGTCCCCGGTCACCATGCGGACCCGGATGTGCGCCGCCATCGCTTCGGCCACCGCAGCCTTGGACTCCGGTCGGGGCGGGTCGACCATGCCCACCAGGCTGGTCATCTCCAGATCGACGACGTAGGCAAGCAGGTCGCCGTCGGCATCGAAGGACGTAGCGTCGAGGTCGCGGAAGGCGCCGGCCATGACGCGCAGCCCCGCTCTTCCCATCCGCTCGACGTGTTCTTGGGCCTTCTCTTTAAGCTCGTCCCCCCACGGCACGCTCTTACCGTTGGCCAAGGCGGTGGCGGCCCGCTCCAGCACGGCGGGGGCGGCGCCCTTCACGTAGCAGCGCACGCGCTCGGCACCAGCCTCGTCCGTGTACCGGTTGAAGGTGGCCATCAGCTTGTAGTCGGGGTCGAAGGGCAGGGTGGCCAGCCTCGGCAGGCCGTCGCGGGTGGCGTCGACGAAGACCCCTGCCTTGTGGGCCAGGACCAAGAGGGCGCCCTCAGTGGGGTCGCCGACGACCTTTCCGTCGACGAGGGTGGCGTCGCTCGCCACCACGTAAGGGAGGATCGCGTCGTCGAGGGTCTCGGTCGAGCCGGCGGGGTGTGAGATCGTCCCTTCCAGGCTGTACCCCGAGCCGGAGATGGCATAGCGGTCGGTGACGCTCACCACCTCGACGGCCGTCATCTGATTCATGGTGAGGGTGCCGGTCTTGTCCGAGTTGATGGCCGAGGTGAACCCGAGCGTCTCCACCGAGGGCAGGTCCTTGACGATGGCCTTCTGTTTGGCCAGCTCCAGGCTGCCGAGGGAGAGGACCACCTGCACCACCATGGGCAGGGCCAGCGGGATTGCCGCAATGGCGAGGGCCACCGCCGTATTGAAGAGGACCTTCCAGGGCTGCCCGCGGTAGGCGCCGAGGGCGAACATCACCAGCATCGTGAAGCCGGCAGCACCGACGATCCACAACGTCAAGGTGTTCATCTGCTTGGTGAGCGGCGTCTCTTCGACCTCGGTCTGGCCGAGCATGTGGGCGATCTTGCCCATCTCGGTGTCGCCGCCGGTTCCCGTGACCACCATCACCCCGCTGCCGTGGGTCACCGGGGTGTGCATGAAGGCCATGTTCGACTGCTCACCCGGGCCGGCCTCGCTGTCGGACAGCGACGTGGCGGCCTTGTCGGACGGAACGCTCTCGCCGGTCAGTGCCGACTCGTCGATAGCCAGCGCGCTGGCCGACATGATGCGACCGTCGGCGGGTACCTCGTCCCCGGCCGAGAGCACGACGACGTCTCCCACGACCACCTGGTCCGAGGGGATGTGCGCCTCGGAACCGTCTCGCCGCACTCGGGCGGTCGCCTCCATCATCTCCTGCAAAGCGTTCATGGCGCTCTCGGCCTTCCCCTGCTGGCGCAGGCCGCCGACCGCATTGAAGAGAGAGATGGCAAAGAGGGCGATGGCCGTGCCCCATTGGGCGATGATCAGCGACACCACCGCCGCCCCCACCAGGATCATTTGCATGTAGCTCGTGTACTGGGCGAGGAGCCGCTTGAGCATCGACGGCGGGTTCTCCACCGGCAGGGTGTTCGGGCCGCTGCGAGCCAGTCGGGCCGAGGCCTCCGCCGACGTCAACCCCGTCTCGACGCTGACCTCGAGACGCTTGGCCACCTCTCCGGCGTCAAGGGAGTACCACCGGGTTTGCACAACCGTTGGGTACTGCCGGGTCGTGGGGACGGGGCTGAGTTTCTTCGTGGTGTCCATTGCCTCATATCTCCGGGCGTCAGCGAGGACCGCGCGCGCGGCGCGTTCCTACCTCCTCAAGAGGTAGTCAAGCCTCCTCAAGAGGTAGTCAAGCACCCTTTGAAGAGGCACGTAACCGGTGCGGACCCGTTCCCATACGCATCGGGACGTGCTCAGTCTTGAGCGCAGAGCACGAGGGCAGCGAGTCGTGCGATTCGTTGAGGGTCACCCACGATGTCGATCTGGAACATCAGGTCGTCGGCGATCGTGAAGGCGATGACGGCGAAGGGGTCGCTGTCCTGAGTTATGACGGCGCCGGCTGATCCATTCGCCAGCGCAGGATGCACGACGCGGTTCGTGGCGTCCCTCAAGCGCGCATTCTGCGCCACGGCCCAGGGTCTCGGACTTCTCGCAGCGCGGGCGCGGTCGCCGTGCCGAAGTCGCCCCGCAATACCCGAGACCCAGGACGCCGTGGTGGGGATTGCCGCGCTGGTGCGGAGTGGGTACGAGTCGGACGAGGAGGCGTGCATCGCTCGCTTCCGAGCAAGGGTGGCTGAATTGCTTATGCGGCCCGTGTGACCCACAGATCGCCGGCAGGCCTGGATTGAACCCTCCCGAACAGGCATCGGACGCCGCGTGGGTTGACATGCAACCACAAGGGTGCCAATATTAGGCAACCAAAAAGTTGCATGACTCGACCCTCAGTGGGTCGATCGGATGCAGAGGAGGAGCGACATGGTCAATATCAGGCACCGAGTGGTCGTAGGCGCCCCGATGGAGTTTGTGTACGAGGCGGTCTCTACCCCGGCCGGGCTGTCCGGCTGGTGGACTCGGGATGGTGTGCGGGGGGACGCGAGCGAAGGGTCCCGTCTCGAGTTCTTCTTCGGCATGCCGGATCCGGCCGCCGTCATGGAGGTCACCGGGCGCAATCCCGACGGCCGAGTGTCGTGGGAGTGTGTCGATGGAGCCGATGAGTGGGTTGGGACCAAGCTCTCGTTCGATCTGAAGCAGACAGCCGGCGAGACGGTGGTGAATTTCACTCACGGCGGATGGCGGGAATCGAGTGAGTTCATGGCGCATTGCAGCGCCAGATGGGCCTACTTTCTGCTGAGCCTGAAGAGCCTCGTCGAGAATGGCCGAGGCACCCCCTTTCCCGAGGACCTGAAGTTCTGACGCCAGACCCGGATCCCAAGAGCATCCATGTATTCAAGGCGCTCGCCGACCCAAGCCGTCGGCAACTCTTGGATCGACTGAACACGCGCAACGGACAGAACCTGCGCGAACTCTCTGCTGGATTGCAGATGTCCCGTCAATCAGTAAGTAAGCACCTCGGCGTGCTGGAAGAAGCAAATCTCGTTACGACGATCAAACGAGGACGAGAGAAGCTCCATTACTTGAATGCCGCGCCGATCAACGACATTGCCGACCGATGGATCAACCGCTTCGACGAGGAGCGGATTCATGCGTTGGCCGACCTCAAACGAGCCTTGGAGACAACTCCCATGGAAAGACCTGACTTCGTCTACACGACCTACATCAAGACGACGCCCGAGCGTCTGTGGCAGGCGCTGACGGATCCGAGCTTCACCCGACGTTGGTGGCGGATCACGTTCGATACGGACTGGGCGGTTGGGTCGACCATGACGTGGGACAACAATGGGATCGTCATCGCCGATGCGGAACAGATCGTTCTCGAGGCAGACCCCTATCGCCGACTGGCCTACACGTGGCACTCGTTCACGTCGGAATGGAATGAACGCAGCCCGGTCGGAGACGATGTGTTTGCCAAGCTCTCAAGCGAGCATCGTTCGCGGGTGGCGTTTGACCTCGAACCAGTCGGCGACCTCGTCAAGCTGACGGTGGTCCACGATGACTTCGAGCCAGGGAGCATTGCGGCGACCATGGTGAGGAATGGATGGCCGGTCGTCCTTTCGAGCCTGAAGTCGCTACTCGAGACGGGTGAGCCCATCGATTGGGAGCCCATTGGACGGCAGCTCGAGTAACCCACGCTGTCCAAATCGCATTGCGCGTGCTCCGCGGTTGGGTCAGCCCGCCGAGATCCGACGCCGTAGCGGTGGAAGAGAGGGCGGCGGCTGGCGACGTTCGGGCAATTCCGCCAGCAAGTCGGCGGTGGCGGTGGCAACCGCCGCTATCGCCCGCTCCATGGCGGCTGCAGTGCGGTCGGACGGACTCTGGAGGCCTCCCACCTTGCGCACATACTGGCGAGCAGCTGCTTCGATCTCCTCAGGAGAAGCCGGCGGCTCCAAACCCCTCAAAATGGTGATGTTGCGGCACATAGGTTCGAGGATAGGCCGTCATCTCAGCAAGCGACCGGCGAATCTGGATTTGCGTGTGAGCCGACGGCGCTGCACGCCAGGTGGTGCGGGACCGTCGAAAGACCCGGACCGAAGCAGCGCGGCGGCAGCCTACGGAGCCGGAAGTGGCGCTGTCGGGGACCCCGAAGAGGTGGGGTAACCCGTCGCCGCCGCCCATGTCGGGTTCACTGAGTACTGGCCGTTCGTCCCGATGTCCAAAATGACGACCGGTGGGTTCTTCCGGTTGCCGCTCGGCTTCAGCACTGTCGTGGTGCCGGTGACTCCGGAAAAGCCCTTGGTGCTGGCCAGGGCGGCGCGTACAGCTGAACCCTTGACTTGGTGTGCGCTGATCATCGCCGAGGCCAGGATCACCATGGAGTCGTACGTGAACGCCCCCCAGGTGCCCGGTGTGGTGTGGAAACGAGCCTGGTAGGCCGAGGTGTAGGACGCCCCAAGCGGGAGCTGGGCCGACGACGGCACGCCGCTGTTAAGGCACTGGTGGGCCGCTGTCTTGCCGGCTGCCGTCACGAACGATGGCCCCTGAGCGGCCAGGTCGACGAAGCACTGCCCAAGCGTGTGCCCGGCGGCCTGGGACGCGGCCATCGCACGGGCGAACTGGCCGGCCTGGGGGCCGTACATGGCGAGGTAGATGACCGCGGCCGACTTGGCGCCCACCGCACTGATTGCCGCTTGGCTTTGGGAAGCCGTGGCTGTCGGCGAAACCGAGCGATTGACCGGGATCGTGACGCCCTGCGCCTTCAGGAGGGACACCAGTTGGGTGGCGATACCTGAGGTGTAGGTCGACGGGTCGTACAGGACGTCCACGGACTTGGCATGCAGCTGGTTCGTCAGTTCGGCGGCCTCCACCGGGGCAATTTGACGAACCATGGGCTGCGCCGTGATCCCGAACCCCTCAGTGTTGGTGGCCGAGGTCAGTCGCACGATGCTCAGTCCGGCCGAGCGGTAGGTGGGAAGGTTCTTCACCCCAACTGCCGAGTTGAAGGGACCCACCACCGCCGAAGCACCTTGGGCAATGGCGCGCTTGGCCACGGAGACGGCCACCGAGGGCTTCGCCTTGTCGTTGACCACCACGATCTGGAGGTGGCGCCCGAGTACACCACCCGCGGCGTTGATCTTGGAGACCGCCAGTTGCGCACCATGCAGCATGTCGATGCCGGTGCTCGATTGTGTCCCCGTCATCGGCCCCTCGACCGCCACCTTGATCGGGCTTTGAGAGGCAGCACCCGCCGTGGGATCGACCGACGCCAGCGAACCGACGGCGCCGAAACTCATTGCGGTCACCAGCGCCGCGGCAACCGCACCCCGACCTGCATGGCGAGTGGAACGGCTCGCCGAATCACTCTCGAGAATCGGTTTCCTGGTCATTTGGGTCACCCTATCCTCGCCTCTTCAACCGCAGAGGGACCGCTTGCACTTGGAAGAATGTCGCCCGTTGCTGGCGCCACTCGAAAGGAATTCGCCGGGTCAACTCCCTGCCTGGGTGTAGCCGAGATGCCAAAAATCCCTTGGTGACCTGGGGGGCGCCGGTGGTAGGCTGGCGCCATCACCGATGGGCGGTCGAAGCGAAAATTGGCCGGGGGATCGGGCATGTCTCGAACTGGAGTTTTGCTGCTGGCCGGGTCTTTGGCCTTGGGCGCCGCAGCCGGCATTGCTCCGGCGTCCGCAACGTCGAATCCTCACTCCAATTCTCCGCACGGCGTCTGCCCTCGCCCAAAGGCGGGGTACGCAACGTGCTTCGTAGACGTCGTGGGCTCGAATTCGACAGCCGCCGGCACCAACGAGTCCGCCAGTTCTAAGGCGCATCTGGCCGCGCCTCAGGGCTCTACGCCAGTCGGCTTGCCGCCGCGTGCGATCACGACGGCGTACAGCTTTCCCACGACAGGCGGGACAGGCCAGACCATCGCCATCGTCGACGCTTACGACGACCCAACAGTTGCCGCCAACCTGACCGCCTTTTCGAGCCAGTACTCCTTGCCGGCGTGTACGGCGACAAACGGCTGCTTCACCAAGGTCAGCCAGACCGGCGGGACTCACTACCCGTCTTTCACATCTGGATGGTCTCTTGAGATCAGCCTCGATGTGGAATGGGCACACGCGCTGGCCCCAAAGGCCCATGTCCTCTTGGTCGAGGCTTCGTCCAGCAGCTACACAAACCTGTTTGCGGCGATTACCTACGCCGAACAGCACGCCCAATACGTCTCAATGAGCTGGGGCGGGACAGAGTACCGAGGGGAGACCAACTTCGACAGCGATTTCCTCGCAGCCCCGAACGTCAGCTTTTTCGCCTCGTCGGGTGACACGGCAAAGGCGGTCGAATACCCCGCTGCCTCTCCGGACGTGATCTCGGTTGGAGGGACCACCCTCACACTCACAAAGTCGACCTACACGTGGAAAGGCGAGACGGCGTGGTCCACAGCAGGTGGGGGCTGCAGCGCCTATGAGAAGCCCACCGCCGCGCAGAAGGTGTTCCCCACCTACGACCAGAGCGGGGCCAACTGCAATGGCACCCGGGCCATCCCCGACGTGGCACTCGACGGCAATCCGAACTCCGGGGTCTCTGTCTATGACACCAAGGCACTCAGCACAGGGCAGGTGGGCTGGCTCCAGGTCGGTGGCACCAGCGCGTCGACGGTTCTGTGGGCCGCCCGCTCGGCCGTGGCCGGGGTCCACGTCACCTCGACATACGTCTACGGCACCAACATCCCCTTCTACGACGTCACCTCGGGCACCAATGGGCAGACGTGTGAGAAGGGGTACGACCTCTGCACCGGTCTCGGGAGTTGGAACCAGACCAGCGGCACCTTGAATGCTGCGCTGGGTTTCGGGTCGGCACCCCAGACGACGGCCGCCGGTACGCCGTCGGCCGCGATGACGGTGACCCTTAGCGAACCCGGACCCTCAGCTGGTCTGCCCGTCTCCCTCGCCACCAACTCGTCGACGGGCGGCTTCTCGACGACGCCGACCGGGCCCTTCTCTCATTCACTCAGCGTCGTCATCCCCAGCGGCTCCACGTCGAGCCCGAGCTTCTACTACCAGGACACCAAAGCCGGCAGTCCCGTCCTCACCGCCTCGGCCTCCTATTTGAGCTCGGTTACCCAGACCGAGACCGTAAGAGCAGGTTCCCTGGCCAGGATCACCGTCTCATTGTCAGCGGCGACATTGCTCGAGGGTGCGAGCCAATCGATCATCGCCAGTGGGTTCGATCAGTACACAAATCAGATCATGTCCGGTTTCGCACCCACATGGTCAACGACGGCGGGTGGGGGCACCTTCGTGCCGACCAAGGGTGCCACCACGACGTTCACCGCGCCGAGCAGCCCGGTGTCGGGAACGTTGTCGGCGAGTCAGACAGGCCAACAGACCACCATTCCCCTGACGGTCAAGGTGATGTCCCAGCCGGCGGCCCTGGTGAACAGCAAGACCTGGATGAACGTCTTCTCCATCGACCAGAACGGCAACCTCCTCAACCGGTGGTGGCAGGTGAGCAGCGGCTGGCACGACCAGGTTTTGGCGACGGGTGCAGTCGGGTCGCCCTCGGCGGTGCTGAACGGACCGACATGGATGGATGTGTTCTATGCGAGCTCGTCCGGAAACCTGATGAACGCGTGGTGGCAGGCGAGCAGCGGCTGGCATGTCCAAGCACTGGCGTCGGGCATCGTGGGGTCTCCTGTCGCCGTCGCCCGTGCATCGACATCGATGAACGTCTTCTACCGAGGGTCCAACGGGACGCTCATGGAGGCGACGTGGCGATCGACGACCGGGTGGCAAGAGCAACAGGTGGAGACGGGCGTCGCGGGGACACCGACGGCCGTGGCCAACAGCCCGACATGGATCAACGTTTTCTACCGCAATGCCACAGGCCACCTCGTGAACGCGTGGTGGCAGACAAAGTCGGGATGGCACGTCCAAAGCCTGTTCAGTGGCGACACTGGCACCCCGACGGCCGTGGTCAACAGCCAAACATGGATGAACGTCTTCTACCTCGGTGCAACAAGCGAGCTGATGAACGCCTGGTGGAGTGGGACCACCGGATGGCACGTCCAAGCACTGGAGAGCGGCGCGGCAGGTACCCCGACGGCCGTGGTCAACAGCTCAACGTGGATGGACGCCTTCTACCAAAGCACCTCGGGCAACCTCATGAATGCCTGGTGGACCTCAACCAGCGGCTGGCACGACCAGTCGATCGCGTCCGGTTCAGCCGGGCCTCCGGCAGCGGTGCTCAACGCGCCGACATGGATGGACGTCTTCGACCCCTCGAGTACGGGCGGCCTGACCAATGCGTGGTGGGGTTCGAGCAGCGGTTGGCACCTTCAGACACTCTCGTAAGTCTTCCGAGTGATGTTTCGGCCTTCGTTCGGTGCTCCGAACGAGGCGATGGCCAATCTGTGCCAGGGCCCGACATTCGGTACCGTCGATCAGATACCCGCAGTGCGCTGACCTCGCGATCCCGTTAGCAGTTCCCTTGGAGAGTCAGTCATCCTTGGCGGATCGAGGAAGTACGAAGCGCTCGACGGCGAGAGCGAAGCCGTCGCCGTCGTTGGACGTCGTCACTCGCCGCGCAGAGCGTTTGACCTGCGTGTCGGCATTGCCCATGGCGATGCTGAGACCCGAGTGCGCGAACATCAAGACGTCGTTGGGCATGTCGCCGATCGTGGCGATCTCGTCAGTGGAGAGCCCATAGCGCTTGGCAAGGAATTGTGCGACGGCCCCCTTGTTGGCATCGGGATGCGTGACGTCGAGGTAGTACGGCTGGGATTGAGCCGCCGTGACGTGGTTGCCGAAGCGCTCCTGGGCCGCGGAAGTGGCATCGGCCACCGCGTCAAGGTCGTCACTCACGCCGACGACCTTGGCCACCCGGTCGGTGAGGCCGGCCAGAGTCGTCCTGGCCTTGGGATCGAACTTCACGGTCCACGCCTCTCTGGCTACGTGCCGACCGTTCAGGTCAGGCACGTACCAGTCAGCGCCGCGGTAGACCCACACGTCCAGGTTGAACGACGTCATCAGATCTGAGATCGGCTCAACCAGATGCTCCGGGACGACATGCTGCTCAATGACGTGCATCTCGCGGTCGACCAAGATGCCACCGTTGAAGGCGGCGATTGGCGTCTCGAGATTCAGCGGTTCAAGGAGCATTGACATGCCCCTTGGGGGGCGGCCGCTGGTGACGGCGAAGAGCACGCCGGCGTCATGGAGGTGGTGCACGGCTTCGACCGCCTTCTCCGTCAGGACCTTGTCCTGATTGACGAGGGTCCCGTCGACATC
>Ga0265327_10002286_pt1 | contig 20570 bp, 19 predicted proteins | sample 41621metaG_FD_202089 | JGI IMG/M metagenome (GOLD analysis project Ga0265327, IMG submission 202089) | Rhizosphere microbial communities from Carex aquatilis grown in University of Washington, Seatle, WA, United States - 4-16-21 metaG | ecosystem: Host-associated > Plants > Roots > Rhizosphere...
GACAAAACCGCCCGGCTTGAGCAGCCACCAGATGCCGCCTGCGTTGAGCTTCACGCGTTGCCACCAGCTGAAACCGTCCTGCTTGAGCATGAAGTTCAGGAACTTGAAGATCACCAGGGGGAAGATCAGGGTGGTGTGCAGCAGCGTCCAGATGCGCAGGGCGTAGCCCACCTTGGCGTAATCGACCATCACGTCATAGGCAACGCCCTTGTGCTCGACTTCCTCGATGGCGTGCCAGGCGTACATGGCGCGCACCTTGGGGTCGGCTTCCTTGAGCACATCGCGTTTGTCAAACAAGGCGTGCGCGCCCAAGGCGGTGAAGTGCTCCAGCGCCGAGGTGATGCCCAGGGTGTATTCGCGGCTGTAGCGGCTGCGGTAGGTGTCGAACAGCAGCTTGTTCAGCCAGTTGAGCAGGTAGTCAACGTCAATGCCTTGGTCCTTGAGGTGCTCGTTGTACTGGTTGTGCACCAGCGTGTGCTGACCTTCCTGGCGGTTGAAATCCTTGATGTCCTGCAGCAGCTTGGGGTCGTTGACGCGGTCGCGGAAGTCACGCACCGAGGTCATGAAGAACTTCTCGCCGGGCGGGAAGATCACCGACAGCGCGTCGAAGAAGCGGGACTTGAAGGCGTCGCCACCAAACCAGTACTTGGGGATGTTCTTGTCAAAGCCAAAATCCAGCTTTTCGCGTGGAATGATGGGATGCAGGGCTTCGGGATGTTTTGCCATGTTGTCACTCTCTCCTCGTGTCTCCGGGATAGAGCAACTGTACAAATTGCTTATGGCTGGCAACAGGATGAGGGGTGACAGCAGGGTTTCCTGTGCGACACCCCTAACTCGGTGTTTTTACCAGGTTTTTGAGGCTTCAGGACAAAAGCAAAAGGCCTCCGAAGAGGCCTTTGACTACCAGGGCAGAGGGGCGATCAGGAAGACAGCGCCAGATCGTGACGCATCTGCTCGCTGGCCTTGACCGGGTCCTTGGAGCCGTTGAAAGCGGCCAGCCACTCTTCGTAGCCATGCTGCTCGGTTTCCTGCCAGGGGTGGTAGCCAGGCTTGTAGTAAGTCCAGTAGTGCTTGGCCATGGGTTGCAGCAGGCCACCCGGTTTGAACAGCCACCAAGTGCCCTTGGCCATCAGCTTGGCGCGCTGCCAGGCGTTGAAGCCGTCATGGATCAGCAGTTGGCGCTGGATCGTGAAGATGGTGATGGGGAACATGACCGAGGCGTGCACCAGACCCCAGACGCGCATCCAGTAGCCGACCTTGGCGTAGTCTTCCATCACGTCATAGGCCACACCCTTGTGCTCGACCTCTTCAATGGCATGCCAGGCGTACATGGCGCGCACGCGGTGGTCGGCTTCCTTCATCACGTCACGCTTGTCGAACAGGCTGTGGGCAATGATGGAGGTGAAGTGCTCCAGGGCCGAGGTGATCGACAAGGTGTACTCGCGGCTGTACTTCTTGCGGTAGTCCACGTTGAGCATCTTGTCGACGTACTTGGTCAGCTTGTCGACGTCCACGCCCTGACGGCGCAGGCGGTCGTTGTCCTGACGGTGCACCAGCGTGTGCTGGGCTTCCTGGCGGTTGAAGCCCTGGATGTCTTCCAGCAATTTGGGGTCGCTGATGCGGTCGCGGAAATCGCGCACGCAGGTCATGAAAAACTTCTCACCGGGCGGGAAGATCACGGACAGCGCGTCCCAGAAGCGGCTCTTGTAGGCGTCGCCGCCGAACCAGTACTTGGGCACATCACCATCCAGACCAAAGTCCAGCTTCTCGCGGGGAATGATGGGATGCACGGCATCGTGTTTTGTGTTGTTGGCGCTCATGTTCATCACCTTCAGATCGGTTCTTCGGTGTCGCTAATTTAGCCTCGCATACCCTCATGCGCACAGGATTGGGGATGACAGCAAGGGTGTCGACGCGACAAACGCACACTTTCGTGCGTGAACGCAAGGACGCATTTGCGCACTACATCACAAATCGCCGCGCTCAAGTCGGTCTTGCCACATTCCGATATCCAGGGATGGCATATGCAAAGAGTCCCAGCGTGGCCCTGTCCTCACCCACCATCGGCGCCCCCCAACCGGCCTGGCACGGCATCGACGCCATGCAGGCGGATGCGTTTCGTGCCTTGCTGCAAGGTGTGGCGATCACCTGCGGGCTGACGCACCTGGCCTTTTGCGCCCTGTTCTTCTGGGCGGATGTATCAGCACTGGCGTATGTGAGCGTGGCCAGCATGCTGAGCTTCGCTTGCGTCTTTCAACTGGCGCGCCGTGAGCGGGTGGCCGAGGCCTGGACGGTGACGGTGCTGAGCGTGCTGGCGCATGCCGTGCTCGCGGTGGCCGTGATCGGTTGGGACACCGGCTTTCACTACTACATCCTGCTGATGATTCCGGCAGCGGTGATCAGCTCCATCCGCCCTGTTGTGCTCAAGGCCGGCACGGTGCTGGGCCTGATGCTGACTTACCTGAGCCTGGACATCGCCTTGCGCCACCGCGCACCAGCCAATGTCCTGTCGGACTTTGTGGTGGAAGGCCTGCATTACTTCAACGTGATCGGCATCATGGTCATGCTGATCTCGTTTGCAGGCTATTACTACTACCTGCTCGAAAAGACCGCCGCCGCACTGCGCGAGATGTCGCAGACGGATGCGCTGACCCAGCTCAAGAACCGCCGCGCCATCACCGAGGCCATCCGCCGCGAGGAAAGCCGCATGCGCCGCGGGCAACACCCACTCTCTTTCGTGCTGTGCGACCTGGACCACTTCAAGGCGGTCAATGAATCGGCCGGGCATGAGGCGGGCAACACGGTGCTCAAGGCGGTCAGCCGGACGCTGGAGAGCTGCATGCGGGATGTGGACTTCGTCGCCCGCTGGGGTGGCGAAGAGTTTCTGGCCGTCTTGCCTGACACCAATGAAGATGGCGCCCGGCTGGTGGCCGAGCGCATTCGCCGCAAGATCGAGGAACAATTGATCGAGGCCAATGGGGCCAACGGGGCCAAGCCCATCAGGATCACGATGACCCTGGGCGTGGCCACGATCGCGCCCGGAGAGGACGCAGAGCAGGCCATCGTGCGCGCCGATGAGGCGCTGTACGAGGGCAAGGCGGGCGGCCGCAACCGGGTGGTCAGCGCAGCCGCCGCTTGATCAAAGACTGATCAGAGCTTCTCTGCCACCCAGGCCTGCACGCTGGCCAGGGCCTTGGGCAGGCCTGCCGCGTCGGTGCCACCGGCCATGGCCATGTCAGGCTTGCCGCCACCCTTGCCGCCCACTTGCTGGGCCACAAAGTTGACCAGCTCGCCGGCTTTGACCTTGCCCACGCTGTCAGCGGTCACGCCAGCTGCGATCTGGACTTTGCCACCGTCCACCGCAGCCAGCACGATGGCGGCGGTCTTGAGCTTGTCCTTGAGCTTGTCCATGGTGTTGCGCAGCGTGGCGGCGTCCGCGCCTTCGAGTTGCGCGGCCAGCACCTTGATGCCCTTGATCTCGATCGCCTGCGCCATCAGCTCGTCGCCCTGGCTGGAAGCCAGCTTGCCCTTGAGCACGGCGATTTCCTTTTCCAGCGCGCGGATCTGGTCCATCGCGGCAGCCACGCGGGCTGGCACCTCGTGCGGCGTGGCCTTGATCAGGGCGGCCACACCGTTGAGCGTGGTTTCCAGGTTCTGGGTGTAGGCCAGCGCATTGGCACCCGTGATGGCCTCGACGCGGCGCACGCCAGCGGCCACACCACCTTCGGCCACGATCTTGAACAGGCCGATGTCACCGGTGCGCTTGACGTGGGTGCCGCCACACAGTTCCTTGGAGGAGCCGATGCTCAGCACGCGCACGGTCTCGCCGTACTTCTCGCCGAACAGCATCATGGCGCCGCTCTTCTGGGCGTCATCCAGGGCCATGACCTGGGCTTGCGCCTCGGCGTTAGCCAGGATCTCGGCGTTGACCAGCTCTTCCACTTCGCGGATCTGCTCGTCCGTCATCGGCGCGTTGTGGGCGAAGTCGAAACGGGTGCGGTCAGCTGTGACCTGCGAGCCCTTTTGCTGCACGTGGTCGCCCAGCACTTCGCGCAGGGCCTTGTGCATCAGGTGGGTGGCGCTGTGGTTGCGCACGGTCCTGGCGCGCACGTCGGCATCCACCTTGGCATTGAGTTTGTCACCCACCTTGATGGCGCCTTCGACCACGCGGCCGTGGTGGCCGAACACATCGGCCTGGATCTTCTGCGTGTCTTCCACGATGAAGCGGCTGGTGGCGTTGCGCAGGTCACCGCTGTCGCCACACTGGCCGCCGGACTCGGCATAGAACGGGGTGTGGTCCAGCACGATGACGGCGTCGTCACCGGCCTTGGCCTCGGCCACCGAGGCGCCGTCCACGTAGATGGCCGTCACGTTGGCGGCGTCCACCGTCAGGTGCTCGTAGCCGTGGAAGCCCGTGGCCACGCCCTTGTATTCCAGGCCGGCAGCCATCTTGAACTTGCCGGCGGCACGGGCCTGCTCGCGCTGGCGGGCCATGGCGGCGTCAAAGCCAGCCTGGTCCACGGTCACGTCGCGCTCGCGGCAAACGTCGGCGGTCAGGTCAACCGGGAAGCCGTAGGTGTCGTGCAGCTTGAAGGCGGTTTCGCCATCGACCTGCTTGGTGCCCGACGTTGCGACGGTCTCCAGTGCACCTTCGAGGATTTCCATGCCGTTGGCGATGGTCTGGAAGAAGCGCTCTTCTTCGGTCTTGAGGACGTCGGTGATGCGCTTTTCGTTGGCGCGCAACTCAGGGTAGGCCTCGCCCATCTGCTCGACCAGCGCGTGCACCAGCTTGTGGAAGAAGGGGGTACGGGCGCCCAGCTTGTAGCCGTGGCGGATGGCACGGCGGGTGATGCGGCGCAGCACGTAGCCGCGGCCTTCGTTGCTGGGAATGACACCGTCTGCGACCGTGAACGAGCAGGCGCGGATGTGGTCGGCGATCACCTTCAGGCTGGGGCTCGATGCATCGCAGCCAGCGCCTTCGATGCCGGTTGCGGCTGATGCACCACCGGCCGCATCCACGGCCGTCTTGGCGGCTGCCAGCAGCGCCTGGAACAAATCGATCTCGTAGTTGCTGTGCTTGCCTTGCAGCACGGTGGCAATGCGCTCCAGGCCCATGCCGGTGTCCACCGAGGGCTTGGGCAGCGGGTGCATCACGCCGTCTTCCGTGCGGTTGAACTGCATGAAGACGTTGTTCCAGATCTCGATGTAGCGGTCGCCGTCTTCGTCAGGGCTGCCGGGAGGGCCGCCGGCGATATCGGGGCCGTGGTCGTAGAAGATCTCGGTGCAGGGGCCGCAGGGGCCGGTGTCGCCCATCATCCAGAAGTTGTCGGACATGTAGCGGCCGCCCTTGTTGTCGCCGATGCGCACAATGCGCTCGGCGGGCACGCCCACCACCTTGTTCCAGATCTCGTAAGCCTCGTCGTCCTCGGAGTAGACGGTGACCCACAGCTTTTCCTTGGGCAGCTTGAACTGCACGGTCAGCAACTCCCAGGCGTAGCTGATAGCGTCGTGCTTGAAGTAGTCACCGAACGAGAAGTTGCCCAGCATCTCGAAGAAGGTGTGGTGGCGCGCGGTGTAGCCCACGTTGTCCAGGTCGTTGTGCTTGCCGCCGGCGCGAATGCACTTTTGCGAGGTGGTGGCGCGGCTGTAGGGGCGCTTGTCAAAGCCCAGGAACACATCCTTGAACTGGTTCATACCCGCATTGGTGAACAGCAGGGTCGGGTCGTCGCCCGGCACAACGGGGCTGGACGCCACGATGGTGTGGCCCTTGGACTGGAAGTACTCCAGGAAGGTCTTGCGGATATCAGCGGCTTTCATGAGGGCTTTCTGCTTGTCGCTCGAATCGGATGTCGGGCAGCCTGAGTCTGGCGGCTGCAAATGACAGTCATCTGGCATTGCGCGCACACGAACAGGCGGAACCTGCGATTATAGGTTTGAGGCGCCCTATCATGGCGGATCAAACCAGACCCGTTTCAGACTCGGCTGCAGCGGGTTGCCCCGTGCTGACATCGGGGCGCACAGAAGATTCGAGGACAGACAAGATGAGCAACACCACTTCGCCGCTGGCATCCCTGCAAGACCCTTCCCTGCTCAAGACCCAGGCCCTGATCGACGGCCAATGGGTGGATGGGCCTGCCCGCTTTGCCGTGACCGACCCGGCCACCGGCGCCAAGCTGGCCGAGGTGCCCAACCTGGGCGCGGCAGAAACCGATGCGGCCATCGCCGCCGCCAACCGCGCCTGGCCCGCCTGGCGTGCCCTGACGGCCAAGGCCCGCGCCGCCATCATGATGAAGTGGTTCCACCTGTTGAACCAGCACGCCGACGACCTGGCCCGCATCATGACGGCCGAGCAAGGCAAGCCGCTGGCCGAAGCCAAGGGCGAAGTCGGTTACGGCGCCAGCTTCATCGAGTGGTTCGCCGAAGAGGCCCGCCGCGTGTACGGCGAAACCGTGCCCAGCACCGACCCGAGCAAGCGCTTCATCGTGATCCGCCAGGCCATCGGGGTGTGCGCGGCCATTACGCCCTGGAACTTCCCCATTGCCATGATCACCCGCAAGGTGGCCCCTGCCCTGGCAGCCGGCTGCCCGGTGGTGATCAAGCCAGCCGAAGCCACGCCGTTGTCGGCCCTGGCCGTGGCCGAGCTGGCCCAGCGCGCCGGCATGCCCCCGGGTGTGCTCAACATCATCACGGCCGACGCGGCGCAGTCCATCGCGGTGGGCAAGGCCTTGTGCGCCAGCGACACGGTGCGCCACCTGTCCTTCACGGGCTCGACCGAAGTCGGCCGCATCCTGATGCAGCAGTGCGCCCCCACGGTCAAGAAGCTGGGGCTGGAGCTGGGTGGCAATGCGCCCTTCATCGTCTTCAATGATGCCGACCTGGATGCCGCCGTGGAAGGCGCCATGATCAGCAAATACCGCAATGCCGGCCAGACCTGCGTGTGCGCCAACCGCCTGTACGCCCAGTCCGGCATCTACGACGCCTTTGTGGCCAAGCTGGCCGAGCGCGTCAAGCAGATGAAGGTGGGCAATGGCTTCGATGCTGGCGTGACCCAGGGCCCGCTGATCGAGGCGGAAGCGCTGGCCAAGGTCGAGACGCTGGTGGCCGATGCCCTGGCCAAGGGCGCCAAGGTGGTGACCGGTGGCGCGCGCGTGGACATCCCCGGCGGCCACTTTTACCAGCCAACCGTGCTGTCCCATGTGTCGGCCGACATGCGCATGGCCCGCGAAGAGATCTTCGGCCCGGTGGCGCCGGTGTTCAAGTTCGAGACCGAGGCCGAGGCGATCGCGCTGGCCAACAACACCGAGTTCGGTCTAGCCAGCTACTTCTACAGCCGCGACGTGGGCCGCATTTTCCGGGTCAGCGAAGGGCTGGAATACGGCATGGTGGGCGTCAACACGGGCTTGATCTCGACCTGCGAAGTGCCGTTTGGCGGGGTCAAACAGTCTGGCCTGGGCCGCGAAGGCGCCAAGCAAGGCATGGATGACTACCTGGAGACCAAGTACATCTGCCTGGGCGGGCTGGACCAGTAAACCGGCCACGCAGCGCGAGCCAGCCAGTGCTCACCGGGGCTCGCCTTTCAGGACCATCCTGAACATCGCTTTTTGCTGCGAGAGTGACAGCACGGGCCCGCTTGCGCGGATCTGATCGAGCAAGAGCGCGTCCACCAGCACCAGCACCATGGGCGCCACGCCCGCAGGGTCGGCCACGCCAGCCCGGCTCAAGGCGGCCTCCGTGGCCAGCAGGAAGTGCTGGCGTTGCTGCGTGACGATGGCCGCCAGCTCCGGGTCTCGCGAAGCCATCATGAACAGCTCGAAACGGGCCACCAACCGCGCCCGTTTTGAAGGCGACAGCCAGTCCGCCACGCGCTCGGCCAGCAGGTCGATGAAGTCATCCGCACGCCACTCGGCCTGCGCCATCCGGTGCGCGTCCGCCTGCAGATCCGCCATGTCCAGGGCGGCATGGCGCAGCAACGCCAGGGTCAGCAACTCCTGCCTGGTGCGGCAATAAAACGAGGTCGAGCCCGCAGGCAGGCCCGCCTCTGCATCCACGGCCCGATGTGTCAGGCCTTTGGAACCCGCGCTCGCCAACAAGGCAATGGCGGCATCGGCAATCACGGTCTTGCGGTCTCTTTCCATCCAGCACTTCCACTCAGGGGCGTTTCACCAAGGGTTTACGACGTTGTTAGGCAAACTCTACAAACGTAGAGTGCATCCATTCTCTACACAAGTAGAGCAGCAAAAGGAGCCCGACGTGTTGACCCCCCATCGTTTTTTCATCTTAGCCCGCCCATGGGCCACGGCCGCCCGTTGCCTGCTGGCCAGCGCCGCGGCCAGCCTGTTTCAGCCCGCTTATCTTGCCCAAGGCTTGCCAGGCGAGGCGCAGGCCCAGACAAGCAGTGCCTATGCGCAATTCACCATCAAGGCCGTTCGCCCTGAGGCCTTCAGCTGGTTCTGGGACAACGTCGACGAGGCCCAGTTCGTGGCCGCCAACAGCGAGAACAAGTCCTTTTGCTGGACACAAGCGCCCTCGACACCACAGGATCTGGGCTATTCCGCTGGCGCGCAGTACCGCTCGGTTGAAACCTTTGGCGGCGCCACGCACACGGTGGACGTGACCTACCTGGCCCCGGACACCGTGCGCGGCCGGGTCGCCTCTGACAACTTCCTGGGTGCCAAGCCTTACAGCTTCATCGCCCAGAACGTGTCGGTCGATGGCAAGCCGCCCTTCACCGTGCTGATCCAGTACAACCCGGTTGGCAGCACCTTTGCCGACAGCCTGTTCACGATCCAGGCCACGATGGCGGCCAACCCGGTCCTCGCGCAGGCCTATGTGGCCCACGTGCGCAAGACCTTGACGGGGCTGCAACCCACCTTGATGGACGCGCTCAACACCCGCTACTTCAACGCCGTGCTCAAGAAGCGCGGCTACTACAGCGCCGGCCCGATCGACAAGAACCTGAACATCAAGCTCACCATCGTGCAGGAGATCAAGGGCATCGACTCGCAGATGCTCGCCTGGTGGTGGGACCACATCGGCGACACCGCCCGCTACCGCCTGTGGCAGCCCATCGACCACGTGGCGTTCGAATGGACCATTCCGCCCAACAGCCCTGATCTGCAGTACGACGTGGGCGCCGTGCAGAAGGCCAAGGAATACATCGGCAAGAACACCATGACGCTCAACATCACGGGCGCCGACCCCAAGGCCCTCGCCCCACCCGTTGACATCACCGACCCCGCCTACTTCTATGCCCGCACCGACCTGACACTGCTGGCCGGCATCCTGCCCAGCAACGCGCTGGTGCACCAATGGCGGCCCAACGCCAGTGGCGACGGCGTGATCCTGACCAGCACCTTCGTCAACACCGCACTGGCGCTGATCATCAACCCCACCTTCTCTGACGACCTGGGCTCGCACGCGCTGCGGGAGTTCCAGATGCTGCCTTACTTCCTGCCCCGCCTGTACCGGCGCGAGTTCCTCCATCAGTAAGCCCCGCCGCACACGTCGGAGACGCACAACATGACATCGCTTTTCAAACAAACCCGGACATGGGGCACGTGGATCGCCCTCACCTGCCTGCCCGTGCTGGGCCAGGCCGCCAACTACTTCAAGTGGGACATGGTGGAGCTGCCGGTCAGCAGCGGCGCCAGCTGCGGCAATGGCTCGCCCTACCGCTTCTTCGTCAACCGCACGCCATTCACCAGCAAGACCATTGTGATCTTCGAAGGGGGCGGGGCTTGTTATGGCCAGAACGCCTGCCAGTACAAGGACGGCTTCCTGGGCGCCATCAACCCCAACGGCATCCCGACTGACTACATGACCAATCTGGTGCCCAGCCTGCCCAACACGGCGGGCACCACCATCGGCGTCTTCAACTCGGCCTTGCTGGGCAACATCACCCCGTTTGCTGCGCGCCTCAACCCCACCAAGGTACAGACGCAAAGCTGGAACATGGTCTACGTGCCCTATTGCACCGGTGACGTCTACACGGGCAACAAGGTGGCGGTTTACAACGACGCCGACCCCGCGCACCCTTTGAGTTACTTCCACCGTGGCGACGTGAACACACAGTTCGTCGCGGGCTGGCTGAAAGGCAACATGCCGCGGCCCACCAGATTGCTGGTTGCCGGCTTCTCAGCCGGGGCCGTGGGCGCCACCGCGCAGTACCCGGTCATCCGCAACGCGCTGAACCCAGCCAGGTCCGCCTTGCTGGCCGATTCCGGGCCCCTGTTCGATGCCCCGCGCGACGCCTCCCCCACCGTGGCGCCATCGGTACCGCTGTACAACAAGGTTCGCCAGGCCTGGGGCCTCGACAGCCCGGACGGCGTGGTCCAGCGCCTGCTCAAGCAGTACCCAGGCGCGGGGGGCGATGTCAACAACCTGGGCTCGCTCAACACCGCGCTGGCCCGCGTCTTCCCGCAGGACCGCATTGGCTTCACCCTGACCCAGTCGGACAAGCTGTTCTCGGCTTTCGCGTACGACAACTTCTTCCCCGAGATCAAGGCGGGCGCAACCATCCAGCAACGTGACGCCTTGCGCGTGCACAAGTGGCGCCAGGAGATCGGGCCCTGGCTGGATGCCATGCGCCCCTACCCGAACATCGGTTACTACATCCCCTACTCGCGGGACAGCGTGCTCAAGTCGCACACGACCACGATGCTCACCTTCAACAACACGGAGATCCCCGAGGCGGGTTTTGACAGCATCAACAGCTTTGTCGACAACCTGATCGACGGCACGGGCGCCACCACCAGAGCGTTCGAGCAATCGCACACGCTGCGCCAGCCTCTGGCCGATGCGGTGTCGGAGTACCTGGCTAACCTGATCTTCAGCGCTGTGGGCTTGTGAACAGCGCACCGGGCCTCGCCGGCAGGCCCGGCGACCCAAATGAAAAAGGCCAGTCACTGACTGGCCTTTTCGCATCTGGAGCGGGTGATGGGAATCGAACCCACGTTATTTGCTTGGGAAGCAAGAGTCCTACCATTGAACGACACCCGCGATGGCTGGGCAGTTTACCCCAAGCCACGCGCGTGCTTTTCAGGCTGTCGTTTTCAGGCCTTCATCTTGCGGCGCGCCACCAGGGCGATCCCACACAGCCCCAGGCCCAGCATCGCAGCGGGAGGCGCTTCCGGCACGGCAGCCGTGTAAGGCGTGGCATTGATCGGCGAGCGCAGCGCACCATTGATGTCGATCGTGATGGTGCCGAAGTCCAGGGTCTTGAGCGGTGTGGCCAAGGCCTTGCTCAGGTTCAAGCCCGAGGTAAACGAGGCCAGTGCCGTGTCAGTGAACATCAGGTTGCTCAATTGCTGATGCATATTGAGCGTCAACCCGTTGAGCCCGATTTTCAAATCCGTGGCCGTGAACGAATACAGGGATGTATTTTTGGTCGTGACACCGTTGGCAGTAATATCAGCCAGGACCAGATCTTTTGAGTAATCGATCACGAAATTGGCCAATACCACTGACTTGGAGCCACGGGTAATGGCCAGGGCCGAGCCCGTCGCATCGCCCCAGTTTGGTGAAACCAGGGGAGAGAACGGCGGCAGGCCCAGCGACACGTCCACCTTGGTCACAGGCAGATTGAAGGCAGGCAACAGGTCGCCCGTTGCCGACGTGGTCGATGCGGCAGCGCTCGCGTTACCCAGCGCCGACATGCTGGTGCTGGCAGCCGACATCGCGTCCAGCGCATCCTGAGAAAGCGCAAAGACCGAATTGGCCTGCAGGAAGGTGGTGTCCAGCGTCAAGGCGTTGGCCGAGGCGGACATGGCCAAGGTGGTCACGGCGGCGAGGCCGGCGGCCTTAAAGGAATATTTGAAGATGTTCACGAGAATAACTCCTCGAAATGCGTGTCTGTTGGATCAATCATGCATCGATTCCCCTTGAACAGGGTGCATCCATACCTAGCGAAGACCCCCATCAATTGCAATAAAAAGCAACGCTCGTGAAATACGCACAGGGCCAAATCAATCTATATACAGGGGTATGGGGCAATATGAAAAATATGCAAACGTGCATAAATCACAAAGCCACCCCGCGCCAGCGAGGCTGAAGACTTCAGGCACACTCTCGGCCTTGACTTGTTTTCGAACCTGATTTGCGCATGTCCAGCAGCGACCCCACCCCCACTCCAGAAGACACGGCCATCGACGCCACCGAGGCAGGCCCGGCACACCCCCGCTCCATTCGCAGTTATGTGATGCGCGCCGGCCGCACCACCGAAGGACAGGCGCGCGCGCTGGCTGAACTGGGGCCCCGCTTTGTGCTGCCCTACGCCGAGCAGCCACTGGACTTGGCCGCCACCTTCGGCCGGCAAGCGCCCGTTGTACTGGAGATCGGTTTCGGCATGGGTGATGCCACGGCCAAGATCGCGCAGGCCTTGCCCGACACCGACTTCATCGGCTGCGAAGTGCACGAGCCTGGCGTTGGGGCCCTGCTCAAGCACATCGGTGAGATGAACCTGGGCAACTTGCGCCTGATCCGCCATGACGCGGTTGAAGTGCTGGAACACATGATCGCGCCAAACTCGCTGGCCGGCGTGCACATCTTTTTCCCCGACCCTTGGCACAAGAAGAAACACAACAAGCGTCGCCTCATCCAGGCCCCACTGGTGGCCAAGCTCTTAACCCGCCTGGCACCTGGCGGTTACCTGCACTGCGCCACCGATTGGGAGCCCTATGCCCAGCAGATGCTGGAAGTACTCGGCGCCAACCCCGATCTGGCCAACACGGCATCAGGCTACGCTGAAAAGCCCGCCTACCGGCCGCTGACCAAGTTCGAGAACCGTGGCCTGCGCCTGGGCCATGGCGTGTGGGACCTGGTTTTTCGCAAGAAGGCCTGAACGCCGCGAGGCATGAAAAAAGCCTGCACATGTGTGCAGGCTTTCTTCTTGGGCGAAACCGCCGAGATCAGTTGCCGAACTTGTAGTCCGTCTTGGCCTTGGCCTTCAGGTCCTCGCGGAACTTGGCCAGCTTGGCCTGGTTCTGGCGCTGGATGATCTGGCCCTTGACCTCGTCGAAGCCGGGGAACTGCGTGGAGCGCACGTCTTCCAGCTTGATGATGTGGTAGCCGAACTGCGACTTGACCGGGGTGTCGGTCATCTGGCCCTTGTCCAGCTTGGTCAGGGCTTGAGAGAACTCAGGCACGTAGTTGCCGGGGTTGGCCCAGTCCAGATCGCCACCGTTTTCGGCAGAGCCCGGATCCTTGGAGTTCTTCTTGGCCAGGTCTTCGAACTTGGCGCCGGCCTTGATCTGCGCGATCAGGGCCTTGGCATCTTCTTCCTTCTCGACCAGGATGTGGCGAGCGCGGTATTCCTTGTCACCGTTGGCGGCCTTGATCTTGTCGTACTCAGCCTTGGCTTCGGCCTCGGTCGTGGGGCTCTTCTTTTCGAAGTCCTGGAACAGCGCGCGGATCAGGATGGACTGACGCGCAAACTCCATCTGGGTCTTGTAGTCGGCAGAGCCCTGCAGACCACGACGCTCGGCTTCCTGCAGGAAGATTTCGCGCAGCACGATTTCGTCCTTGACCTTCTGCTCGAGCTCAGGCGTCTTGGGCGTGGCGGGCTGGCCAGGCTGCTGTTGCTTGAGGATCTGTTCGAGCATGGCGTCCACGCGTGCCTTGGGCACGGCCTTGCCATTGACGGTTGCGATGTTTTGCGCGAACGCCAGCGGAGCGGCCAGCGAGAGCGACACGGCCAGCATGGCAGCCTTGGCGATACGAGAAGTCTTCATGATGAGCAGATAAAGCTTTTAAGAATGATTCAGACGGGCTCGGCTTTGATGACCAGAGCGTGAACGCCCTGAGCAATCAAATCGCGCAGGGCATCATACACAAGCCGATGACGCTGAACATGTGACAAACCGTTGAAGCAACGAGCCCGGACATGCACCGAGAAGTGCGTGCCTGAGCCCGTGCCATTGGCGCCTGCATGCCCCGCGTGCTGAGCGCTGTCATCCGTCACTGTGCAGGCTTCGGGTTGCAAAGCCTTGCACAGCGCGGCTTCCAGCTGACTGGCGGTGATGGACGCACTGCTCATGATGGAGCCCTTTCGTGACAATAAGTTCAGTCTGATTCGCCGGCCTTCTCGGGCACCATGTGGCGCCCCAGATACAAGCCCTGCGCCAGGGTAAATCCCAAGGTCAGGCCCAGGCTGCCCCACATCTTGAAGTTCACCCAGGTGTCCAGCGGGAAGTTGAAGGCCACCCACAGATTGAGCACCCCCATGCCGACAAAGAACAGCACCCAGGCCCAGCCCAGCTTGCGCCACACGGCGTCAGGTGCATCGATCTGGCCACCCATCATCTGCGCCAGCATCTTGCGGCCCAGCACGATCTCGGTGACAAAGAAGCCGCCGGCCATCAGCCAGTAAATGACGGTGGGCTTCCATTTGATGAAGGTCTCATCGTGGAACCACAAGGTCAGGCCACCCAGCACCACCACGATCACCAGGCCCGCCCAGAGCATCTTGTCCACAGGCTTGCGCAGCGCCTTGAGCACCACGATCTGCAGCAGGGTCATCACGATGACCACCACGGTGGCCAGCAGCACGGGCGCCTCGGTCGTGCCCACGGTGCCACCCGATACCGCAAAGCCCAGGTACTGGGTCATCCACTGCGCGGCTTGTGCCTTGTGCCCTTCTGCCCATTTGAAACTGGCAAAGAACAGGATGATGGGCAGCAGGTCGAAAAAGATCTTCATGACGATGGCGACCCACATGCGGGGCCGCGAGTTACCGCGATCAAGCGTCGCGCGGCACGAAGTCTAGCGCGGCAGAGTTGATGCAGAAGCGCTCACCTGTGGGTTGGGGGCCGTCATCAAAGACATGACCAAGGTGCGCGCCACAGTTCTGGCAACGCACTTCGACGCGGACCATGCCGTGGCTGTGGTCCATGACCCGCTCGACGATGCCGTCCTGGGCAGGCTGGTAGTAGCTGGGCCAGCCACAACCCGCATCGAACTTGGTCTCGGACTCGAACAGCTTGGCGCCGCAGCAGATGCACTTGTAGGCCCCGTTCTCGAAGTGATCCCAATAGCGACCGGTGAAGGCGCGCTCGGTGGCGGCCTGCCGCGTGACCTGGTAATCCATGGGATCGAGCTGCTCGCGCCACTCGGCGTCAGACTTCTTGACTTTGTAGTCGCTCATGATGAACAGGACACCTCAATGGCCTGAGCCCATTCGGGCGGAAAGCCCGCGTCTGCCTCGGCACCGGGCTGCTCGTCGAACGGCCGCTGCAGAAGCTGATGCAGGCGCTGGACCTCACTGTAGTCGCCCTTTTGCGCACGCTGGATGGCCACTTCAGCCATGTGGTTGCGCAAGACGTAGACCGGGTTGACGCGGCGCATGCGCTGCGCACGCTCGGCGTCCACGCTGCATTCAGCTTTCAACCTTGCCGCATAAAGCTGGGCCCAGGCATCAAAAGCGGCGCGGTCCAGGAACAGGTCCCGCACCGGCGCGTTGGCCGCATGGTCTGGCGGCAGCTCGGCACGGTAATCGCACAGGCGGCGGAAGGTGATGGTGAAGTCTGCCTTGCCTACGGCCATGGCTTGCAGCAGCGCCAAGGCCAGTTCGCCATCGCTGTCCTGCTCGGCCTGCAAGCCCAGCTTGGCACGCCAGCGGGCACGCATGGCCTTTGGGAAACGTTGCTCGTAGGTCTGCAGCACATCGATCACGACCTGGGCATCGTCCTTGGCCTCAGGGATCAGGGGCAACAAGGCCTGGGCCAGGGCACGCAGGTTCCAGTAGCCGATCTGCGGCTGGTTGCTCCAGGCGTAACGCCCATGGTCATCCGAGTGATTGCAGATGTGGTTGGGGTCGAAGGCATCAAGGAAGCCAAAGGGCCCGTAGTCGATGGTCAGGCCCAGGATGGACATGTTGTCCGTGTTCATCACCCCGTGGCAAAAGCCTACGGACTGCCAATGGGCCATCAGCTCGGCTGTGCGTGCCACCACGGCATCCAGCAAGGCCAGCGCGCGTTGGGGCGCATCCGCCAGCTGGGGGTAATGGTGTGTCACGACAAAATCCACCAAGGCCTGCAAGGCGTCATGGTGCCCCGGCTCCCCGCTGTAGGCGAAATGCTCGAAGTGCCCGAAACGAATGAAGCTGGGGGCCACACGGGCCACCACTGCCGCGGTTTCAACCGTCTCGCGGCGCACGGGTTGAGGGGAGGCCACCAGGCTCAAGGCCCGCGTGGTGGGGACGCCCAGCCCATGCATGGCCTCGCTGCACAGGTACTCGCGGATGGACGAGCGCAGCACCGCCCGGCCGTCCGCCCGCCTGGAATAGGGCGTGGCGCCCGCGCCCTTGAGCTGGATCTCCTGGGGCCCGATGGGCGAATCGAGCTCACCCAGCAGCAAGGCGCGGCCATCGCCCAGCTGCCCTGCCCACACACCGAACTGATGCCCGCTGTAAACCGAGGTGAACGGCGCCATGCCTGGCCAGATCCCGTTGCCACTGAACACCGTCAGGGCTGCAGGGGCTTCACCCCGTTCGTCGCCAAGATGCCAATGCGCAGGCCAACCCATGTCGCTGGCCAGGCCCTGGTTCACGGCCACCCAGCGCGGCATGGGCAAGGGATCGCCTTGCCAGTTGACACCCAGCGGGGTCTGCCACCGGGCCTGGGTTTGCTCACTCAATTGCACGAAGCGATTGAGCCACTTGCCAGGCTCGGGCGACCAGGCAAAGTTCTGTAAAGGAGGGGTATTCAAAGCTGCAGACATGTGGTGCAGTTTAGACAAGCCCCCCTGTCCCTGGGGAGCGCTCGGCTAATGCCCTACGCCTGGCTGTCCTAAGATGCCGCACCAATTGGCTCTAGCGGGAAGTCGAACGTGGATATCGTGCTGTTCATGAAGTCTGCCCTGATGGGCATTGTGGAAGGGCTCACTGAGTTCTTGCCCATCTCCAGTACCGGTCACCTGATCCTGGCTGACTCCCTGCTTGACTTCGCGCGCAGCACGGGCGCAGACAAAGCCAAGGTCTTCGAGATCGCGATCCAGACCGGCGCCATCTTCGCCGTGATCCTGGTCTACCTGCAACGCGTCAAGGACACGGTATCGGGCCTGTTCTCTGACCCCAAGGCCCAAGGTTTTGCCCTGAATGTGCTCGTCGGCTTCTTGCCCGCGGTGGTCATGGGCCTGGCGGTCGGCAAGGCCATCAAGGCCCATTTCTTCACCGCCACCGTCGTGGCCACGACCTTCATCCTAGGGGGCGTGATCATCCTGATTGCGGAGCGCTTTGCCGCCCAGCGCCCTCAACAGCGCGTCGAAACGGTTGACGACATGAGCCTGATGGATGCCCTGAAGGTGGGCGTGATCCAGTGCCTGGCCTTGATCCCCGGCACCAGCCGTTCCGGCGCCACCATCATCGGCGGCATGCTCATGGGGCTGTCGCGCAAGGCTGCGACCGACTTCAGTTTCTTCCTGGGCATCCCGACCTTGATTGGCGCGGGCGTCTACAGCCTCTACAAGGACCGCGCCCTGTTGTCCGTGGACGACCTCCCGCTGTTCAGCGTGGGCCTGGTCTTCGCATTTGTGTCTGCATGGCTGTGTGTGCGCTGGCTGATCCGTTATGTCTCCAGCCACGACTTCGTGCCCTTTGCGTGGTACCGCATTGCCTTTGGCATCTTCATCCTCGTCTCGGCCAACATGGGTTGGGTGACCTGGGCGGAGTAACTGGGCTGAGCAAGGTGCGGGGCGGCGCACAATAAGCGCATGAGCCTCAGAGACCAAGCCTTGCAGATCCTGCTGATCTGCGACCCGCACGACAAAGCCCTGGCTGCACGGGCAGCCCATCAGCTTGCGCAAGAAACCGCGCAAGAAGCCACGGGAAAGGCGGCGGTGCCCGCACTGAGCGAAGCCGATCGGCAGGCGCAACTGGCGCTGACCGCCGAGCAGGCCGCGATCATGCCTGGCCGCCCTGCCCGCCCCTTGCTGGTCTCCGCCACACAGGTCCCATCGCGCTCACCCTTCACGCTGGAAGGCCGCGCCGCCCTGCTGCATGCCATCTGCCACATCGAGTTCAATGCCATCAAGCTCAAGATGAAATAGCGGAGACAATCTTTTACCCAGTGAAATTCCAAAGCCTTAATGGCCTGACCACCAATGGGCGATGGCTCCAACCAAACTAACTGTTAGCCCCCCAAGCGTTCGCCCTCGTGTCCAAAATGCAGTCCTTTTGCTGACGGCCATATGCAGTGCGTCACGTTCCTGCTGCCGCCTCCTGTCATTCTGCTCAAGCCAATACTTGACGATAGGCTCTTGCCACGTTGCGTAGCGTCCGAACGCTAGTTTTTGTCTCACAAAATCTTCGTCTGTTGCCTCCAACTCAAGGAGGAATTCACGTTGATCACTCGGCGTCATCTTCAGCCTCCTTCAGCTCCCCGCTAGAGCCGATGGCAGCCAAACGATCCACCATGGCAGCATAATGACGCTTGTCTACGAGGTCCTGTGTCAACAGGTCCTTCAATACCAAGTAAGGGTTCAGCATGAGAACCCACTTCACACGACCGCGTGATTCTTCGACGTAATCAACAAAGCCCAAATCCTTCAACACACGCATGTGTTTACGGAACGTAGAGACGCCGCGCTCACCGCCATACCCTGCTTCCAAGGCTGCTTCTTCTTCGTACTCGATCTTCGAGATGCCTTGACCTTTCGTGTGAAGCCAAAGCACGTTGTAAGTGCTACCTGCAGCGCTTGACACCCCAGTCTTTTTCTTAACGGCGTGTTTGATGATGACCTCGCTGAACAAGGACAAGGTGCGAGGCACCTGTGCGAAGCCACCGCGCTTGCCGTCCAGAAGCCACAACCTGTCCTCAGTCACCCCAGGAAAATGAAGCCTGCGGATTTCAAGGTTTGTTTCTTCTGCACTTTTGCGCTTTTGTGCAGTCTTGCCCGCCTTCGCGGTTGCTGGCGTAGGGCTGGAAAGGGTTGTAGCAAGCAGCTTGTCTGCAATAGGGTTGGTGGTTTTCGTGGCGTTCATGGCTTTGCTCCATCACATGCCTCGAATTCTACCCAACGTACATTTTTCTCACCAACTCACTGTATGAGTAGAGCGCATTTTTTAGCCAATCTGATTGGTGAGTCATATGAAATAGCGTTCTTGTTAAAAACAAGATAAACGCAACCTTTCCACATATCGTCAGCTATAGCTGGAAGAGGCGTCGGGTGGCCTTATCTGCGTATCCGCGTATCTGCTGTATCTGGGTATCTGCGTATCTGGGGTTGGTAAGGGGACCGTTTTTTGCCATTAACCTCAAAATTCATAGGGCTTTCAGCCCAAGGCGTTCAATTCGGCTTCTGTGAAGCCAGCCGCCCGCCTTGCCTCAAGGTTGAAAGGCCCCCTTGGCCTTGGCGCGCTGTGCTTCACGGCCAACTCGTTGTAAGTTGACACAGGGTCAAGTCCGCGCTGCTCACAGAGGTAGCGGTACCACTTGTTCCCGACCAGCACGTGCCCTACTTCATCGCGCAAGATGATGTCGAGGATGTCCGCCCCACGCTGATCGCCGATGGAAAGCAACTTCGCCTTGATTGGCGGTGATGCGTCAAGGCCACGTGCCTCCATCGTTCTGGGCACCAACGAAATGCGAGCCAAGAGGTCGTCCTTCGTGCGCTCAGCCATCTCCCACAGCGAGTTGTGCGCTGTGAAACAGCCGTACTCGTACCCCAGCGAGACGAGGTGATCACGCAACAATGTGAAGTGCAACGCCTCCTCCTTCGCCACGTTCAACCAGTCAAGGTAGAACTCGTCAGGCATTCCGTGGAAGCGAAAAGAGATGTCAAGCGCCAAATCGATGGCGTTCAGTTCTATGTGCGTGAGCGCGTGCAATAGCCCAGCGTGCCCCTCCTTTGACCGCACCGAACGTGTCTTGATCGAAGTAGGCGGCACCAATTCAGGTTTCGGCGGACGCCCTGGAACGCCAGCAGGCGCACTGAACACCTCAACAGCGCCAATAGGCTGTGAGAGGTCTAGCGCTAGCGTTCCAGCGGCTTTTTCAATGGTGTCGCTGACTAGCAGCAACTTCAGGGCTTGTGCTCGAAGTGTTTCCATTCGCGGATGTTAAAACCAGCGCGCAAAGAAAAGGGCCTCCGTGATTGAAGCGGAGGCCCTAACGTTGCAGGTGATTGACCTGCCCTCAGGAGACGGGCCATCCTAGTAGCCCGTTTGTGCGCTGCCCTGAGCATTGGCAGATAGCGGGCAGCGTAAGCAAGATAGCTCTATGGTGAATACATCTTTTGGTCGCACCTCAAGAAAATCGGGTGCAAGAAAAAACGCGCAAAGAAAAACCGCTCGCAGAAAAATCTACGAGCGGTTCTTTGAGTGGTCTGGCGAAGACCTAGAGCAAACAGGTCAATCGTATCCAGTCGGTCGATGCTTGCCCATGCCTCCCAGGATCAGGACGGTTCAATCACCACCACAGCTTAAACCGCCCGAGCCAGAAAAGCAGTCCAGCACTTGCGGACAGAATCCACGGCAATCGGCAGATCAATAAAGCAGTCAAACGCACGCAAGGACCGTCCCTACTGAAATGCTTCAGCGGGTCATGCAAGGTTGGGAGACGGCGAGGCTGGATGACGGG
>Ga0265327_10002287_pt1 | contig 20546 bp, 17 predicted proteins | sample 41621metaG_FD_202089 | JGI IMG/M metagenome (GOLD analysis project Ga0265327, IMG submission 202089) | Rhizosphere microbial communities from Carex aquatilis grown in University of Washington, Seatle, WA, United States - 4-16-21 metaG | ecosystem: Host-associated > Plants > Roots > Rhizosphere...
GTCGGTGAATATCTATCCCCATTTCGGCGCGATCTTCGGATCGACCCTGGAAGAGGACTTCATCCGCGACGGCATCCTTCCCGACGGCTTCGACATGCTGTCGGCCCCCGTTCAGCGGCTGTTGACGAAGGTCCGGGCGCGGCGGGCGCAGTACGACGTCAAGAAGTCCTGGGAGCAGGTGCACCTGCTCGAACAACAGGGCGCCGCCTTCTTCGCCGACCACGATCTTCTGATGTCGCCGTCGACCTCCTGCGCGCCCTACGGGGCCAACGATCCGGTCCCCGCCGTCATCGGCGGCAAGGACTCCTCCCTCTCCGGCGCCGAGCCCTTCGGCATGTTCGCCAACGCCTGCTGGAACCCCTCGATTTCGATTCCCGCGGGTTTCACGGCCGCCGGACTGCCGGTCGGCCTGCAGATCACCGCCCGACGCCATCGCGACGACCAACTACTGCGCCTGGCGCGCATCGCAGAGATGACGACCCCCTGGCCGTTCCCGGAGCTGGCGGAATTGGAAGTAACCCGCCGTTGATCGACGGACGCTTTCAGCGGATAAACTGGATGCAACGCATGGCAAGGTTGAACGCCGGGTGGACGACGCAGCCGCAATGATGACGGAAGAGGCGCCCGCGCCCTACCACAAGGGCAACGTCAGGGCTCTACTCCTGGCGGCAGCCGAGCGCATCCTGGAGACCGAGAGCGTCGAAGACGTCACCGCCCGCCGACTCTGCCGGGAAGTCGGCGTGACCTCGGGCAACTTCTACAATCACTTTGAGAGCCTCGACTTCCTGCTCCTGGAGATCGCCGCCAAGGGCTTCGAGCGGCGAGCCAAGGAACGAGAGAGACTTCTGAAGCGCGGGCTGCCCCGGGAAGAGGCCATCGTCGCGATCGCCCAGTCCACGGTGGAGTTCGGGATCAAGCACTCCCAGCTGTTCCGGATCATGTTCGGACAGATCAAGGACACCTCGATCAACCCGCACTATGTCCAGAAATCCGATCAGGGCTTTGGCCTGCTGGTCGAGCTGATCTATGGCGAAGACCTCTACAGGCCCGACGATCTGGAATGGTCGCACCAGAATTGCCCGAAGGCCTACGCCTTCATGAGCTTCATTTGGGGCATGTCCTATCTCTTCTCCCGGGACCTGATCGCCAACCCAGGCGGCACCAAGGCCTCGCGCATGAAGTTCGTCGACGAGATGACACGGGCCTACCTGCAGGGGATCAGCGGCAAGGCCCGTCGGGCCACCGCTAACAAGGCCCCCACGCGGCCGAAGGCCTGAACCACCCGGTCCGCCAGCCGGGACTGCTCCACCCTCCGAGACGACCTTTGCCGCCAACAGCGGCGGCCCACCTGCGCGCGGGCCGATGGCCGCTTGACGCCTTCCCTTCGATATATACACTGCTCATATTGAAATGTAGGCACAGATAACATCTGACCAGGAGCGGCCCCGTGTTCCCCGACGAAAAATCCAACTCGCGACGCCTCTATGAGCGCGCCCTGAAGACGCTTCCCGGAGGGAACTCGCGCCATACGGTCTTCTATCCGCCCTACCCGGTCTACGCGGCCAGCGCCGAGGGCGCGCGCATCGTCGACGTCGACGGCGTCTCGCGCCTTGACTGCATCAACAACTATTCGTCCCTCATCCACGGGCATAATCATCCTGAGGTGGTCGAGGCGATCACGCGCCAGGCCAGGCGCCTGACGGCGGTCTCCATGCCCACCGAACCGGAGATCGAGCTGGCGGAAATCCTTTGCGGGCGGCTGCCCGGCGTCGAACAGATCCGGTTCGCCAACTCCGGCACCGAAGGGGTCATGATGGCGGTCAAGGCCGCGCGGGCCTTCACGGGCCGGCGGCTGATCGCCAAGATCGAAGGCGCCTATCATGGCAGCAGCGACACGGCCGCCGTCAGCACCAACCCGCCCGCCAGCGCCTGGGGAACCGTGGACGCGCCCAAGGCCGTCTCCGAACCCGGCTCCGGACCCGGCGCCGCCGCGGATGTCATCGTCCTGCACATGAACGATGTCGAGCGCGGCCGCGCGGCCATCAGGGCGCACGCCTCGGAGCTCGCTGGGGTTCTCATCGATCCCCTGGTCAAGAACCTGGGCTACCGCCTCGCCACGCCGGCCTTCCTGCAGATGCTGCGCGAGGAGACGCGCAAGGCCGGCGCGTTGCTGATCTTCGACGAGGTCTACAGCCTGCGTCTCGGCTTCCACGGGGCGCAAGGCGCGCTCGGGGTCACGCCCGACCTGACGGCGCTCGGCAAGATCATCGGCGGCGGGCTGCCGGTTGGGGCCGTGGGCGGTTCCGCCGAGATCATGACCCGTCTCTTCGACCCGCGCGGCGGCGCCGAACTCGCCCACGGCGGCACCTACAACGCCAACCCCCTTACCATGGCCGCCGGCGCGGTCTCCATGCGCCTCTTCGATGAAGCCGCCTTCGAGCGGCTGAGCGCCCTGGGCGCCCGGCTCAAGGCCGGCCTTGAGGACATCATCGCGACCACGGGCGCCCAGGCGCATGTCAGCGGCCAGACCTCGATGATCGGCCTCTTCCAGTCGCCGCCGTCGGGGGACACCTATCGCGACGTGATGGCGACGCGGAAGGCGAATCCCGCCCGGGCTCCACGCGCGGAAGCCTTCTTCCGGCACATGCTCAACAACGGCGTCCTCATGGGCGCGCCCGGCTTCTTCGTTCTCTCCACGGCCCTGACCGAGGCCGACATCGACTACGTGCTCGACCAGGCCTTGGCGGGTATGCGGCTGGTGGAGAAAATGGCGGCATGAAGACTTCCCACCGAACCACGCCCTCTGGCCGTCCCCGCGCCCGGGGCGTCGGTGTGCCCTTCGTGGGAACACCTGGAGAGCACAACGCCATCACCGACGTGAGCGGCATCGAAGTGGGTTACCGGACCCTGATCCGGGGCCATGGCCCCCTGGTGGTGGGCGAAGGCCCTGTCCGCACGGGAGTCACGGCCATCTTCCCGCGTGGCCGCGCCCAGCCGGAGGCGGCCGCCTATGCCGGCTACTTCAGCATGAGCGGCAACGGCGAGATGAGCGGGGCGGCCTTCATCGATGAGCGTGGCCGCTTCGACGGCCCCATCACCATCACCAACACCCACTCCTGCGGCCTTGCCCGAGACGTGACCGCCCGGTGGCTGTTCGCCAACCACAAAGCGGGCGAGAAGGCCGATCAGCCCTTCTACCTGCCCGTCTCCGCCGAAACCCACGATGGCAGCCTCAACGACATCAACGGCCACCATGTGAAGCCCGAGGACGTCATCGCCGCCTTCGAAGACGCCCGCAGTGGCCCGATCGAAGAGGGCAATGTCGGTGGCGGTACAGGCATGCGGTGCTTTGAGTTCAAGGGTGGATCCGGGACCGCCTCCAGGGTGGTGGACTATGACGGCGTCAGCTACCGCGTCGGCGCATTCGTGCAGTCCAACTTCGGAAAACGCCATCTCCTGAAAGTCGCCGGCGTGCCGGTGGGACTGCATCTGCCCATCGTCGACTTCTCGCCGCCCGAGTTCGGGTCGATCATCGGCGTCGTGGCCACCGATGCGCCCATGGCGCCTCACCAGCTGCGGCGTATCGCACGCCGGGCAGCCTACGGGATTTCCGCCACGGGCGGCATCGCCTCGAATGAATCAGGCGACCTCTTCCTGGCCTTCTCCACGGCCAATGAGGCCGCCGTCGCCCAGCACGAGGGTCTCGTGAACACCGCCTTCCTGGGCGAAGCGGCCATGAGCCGATTCTATGAAGCCACGATCCAGGCGGTGGAGGAGGCCATCATGAACAGCATGTTCGCCGCCGAGACCATGACGGGGGTCGACGGCTTTACCGTCAGGGCCATCCCTATCGAGGAGGTCCAGCAGATCCTGGCAAGCCACAACCGCCTGGATCCCGTCGACTGATGGTCTTCGCGACGGCGCCGCCCTGACCGGCGGCGCCGTTCCACAAACCGGCGGCGCAGCGCACCAGCCGCGGACGGTCAGGAACCCTGAACGGTCCTTGTGACGACCTCGCGCAGCAGCGGGGAGATCGTCTCGCTCGCCAGCACCTTCTCCAGGGACGCCTTCATCAGCGCTTGGCGGTGCGCATCGTAGCGCCGCCACTGGTCGATCTGCGGCATGAAGTACCCTGGCCGCCCGCCGCCGCGGGCGTCCATGGCCAGCAGACGCGAAGCCAGGAAATCGTAACCCTTGCCGCTGGGATCGTGGAACGTCTCCCGGTTCTGGCGAAAGAAGCTGCCGTAGTAGGCCAGCGATCTGGCGGTGTTGGCGATGTCGAAGAGCGGATGGCCCTCCAGGGCGATGATCTCGTCGATGACGCCAGGCGCCCGCGAGAGCGCCATGGTCTTGAACCACTTGTCCACGACCAGCGGCTGATCGCCGTAGCGCGCGATCAGCGCGTCGGCGGCCGTGCGGCGGGCCGGCGTGTCGAGGTGGCTGAGGATGGCGAAGGCCTCGAAGCGTTCGGTGATGGTCGGACCGTCCATCACCTGGGCAAGGCAGAGTTCGACCCCGTCGGAGCTTCCATCGGCCGCCAGGAGATCGAGACAGGCGTTGCGCAGCATCCGCATGCCGACGTCTGCGTTGGACTGGGACGACGGATCGCTCCTGGCGCACGCCTCATAGACCTCGCTCAGACGCTTGGCGTGGACCCTTCCCAGATCGGTGCGGATACGCAGCCTGGCGGCCAGGTGCGCTGTCAGGTCGATCTGTTGCAGGCCCTCGCTGAGGACCGGCTCGTCGGGCACGCCGAGGAGCAGCGCCTTCAGGCTGGGCTCACGGCGCTGGTCGCGCAGGACGGCGTCGAATACGTCAAGGACGAGGTCGGCGGTCCCATGCTCGCGCCCCTGCCGATAGAGCAGCGCCTGGCGGCGCACGTGGCGGATCAGGAGCGTCTGCAGGCTGTCCCAGGCGACAAACGGATCATCGTCGTGCCGCACCAGGTGCGCCAGCGCCTCATCGTCCAGCCCCGCGTCCAGGCTGACCGGCGCGGTAAATCCGCGAAGGATCGACGGGACCGGCGGTGCGTCCACGCCCTCGAAGTCGAAGGTCTCCTCGGCCTGACGCAACTCGAGGAGCCGCGAGGCGAGTTTGGACCCGTCGGCGGCGAAAAGCGCTACATCGACGGGGATGTGCATGGGACCGCCAGGCCCAGGCTTGTCCGGCGCCTGCTGGCTGAGGGTCAGGCTGAAGCGGCGGTTGGCCGCATCGTAGTGCGAGCGGGCGGTGAGCCGGGGCCGTCCGGCCTGGTGGACCCACTTTCGGAACTGCGTCAGATCGGCGCCGCTGGAGGCTTCGATGGCCTCGATCATCGCCTCCATGGTCACGGCCTGACCGTCATGCCTTCGGAGGTAGTGTCCGATCGCCTCAGCGTATCGGGCGGGGCCCAGCAGGGCCCGCATCATCCGATGCACCTCGGCGCCCTTATCGTAGACCGTGTTGGTGTAGAAGTTCTCGATCTTCACGTAGGACTGCGGCTGGATGGGGTGGGCGGCCGGACCATCGTCTTCGGGGAACTGGTTGCGGCGCAGGGCCTTGACCTGTTCGATCCGGAAATACCCGGCGCCCAGCACGTCTTCCATGAAGAGCTGGTCGCGAAGCCGGGTCAGGCCTTCCTTCAGGCTCAGCTGGAACCAGTCGCGGCAGGTGACGCGGTTGCCCGTCCAGTTGTGGAAGGCCTCGTGGCCGATGATCCTCTTGATGAGGGAGAACTCTTCGTCGGTGGTGATGGACGCATCGGCGACGATCCCATCGGCCCCGAAGAGGTTGAGACCCTTGTTCTCCTGGGCCCCGGCGTAGTCGTTCAGGGCGACGATGTTGTAGACGTCAAGGTCGTATTCCAGGCCAAAGGCCCGCTCGTCCCAGGCGAGCGCCGCTTTCAGCGAGTCCATGGCGAAACCGGTCCGCTCCTCCTCGCCGCGCTCCGACCAGATGTTGAGGTTGATGTCCCGCCCGCTCAAGGTGCGGAAGGTGTCCGACCGCACCGCAAAATCGCCGGCCATCACCGCGAAGATATAGGTGGGCTTGGGGAAGGGATCGCGCCACAGGGCCCAGTGTCGGTCGCCGTCGCGGCCCCGCTCAATGCAGTCGCCGTTGGAGAGCAGCACCGGGAACCGCTCGGCGTCGCCACGCAGGAGCACCTCGAACGTCGCCAGGACATCGGGCCGGTCGGGATAGAAGGTGATCGCGCGGAAGCCTTCGGGCTCGCAGTGGCTGACCAGCTTGCCGACGTGGAAAAAGAGCCCCTTCTTGCGGGTGTTCGCCTTCGGACAGATCTCCACGTCCGCTTCCAGGATGAAGGCGTCGGGGACCCCCTCGATGATCAGGCGCCCCGCGTCCAGTCTGAAACGCCCCGCCTCAAGCTGGACACCGTCAAGGCGTAGCGATTGCAACTTCAGCTCATGACCATCCAGAACGAGCGGCGCGCGCGGCCCGCCTCCGGGTCGGCGGCTGAACCTCAGGGTCGATCTCACACGCGTCGCGTCGGGATCGAGGTCGAACTCGAGGCGCACGTGCTCGAGGTTGAAGGGATAGGGCGTGTAGTCCGCGAGCCGGCTCACCTGGGCGTTCACGGCGCGCCCCAGGTCCGGCTCGGAGAGAAGCTGACGACGGACCCGTCATAGGCCACTTCCAGGTGTTCCTGGTGGGCGTTGTACAAGGGCGCGTCGAGATCGCAGACGACGCAGGATTGGGCCACCAGGAAGGCCGGCGCGATCGCCAGCGTCGTGGCGCTGGTGCAGCCGATCATCACCTTCAGCCCCTGGTCCCTCGCCGCGCGGGCCAGGGCCAGGGCCTCGGTGAGGCCGCCGGACTTGTCGAGCTTGATGTTGATCATGTCGTAGCGTTCACCAAGGCCAGGCAGGGAGGCGCGCGTGTGACACGATTCATCGGCGCAGAGCGGCAAGGGACAGTCGAAGCCCTCCAGCGCCTGGTCACGGTCGGCGTGGAGGGGCTGCTCGATGAGCTTCACCCCAAGGCCTGCGGCCACCGGCGCGATCGCCTTCAGCTGATCGATATCCCAGCCCTCATTGGCGTCTACCACCAGGGCGCAGTCCGGCGCCGCGGCCCGGACAGCCCTCAGGCGCTCGACGTCCAGGTCAAAATGACCAAGCTTGATCTTCAGGATCGGCCGCGCGCGTTCTCGCCCAGCTTCCAGCGCCATGCGCTCGGGGGTGTCGAGGGAAACCGTGTAGACGGTCTCCACGGGGCTCACGGTCAGGCCAAGCAACGCTTCGACGGATTGTCCGGCGAGCTTCGCCTCCAGGTCCCAGAGGGCCGCGTCGAGCGCATTGCGCAAGGCGCCGGGCTCCAGGACATCGGCCAGCTCACCGCGGTCCTTCAGGCTCAGGAGGTCGTCGCGGACCTCGTGCATCTGGGCGATCGAAGCGTCTATGTTCTCGCCGTAGCGCGGCATCGGACAGGCCTCCCCGAGACCGACGTGTCCCCGCGCATGGGCCTCGATGCGGATCACCCGCGAAGCCACATTGGTCTCCCGCGAGATCGAGCGGGGGGCATGTAGGGGGATGATGCGTCCCTCGATCACGAGGTCCTCGAGGGCGAGGCTCATGCCGCCACCTCCTCGCCGGCCCGCCGGACGGCCCGGAGGATCTCCACCTCGCCCTCGCCGAAGGCCGTCAGCTCTTCGGCCAGGCCATCCTGGCCGTAGCGCACCTGTGTCTCCGCCGGCGTCTGCTGGCCGAAAAAGCGCCCGTTCTCGCCGAGGAAGATAGCCCGCGGCGGAAAGATGAACCCCTCCGTACGACTGAAGAGCTGATCGTCCTCGCGCCAGATGTCGATGTAGGGGGCGCTGACTCCAGAGACGATGTCGTAGCGGCCGACGAGCCTGTCCTTCTCGGCCTGGCTGATCTCCACCACCCGCTTCCAGGGGCGCTTTAGCCCCTCCCAGTCGAAGGTCTCGGCCAGGGAATTCAGGACCTCGGCGTGCAGAATGATGCCAAGCAGCGAGTTCGTCAGGATGACCGCGCCATTGCCGGTGTCGAGCGACAGGGACGAGGTGCACTGGAAGCCCTCATTGGAGCCCCCGTGGCTGAAGCGCGCGGTCTCGCCGTCCCCGAAGACCTCCCAGCCGAGTCCAAACTGGCCAGGGTCCTGGCGCGTCATCATCGCGCGCGAGGCCGCCTGACCCAGCACCTTGTTGGGAAGGCCAAGCCAGCCCTTGCGGCACTCGATCATGAAGCGGGCGTAGTCGGTGGCGGTGGTGTAGATGCCGCCGGCCGCCTGCTGCGGCGTGAAGGTCTGGCGGCTGGCGATGGGTGCGCCAGAGCCATCATGGCCGACCGCCGCCAGGGGCTGGAAGCGGGCGGGCAGGGGCTGCTCGAACGTCGTGGAGGCCATGCCGAGCGGCTCGAAGATGCGTGTGCGGGCAAGGTCGGCGAACGCCAGCCCGGTCTGATCCTCGAGCATCAGCTGGACGATCTGGGTGCCGCCGCCGGAATAGCGGACGCTGCCGCCGGGCGCCTTGTCGACCAGGACCGCCGGTGTCGGCGAAGGCGGGGCGCCGCTCAGGATGTCGAGCAGGGTCGGTGCGGGGAGGTCGGTGGGATAGTTGCCAAAGCCGTGCACCGTCGTTCCGGCCTTGTGGCAGAGCAGGTGGCGCAGGGTGACCGGGGTCGCCCGGGTGAAGTCGTTGTCCGGCAGACGCCAGCGTTTCAGATGGTTGTTGATGGGACCATCCAGGTCGATGAGCCCCTGCTCGACCAGCTGCATGGCGAGGACGGCGGCCACGGGTTTGCTGATGGAGGCCCCGGCGAACATGGTCTGGACCTCGACCGGGGCGCCCCCGACCTCAACGACGCCATAGCCGGCGGCGTCGACGATCTCGCCGTCGCTGATCAGGCAGATGGAGATGCCCGGACAGTTGTAGAGCGCCATGCGCTCGGCAAGCGGGCGACCCCTGTCACGGCCCAGGATGGGATTGACTGGCAGGATGTTTTCCACAGCCCGGCTCAAAGGCTTTGAGGTGTCGTTCAAGTACCGTCTCCCAATCTGCACCGACGACGCAAATATGATCAGTGCTTATATCCGAAGTCCAGCACGAACTGCGCTGGCGTGTGATGCGCGCTCAGTCCACGCCTTCGATGGCGCAAAGTTCGATGTCGGCGGCGCCCAGCCGGAAGCTCCGGGCGTGCTGGTATTGCGGCGACGCCCAATAGGCGATCGCCTCGGCCATGGAGTCGAACTCCAGGATCACGTTGCGTGGCCGGCAGTCGCCTTCCAGCGCCCTCACCTCGCCCCCGCGGGCCAGGACCCGCGCCCCATGGAGGCGCATGGCCTCGGGCGCGAGGCTTGCGTATTGGGCATAGGCCTGCGGGTCGGTGATGGTGACGCGCGCGACGATGTAGGCTTTGGGCAAAGGCCCCTCCTCTCCTGAAGCGTTGTCTGCAAAGTCATCGGCCGAGCCACGTCGCCAGGCGCTGGACGCCGGCGTCGATGAGGTCCGGCGCGGCGGCGACGCACCAGCGCAACCAGCCCTCGCCCTCCGGCCCGAACGCCGCGCCGGGGGCTAGACCAAGGCCCGCCTCCGCCACGAGGCGCCGGGCCAGACCCACCGAGTCCTCCTCACCCGCCACCCGGAAGAAGGCGTACATCGCGCCGTCCGGTCTTGGCGCTTCCACGCCCTCCAGCGCCGAAAGCTGGTCGATGAGCCGATCGGCGCTGGCCTTCAGCTGCAACCTCTGCGCCGCGACATGGGGCTCGCCCTCGTGGATGGCCGCGATGCCCGCCGCCTGGATGAAGTCCGGCGCACAGGAAGTGTTGAACTCGATCAGCTTGCCGATGTCGCTCTCGAGCTCGGCCGGCGTGACCAACCAGCCGAGACGCCAGCCCGTCATGCGCCAGGCCTTGGAGAAACTGTTGGCGCCGATCACCCGGTCCTCGGGATCGGCGATGGCCAGGAACGAGGGCGCGCTGCGGCGCCCGTCGTCGAAGATGAGTCTCTCATAGACATCGTCCGCCAGGAGCCACGCGCCGACCTGTCGGCACCGCTGAAGGATCGGCAGGCGCTCATCGTCTCCCAGCACCCATCCAGTGGGGTTGCCGGGAGAGTTGATGATGACCAGCCTCGTCCCGGGCGTGATCGCCCCCAGGAGCTGGTCGAGATCGAGGCGCCAGCGTCCGCCGTGGGCCCTGAGCGGCGCCCTCACGACCTTGGCGCCCAGGACGGCGGGGATCGCCGTCACATTGGGCCAGACCGGGGTCACCACCACGACGCGGTCGCCTGGCTCCAGGAGCGCCTGCATGGCGATGTTGAGCGCCGAGACGCCCGAGCTGGTGACGCACACCCGCGCCATCGGGAACGGCGCGCCATGCAGGTCGGTGAGGTACCCGCCGATCGCGGTCCGCAACGCCGCGCGCCCGTTGTTGTGCGTGTAGTAGGTCTCGTCGGCGCCGATCGCGGCGATGGCCGCCGACTTGATGTGGTCGGGGGTCGGCGCCTGGTCCTCGCCGAACCAGAACCTCAGGATGTCGGAGCGCCCAAAGCCCGCATTGGCGATCTCCCGGACCTTGGAGGCCGGCAAGGCGGCGACCGCCGGACGGACCTTCGGCGGGCCGCTCACTGTAATTGCATCAGGCATCCCGGGGCTCCAACCAGCGCCGCACAACATCGCTTTATGTGAGCGATGTGCATATTACGCGTCAGTTGACCTGTCGAGGCGCCAATTTTCAAACACTATGATTGACGGGGATGAAGCGGCAAAAATATAAACATCGCTCATATTACGCCCACAATCGATCGGGACTGCCGTGAACGCCGCCACCCTGCCCAATGACGACGCCGCCTTCTGGATGCCCTTCACGGCCAACCGCGCCTTCAAGGCCCAGCCGCGGATGCTGAGCGCGGCCAGGGACATGCACTACTTCACGCCCGAGGGCCGGGCGGTGTTGGACGGCACGGCGGGCCTGTGGTGCGTCAACGCGGGCCACACCCGCCGCAAGATCGTCGAGGCGATCCAGCGCCAGGCCGCCGAGGTCGACTTCCTGCCGGCCTTCCAGCTCGGCCACCCGCTCGCCTTCGAACTGGCCCAGCGGGTCGCGGCGCTGACGCCGCGCCCCCTCGACCGGGTGTTCTTCACCAACTCCGGCTCGGAGTCGGTGGACACGGCGCTGAAGATCGCCCTCGCCTACCACCGCGCCCGTGGGGAGGCGTCCAGGACGAGGCTCATCGGCCGTGAGCGCGGCTACCACGGGGTGGGCTTTGGCGGCATCTCGGTGGGCGGGATCGGACCCAACCGGCGGCCTTATGGGCCGCTCCTGCCGGGGGTCGATCACCTGCGCTCAACTCATGATCCGTCGGCCGCCTTCACCCGCGGACAGCCGACGGCCGGCGCCGAACTCGCCGATGACCTGGAGCGCCTGGTGGCGCTGCATGGCGCCGACACCATCGCCGCTGTCATCGTCGAGCCCCTGGCCGGATCCACCGGCGTGCTTGTCCCGCCTCGTGGCTACCTGGAGCGCCTGAGGGCCATCTGTGACCGGCACGGCGTCCTGCTTATCTTCGACGAGGTCATCACGGGCTTCGGCCGGCTGGGTGCGGCCAATGCGACGAGCCTCTTCGGGGTGACGCCGGACCTCATCTGCTTCGCCAAGGGACTGACAAACGCCGCCATCCCCATGGGCGCGGTCGTCTGCAGCCGCGGCATCTACGAAGCGGTGGTCGACAACGCGCCGCCCGGCATCGAACTCTTCCATGGCTACACTTACAGCGCCCATCCCCTGGCCTGTGCGGCGGCGCTCGCCAGTCTGGACGTCTATGAGGAGGAGGCCCTCTTCGAACGGGCCGCAGATCTCGCCCCACACTGGGAGGCGGCGGTGCACTCCCTGGCCGGAACGCGGCATGTCGTGGATGTGCGCAACCTTGGCCTAGTGGCGGGCATCGAGCTGGAGCCGAGGCCCGGCGAGCCGGGCGCGCGGGCCATGGAGACGTTCCGGGCCGCTTTCGACCGCGGCCTCCTGATCCGCGTCACCGGCGACATCATCGCCCTGTCGCCGCCCCTCATCGTCTCACGCGAGCAGATCGACGAGATGATCGGCGTGCTGGCGAGCCTCCTGCCTGGAGTGGCCTGATGAGCGCCGTCCCACCCGCCGGACCGGATTGGCTCCCCAGGGACCTGGTCCGCGCCAGCCTGATCGGCCGTATGGACCTTGGCGACGGGCCGACCCCGGTCCTGATCCGGCAGGGGCGGCTCTTCGACCTTTCCGGGCTGGCGCCCACCGTGGCGGACGTCCTGAACCGGCTGGAGCCCGCCGAGGAAGCGCACGGCCTGGACCTGGGACCCTTCGACGGCGTCGCACCCGCGCCCGGGGCTCCGCCACGCCTCCTCGCGCCGATCGACCTGCAGTGCGTCAAGGCCGCCGGGGTGACCTTCGCCGTCTCGACCCTGGAGCGGGTTATTGAGGAGCACGTCAGGGGCGACGCCAGCCAGGCGCAGGCCATCCGCTCGAAGCTCGCCGGAAGGATTGGCGTCAGCCTTGACCGCATCGAGCCGGGTTCGCCCGCCGCCGCCCACCTGAAGCAGGCCCTCATCGCCGATGGCCTGTGGTCCCAGTATCTGGAAGTGGCCATTGGCCCCGACGCGGAGATATTCACCAAGGCGCCGGTCCTAGCGAGCGTCGGTCATGGCGCTCAGATCGGCGTGCGCGCGGACAGCGCCTGGAACAACCCCGAGCCGGAGGTCGTGTTGATCTGCGACGGCAAGGGACGCATCCGCGGCGCCAGCCTCGGCAACGACGTCAACCTCAGGGACTTCGAGGGCCGCAGCGCCCTCCTCCTCGGCAAGGCCAAGGACAACAACGCCAGCTGCGCCATCGGCCCCTTCATCAGGCTCTTCGATGAGACCTTCACCCTGGAGGACGTCCGCAAGGCCGAGATCAGGCTTCAGATCGTTGGCGAGGACGGCTTCCACCTCAGCGGGTCCAGCCGCATGGACCAGATGAGCCGGCGCCTGGAGGACCTGGTCTCTCAGACCTTCAGCCGCCACCACCAGTATCCCGACGGGGTCGCCCTCTTCACGGGCACCATGTTCGCGCCTGTGCAGGACCGCGACGTCGAAGGTCAGGGCTTCACGCACAGGAGGGGCGATCAGGTGACCATCTCGACCGAGACCCTCGGCGCGCTCACCAACCAGGTCGCCTGGTGCCATGAGATCGAGCCCTGGACGTTCGGCGTCGGCGCCCTGATGCGCAACCTCGCCTCGCGCGGGCTCATTCAGGAGCGCCAGGCATGAGCGCGCCCGTTCTGTCGCACTTCATCGATGGGCAGTGGGTCAGCGGCCCATCGACCCAGCCGCGCCTCAACCCTTCCGACACGCGCGAGGTAGTAGCGCACGCCCCCGTCGGCGGCGCCGGGGAGATCGACGCGGCCGTGCGCGCCGCGCGCTCTGCGTTCGGGGCCTGGTCGGACAGTTCGCCGGAGCTGCGAAGCGACATCCTGGACCGCGCCGGCGATCAGATCCTCGCGCGCAGGCAGGAGCTGGGAAGGCTGCTCGCGCGCGAAGAGGGCAAGACCCTTGCGGAGGGCGTGGCGGAGACGGCCCGGGCCGGGCGCATCTTCAAGTATTTCGCCGGTGAGGCCCTGCGCCGCCACGGGCGGACCCTCTCGTCCGTGCGGCCCGGCGTCGAGGTGCGCACCGATCTTGAACCGATCGGGGTCGTCGGCCTGGTGACGCCGTGGAATTTCCCGATCGCGATCCCGGCGTGGAAGGCCGCGCCCGCGCTGGCCTTCGGCGACACCGTCGTCCTGAAGCCCGCGCCGCAGACTCCCGCCGTGGCGGCCGCCATGGCGCAGGTCCTCCAGGACAGCGGCCTTCCCCATGGCGTCTTCAACCTCGTCCTTGGGGACGTCGACGCCGGTCGGGCGCTCGTCGCCCACCCAGGCGTCGACGCGATCTCCTTCACGGGGTCGCAGGCCGCCGGCGCGCTGGTGGCGGCAGAAGCGGCCCGACGGCGCGTGCGGGTCCAGCTCGAGATGGGTGGCAAGAATCCGCTGGTCGTCCTGGACGACGCCGATCTGGACCGGGCCGTCGCGGTGGCGGTCGACGGCGGCTACTTCTCCACGGGCCAGCGCTGCACGGCGTCCAGCCGGCTCATCGTGACCGACGCTATCCACGATCGCTTCGTCGGCGCCCTGGTCGAGCGGCTGCGCCAGCTGACGGTCGGCCATGCCCTAGCCGAGGGCGTCCAGATGGGTCCGCTGGTCTCCGACGCCCAGCTTCAGCGCAGCCTGGGCTTTGTGACGGCCGCCGAGCGCAAGGGCGGGACCTTACTGAGCGGCGGACGGGCCCTGAAGCTCGACACGCCCGGGCACTTCATGAGCCCGGCGCTGATCGCAGACGACAACCCGCAGAGCGCCATCAACCGCGAGGAGGTCTTTGGACCGGTGGTGTCGCTGATCAGGGTCCGCGGCTTCGACGACGCCCTTGAAATGGCCAACGCCACCGAGCTCGGCCTCTCGGCGGGCGTCGTCACCACCTCGCTCAGCCATGCCCAACGTTTCCGGCGCAGCGTGCGGGCGGGCATGGTGATGGTCAACCTGCCGACCGCGGGCGTCGACTACCATGTGCCCTTCGGAGGAACGCGCGGATCGAGCCTGGGGCCCCGCGAACAAGGGTTCGCCGCCGTGGAGTTCTACACTCAGACCAAGACCAGCTACGTGATGGCGTGAGCGTGCGCCAACCCGCGAAGAGGCGTCTGGCCATCATCGCCACGGGCGGCACGATCGCCATGGCCTCGGGCTCGGACCAGGCCGGCGCCACCCTCCAACTCGATGGGCATGGCCTGGCGCGCGGTCTTCAGTTGCCGGAGGTGACGGTCGAGGTCATGCAGCCCTTCTCCAAGGCCAGCGCCAGCATCGACCTGGCCGACCTGCGCGCGCTCGTGACGGCGGTGGCGCAAGCCAGCACCGCCTTCGACGGCGTCGTCATCACCCATGGCACCGACACCCTCGAAGAAACGGCCTGGGCGCTGCAGCTCCTGCGGCCAGGTCCCGCGCCCGTTGTCCTGACCGGCGCCATGCGCCGGTCCGACGAGCCTGGCGCGGACGGACCGGCGAACCTCATCGCCGCTGCCCGGACGGCCCTCTCGCCGGCCGCCAGGGACCTTGGCGTCCTCGTGGTGTTCGGCGACGAAATCCATTCGGCGAGTTTCGTGCGCAAGGCGCATGCCTTTCGCACCCATGCGTTCAGTTCCTCTCCCCTGGGGCCGGTCGGGTGGGTCTCCGAGGGTCGGGCGTGCCTGATCATGCGGCCCGTGTTCATGCCGTCCCCGGTTTCACTTGGGCCGCGCGACCCGCGCGTTCCCCTCCTCGAGATCAGCGGCGGAAGCGAAGAGCCCTGGCTGGATGCGGCCCAGGCCAGCGCCGAGGGACTGGTCCTCAACCTGCCAGGCGGCGGCCATGCCCCCGAGCAGGCGGTGGAGCGCATCGCGCGCCTGGCGGCGTCGATGCCCGTGGTCTTCGCCACGCGCACAGGCGCGGGCGAGACCCTGCGAGAGAGCTATGGGTATGCGGGCGGCGAGATCGATCTGATCTCGCGCGGGGCGATCGGCGCGGGACTTCTCGACGGGCGCAAGGCCAGGATCGCTCTGCGCCTGCTGCTCTCGGGCGGCGCGGACATCGCAAGGGTCCGCGCCTGGTTCGAGGGTCTCGGCCGATGAGCCGGTCAGGCCGCCTCGGCGGCCTGCAGCGCCTTTTCGACGGCTGGGTGGCGGATGACGCCGTCCTGGACATTCAGTCCATTTCGCAAGTGCCGGTCGGCCTCGAGCGCGGCCCCGGGGCCCTTGTCGGCGAGCGCGATCACGAAGGGGAGCGTCGCATTGTTGAGGGCCTGGGTGCTGGTCCGCGCCACCGCGCCCGGCATATTGGCCACGCAGTAGTGGACCACGCCGCCGACGACGAAGGTGGGCGCGTCATGGGTCGTGGGACGCGAGGTCTCAAAGCACCCGCCCTGGTCGATGGCGATGTCCACGACGACCGAGCCCGTCTTCATGCCCGAGATCATCCCGGCGCTGACCAGCTTGGGCGCCGCGGCGCCTGGCACCAACACCGCGCCGATCACCAGGTCGGCGTCGGCGAGGTGGCGGGCGATCGCCGAGCGCGATGCGAAGGCCGTCTTGGCCGCGCCGGCGAAGATCAGGTCGAGTTCGGCCAGGCGCGCGGCCGAGATGTCGAGCACCGTGACGTCGGCCCTGACGCCGACCGCCATCAGCGCCGCCTGCAGCCCGGCCACGCCGCCGCCCAGCACGACGACGCGGGCCGGCTCCACGCCGGGCGAGCCGCCCAGCAGCACGCCCCGACCGCCCTGCGCCTTCTCAAGATGATTCGCGCCCGCCTGGATGCTCATGCGTCCGGCGATCTCCGACATGGGTCGCAGGAGGGGCAGACCACCCCTGTCGTCCGTGACGGTCTCATAGGCGATGCAGGTCGCGCGGGACGACGCCAGGGCGACGGCCTGAAGCGGATCGGCCGCGAGATGCAGATAGGTGAAGAGGGTCTGGTCGGGCGAGAGCCTGGCGCACTCGTGCAGCTGGGGCTCCTTGACCTTGACGATGAGCTGGGCCTCTTCGAAGACCGCTTCGGCGTCATCGGCGATCTGCGCGCCGGCGGCCAGGTAGTCCTCGTCGGAGTAGTCGATCCCGGCGCCGGCGCCCGTTTCGACCAGCACCTCATGCCCCCGGCCGGTCAGCTCCGCCGCCGATTCCGGCGTCAGGCCCACACGGTATTCGTGGGTCTTGATCTCCTTGGGCACACCGATCCGCATCCGAATTTCTCCCGCGCTGAAGTCTTCAGGGACCTTACCAGCCGCGGGGATGCGGTTTTTCCACATGTTTGGCGTGCGGATACGCCGCTCCAGGAAACCATCCGATGAAGGGCTCGGAACATGGGACAAAATCCCGCGCCGGATCTGTTCGACCTGAAGATCCTTCGACTGCTCCATGAGGATGGGACGCTGACGAGCGCCGCGATCGGGGCGCGCGTCGGCCTCTCGCCGTCAGCGGCCCACCGCCGGGTCAAGCTGCTGGAAGCGGCCGGCCTAATTGTCGGCTACCGGGCGCGACTTTCGGCGCGTGCACGGGGCGATCCCACCACCGTCTTCGTCTCGGTGACCCTGAAGGACCAGACCCAGGAGACCCTCGATCGCTTCGAGACGGCTGTGAGGCGCTGCCCGGAGGTCCACGAAGCGCATCTGATGACCGGGGAGTCGGACTATGTGCTGAAGGTCGCCATCCGCGCCGACGACAGTTTCGAGCGCCTCCACCGTGACGTCCTGGCGCGGCTGCCGGGCGTTCAGCGCCTCGTCTCACACTTCAGCATCCGCGCCGTGGTCGACGGAAGCTGACCTTCAGCCCCCTCGCGCCAAACCGTTTGACGGCGGCGCGCCAGCCCCAATATGATCATTGCTCACATCGACGGATCAGGATCCCGCTGCTCCGACGCGTCCAGCCAGAACATCACAGCAGGGTGGGAAGACCATGAAGCCTGGCGATCTTGCGCAATTCGTCGTCATCGTTACCGGCGCTTCCACAGGCCTTGGACGGGCGATCGCGATGGAGGCGGCCGCACGCGGCGCGCGGGCGGTCGTCATCAACTATGCCCGAAGCGCCGATGAGGCGAAGGAGACGGCCCGCCTCGTCGCCGACCTCGGCGCCGAGCCGGTCCTGGTCCAGGGGGATGTCGCCAAGGACGACGACTGCCGCCGCATCGCGGCGGCGGCCGCCCGGTTTGGCCGGATTGACGCCCTCTTCAACAACGCCGGCACGACGACCTTCGCCAAACACGGGGACCTCGACGCCGTCTCGGCCGAGGATTTTCTGGACATCTATTCGGTGAACCTCGTGGGCGCATTCCAGATGATCCGGGCCTGCCGCAGCCTGCTGGAGCAGGCGCCCTCGCCCGGCGCCGTGGTCAACACCTCCTCCATCGCCGGCGTGACGGGCATCGGCTCCTCGGTCCCCTATGCCGCCTCCAAGGGCGCCCTCAACACCCTCACCCTCTCCCTGGCGCGCGCCCTGGCCCCGGCGATCCGGGTCAATGCGATCTGCCCCGGCTTCATCGATACGGGCTGGTTCGGCAAAGGGCTGGGAGAGGCCAGGGCCGAGGCGATCCGACAGAACGCCGCCGCCCGGGCGCCCCTGAAGGTCGCCTCGACCCCCGCCGACATCGCCGCGTCCGCGGTGTTCCTCGCGTCGCCGGCTTCACGGCATGTCACGGGCGAGACGCTTCTCGTCGACGCCGGAAATCACCTGGGATGAGGCCGCGCACAGCCCGTAAGCTGAACACTTCGTCCCTTCGCCGAGCGTTGTGCGGCCCGGCCCGCTGATTGGAGAGCTCCGGATGACCGAGGATACCCTGTTCGAACAGACCTGGACCCACCTGCAGGTCACGCGCGAAGGTGCGATCGCGCAGGTGCGCCTCATGAGGCCGGACGCGCGCAACGCCCTCAACGCCCTGATGATGCGCGAGCTCACCGACGTCGCGCGCCTGATGCGGCGGCGCTCCGATATCCATGCGGTGATATTGGCCGGCGGCGAAACGAACTTCTCCGCCGGCGCGGACCTGGGCGCGATCCAGGAACGGATCAGCGCGCCCACGGTCCTTCAGACCCGCGAGGCGATCATGGCCGGGCCGGACATGTGCCGCGCCTGGGAAGAGATCGAGGCGGTGACCATCGTGGCGGTGGAGGGCTACTGCATCGGCGGCGCCTGCGCCCTCGCCGTGGCCTGCGATTTCAGGATCATGGGAGACGGCGCCTACATGCGCCTTCCGGAGGTTCCCCTTGGCATCAACATGAGCTGGAACAGCGTGCCGCGCATCATCACCCTGGCCGGCCCCTCCCGCGCCAAGCGCTTCGTGATGTTCGGCGAGGCGGCGGACGCGGCCACCTGCCTCACCTGGGGGATGGCCGATGAGGTGACCCCCAAGGGCGGGGCCCTCACCCTGGCCCGCCAGTGGGCCGAGAAGGTCGCCGGCCTGCCGCCCCTCCCCGTGCGCATGACCAAGGAGGCGGTCAACGCCCAGGCCAACGTCAACCACTACGCGACCAGCTTCATGGACCGCGACCAGTACCTGGTGACGACGAAGACGAGCGACTTCAGGGAGGGCGTCAGCGCCTTCTTCGAGAAGCGGAAGGCCGATTTCAAGGGCGACTGAGGGCCTGTCCGGACGCCCCGTCCAGCCGGCGGGGCCGCCCCCCGATCGCGATCATCAACGCGCCCTCGCGGAGACCCGTGACAGGCGGTCAGGTGAAAGGATCTCGCGCTGGGAGGCGACAAGGCGCTTCAGCCAGTCCCGCACGGCCCGCACGCGAGCGGTCATGGCCACATCGCGGTGGGTCGCCATCCAGAAGCGCCGCTTCAGGCGCACCTCGCCGGCGAGGACCCTTTCGAGGCCCGCGGCCATGAAGCACGGGAGCACGCCGACGCCGCCGCCCGCCGAGATGATCTGCAGCTGCGCCCGAATGGACGAGCTTGCGAGGGCGGCGCGCAGGCCGGCATTGATCTCTTCGAGATAGAGGAGCTCGGGCGCGTAGACCTGATCTTGGACGTAGCCAACCATCTGATGATGCTTCAGGTCTTCCGCATCCTTCGGCAATCCCGAGCCGGACAGGTAGTCGGACGAGGCGAAGAGCCCGAGCTCGTATTCCGTGAGCGGCTCCACAAGCAACCGGTCGCTCTTTGGCGGACTGAGCGTGATGGCCATGTCCACTTCGCGGGTCAGCGGCGAGAGGAAGCCCGGATTTGCGATCAGCTCCAGACTAAGGCCGGGATATCTGCTCCTCAGGCCCACCAGGGCCGGGGCCAGGATCTGACTCCCAAACCCTTCCGAGGCGCTGATGCGGATCGTCCCAGCGATCAGGTCATGCTGACCGAGGTCGGCAACCTCGTTCATCGCTGATTCCGCAAGGAGGGCCGTCTGCATCAGACGCCCGCCGGCGGCCGTGAGCTGCAGCCCCGTGCGGGCCCGGACGAACAGGGTTGCCTTCAGGGCGGTCTCGAGGGCGGCGATCCGTCGAGCAACGGTCGTGGCGTCGAGGCCAAGGCGCTGAGCGGCGGAGGTCGCCGAGCCTGCCCTCGCCGCGGCGATGAACACGCGCAGATCATCCCAATCGAAACCCATCTTCTCGTCCCGCGTTTTTACATGACGTCATACGCATTTTTGCAGACCCGATCACGGCGCATCCGATGCTAGGTCCCGACCAGACAGAAGGGTTGGCAACAGATGCGACACATCCTCCATTTCGTGAACGGCGCGGCCGTGGCCGGGATCTCCGGCCGGACCGGCGAGGTGTTCGATCCCAACACCGGCGAGGTGCAGGCGACGGTGGCCCTGGCCAGCGCCGCCGAGCTGGACGCGGCCGTGCGCGCGGCGGCGGCGGCGCAGGTGAAGTGGGCCCAGGTGAACCCGCAGCGGCGCGCCCGGGTGCTGTTCGAGTTCAAGCGCCTGGTCGAGGCGCGCATGGACGAGCTGGCCACCCTCCTGTCGTCCGAGCACGGCAAGGTGGTCGCCGACTCCAAGGGCGACATCCAGCGCG
>Ga0265327_10002288_pt1 | contig 20545 bp, 19 predicted proteins | sample 41621metaG_FD_202089 | JGI IMG/M metagenome (GOLD analysis project Ga0265327, IMG submission 202089) | Rhizosphere microbial communities from Carex aquatilis grown in University of Washington, Seatle, WA, United States - 4-16-21 metaG | ecosystem: Host-associated > Plants > Roots > Rhizosphere...
AGCACCAGGGCCAGGACCGGCCTCGGCGATCGATGATGCATCTTCATCGCTGTGTCCTTATCTGCTCGAGTTGGCGTGAAAGCGTATTCACGGCTTCACTATCGGCAACAAGACTTAAACCAACCTGATCAGTTTCCCGTGTGCGCGGACGCCGACGCCTGCTGCTCGGCGGTCGGCAGCCCCAGCGCGCCGGCGAAATCGATGTTCGACGGCCAGACGAAGGCCGCCCGCGAATTCATTCCGTTGAAGACCACCAGCGGTTCCTGCAGCGTGATGCCGGCCAGCGTGGCATCGACCTCGTAGGCGCCGGGCGCCAACCGCGCCACCAGGATCGGGGCGCCGGTGGCCACTTCCATCACCGTGCGGCCGGTGTAGCGCTCGCGCACGGTGATCTTCACGTCGCCCGGAAACTTGCCGGCCTTGGCGCGGCTCACGCCGAATTCCAATGTGGCGGCCCAGCGCGGCGACACCGTCTCCATGAAGGCCGCTTCGGCCGGCGTCTGGCCGCCGCTCATGTATTCGACCCCCTGCGCCATCTGGATCGGCGGATTGGTCAGCGCATGTGCCGCGCCGATGGAGCCGACAAGCCATGCCACGGCCACCGTGGGCCGCCAAAACCGGATCGCGTTCATCGCTGGAAGTCCTTGCTGAAGTTGCCAGGATTTTCCTTAGCAAGACTTGGGCTAGGAATAGCGGAAACGCGCAGTCGCCGGTGGCTTCGGTCGGCAACACGGCGGAGCGGGCTCCAAACTGACTGCATCCGTCAGCAAATGGCCCGGCCCCGCAGGCCAAAACGCATGCGGCTCCTCAGACGTCGATGTTCGCCGCCCGCAACGCGTTCTGCTCGATGAACTCCCGCCGGGGCTCCACCTCGTCGCCCATCAGCATGGTGAACACCCGATCGGCCTCGATCGCATCGTCGATCTGCACCTTCAGCAGGCGACGCACGTTCGGGTCCATCGTGGTTTCCCACAGCTGCTCGGGGTTCATCTCGCCCAGGCCCTTGTAGCGCTGGCGCGCGGTCGCGTGCTCGGCCTGGCCGATCAGCCAGCGCATGGCTTCGCGGAAGTCGGCCACCCGTTCTTCCTTGGCGCGATCGCCCTCGCCGCGCCGGACCACCGCGCCTTCGCCCAGCAGGTCGCGGAAGGTCTTGGCGGCCTCGGCCAGTGCGGCGTAGTCGGCGCCGTGGACGAAGTCCTGGGTCAGCACGCTGCTCTTGATGTTGCCGTGGTGGCGTCGGCTGATGCGCAGCAGCGGCTTGTCGGTGCGGGTGTCGAATTCGCTCGCGACGTCGGCCGGCGCGCCGGTGGTGTTGAGTTCGCGCAGCTTGTTCTGCAGGGCCACCGCAGAGGCTTCGGCGGCCGGCGTGGAATCGAGGTCCAGCGAAACGCCATCGGCGATCGCGCGCAGCGCCGCCGCATCCAGGAACACGCCGAGCCGCGCGATCACCGCCTCGGCCAGCTGGTGCTTGCGCGCCAGCTCGGCCAAGGTGTCGCCGGTAAGCGTCGTCGGGCTGGCGCCGCCGGTGACGACGCTGGCGTCCTTCAACGCGACCTTCAGCAGGAAGGCGTCGAGCGCCGGGCCGTCCTTGAGGTATTGCTCCTCCTTGCCGACCTTGACCTTGTAGAGCGGCGGCTGCGCGATGTAGATGTGGCCGCGCTCGACCAGCTCGGGCATCTGCCGGTAGAAGAAGGTCAGCAGCAGCGTGCGGATGTGGGCGCCGTCGACGTCCGCGTCGGTCATGATGATGATGCGGTGGTAGCGCAGCTTGGCGACGTTGAAGTCGTCGGCGCCACCGCCCGCGGTGCTGGCCCCGGCACGGCCGATGCCGGTGCCCAGGGCGGTGATCATCGTGAGGATCTCGTTGCTGGTCAGCAGCTTCTCGTAGCGCGCCTTCTCGACATTCAGGATCTTGCCGCGCAGCGGCAGGATGGCCTGGAACTTCCGGTCGCGGCCCTGCTTGGCCGAACCGCCGGCGGAGTCGCCCTCGACCAGGTAGACCTCGCACAGCGCCGGATCCTTCTCCTGGCAGTCGGCCAGCTTGCCCGGCAGGCCCATGCCGTCGAGCACGCCCTTGCGCCGCGTCATCTCGCGCGCCTTGCGTGCGGCTTCGCGCGCGCGGGCCGCCTCGACGATCTTGCCGCAGATGATCTTGGCGTCGTTGGGCCGCTCCTGCAGGTAGTCGCTCAGCAGGCGGCCGACGATGTCTTCCACCGGCGCGCGCACTTCGCTCGACACCAGCTTGTCCTTGGTCTGGCTGGAGAACTTGGGCTCGGGCACCTTCACGCTCAGCACGCAGCACAGGCCTTCGCGCATGTCGTCGCCGGTGACCTCGACCTTGGCTTTCTTGGCCAGCTCGTTCTCTTCGATGTACTTGTTGATGACGCGGGTCATCGCGGCGCGCAGGCCGGTCAGGTGGGTGCCGCCATCCCGCTGCGGGATGTTGTTGGTGAAGCACAGCACCTGCTCGTTGTAGCCGCTGTTCCACTGCATCGCGACCTCGACACCGATGTGCGTGCCCGGGATGCCGCCATAGGTGTCGGCCGGCTTCTCGCCCGCCGCATAGAACACGTTGGGGTGCAGGACCGTCTTGCCCTTGTTGATGAACTCGACGAAGCCCTTGACGCCGCCGGCGCCCGAGAAATCGTCTTCCTTGCCGGTGCGTTCGTCCAAGAGGCGGATGCGCACGCCGTTGTTCAGGAAGCTCAGTTCGCGCAGCCGCTTGCTGAGGATCTCGTAATGGAAGTCTGCGTTCTCCTTGAAGATCTCGGTGTCGGGCAGGAAGTGCACCTCGGTGCCGCGCTTCTCGGTCTCGCCGGTGATCTTCATCGGCGACACCTCGACGCCGTTCACCGTCTCGACGATGCGGTTCTGCACGAAGCCCTTGCTGAACTCCAGCGTGTGGACCTTGCCGTCGCGCCGCACCGTCAGGCGAAGCATCTTGCTGAGCGCATTGACGCAGCTGACGCCCACGCCGTGCAGGCCGCCAGAGACCTTGTAGCTGTTCTGGTTGAACTTGCCGCCCGCATGCAGTTCGGTGAGCGCGATTTCAGAGGCCGAGCGCTTGGGCTCGTGCTTGTCGTCCATCTTGACCCCGGTCGGAATGCCGCGGCCGTTGTCGGTGACCGACACCGAGTTGTCGGTATGGATGGTGACGACGATGTCGTCGCAGAAGCCGGCCAGCGCCTCGTCGATCGAGTTGTCGACCACCTCGAACACCAGGTGGTGCAGGCCGGTGCCGTCGGAGGTGTCGCCGATGTACATGCCCGGGCGCTTGCGCACCGCCTCCAGGCCCTCGAGGATCGTGATCGAGCCTTCGCCGTACGAGGTATCGGCCGTCACCTCGATAGGGACCGCGCTCTCGATTTCAGCGGTGTAGACCGGCTCTGTGTGCGGTGCTTCCGGCATGTTTTCTTCGCTCATCTGACTCTTTCTCTCTGGCGACGGCCTGGGCTCTGTCTTGTCGGGAAACACCGCGGAACCGGCTCGGCCGGGCCGCTGGTGTTGCCCCCTGCAAGGGGGTTGGCGGCCACACGAAGTGGGCAAGCCTGGGGGTGTGCCTCAGCTCTAGATCCTCATCGGCATCACGACGTACTTGAACGACGCGTTCTCCGGAATGGTCATCAGCACCGAGCTGTTCGAATCGGCCAGATCCAGCTTGACCATGTCCTGACCCATGTTGGACAGCGCATCGATCAGGTAGGTGACGTTGAAGCCGATCTCGATCGTGTCGCCGCCGTAGTCGATGTCGAGCTCGTCCTGGGCCTCTTCCTGCTCGGCGTTGTTCGACGCGATGCGCAAGGTGCCGGGCTCGATGTTGAGCCGCACGCCCTTGAACTTCTCGCTGGTCAGGATGGCGGTGCGCTGCAGGCTGGCCAGCAGCGGCGCGCGTCCCAGCGTGACCGTGTTCTTGTGGTTCTTGGGGATCACGCGGTTGTAGTCGGGGAACTTGCCCTCGACCAGCTTGGTGACGAACTCCATGCCACCGAAGCTGAACTTGGCCTGGTTGTTGGCGAACTGCATCTCGATCGCGCCCTCGGCGTCGGACAGCAGGCGCTGCATCTCGATCACGGTCTTGCGCGGCAGGATCACTTCCTGGCGCGGCACCTCGACATCGAGCGTGGCCGAGGCGAAGGCGAGCCGGTGGCCGTCGGTGGCCACCAGGCTCAGCTGCTTGCCTTCGGCGACGAACAGGATGCCGTTGAGGTAGTAGCGGATGTCGTGCACCGCCATCGCGAAGGAGACCTGGCTCAGCAGGTCCTTGAGCGTCTTCTGCGGAACGCTGAAGACCGGACCGAAGTTGGCGGCCTCCTGCACCAGGGGAAAATCTTCAGCCGGCAGCGACTGCAGGGTGAAGCGGCTCTTGCCGCCCTTCAGCACCAGCTTGCTGGCACTCGATTCGAGGCTCACGGTCTGGTCGGCCGGCATGGTGCGCAGGATGTCGATCAGCTTGCGCGCGCCGATGGTGGTCGTGAAGTTGCCCTCGTCGCCGCCGAGTTCGGCATGGGTACGGATCTGGATCTCGAGGTCGCTGGTGGTCAGCTGCAGCTGGCCGCCAGTCTTGCGGATCAGCACATTGGCCAGGATCGGCAGCGTGTGGCGCCGCTCGACGATGCCGGCGACCGACTGCAGCGCGGCGAGAACTTTGTCTTGTGTTGCCTTCAGGACGATCATGTCTTACCTCTTCCTCATTTCTTCAATTCAAATTAGTAGTAGTAGATAAGGGCCGCGCTGTTCTGTGGACAGCGTCATTTTCTGCTTTTGCGACAAGCACTTGGCTCGACCGGCCGGCTGTGCGCAGCCACGCTTCGGTGGTGTCGCGCCAAGGCGCACAACTTCCGGCCGATGCCCGGACCTGTGGACAACCCGGCTTTCGCAGGCAAGCTATCCCCAGGGTTGTGCTTTGACAGGCCTTGCGCATTGCGTGTATTGGGGCCTTCATGACTCAACCCTTCAGGGTCTGCTCGAGCACGTGCAGCTGCTGGTTCAGTTCGGTCAGCTGCTGCCGCTCGCCGGAGATCTTGCGCACCGCATGCAGCACGGTCGTGTGGTCGCGGCCGCCGAACAGCTCGCCGATCTCGGGCAGGCTCTTCTGGGTCAGCTCCTTGGCCAGGTACATCGCGATCTGGCGCGGCCGGGCGATCGAGGCCGGCCGCTTCTTCGAATACATGTCGGCGACCTTGATCTTGTAGTAGTCGGCCACCGTCTTCTGGATGTTCTCGACCGAGATCTGCCGGTTCTGGATCGACAGCAGGTCGCGCAAGGCCTCGCGGGCCAGGGCGATCGAGATCTCCTTCTGGTTGAAGCGCGAATAGGCCAGGATCTTGCGCAGTGCGCCTTCGAGCTCGCGTACGTTGGAGCGCACGTTCTTCGCCACGAAGAAGGCGACCTCCTCGGGCATCTCGGCGCTCTCGGCGCGCGCCTTGTTGATCAGGATGGCCACGCGCATCTCGAGCTCGGGCGGCTCGATCGCCACCGTGAGCCCCGAATCGAAGCGCGACACCAGCCGCTCGTGGATGTCGGCCAGCCCCTTCGGATAGGTGTCGCTGGTCATCACGATGTGCGACTTCTTGGCCAGCAGCGCCTCGAAGGCGTTGAAGAATTCTTCCTGCGTGCGGTCCTTGTTGGCGAAGAACTGCACGTCGTCGATCAGCAGCAGGTCGAGCGAGTGGTAGCGCTCCTTGAACTCGTCGAAGGTCTTGCGCTGGTAGGCCTTGACCACATCCGAAACGAATTGCTCGGCATGGATGTAGAGAACTTTGGAATCCGGCCGGTCCGCAAGCAAGCGGTTACCCACGGCGTGCATCAAGTGGGTCTTGCCCAGGCCGACCCCGCCGTAGATGAACAGCGGGTTGTAGAGATGGCCCGGCATGCCTGCCACGTGCATGGCCGCGGCGCGCGCCATGCGGTTGGCCGTGCCCTCGACCAGGGTGTCGAAGGTGAGGCCGGAATTGAGCCGGTTCTTGAAGGCCGCCGCCGCCATGTCCTCGCCCGGCGCCGCCATCTCGCGTGGCACATCGGTTTCAGCCACCGTGGCCATGGAGGTAGGCCGGCTGGCGATTTCCCGCGGAGCAAGCGCTAACTCGATGATCACCGGCTGGCCGTATAGCTTCTCGGCCATCGAGGCGATCTTGCCGGCGTACTGGGCCCGGATCCAGTCGAGCTTGAAGCGGTTCGCGACGAAGACGGTGACCCGCGAAAGATCGTCCGCGACCCGTGCGGTCAGCGGCTTGATCCAGGTGTTGAACTGCTGCTCGGACAGCTCCTGTGCGAGCTGGTCGACGCAGGCCTGCCAGAGGCTGTCGCCGATGCCTTCAGTTGGCATGGGTGCTCGGAAAAGTGGTTTGTCCCTCGGCCATTTCTTGTATTGGTATTGTGGATAGTCGCACCCGCGATGCGCCCGGGATTCTAACTTGTCAAAACCTTATCCACATGCCGTGGAAGCCGGTCCGGAGGGCTCGCCGGCATGCCTGGATTGTCGCGGCCCTGAAAGCCTGCGATAATCGCGGGTTTCCCTGAAAAGCTCTTTTGTTGCGTTTCGGGGCTCGAAACATCGAAAGCATCGAAAGTCTTCGGCGAAAGCCTTGGGCGAGCACCCCGGACGAAAGTCCCGAGGCACCGTTGCCGCCGTTGAATGCACCGGAGCACCGGTGCTTCCCTTGAACCTGGAAAAGCATCATGAAACGCACTTACCAAGCATCCAAAGTCCGCCGCGCCCGTACCCACGGCTTCCTGGTCCGCATGAAGACCCGCGGCGGCCGCGCCGTCATCAACGCCCGCCGCGCCAAGGGCCGCAAGCGCCTGGCCGTCTAAGACACCCGGCGAGGAGTCCGTTGCCGGTCGTCGACGCGTCGTCCTTGCAGGTCGACGGCGCCGCGCGAGCGGTTTCGATGCAGCGGCTCAAGAGCCGCGCGCAATTCCAGGCCGTCCTTGCTGGTGGCACCGTGGCGCGCACCGCGCATTTCGCCTTGCACCGCTGCGCGCTCGATGCGCCGGCCGGCGAGCCGCTGTTCGATCGGCAGGCCGTCTGGCTCGGCGCGATGGTGCCGAAGCGCTGGGCCAAGCGTGCGGTCACCCGCAACGCCATCAAACGCCAGATCTACAACGTGAGCGCTGCCGTCGTCGATTCACTGCCGACCGCGGCGCATGTGGTGCGCTTGCGCGCCGGCTTCGACCGCAAGACATTCGTGAGCGCCTCGTCCGACCAGCTCAAGGCCGCCGTTCGCGCCGAACTCCGGCAATTGCTGGCCAGGGCGGCGCGGGCGCCAGCGTGATGCGACGCCTGCTCATCGGCCTGGTCAAGGCCTATCGCCTGCTGCTGAGCCCCTGGCTCGGCCAGTCCTGCCGCTTCGAGCCGACCTGTTCCGCCTATGCCATCGGCGCGCTCGAGACGCACGGCGCCGCCGTCGGAAGCTATCTCACCCTGCGCCGAATCGCCCGTTGCCAGCCCTGGTGCGAGGGCGGCCACGACCCGGTGCCGGAACGCAGGGGTCAACCGTCATCCGGCTCAGGCAAGCTCTTCTCTCCCCTCTTCCCCGACGACAAGAAGTCATCTTCATGAACGATATCCGCCGCACCATCCTGTGGGTGATTTTTGGTTTCTCGCTGGTGCTGCTGTGGGACCAATGGCAGGTCTACAACGGGCAGAAGCCGACCTTCCTTCCCTTCACCGCCAAGACCGCAGCGACTGCCAATCCACCGGCCGGCGCCAATGCCCCTACAGGCAGCGCCACGGCGAGCAACGGCGTGCCGGCAGCCGCGGCGAACGGCGGTTCGAGCACGGCACTGCCGGTGCAGGCCTCGACCCCCGCGATCGGCGAGAAGGTGACCATCGCCACCGATGTCTTCAAGGCGACCATCGACGGCGAAGGCGGCACGCTGTCCGAGCTGCAACTGCTCAAGTACGTCGACCAGACCAACAACGGCGGCCTCATCGAGACCGTGCGCCGCATGTTCGGACTGCCGGTCGCGCAGAACGAAGTCCATCCGGTGACGCTGATGGAAAACGGCTCGCCGGCCACCCGCTACGTGGCCCAGACCGGGCTGCTCAACCCGGTCGACACCGGCGCGCACTTCCCGAACCACCTGACGCTGATGACCGCCAAGCCGGGCCCGCGCGAACTGGCCGACGGCCAGAACACGCTCGAGGTGGTGTTCGAGTCGCAGCCGGTGGGCGGCCTCAAATACGTCAAGACCTACGTCTTCACGCGCGGCGACTATTCCATCCACGTCAAGCACCAGGTCGTCAACGTCAGCGACAAGACCCAGGACGCTCAGCTCTACCTGCAGTTCGTGCGCCACGGCACCGTGCCCTCCAGCACCATGTTCGGCACCAACACCTTCACCGGACCGGCCGTCTACAGCGCCCAGAAGAAGTTCCAGAAGATCGCCTTCGCCGACATCACCAAGGGCAAGGTCGAGCTGCCGGCGCCCGCCACCGACGGCTGGATCGCGATGGTGCAGCACTACTTCGTGTCGGCCTGGCTGATGAACCAGCCGGGCAGCGAGGACATCAAGCGCGAGTTCCGCGTCGCCGACCTCGGCAACAACCTGTTCTCGGTCGCCATGGTGCTGAAGCTGCCGGCGATCGCGCCTGGCGCCGCGCAGGACGTCGACAGCAGCCTGTTCGCCGGCCCCGAGGAAGAAAAGAAGCTCGAAGCACTCGCCCCCGGCCTCGAGCTGGTCAAGGACTACGGCATCTTCGCGATCATCTCCAAACCGCTTTACTGGCTGCTGAACCAGCTGCACGGCATCCTCGGCAACTGGGGCTGGTCGATCGTGGCACTGGTGGTGCTGCTGAAGGCGGCCTTCTACTGGCTCAACGCCAAGGCCTACGCCAGCATGGCCAAGATGAAGGCCATCAACCCGAAGATCATGGAGATGCGCGAGCGGCTCAAGGACAAGCCGCAGGAGATGCAGCAGGAGATGATGCGCATCTACCGCGAGGAAAAGGTCAACCCGATGGGCGGCTGCTTCCCGATCGTGATTCAGATCCCGGTGTTCATCGCGCTCTACTGGGTGCTGCTCTCCTCGGTCGAGATGCGCCATGCGCCCTGGATCCTGTGGATCCACGACCTGTCGGCGCCCGACCCGTGGTTCATCCTGCCGGTGGTGATGACCGCCACCTCGCTGTTCCAGACCTGGCTCAACCCGACGCCGCCGGACCCGATGCAGGCCCGCCTGATGTGGATCATGCCGCTGGCCTTCAGCGTGATGTTCATCTTCTTCCCGGCCGGCCTGGTGCTCTACTGGATCACCAACAACTCGTTGTCGATCCTGCAGCAGTGGTTCATCAACAAGCGCCTGGGCGTGCTGGGCAACAGGAAGACGCCGAAGCTGCCCAAGCCGGTCAAGTAAGCCAGGCAGTCTCGAAGAACCCATCCGTCACCGAGGGCCGCGAAAGCGGCCCTCGGCCTTTTTGCTGGAAGAATCCGCACCCAGATGCTCGCCCGCTCCACCGACCCGATCGTTGCCATCGCCACCGCCTCCGGCCGCGGCTCGGTCGGCATCGTGCGCGTCTCGGGGCGGCAGCTGGCGCCGCTGGTCGAGGCCCTCTGCGGGCGCGCGCTGAAGCCGCGCGAGGCGACCTACCTGCCCTTTCGCGATGCCGACGGCACGCCGATCGACCAGGGCCTGGCGCTCTACTTTCCGGCGCCCCATTCCTTCACCGGCGAGGACGTCCTCGAACTGCAGGCCCATGGCGGCAACGTGGTGCTGCAACTGCTGCTGGCGCGCTGCCTGCAGGCGGCAGCCGAAGAAGCCGGCCAGCCCGGCGGCCGGCCGCGCCTCGCTGGGCTGCGGGTGGCGGAGCCGGGCGAATTCAGCCGGCGCGCCTTCCTCAACGGCAAGATCGACCTGGCCCAGGCCGAGGCCATCGCCGACCTGATCGATGCCAGCACCGAGGCCGCGGCGCGGGGCGCAAGCCGCTCGCTCTCCGGTGCCTTCTCGCAGGAGATCCACACGCTGCGCGAGGCGCTGGTTCGGCTGCGCATGCTGGTCGAGGCGACCCTCGATTTCCCCGACGAGGAGATCGACTTCCTCGAAGCCTCGGACGCGGCCGGCCAGCTGGCGTCGCTGCTGGCGCAATTGGGCGTGGTGCAGCAGCGGGCGCGACAGGGCGCCCTGCTGCGCGAGGGCATCAAGGTGGTGATCGCCGGGCAGCCGAATGCCGGCAAGAGTTCGCTGCTCAATGCACTGGCCGGCGCCGAACTGGCGATCGTCAGCGCGGTCGCCGGAACCACCCGCGACGTGGTGTCGCAGACCATCCAGATCCACGGGGTGCCGCTGCATGTGGTGGACACCGCGGGATTGCGCGACAGCTCGGACGAAGTCGAGCAGATCGGCATCGCGCGCGCCTGGGGCCAGATCGAGGATGCCGACGCGGTGCTCTTCCTGCATGACTTGACCCGAACCGCATCGGATGAATACGCCGCGGCCGACGCCCGGATCGCCGCCGATCTGGCAGGCCGGCTGCCGCCTGGCGTGCCGGTGCTGGACGTGTGGAGCAAGCTCGATGCAGTGTCGACCTCGCCACCCGCCTCCGGCATCGGCCTGTCCTCGCGCAGCGGCGCCGGCATCGAGGCGCTGCGCCAGCGGCTGCTGGAGGTTGCCGGCTGGCAGTCGGTGCCCGAAGGCGTCTACCTGGCGCGGGCCCGCCATGTGCAGGCGCTTTCGCAGGTCGAGCTGCATGTGGCGGCAGCGGCCGACCATCTGGCGGCACGTGCGCAGGCGTTGGACCTGCTGGCCGAGGAGTTGCGGCTGGCCCAGAATTCCTTGAACGAAATCACCGGGGAATTCAGCGCGGACGATCTTCTTGGCGTGATCTTTTCCCGCTTTTGCATCGGCAAATAAGCGACATCTGTTGCCGATCGTGACATCTGTCACCGTGAATTGGGGCTTTCGCGGATACTGCGGTCCGTTCAGCAGGGCTTTCATCGATGTCTTCCAACATTCAGGATCTTTGCCGTGCCATCGCGCAGAACACCAGCTATGACGCGTTCGCGCCGGCGCTGACGCCGACGCAATGGGAAACGGTCGCCAGCTACCTGCAGCCCTTCGACCTGGCTGCGGGCCAGGTGCTGATCGTCCAGGGCGCCACCGACCGGACCGTCTTCTTCATCGAGGCCGGCGCGCTGAGCGTGCACCTGCTCGGCGAATCCGGCCAGATGCAACTGGCCATCCTGAATGCAGGGTCGGTGGTCGGCGAAGGCTCCTTCTTCTCGCGCGCTCCGCGTTCGGCCAACGTCGTCGCCACCGGCAATGCCCGCGTCTGGCGGCTCACCGCGATCCGCTTCGCCGAGCTGTCGAACCGCCAGCCGAACCTGGCCCTCGAACTGGCGCTGGCCTTCGGCTCGGTGATCGCCCGGCGCATGATGAACAAGCTCAAGCGCGTGGCCGTGACCTGAGGTCGAACGTGCGCGCCGCTCCCTCGTCGACCCGCTTCGGTCCGGGCTTCGCACCCTCCGGCCGGCGCTCGGGCGAGGCAGGGTAGATGACCCAGCTCTGCGCCGATTGCCATACCGCGAACCGCGACGGCGGCAAGTTCTGCCTCGGCTGCGGGCGGCGGCTGGTCCGCGATGCCTCCGCCAGGCCGCCGGTCGCGGCGCGAGAAGGCGGTGACGAATGGCCGGCGACGCAGCGCCTGCCGCTGGAATTCGAAGAGGAAATGCAGGCTGCCCTGCCTTCACGGCCTGCGGCGCGCGCCATGGCGGCTGCGCCGGCGCTGAGCAGTCCGAGCAGCCACTCCGGGCGGGTTGCTCTCCCGCCGCCGCCGCCCCTGCCGCCGTCGGGTCGCGGCGCGGTGTCGACCGGACGCCGGCGGCGCCGGCAACGTCGCTCCAGCGGCTATCGCAACTTCGTCTACGGCCTGGTGCTCGTGCTGGTCCTGGCCGCTGCCGGCGGCTGGTACTGGATGGATCTGCGAAAGCCCGGCGTGGCCGCGGTCGTCTCGGCCCAGCCCGGGCTTCCGGCGCTGTTGCAGGCGCCTTCTTCGGGCTCCGGCGCGGCCGACCTGCTCAAGGCGCCAGGCGGATCGACCGCCGCTGAGTCCACGGCGGCAGGGACCGGAACTGCCCGGCCGGATCCAGGCGCCGCAGCAGCTTCGCAGCCTGGCAGCGCACCGACGTCGCCCGACTCGGCCGCCGTGCCCGCCTCTGCCGCCGGCAACGCGCCCGCTATCGCCCAGCCGGCATCGACCGAGAGCGCCGCGCCCGCTCAGGCCCCGAACTCAGCCCCGGCTGCCGCCACCCCGGCGGCCAAGTCGGCAGCCGCCCCGTCGCGCAAGCCGCGCAAGACACCGACCCCGCCGCCAGCACCACCCGCTGCGACAGCAGCCGCGCCCCCGCCTGCGCCGGCCCCGGCTCCCGCGCCGGTCGCCGAGGCCAGCCCGCAATCGCAGTGCGCCAACCTGAATTTCTTCTCGCGCTCGCGCTGCATGGTCGCCCAATGCGCCCGGCCCGAGTTCAAGGGCAGCGCCCAATGCGAACCGGTTCGGCGCCAGCAGCAGGTCGACGAAGAAAAACGCAATCCGACGCTGGCCTACTAGGCTGCGCTGGCGCGATCGGCCCTGCGGCCTGCTCGCGTCAGCCTTTCTGCAGCTTGTCGATCGCCATCGCCAGCGCGCCCGGCTTGCCCGACAGCACCAGCGTGTCGCCGCTGGCCAGCACGGTGTCGTCGCTGGCATCGGCGGCCTTGCCGTCGCTGCGGCGCAGGCTGGCCACCCGCACCTCGATCGCCGCCAACGCCAGCCGCGCCAGGGGCTGGCCGATGGCCCTGGCACCGTCGCCGAGGGTGAAGGTGTTGAGCCGCTCGTGGTCGATCTCGTCGGCGTTGTCGTCGTCGGCGCCATGGAAATAGCCGCGCAGCAGGTTGTAGCGCGCATCGCGCTGGTCCTGCACCACCCGGATCACCCGCCGCATCGGCACGCCGACCAGCGCCAGCGCATGGCTGGCCAGCATCAGGGAGCCTTCGATGGCCTCGGGCACGACCTCGGTGGCACCGCCGGCCTGCAGCTTCTCGAGGTCGCGGTCGTCGCGGGTGCGCACGATCACCGGCACCTGGGGCGCATGGGTGCGGATGTTGGCCAGCACCTTCAGCGCGCCCGGCACGTCCTGGTAGGTGACGACGACCGCGCTGGCCCGCGCCAGGCCGGCCGCCATCAGCGCCTGCAGCCGCGCGGCATCGCCGAAGACCACCGAGTCGCCGGCCGAGGCGGCTTGGTTGACGCGGTCGGGGTCGAGGTCGAGCGCCAGGTAGGGAATGCCTTCGTGCTCCAGCACCCGGGCCAGGTTCTGGCCGCAGCGCCCGTAGCCGCAGATGATCACGTGGCGGGCGGTGTTGATGGTCTTGCGCGCGATGGTGGTCATCTGCAGCGACTGCTGCAGCCAGTCGCTTGCCACCAGCTTTCGCACGATGCGGTTGCTGTACATGATGATGAAGGGCGTCGACAGCATCGACAGCACCATCGAGGCCAGCACCGGGTTGGCCAGCCACTCCGGCAAGAGCGCCTGGCCCTGCGCCAGCGCCAGCAGCACGAAGCCGAATTCGCCGGCCTGCGCCAGGTACAGGCCGGTGCGCAGCGACACCCCGGCAGTGGCGCCCAGCGCGCGGGCCAGCACCGTCACAAGCGTCAGCTTGAAGGCCAGCGGGAGGATCAGCAGGAGCGCCACCAGCGCCCAGCGCTCGACCACGATGTGCCAGTCGAGCGACATGCCGATGGTGATGAAGAACAGGCCCAGCAGCACGTCGTGGAAGGGCCGGATGTCGGTTTCCACCTGGTGCTTGAATTCGGTCTCGGACACCAGCATGCCGGCCACGAAGGCGCCCAGCGCCAGGCTCAGCCCGGCCAGCTCGGTGAGCCAGGCCAGCCCCAGCGTGACCAGCAGCAGGTTGAGCATGAAGAGCTCCTCGCTGCGCCGGCGCGCCACCAGGGTCAGCCACCAGCGCATCACGCGCGGCCCGCCGTAGAGCAGCACCGCGATCAGGAAGCCGGCCTTGAGCGAGGCGAAACCCAGGGCCTTGAGAAGCGCTTCGGGCGGCGCGCCCAGGGCCGGGATCAACACCAGCAGCGGCACCACTGCCAGATCCTGGAACAGCAGCACGCCCATCACCCGCTTGCCGTGCTCGCTGTCGAGCTCCAGCCGCTCGGCCATCAGCTTGACGACGATGGCGGTGCTGCTCATCGTCAGGGCGCCGGAAAACACCAGGGCGGCCTGCCAGTCCAGGCGCCACGCCGACGGCAGCCAGCGGGAGATCAGGAGCGCCCCGCCGGTGGCGACCGCGATCGTCACCATCACCTGCAGCAGTCCGAGGCCGAACACATGCTTGCGCATGGCGCGCAGCTTGGGCAGGCTGAATTCCAGCCCGATCACGAACATCAGGAACACCACGCCGAATTCGCCCAGGTGGCGGATGCCTTCGGAATTCTGGGCCAGCGCCAGCGCATGCGGCCCGATCAGTACGCCGGCCGCGAGGTAGCCGAGCATCGGCGGCAGCTTCAGGAGCCGGCAGGCCACCACGCCGATGACCGCGGCCAGCAGGTACATCAAGGTGAGGTCGAGCGAGGACATGATGGCTGGATGCTACTGAATGTCGCGCGGCCCGGCCCGATAAAATCCCGCGATGAGCTCCCGTCCCGACCTGCCTCCCCTGCCGATGATCACGCCCGATGCGATGCTCGAGCGCGCGCGCGTCACCTTCGACATCGAGGCCGCGGCCGTGCTGGGCCTCAAGCAGCGGGTCGGCCCCAGCTTCGTCGAGGCGGTGCGCAAGATTCTCGAGGTGCGCGGCCGGGTGGTGGTGATGGGCATGGGCAAGAGCGGCCATGTGGGCCGCAAGATTGCCGCCACCCTTGCCTCGACCGGCACGCCGGCGATGTTCGTGCATCCGGCCGAGGCCAGTCACGGCGATCTCGGCATGATCAAGGCGGTCGACCTGGTGCTGGCCATCTCCAACAGCGGCGAGGTCGACGAACTCATCACCATCCTGCCGGTGGTCAAGCGCCAGGGCGTGCCGCTGATCGCGATGACCGGCCGCGCCGACTCCACGCTGGCCCGCCATGCCGACATCGTGCTGGACAGCGGCGTCGACAAGGAAGCCTGCCCGCTCAACCTCGCGCCCACCGCCAGCACCACCGCGCAGATCGCGCTCGGCGATGCGCTGGCCGTCACGCTGCTCGACGCACGCGGCTTCGGCGCCGACGACTTCGCGCGCTCGCATCCGGGCGGCGCGCTGGGCCGCAAGCTGCTGACCCACGTCAGCGACGTGATGCGCACCGGCAGCGAGGTGCCGCGGGTCGGGCCGCAGGCCAATGTCAGCGAGCTGATGCGGGCGATGAGCATCCAGGGCTTCGGCGCCGCCGCGGTGGTCGAGGCCGACGGGCGCGCCTCGGGCATCTTCACCGACGGCGACCTGCGCCGCCTGGTCGAGGCCGGCAGCGACCTGCGCAGCGCCACCGCCCAGGCGGTGATGCACCGCTCGCCGCGCACGGTGCGCGCCGACGCGCTGGCGGTCGAGGCGGCCGAGCTGATGGAGCAGCACGGCATCACCCGCCTGTTCGTGGTGGATGGCGCCGGCCAGCTGATCGGCGCGCTCAACACGCACGACCTGATGCGCGCGAAGGTCATCTGATGGGCCTCGATTTCGCGGCCGAGACCTTGCTTGCCGCGCAGGACATCCGCATCGCCTTCTTCGACGTCGATGGCGTGCTGACCGACGGCGGCGTCTATTTCAGCGAGCACGGCGAGACGCTCAAGCGCTTCAGCATCCTCGACGGCTACGGCCTGAAGCTGCTGCGCGACGCCGGCATCACGCCGGCGGTGATCACCGGGCGCGACTCGAAGCCGCTGCGCGTGCGGCTCGAAGCGCTGGGCATTGCCCACGTGCGCTACGGCATCGAGGACAAGCTGCCGGCCGCCGAGGCCACCCTGGCGCAGCTGGGCTTCGGCTGGCAGCAGGCGGCCGCCATCGGCGACGACTGGCCCGACCTGCCGGTGCTGGCCCGCGTGGCCTTCGCGGCAGCGCCCGCCAATGCCCATGCCGAGGTGCGCGCGATCGCCCATCACGTGACCGCGGCGCGCGGCGGCGAAGGCGCGGCGCGCGAGTTCTGCGACCTGCTGCTGACCGCCGGCGGCCACTACCGCCGCCTGCTCGAGCGCGCGCGAGGCCGCACCGAATGAGGTCTCCCTGGCCCCTGGTGCGCCGGAGCTTCGATCGCGTCACGATCTACCTGCCGATCATCGTCACGGCGGCGCTGGCGCTCGGCACCTACTGGCTGGTGCGCAATGCGCCGGCCATCCTCGGGCCGGCCGCCAAGGAGGCGCCGGTGCACGAGGCCGACTATTTCATGCGCGACTTCTCGATCAAGAACTTCCTGCCCAATGGCCGGCTGCGCAGCGAGGTGTTCGGCACCGAGGGACGGCACTATCCCGACACCGACACCCTCGAGGTCGACCATGTGCGCTGGCGCTCGGTCTCCGACGACGGCCTGGTGACGCGGGGCAGCGCGCTGCGCGGCCTGTCCAACGGCGACGGCACCGAGGTCCAGCTCTTCGGCGATGCGGTGGTGGTGCGCGAACCCGGCGTGTCGGCCACCGGGGTGGCGCTGCCCAGGCTCGAATTCCGCGGTGAATTCCTCCACGCCTTCACCGACACGCAGCGCGTCAAGTCCGACCAGCCGGTGACGGTGCTGCGCGGGCAGGACAAGTTCACCGCCGACTCGATGGACTACGACAGCCTGAGCGGCGTCGCCAATCTCCACGGCCGGGTGCGCGGCATGCTGATGCCCCCGCCGGCGCAACTGGCGGCGCCTTCGAAGCCGTCGCCCAAGGCCCCGTCCGCCAAGCCGCGCTGAAGCGATGGCCGACGCCTTTTCATCGATGACGCCAGCCGCCGGAGCGCGCACGCCCCTGCTCTTCGTCACCGGTGCCTCGAGCGGCATCGGACAGGCCCTGGCCGATCGCTTCTATCGCGCCGGCTACAGCCTGGCGCTGGTCGCCCGCCGCACCGGCGAGGTCGAGGCCTGGGCCGCGGCCCAGGGGCTGGCCCCGGACCGCTTCCGGATCTACCGCGCCGACGTGGCCGACATCGATGCCATCGTCGGTGCCGGCGCCGCCTGCATTGCGCAGCAGGGCCTGCCCGACGTGGTGATCGCCAATGCGGGCATCAGCATCGGCATGGACACGGCGCAGCGCGCCGACCTCGACGTGATGGCCCGCATCTTCGCGATCAACAACACCGGCCTGGCCGCGACCTTCCATCCCTTCGTCGCGGCGATGAGCGCACGCGGCAGCGGCCGGCTGGTGGGCATCGCCAGCGTGTCGGCGATCCGCGGCCTGCCCGGCCATGGCGCCTACAGCGCGAGCAAGGCCGGTGTGGTGGCCTATTGCGAAAGCCTGCGCGTCGAGTTGCATGCCAGCGGGGTGCGGGTGGTGACGCTGCTGCCGGGCTATGTCGACACTCCGCTCACGCGCGGCAATCGATACAGCATGCCGTTCCTGCTGCCATCGGAGGTCTTCGCCGAGCGCGCGTTCCGGGCCATCGAAGCCGGCATCAGCTACCGGGTCATTCCCTGGCAGATGGGCCTGGTCGCGAAGCTGCTGCGCCTGCTGCCCAACCGCCTCTACGACCGGGCGATGCGCGGACGTGGACGCAAGAAGCGCGAAGGCGAATAGCGACCCGGCAGCGCCCGCGGTGCGGCCCGAAGCCAGCGGCGATCGATCAGAAACGCAAAAAGGCTCCCGAGGGAGCCTTTTTTTCATCCGAGGCCGAACGGCCTGCGATCAATAGCCGCTGTTGCCGCCGTTGCCGCCACCGCCGTAGCCGCCGCGACCACCGCCGCCGCCGCGTGGGCCGGCACCGTAGGGGCTGCGGAAACCGCCATCGCCGCCACCGCCACCGCTGCGACCGCCACCGCCGTAGCCGCCGCCACCGCTGCGGCCACCACCACCGCCGCCGCCGTAACCGCCGCCGCCGCCACCACCGTAGCCGCCGCCACCACCGCCGCCGTAACCACCACCGCCGCCGCCATAGCCGCCGCTGCGGGGCGGACGCGCTTCCATCGGACGCGCCTCGTTCACGACCACGCTGCGGCCGCCCAGCGGTTGGCCGTTCATGCCGTTGATGGCTGCCTGTGCCTCCGCATCGCTGCCCATTTCGACGAAGCCAAAGCCCTTGGAGCGGCCGGTGTCGCGCTCCATCATGACCTTGGCGCTCGTCACGGCACCGAATTGCCCGAAGGCCTGCTCGAGATCTCCGTCGCGCACCGAATAGGGCAGGTTGCCGACGTACAGTTTGTTGCCCATCAAGGGACTCCTATAAACACATGAAAAAAGCGATGGAGTCCCGAGAGCAGCTTCCAGATGGGGGTCCACCGGGTTGCGCGAAACTGACCGATCACTGAATTGCCAACCAGAATTTTTGAAGGCAGGCTCTTGCATTATGAGTGAAATGCGCTGAATGCAAGTAGGAATTTGCCACGACGGCGCGCCGCTGCAAAATATTTGTGACGTTGGCACTTGCTTACTTCGATGTCCGCGCTTGCGTTGAAAAGCAGGGCGCGCCGACGCTTCGATCGACATGCGATTCAGGACCCGACGGCGTGCTCCGAAGCGTCTCCTACACCGATTGGAAGAGGCGCCCGACGGGTCGCTTTAGACCCCGCGGAAGGTCGGCAGGCCGCACGCATATACTTCCGCCACGCGCCGATTTGCTCCAGCTTGCGGGCGCTTAACAAATGCAGCTAAAGACGGACGCCGGACCCGGCTCGTTTTTGGCGAGGCCGGGTTCTTTTCATTCATGCCCTTCGTCGTCTCTCCGCAATCGATGCACTTCGCCGGTCCGCTGCCCTTGCGCAGCGGCGCTGCGATCAGCGACTACACGCTCGCCTACGAGACCTATGGCGAGCTGAACGCCGAGCGCAGCAACGCAGTGCTGGTCTGCCACGCGCTCAATGCCTCGCACCATGTCGCGGGCGTCTATGCCGGCCAGCCGAAATCCGAGGGCTGGTGGGACAACATGATCGGGCCCGGCAAGCCGGTCGATACAAACCGCTTCTTCGTCATCGGCATCAACAACCTCGGCTCCTGCTTCGGATCGACCGGGCCGATGCACCTCAATCCCGCGAGCGGGCGCGCCTGGGGCGCCGACTTCCCGGTGCTCACGGTCGAGGACTGGGTCGCGGCGCAGGCGGCCCTGCTCGATGCGCTGGGCATCGACCGGCTCGCCGCCGTCATGGGCGGCAGCCTGGGCGGCATGCAGGCGCTGTCGTGGACCATGCAATTCCCCGAGCGCGTCGCCCATGCGGTGGTGGTGGCCAGCGCGCCGAGCCTGACCGCGCAGAACATCGCCTTCAACGAAGTGGCCCGGCGCGCCATCGTGACCGATCCGGACTTCAACGGCGGGCACTTCTACGAGCACGGCGTGATTCCGCGGCGCGGCCTGCGCATCGCCCGGATGATCGGCCACATCACCTACCAGAGCGACGACGTCATGAACGAGAAGTTCGGCCGCTCGCTGCGCAGCGCGGTCGAAGGCGCGGCCGACCATACCGACTTCCTCTATTCGACCCAGGAGGTCGAGTTCCAGATCGAAAGCTACCTGCGCTACAACGGCGACAAGTTCAGCGAGTATTTCGATGCCAACACCTACCTGCTGATCACCCGCGCGCTCGACTACTTCGATCCGGCGCGCGCGCATGGCGGCGACCTGCGCGCGGCACTCGCGAAGGCCAGCGCCAGGTTCCTGATCGTCAGCTTCAGCACCGACTGGCGCTTCTCGCCGGCGCGCAGCCGCGAGATCGTCAAGGCGCTGCTCGACAATCGCCGCAACGTCAGCTATGCGGAGATCGACGCGCCGCATGGCCACGATGCCTTCCTGCTCGACGATGCGCGCTACATGAGCGTGGTGCGTTCCTACTTCGAGCGCATCCTGGCCGAACGCGGGGAGCCGGCATGAGCGACAACTCCACCCAGCAGCTGATCGCCCGCCTGGTCCCCGAAGGCGCGCGGGTGCTCGACCTGGGCTGCGGCGACGGCGAGCTGCTCGACCTGCTGCAGCGCGAGCGCGGCTGCACCGGCTACGGCGTCGAGATCGCCGACGGCAACGTTCTGCAGTGCGTGCGGCGCGGCGTCGACGTGATCCAGTTGAACCTCGACGAGGGCCTGGCGATGTTCGACGACGCCTCCTTCGACGTGGTGCTGCAGATCGACACGCTGCAGCACCTGCGCAATGCCGAGGTCATGCTGCGCGAGACGGCGCGGGTCGGCCGCATCGGCATCGTCGCCTTCCCGAACTTCGCGCACTGGCCGAACCGCATCAGCATCGCGCGCGGCCGCATGCCGGTGACCCGCCGCTTGCCCTACCAGTGGTATGACACGCCGAACATCCGCGTCGGGACCTTCAAGGACTTCGAGGTGCTGGCGCGCAAGAACCGCCTGCGCGTGCTCGATGCCTTCGGCCTGCAGGACGGCCGCGAAGTGCGCTGGCTGCCGAACGCGCGCGCCGGCACGGCGGTGTTCAAGTTCGAGAAGAACTGAGAGCCCGCGGCGGC
>Ga0265327_10002289_pt1 | contig 20544 bp, 12 predicted proteins | sample 41621metaG_FD_202089 | JGI IMG/M metagenome (GOLD analysis project Ga0265327, IMG submission 202089) | Rhizosphere microbial communities from Carex aquatilis grown in University of Washington, Seatle, WA, United States - 4-16-21 metaG | ecosystem: Host-associated > Plants > Roots > Rhizosphere...
GTCTTTCTTAACTTTGATTTTCACCCATATGGTTCTCCCCTTTCCGGCCACCTTCCGGCCGCTTTTCTGTCTTGGCCTGGGACTCATCGCGCTGACGGCGGCTCCCGCCTCGAATGCCGTTCCCGTCTTTGAAACCGTCCAGGCCCTCGCCCTCAGTCCGAAAGGCCCCACCGGCGAACTTCTCCCGGCGGCTGACGGCAGCTTTTACGGAACTTCCACTGGCGGTGGGACTTACGCAGCCGGAACCATCTTCAAGATGGCCGTGGACGGCACCGTCACCACCGTGGCGAGCTTCAATGGAACCAACGGCAGCAATCCGCGCGCCGGCCTGACGGCGGGCGCGGATGGCAATTTCTACGGCGTCACCCGCGAGGGCGGCACCTCAGGCGTCGGCACGTTTTTCCGGGTGACTCCGGCGGGGGGTCTCACCAGCCTTTTCAGCTTCAATGGCACCAACGGCAGCAACCCGATCGCGACACTGGCGGCAGGGACCGATGGCAACTTTTACGGCACCACCGAATCCGGCGGCACGTCAGGGGCAGGCACGGTGTTCAAAGTCACGACCGACGGAACCCTGACCACCCTCGCCAATTTCAATACCACCAATGGAGCCACTCCACGGGGCCGCCTTGTGCAGGATGCGAACGGGGACTTTTATGGCACGACCTATGACGGCGGCACTTCCTCCAAGGGCACCGTCTTCAAGGTGACCACGGGCGGAAGTCTCACCAGCCTCGCCAGCTTTGATTCCACCACCGGCAGCAATCCCCTCGCCGGATTGACCCCGGACGGCAGCGGCGGATTCTTCGGCACCACGGAAAAAGGCGGTACTTCTGGCAATGGCACGATCTTCCGGGTAACCACCGGCGGGACGATCACCACGCTGGTGAATTTCGACAACGTCAGCGGCAAGGCTCCCCTCGCCGCCCTGGTGGCTGGCCCGGATGGAAACTTCTACGGCACCACCCGTGACGGAGGAAATGGCAGCGGCACCGGCTACGGCACCTTCTTCCGCATGACCCCGCAGGGCAGCCTCACTTCCCTGGTGAGCTTTTCGATTCCGAACGGAGCGTCTCCGTTCGCCCGTCTCACCGTCGGGGCGGATGGCAATCTCTACGGAACCACCAGTGCCGGTGGCCAGGTGTCAGGTGGAGCGAACTCCCTGAACGGCACCATCTTCCGGATGACCACCGCGGGCGTGCAGACGGTGATGGCGATCTTCCAGGATCAGGCGGGCCGCTACCCGCACGCCGGGCTCGCAGTCGCCTCGGACGGGAATCTCTATGGCACGGCCACTGAAGGTGGCGGATCCGAATACGGCACGGTGTTCCGGATGACTCCGGATGGCGTGATCAGCAACCTTCACAGCTTCAACGGCACCGATGGCATCCGGCCTTCGGCCAAACTTTCGCTGGGGACTCCGCCCTCAGGCGCCAACCTCTACGGCACCACCTATCAGGGCGGCACCGGATTTGGTGGGACGGTTTTCCAGATCACGACCGCGGGCGTGTTCACAACGACCGTCAATCTCGCCTGGGCCGGCACGCTGGGGCGTTATCCGCTGGGTCCCGTCTCGGCCAGCCTTGGTTCGTCTTATTTCTTCACGACCTCCGAAGGCGGCAGCGGCGGCCTGGGCACCTTTTCCCACGCCGGTGCCGGCCCCTCGACCCTGATCAGTTTCGGGGCTTCGGGAGGATCCACTCCCACCGGCGGACTGACTCTGCTCAGTGGTGGATTTTACTACGGCACCACTAGTAAAAGCAGCGATGGAGGCAAGGGCACCGTTTTCAAAATCCACGCTTCGGGAGCCTCACAGGCCACTCTGGCGAACTTCACCGGTCCCAATGGCGACACGCCAGTGGGTGAGCTCTACTACGCGAGCAACGGAACGTTCTACGGAGCCACGAACCTCGGTGGCACCTCGAATCTCGGCACCATTTACTCGCTGACCACTGCCGGTGAACTCACGACGCTGGTCAACTTCAATGGCACCAACGGCAGCGGACCACGCGCCGGCCTCGTGGCCGGTCCGGACGGAAACTTCTACGGCACCACTGAAAAAGGCGGCACCTACGACATGGGCACCGTCTTCCGCATGACTCCGGATGGCACGCTCGCCACCCTGATGAGCTTCAACGGTGCCAACGGCAGCTATCCCTGGAGCGCGCTGGTTTACACTCCCGACGGAAACCTTTACGGCACCACCTCGGCAGGTGGCGTGACGACGGACGGCACCTCCGGCGGAGGCGGACAAATCTTCCGCATCCATTTCGGACCATCCGTCACCACCCAGCCGGTCTCCTTCATCGCCGGCACCACGGCGGTGCTCCGGGGCTCGGTGAACCCGAACGGTGTCGCGACCACCACCTCCTTTCAATACGGCACCGATCCGGCGCTCTCGACATTCACCACCGTCGCCGCGGCCACCATTCCCGCCGACGCAGGAGTGACCGGCATCCAGGCCACCATCGGCGGATTGGATCCGGGCGCCACCTATTACTTCCGCGCCACCGCCACCAACGCCGAGTCTTCCTCCGTAAGGCTCGGTTCGATTCTGAGCTGGGTCTCCGTGGGCGTGGATCCCGACGCCGGACCTGCGGAATTTCTCTTCTGCGCTCTCGATGCGAGCCGCGATGACCGCCTCACCCTCGCGGAATGGCAGTCGATCTATCCGCAGATCCCGCGCCGCGAGACCATCTTCCAGGCGATCGATACCGACCACGACAACTTCATCAGCTTCGCCGAGTTCGGCCTCGCCATGTCGAACCGCGTGTCCGCGAAAACAATCACCACTGCCGTCCAGCGCACCCAGGCCTTCCTCGATCTCGACACCGATGCCAACAACAGCATCACCCGAGCTGAGATCGCCTTCATGTGGAAACCCGGCACCGCTTCCCGCACCATCGATGCCTACTGGTTCCGGGCCAATGGCGGCAGCGACATGAACTACTGGGATTGGGTGTGGGCAAAGAGCCTGCCAAGCCTCTCGGGCTTTGAAGACGCCCAGACCATCCGCGCTCAGCGACTCGTCATCGCCGGCCAGCTCGACACCGACCACGACAACGCCATCACCCTGGCTGAGTTCTCCCACCTGTATCCCGTCGGCACCCGGTCAACGACCATCGACACCGCGTGGAAAGCGGCGAACACCACCCCGCGCGGCCAGGCGTTCCCGGATTCGATGACGTTCACGCAGTTCGTGGAAGCCCCGAAACTGCCGAAGCTGCTCGTTTATTAAATCCTCACGGCCACGGCACCCGTCCCTGTTCGGGTGCCGTTTGTAGAAGAGTCGCCCGCAAACTCCGTCTCACCACGCGATGCCCTTCAGGGCGAAGGCGACGGCGATGACGAAGAATCCGGCGGCAAATTCGCAACTGTATTCACGACCCCGCTTGCGAATGGTGCGGGCGGTGGCCCAGCCCAGCCCGATCATCGCCAGCGCAAGACCGGCGAGCACGCAGACGCGGTCCGGGTGGTTCTTCCAAAGCCACGGCAGGAACATCAGATCAGGCACCCGCAGCGTGGAATCCCGGTAGTGGAACTTGTACTCATCGTGCCACTCCGTCCGGTAGATGGCCTTCGCCACGCCCGCGCCAAGCAGCAGCAGCACACCCGCGACCACCCGCGCCACAAACCACGTTCCAGTTGCTTGCTTCGTTTCCTCCGAATCGCGGTTCACGAGGGCAAAGGAGCATGGTGGAGGTTTCAACGCAAGGGGATCCGCGCTTTCACCAGCCTGCATTCTGCCCGATATCCGCGGAGTCGCGAAAAATGGTCTTCCATCATCTTCCTATCATGTTTCGAATGCTAAGACCCCACGCCGCCATCGTCCCTTCACCGCATTTGTCCCTTCATGACGACCGATTCCCAGCCCACCGCCAGCAAAGTCCCGCAGGCCTGCCTCGTCTTCTGGATCATCAAGATCATCGCCACCACGCTGGGGGAAACCGGTGGTGACTCGCTCTCGATGGGCGCCCACGATGCCGAGACCCACACCACGGCGATGAACCTCGGCTACCTGACCAGCTCGCTGATCCTGGCGGGTGTCTTTTTCGTCACGGTGACGGGGCAGATCCTGACCAAGCGATTCATTCCGATCGTCTATTGGATCACCATCGTGGCCACCACCATGCTCGGCACCACGCTGGCGGACTTCGCGGATCGTTCGCTCGGCATCGGCTATGCCGGCGGGGCCTCGCTGCTGCTCGGCCTGCTGGTCGTGTCCCTGGTGGTGTGGTACCGCACCCTCGGCTCCATCTCGATCGACTCGGTGCGTAACTGGAAATCCGAACTGTTCTACTGGGTAACCATCATGTTTTCCCAGACCCTCGGCACCGCCCTCGGCGACTGGGTGGCGGGCGACGAAGCCCACCCCAGCCTCGGCTACGGTGTCAGCGCCATCCTCTTTTCCTCCCTGCTGGCCATCGTCCTGGCCGCCTACTATTGGACGAAAATCTCGCGCACCGCCCTGTTCTGGGCCGCCTTCATCCTCACCCGCCCGCTGGGTGCCGTGGTCGGTGACCTGCTGGACAAGTCCCACGAGGAAGGCGGCCTGGAGCTCAGCAAGCTCACCGCCACCCTCACCCTCGCCGGGATCATCATCGCCTGCATTCTCATCTTTCCCCAGCGCCCGGCGACGAAGGCAGCGCATTGACCCCTGGCCCTCTCCCTAATGTAGAAGCCATGGAGGAGCCTTCGCCGGGACCGCGAGTGTCCTAACTCGCTTCTGGAAACCAGCGGGCGAAGCCCGGACTTTGTCGAAGGGCGAGCCGGGACGCTCGCGGTCCCGGCTTGGCCGTCAGATGACGGAGGGGCCGATGATTGACCTTCGCTCCTGTATCAACTCACCCGCCGAACTGCTGGTGGAGGGCGATGGCGAGGTAGTAGAGGCCGCAGCAGGAGATGAGGGCGGAGCCGCTGCGGAGGAGGCGTTTTTGTGTCGGCGCGGGAGCGTGGCGGCGGATGAGGAGGACGAGGGCGAAGAGAGGCAGGACCACGATCTGGTGGCCGATTTCAACGCCGCAACTGAAGCCGACCAGCGCGGTCCAGAGTCCCGCGACGGGCAGGCCGGCCATGGCATCGAGGAGGCCACCGGCGAAGCCGAGGCCGTGGATGAGGCCGAATCCAAAAGCGACGCCGAGGCGGACCTTCGAGTGCGATTCGCGGGGGCGGAAGATGTTTTCAAGGGCAACGACAACGATGCTGAGCGCGATCACCGGCTCGACGACATAGGAGGGCAGGCGGAAGATGCCGAACGCGCAGAGGATGAGGGTGATGGTATGCGCGAGGGTGAAGGCGGCGACGACCTTGACCATTTCCCAGAAACCGAGCGTGGCGATCACCAGGGCGGAGACGAACAGGAGGTGATCGTAGCCGGTGAGGATGTGCATGACACCATGCCCGAGGTAGTCGCGGAAGGTGTCCCAGCGCGTCGGCGGTGGGGCGGGGGGCGGTGCGGGCTCGCTCGTGCCATTCGACGGACTTATTGTCCAACCGGTGAGGATGGTGGTGGGCTTCGAGTCGCTGAGCAGGGCGGAGGATTCCTGGTCCTGGTCGGAGCGCTTCACGTGCATCACATAGCTGACCTGCCACGCCGTGCCGGCGGAGTAGGGCCATTCATTCAGCATGGTGTGGGAAATCCGCACTTCGGCGGGTGGGGTGCCCGCGTAGGGATACTCGATCTCGTATTGGAAAAACGTCCGTTCCCAATCCCCAATGCGGCCCGGGGTGGCGAGGTGGACGACCTTTCCCGGCAACGCTCCGGCCGGTGCCGTGAGCTGCAGGTGCTGGATGACGTAATCGCGGTGGCTTTCGGCGGTGCGGGTCCAGTGATCCACATCGACGTCATCCGAATTGGCGGGGATCTGGTGGGCGATGGAGAGTTCCTTCACCGACACATTCACCGCCACCCGCACCAGCGTCGGCTCGAACTGCACCCACATCGCGTCCTGCAGGTCGGGGTGGGCACGGGCGAACGGCGCACCGACGATCAGGAGGACGAGCAGCAGGAAGAGTCGGCACATGGAAAATACGGAGATCGCAGTAGCTGGCGGAACCTTCCGCTGTTCAGCGGATGGGCGCACCGCGTCCGGGCGGTCCGCCGGGACCGGGACGAGCGGAAACCGCCGTGGCGGCAGGCAGATCTTTCTTTAGATCGGTGAGGCGGTCAATCAGGCGCTTGGCGATGTCGGGCTGGGCGGCGAGCTGGTCGGTGGTTTCCGAGAGGTCCTTGGCGAGGTTGTAGAGGGCGCGCTCGCCGGTGCTCCATTCGATGAGTTTCCAGTCGCCATCGATGAGGGCGATGTCGGCGGTGGCGATGGCGAAGGGCGGGCGGGACTCGACGTGCCCTTCATGAAGGGCGGGCCAGACGTTCGCGCCATCGAGCTTGGCCTCGTTCTTCACGCCGGCGGCGGCGGTGAGGGTGGGAAACAGGTCCTGCACGGAGACGGGCATGAGGGTGGGATGTCCGGCGGGGATGTGGCCGGGCCAGCGGATGGCAGCGGGAGTGTGGATGCCGCCTTCATAGGGGGTGTCCTTGCCAGCACGCAGCACGCCGTTGCTGCCGAGGCGACGGGTGGCGCCGTTGTCGGAGAAGAAGACCACGAGGGTGTTGTCGCGCAGGTGCTGCTGGTCGAGGGCATCAAGCACGCGGCCGATGCCCGCATCCATGGCATCGATCACGGCGGCTCCGGTGGCGCGATCGCCGAGGCTCGCGTACTTTTTTACGATCTCTTCCGGCGCGCTCTGCGGCACGTGCGGGGCATTGAAGGTGACCTCGATGAAGAAGGGTTTCTTCGGGTCGCGCTGGCCGATTTGGCGGATGGCTTCATCGGCGATGAGTGTAGTCGAATAGCCCGTCTCCTGAAGGGTGGTGCCATCGCGCTGCCAGTCGAGATTGCCACGCTGGTCGGTGTGCTGGAAGTAATCGATCTGCGGACCGAGGAAGCCGTAGAAGTGATCGAAGCCGTAGTTGCTGGGAATGCTGGCGCCTTTTCCGAGGTGCCATTTCCCGATGAGCGAGGTGGTGTAGCCGGCGGACCGCAGGGTGCCGGGCAGGGTGGTCATGCCGACGGGCAGGGTCTGGCCCGGTCCCATCACCGCCGTCACGCCAAAGCGGCGCGGCATCTGCCCGGAAATGAGGGCGGCACGGGTGGGGCTGCACACCGGATAAACGTAGAAGCGTTGGAGCTCCATGCCCTCCTTGGTGAGGCGCTCGATAGCGGGCGTGGGAACGGTGCCGCCATGAAAGCCGACATCGCCCCAGCCGAGGTCATCCACGACCAGGAGCAGGATGTTCGGCTGGGCGGTGCCGGAGGTGGCGGCCGGTGTGGGCGCGGGGGCGGCGGCTGGTTTCACCTCGGCAGGTGCCGCTGGTGCGGGCACGGGCGCCGCATTCGGCTGGCGACCGACTCCGGCATTGGCCGGGCGATACTCATCCGGGGTAAGCTTGCCGTCGCCATTCTTGTCGAGGGCCTTCAATGAGGCCGGTGCCTTCGCCAGTTCGTCGGCATCGAGCACGCCGTCGTGATTGAGATCGAGGGCCTCCAGCACGGGGATCGCCGGCATGCCTCGCTGGGTGCCGCCACCACCGCCGGGAGCCGCCGTTGTGGCCGGGGCACCAGGGCCGCCTTCCAGGATGCCCCGTGGAGCGCCGCCGATGGGAGCCTCACGCTGGCCACCGCCGCCGGGCGGGCGATCGCCCTTGTTGAAGCTCGTATCCGGCACGCCGTGCCACATCCGCGGCACGAACGGGAACTCGGCACTGATGCAATAGTAGTAGGTGCCCTGGGGAAACTCCGGGGTCACGCCAGTGCGGCCGTTGCATTCATCGAGATCGCCGGTGCCGGCCTTGTATTCGAAGTCCTGGGTGAAGCGTCCGTCGTAGTTGCCACCGGGGCCGCCCTCCTGCACGGGACGTGCGCCGGGCTTCAGGTGATAGCTGGAAACCATCTTCTTCAGCGGGCTTTTCGGATCCTTGGGATCGGTGAAGGCCATGCCGCTGTAGATGGGAAAGCCATCGGCCGCCCAGCCGATGAGCAGCATCTTCTTCCCCTCCCCGCCCAGGCGTTCCACCAAGCCGGTGGGCAGCGCGTGGTAGTGGTAGGAGCCGTTCGGCTGGACGTGGGCGTTGTTCTCATCGAGCCCCAGATTGAGGAAACCGGTGCCCGCCTCGTAGCTCCAGCCGGAGCGTCGGTCGTTGTTCCAGGCCTCGGCGGTGCCGGGCTCGAAGGGCACGCCATTGATCGCCACGCCCCACCACCAGCCACCGCGGCGCTCGGGTGTGGCGGCGGCCACCGGCTTCAGCGGCACGCGGAAGGTGTAGTTCTGCGGGGCAACCACGTTCGGATTTCCCCGGCGCGGAAACGTGCCGGGCGCATGGTCGGGCCAACCGTTCGACTTGATCACGCGGAAGTCCCCTTCGGTGGTGATGCTGACGACATTCGCGGCCTTCGCAGCGGCGGCAGGTGCGGCCGGAGCGGGCGCCGGCGCTCCCGTTTGCACGAGGAAGAAGACCGGCGGATTCGCGGAAATGGCGTCATCGGCCACGGGTTCCGGATGGGCCAGCGCGCCGGTAGTCAGCAGGGCCAGCAGCCCCGCGACAGGCACGAAGGGAGAAAATCGGAGCGGATTCATGCGGGAAAGAGGGATCGTTTGGAGGAAGGAGAGGAGTTTGTGCCGGGGATGGAAAAGCGGCGTCCGGTCGACGCCGCTTTTCGGGAGGTAACCATCAGCTCACTGGCCGACAGGCGGGGCCGGAGGAGCGGGAGGAGCCGGAGGCGGGCCAAAGCCCATCTGCGGCGGGCCGCCCGGACCGCGCTGTCCGCCGCCGGTGCCACCGGGAGGCCGTCCCGGGCCTTGGAAGCCGGGGCCTTGAGGACCCTGGGGACCTTGCCCTTGGAACCCCGGGCCACCCTGCGGGCCGGGGCCGGCCATGAAGCGGGCTTGCACTTGGGGACCCTGCGGCATTCCGCCACCTTGACCGCCCATGAAGCGGCCCTGCATCTGGGGACCCTGCGGCATCGGGCCTTGTGCGCCCATGACGCGCCCTTGCATTTGCGGCATCTGAGCCATGCCGCCCATGCCCATGCCGCCCATCATTCCACGCTGTGGGCCACGCATCCGTGGCATTTCAGGCATCTGCATCTGCATGCCCGGGCCCCCCTGGCCGCCCATGAAATGGCCCTGCACCTGGGCCGTCGGAGCGCCCTGGCCACCGGGACCACCCGGAGGACGGCCTTGTCCTTGTGCACCGGGACCTCCTTGAGGAACTCCTTGTGGTGGACCACCTTGGGGACGATCAGCTCCTTGTGCGGGAGCTCCGGGGCCGCCCGGACGACGTCCCCCCTGCCCTTCCCCGGGGGCACCCGGACCGCCTTGACCACTCGGGCCGTTTTGTCCACCGGGACCACCCTGGCCGCCGGGTCGCTTCGGACGGTATTCGTCGTCGGTGACCTTTCCGTCTCCATTTTTATCCAGCTTCTTGAGGGACTCGGTGGCCTTGGCGATTTCCTCGGCATCGATGATGCCATCCTTGTTCAGGTCGAGCGCTTCGATGATCGGGCTGACGGCGCGCTGGCCTCCCGGACCTCCGGGGCCACCTTGGCCACCAGGGCGTCCGCCACCACCGGCGGGCGGCTGAGGCGGAGCGCCAGGGGCGGCCGGAGCGGTTTCCTGCGCGAGCGCGAGGCTGGAACAAGCGCCAAGGGCCAGCGCAAATAATGTGATCGGTTTCTTCATGATCGTGATGGTGTGATTCGTTCGCCGGTCGGAGTTCGCTTCAGTCGTTCCAACGGCGGTCACAGGTAGAAACCCACCGATCGTTAAGGAGAGGTTCGGAATACCGGGATTTATTGTAAAATCTTGGTTAAATCTCCGAATTCGCGACCCGAGGGGCCGGATTTGGCCGCAAACCGCCTGTTACGGGATTTCCAGTAGATGATTCCGCAGCCTGTTTTCCGAACAAGGCGCGGCTGAACGGTCGCAGAAGGATTTGACCGCAGATTTCGTAGATGACGCAGATTCAGAATTATCAGAGGCCGCCTTGGAGGCGACTTGGCGACAGGGGCTGATGGTCAGGAAGGTTTCCCGCCTACTTATTTCCACGGAGCCGGTTCGGGAGTGACAAAGGTGCCAGTGGGATTGGTGGCGATGAGGCGGCAGAAGCCGCTGGCCGGAACATCGGGCAGTGAAATCTCGTGGTGGCCGGGCTCCATTTCGCCGAGGTCCTTGATGGTTTTCCAGCGTTCGACGAAGCTGAGGTCATCCTCGGGGCCGTAGACGGCCTTGATGCGCGACTTCGGGCCGGTAAGGTCGAAGGCGACTTTCAGGGAACCATCCGCCCGCGTGGCTGGGCCGAGGGTGATGACGGTGGGCAGCTTGTCGAGAACGGCGAGGCGCTCGGGCGCCATGTAGTCGGGTAGCCCGGCGGGGGCGGACAGTTGGACGGTGACCGGTCCGCCGTAGCGGTAATGAACCATGCCGCCCATGCCGAGCCGCACCCAGCCATCGGGCGTGGTGGTCCAGAGGCTGTTGGTGACGTCGCGGGAGGCGTCGCGTTTGCCGCCGTGAAGTTGATCAATGGGATGCCACTTGCCCTGGGTGTCCCGGCACCAGCCGCGGAAGTCGGCTGCGCGGACAATTTGGCCGGTGCGCTGGACGTCGGGCGGACCGGGGACTTCCACGAAACAGCCGGGCAGCAGGTCGGTGGCGCGCTTCGTGCGACCCGCGCCGACCCACTTGCGGCCGCTGGCGTAGAGGTGCCAGGTGCGCGTCTTCTGGTCGAGGTAGTAGCCGGTGTAGGTGTCGTAGGTTTCACCCGGATCGACACGCAGGGCCAGCACGGTAGAAACGACCTGCTGGCCCTGATAGGGATTCCAGTCCCGCAGCTTCACGCCGTGGCCCTCTCCATCGAACCGGCCGAACTTCGCCGCGGGATCACCGGCGGCCAACAGGTGGGAAAGGTGGTCGACCGCGGGCTCGCTACTATTGGCACCGTAGGACCACATCGAAAAATTGATGCCGCCGCTGCTGTCATCCGGTTCGTAGGTCGAGCCGAAGTAGCCGAACGGCGTGGTCACCGGGGCGTAGAATCCTTTTTCTCCGCGCACCGGGCGCTCCTCCATCACCCACAGGCGCGCCTGTTCATGCGCGGCCTTGAGGGGGGCACTGTCGAATTTTCCATGCACGGCGGCCGGACGCCAGCGCGCGCGCAGCAGCAGGGCGTCATGGATCGCCGCACCGGAGACCTCGGCACGCCGCACTGCCTGGAGCGGCTCGCCGGATCCCGAGACGGACAGGGAGAGTTCCTGGTTGCCGGGTTTCAGGCCGGAAAAGACCGCCGTTTCCACCTGCGGGGCGCTGCCATCGCTGGTGGCGAGCGTGATGGTGCGGGTCTGGTCGCCGAGCCGCACGTCGAGCTTCAGGCCGGCGTGGTCGTTCGCGCACCACAGGCTGACTTTGGCATCGCCGGGAGTGGTGAGGCGCAGCGGCCACACCACGTGCTCGCTGGGGCGAGCCAGACCTTCGATTCGTGAGAAACTTTTGCCGCCGTTCATCTCGGGGTCCGCGATGGCCGGGGCCTGGGTGCCGGTGAGGCGGAGCTTTCCATCGCCGGAAAAGAAGCACGTGTCCGGCACGAGCACGAGGCGGCCGCTGCTTGCTTTCTGGCCGCGCACCACCTGCTCGACGCCCGCCTCCTTCCCGATGACGATTTCTTCCACGGGGGCTTTCAGTCCCTCGTCCGCACCCCGAACACAGGCACCGGTCAGCAGCAGGCAGGATAACGCGATCTTCATCAAAACGCGGAAGCTTAGGGGAACACGGGCGAATATCGATGCGGAAAATCAGGGGAGACGGCCAGGGCTACTACACCAGGTATCAAGGAGGCGAAATCAGATGAATCTCAACCGCAGATGGACGCGGATGAACGCGGATAAAGATCAGAGTGAAGGCGTCAATTCGGCTATTTGACCTCTTCCATCTGCGTGAATCTGCGTCCATCTTCGGTTGAGATTCATCGACACACCTAGAGTAGGAGCCCTGGGGAAACAGCCCCTCGTGGACGGATACGGGTCCTCCCGTCACTCCTGCACCGGCACCAGGATGATCTGGCGGAGGTCCATCACGGCCATGCCGGGCTTGGCGGTGGCGTGGACTTCCAGGGTCTGCGGGCCGGTGGCGGTGTAATGAATGCGGCCGACGGTGCGTTCCTTGAAATCCTGGAAGCCGGTGGTTTCCTCCACGGTGAAAGTGGCGGTCTGGGCAGCGGATACGATGTTCACCGTACTTCCGCCACTCCCCTTGCCGCAGCCCTGCCAGAGATGGATCTCATAGGTGCCGGGGCGGTCGACATTGAAATGCCACTGCGCCCAGTCGCCGGCATTGGTCCAGTAGCCGAGGGTGTTCTTCTTCTCGATCTCCTCGTAATGGAGCTTTTCGCCCTGGGCCTGGGCGTAGCGGGAGTGAAGGACGATGCGGCCCCCTGAGAGCTGGGCGTTGTAAACATAGTCGCGGGAGAGTCCGCCGCTTTTGGCATGGTCTTCATGGCAGGTGGCGCATTGCGGAAGCTTGCCACGTTGCACGATCTTCGAGGCTGCGCCATCGACCGTGAAGAACTCCCAGTCGTTCACCTCGGGAAAATAACCGGCCTCGCGTTTCCACATGCCGGTGAACAGCGTGGTCTTTCCGTCTTCACGATTGAACTTCTCCTTCAGCACCAGGCTGCCTTCGGGGAATTTTCCCCACGGGTCGAACATCGGCAGGGCGGCCGGTTCGTTGGCATAGACGTGGAAGGTGGCGGCCGCGTGGGGACCCGGTTTCAAGACCGCATCAATGCTGCAGCGCGCCCCCACGTTGGCCTTCATATCCACCGGCTTCGGTGTCACCCGTTCCAGCGCGGCGCGCTCCTTCACCAGTTTGAGCAGCTCCTCATCGGTCGGCGCGGCGGTGAGCGGCAGAATCAGCAATAAAGGCAGGAATCGGCTCCACATGCCGGAGTCTATATCCGCTTGGAATCGGAATGCGAGCGGGGAAACGCGGGCAGAGTGCCGGGAAGATGGAAGAAGAAGAGGGAAGACCGTTCCGCAGGATGCGTGCGCTCCCCCCGGGGATCGTGAACGGCAACCAACAAATTGCCCCTTTCCAACCGTCCCCCGACCTGCTGACATGACTATGCTATGAAAACCATCCACACCTTCATTGGAGCAGCCCTTCTGCTTCTGGCCCACACCGCCTCCGCCCAGGCGACCCGCACCTGGGTTTCGGGCGTGGGCGACGATGCGAACCCTTGCAGCCGCACCGCCCCTGGCAAGACCTTCGCGGGTGCCATCAGCAAGACCGCGGCTGGCGGCGTGATCGACGTACTCGACCCCGGCGGCTTCGGAGCCGTGACCATCACCAAGTCCATCACCATCGACGGCGGCAGCAACCTCGCGGGCGTCCTCGTTGCCGGCACCAACGGCATCGTCATCAATGCCGCCGCCACTGACGTGGTCATTCTGCGCAATCTCCAGTTCGAAGGCGTGGGCAGCGGTCTCTCCGCCATCAAGATCCTCTGCGCGGGTGCCGTTTACATCGAGAACTGCCACATCAACGGCTTCCAGAAGGGAATCGAAGAGGTCACCACGGCAAGCGGCGGCACCCAGGTCATCATTCGCAATTCCCAGGTCCGGGAATGCTCGATCTCCGGGATCTCCCTGACCCCCGGTGCCGCCGTGGCCAGCAGCGCCCTGATCGAGAAGACCAGCGTTGAAAACTGCGGCACCGGCGTGACCGCCGCCCCGCGTGGCACCGCCACGCTCAGCGACAGCACGATCATCTTCAACACCGGCGCCGGCATCGCCCACACCGGCAATGGCGTGGTCCGCTCGTTCCGGAACAACCAGATCTTCGGCAACAACCCGGACGGCACCCCGGGCACGATCTTCCAGAAGTAAGCCGTGGCGGGGTTCCCCGCGTGTCTTCACCGCTCTGCTCCACGCCCGCAGTCCAATGGACGGCGGGCGTTTTCGTTGACCCTGATCACTGATTGATCGCGGTGCGGAGACGGAGAAAGCGGCGCGGGCCGGCGGAGATGAGCTGGGTATCTCCGATGGTGGTGGTGGCGCGACCGCCGGAGGTGGTCCCGGCGACGATGCGGGAAGTGCCGCCCGCGGTCCAGGTCCAGGCACCGGTGCCGGTCTTGGTGGCGAGGGTGGTGAAGCTACCGGTGAGGGTGCTGGAAACTTCCACGGTATAGATGATGTCGGTCTCGGCGGGTTCGGGCAAATCGCAGGTGAGGGAGAGACGGCCGGTGAGGAGTGAATTGGCGTTCGCCGTGCTGCCCTTCGGCAGGGCCGCGACACCATTGCTGCCGGTGCCGCTCAGGGGCGATCGGGCGAGGGCATACTCGACGAGATTCGGAACACCGTCGCCATCGGCATCGGTGTTCTGGACGGAGTTCGCGCCATGGTCGGGGAAGTTCGTTTCCCGCCAAGTGTAGTAGCCGTTGGCCGGAGCGGAAATGGCGCCGCTCTGGCGGATGCTGTGATTGTCCCCCACGGTGATGAAGGTGTTTTTGAAGAAGATCCCGGCATGACGGGTGTCACTGGCGGTAGTAGCGAGCGAGGTCCAGTTGACTCCATCGGAGGAAACGAGGTCGACGTTGTCGGTAGTATCCTCGTCGGCACCGGCGGCGAACCAAACCCCGTTTCCATAGGCAGCGGCGGGCATCTCTTCCGTCGTCGTCCGGGTGGTCGAGAAGGTGGTGGCGAGATCGGTCGAATAGCGGAACTTGCCGTAAAAGCCGGAGCTCAGGAAGCGGTCGTTCGCCCAGACGATGTGCCGCAGGTCCTGCCAACTGGCGAGGGCGGACCCGGCATTGGACGCCGTCCAGGTGCTGCCATCGGTGGAGGTAAGTACGGTGCAGGTGCCATTGCCGCCAGCATAACCGACGGCGACGAACTTGCCGCCACCGTAAGCGACGCCCGCGAGATTGTTGGTGGTGCCGGAGGTAACGGGTGCCCAGGTGGTGCCATTGGTGGAGCGGACGATGGTTCCGCCATCGCCGACGGCGACGAGGGTGCCGCCATTGGCCGTGACGGCTTGAAGCGGGCTGCCCGCCTTGTAGCGCTCAGTCCAGGTCACGGCATCTGGGGAGGTGAACACGGCACCCTGCCAGGCGCTGGTCGTGAAATTATAGTCCTGGCCCACGGCGATCCATTTCGAACCGTCCCAGGTGGCACCATAGGCCTGCTGATTGGAGCCCAGGAGATGCGTGGTCCAGGTAACCCCGTCAGTGGAAATGACAGTGGGGCCCTTGAAAGTTCCGTAATCCTCACCCACGGCGAGAACGGAGGTACCGTTGGTGGCGAGGGCCTCGAGATTGCCGGTGGCGGTCGTGGTCCGCGCCGTCCAGGTGGTGATCGGATCGGTGACGGTGACGCTCTTGGTGACGACCGTGTTGTGCCCCTTCATGTCAGTGACGGTCAGCTTCACCGTGAAGGTGCCGCCGACATTCCAGGCAAAGGCGGCGCTGGAGTTGTTATCGTAAACGGTGCCCTGGCCGAAATCCCACGTGTAGGCGAGGGCATCCCCGTCCGCATCGGTGGCCTGGGCGGTGAAGACGCAGGTCTGGCGGGCCGAAGCCGTGGAAGGCCCGTTGATCGAGGCGACCGGGGCGACATTCCCGGGGAAGGGCCCGAAGTTCACCCGGATATCGAGGTATTCATTGGGCGAGGTGCCGCCGCGGGCAATCGGGGTAATGGAGACCGGCGTGGTCGCGGCGGTATCGTAGAAGCTTGTGCCAATGGCGAGGGGGGCATCCAGAGGATTGGTGCCGGTGGTGTTGAAATCGAGGAGGTTGCCTTGGACGACACTGTTGTAGCCCCAGAGAATGTAAGCCCCGTTGTTGGCTGCGGCATTGGTGGTGAAAAGTTTCCGCAGGCCGATCCAGTAATCCTGGGTGCCGTTTCGGACGATTTTCAATGCCAGGGGATTGGCGGTATTTGCGGAGGCGTGGTCGAAGCGATAAACGCGGTAGGTTCCGGAGGAGGAGATCGTCGTCACGCTGGAATCCGGATACCACCAGAGGATGTTCTTCTGCCACATGTCGAAGTGGTAGCGGATGTCCGTGCTGCCCGAGCTCATGACGCCGAACGGGTCGGCATATTCGGTGCTGGAGCCGCTGGGAGAGACCGGATTTCCATCGGAGACCTGCCAGAGGTTGCAGTGCTGGAGGCCGTAGTTGTGGCCGATTTCGTGGGAGGTGGTGCGGAAGTCCAGCGTGCCGTTGATCCAGAACTTCTTTCCCCGCACGTCGCCCAGTCCACCGTAGGTGATCTTGGATCCCGAAATCGAACCCATGTAGTCAAAGATGACTCCGATCCGGTCATAGTTGTTCATATTGAAACCAGCCGTGGTCGCCGCAGCTTGCGCGTCCGAATGAAGTGTACTGTCGTACGAATTCGTCCCATCCCCGTTGGCATAGTAAGACGCCGTGTGGGGCATTCGAAGCACCGCCGTAACGTCGGAAGCCGTGATCGAAAGAGCGGTCTTGCCGAAGGAACCCTGGGAGTAGAAGTCGGCGATGCCGTTGGGGGTGTTGAACACGCCCGCCGCGTAGGCGGAGGTCATTGGCTGATTGCCAGCGCTGTCCTTGGGGCCACCGGTGAAGTCGGAGAAATCGACCAGAATGAGGAGCACCTTTTTCGTGCCCGTGCTCCATGTCTGGGCCGGCCGACCGGAGACATGGGAGCTGCCGGGAGCGCCATCGGCAGCCGTGAAGGTATCACCAGAGGACTCGTCGGCGATGATTTGGTTTTCCAGAATGGCAGCGTGGTTGCCGTTGCAGAGTTGGTAGAGCTTCGGGCCGACCTGGACGGCGCGGGAATCAGCGGTGATGAGCGGCTCGTTCGGCGCCAGCGGTGTGACCTCGCCCGAGATTGGGCACACATCCACGATTTCCTCGCCAGGGGTGGGAGCCTCCCCCTCTTCGAGGACGCGCAAGGGGCTTTCGGAAACGGCGAGGGAACGATCCACCGCCACGCCGAGGATGGAAATGTCCGGCTTCACCTGGCTTTCACGGCGGCCATAGACGTAGGCCCGGTATTCCTTGTCATTGACCATGACGGAGTGGAACAGGGGCTCGGCCAGGGTGGAACCGGCGACGGGCGTACCGCCGATCAGGGCGAGAGAGCCCTGCCCCGCCACACGCTCTTCGAGCAGGGCCAGCAACTCCGGCGGCAATTGGGCGCGGATGGTCATCGGCACGGCGGAGGCGATGGCCAGGCGCGGATCGTGTTTGATGAGTTCCTTCATCAATTCGCGGCGCTGGACGGCGAGGGCGAGGCCCTCCGGAAGCATGTCGGCGCGGGCGGCCGGCGTGGCGGCCAGATAACGCTCCGTCCATTGCTGGAAGGCGGTGAACACCGGGTCGGACGAGTGCGTCCAGGCGCTGGAGAAGTTCGACCTGGCGGGAGCAAATTCAATGTCCTCCACGACCGGTGCGGGCGGCTGGGCTTCCGCCTCCGGAGTGGAAGGCGGCATGGCGGGACGGGAGGACGCGCGGGTGACAGGCGGCTTCACTGCCGGGGCGTCAGACGGCCGGCTCAATTGCCAACCGAAGAACCCGATGGCAACCAACAGCAATAGGATCGCGAAGGGACGGAGACGTGGGGACATAAGGGTGAGAGGCTGGGGCTTTTCAACGAGAGCACTTCAATCATTCCCGGCATAATTACTAACCGGCCGATTTACAATTTCTTTTGGTAAACTTTCATACAGGCCGAAGTGAATCGAAGGCGGGCACGCCCGTGCATTTCTGCCTTGGTAGCCTTACCCCCGCTACTTCGCGTGTATACGCAGTAATCACGCTCCACCAAACCCAAATCTTGGCATATTGTCCACAAAAACTGATGTTTTTGCCAAATTTTCCCGCATTCCGTGGGTTTCACGCATCGTCGATCGCCCTGCCGAGAACCCCCAAGAACATCAGTTGCACCCCACAAGCTCTCTCGATTTTTGTCGGTGCTGTCGGTGTCTAGGAATGGCTGATCATCGATGGCGCAATCCCATGAAAGCCCCACAAGGTCCCGAATTGCCTGGCAGAATGCCGCCGTTGGTCTCCGCTCAGACTGGCGAGCCGCCAGGACCGGCGGGGCGTTTGAAGACCTGCGAAATGCTCAAGATCTTTTGGCCTTTGGCGGGGGTGGCGGGGGCTTCGTCCCTTGACACCTTCCAGTGCGGGCGGTCTGGTGACTATCGTACGAGAGGGGGCAAATCCATTTCCGTCCCTCGTGCCATCCATCCGCCAACCCACCATCCGTATGCTTCACGAACGTCCAAGCCTGAAGGCCCGATACCTCAATTTCATCGGCGGCCAGTATCTCGAACCGGTCGACGGCCGCTATTTTGAAAACCCCTCCCCCATCGACGGCAAGGTCTTCTGTGAAGTCGCCCGCTCGAATGAGAAGGACGTCGACCTCGCGGTCGATGCCGCCTGGAGGGCCTTCGACGGCGGCTGGAAGGACTCCTCCGTCACCACCCGCAGCAACCTGCTGCTGAAGATCGCCCAGATCACCGAGGACAACCTCGTGCACCTGGCCCGCGTCGAGACGATGGACAATGGCAAGCCGATCCGCGAGACACTCGCCGCGGACCTGCCGCTGGTGGTCGATCACTACCGCTACTTCGCCGGCGTGATCCGCGGCGAGGAGGGCAGCATCTCCGAGCTCGATCCGGACACCGTGAGCATCCAGTTGCATGAACCGCTGGGAGTCGTCGGCCAGATCATCCCGTGGAACTTCCCGCTGCTGATGGCGGCGTGGAAGCTGGCCCCGGCCCTCGCGGCGGGCAATTGCGTGGTGCTGAAGCCTGCCGAGCAGACGCCCGTGGGCATCATGGAATGGGTCGATCTCATCAAGGACGTGCTGCCGCCCGGCGTGCTGAACATTGTCCACGGCTTCGGTCCGGAAGCGGGCAAGCCACTGGCACAGCACGACCGCATCAAGAAGGTGGCCTTCACCGGCGAGACCACCACCGGCCGGCTGATCATGCAGTACGCGTCCGAGAACATCATTCCCGTCACGCTGGAACTCGGCGGCAAGTCGCCGAACGTGTTCTTCGAAAGCGTGATGGCGGCGGACGATGATTTCTTCGACAAGTGCCTCGAAGGCGCGGCGATGTTCGCGCTGAACCAAGGCGAAGTCTGCACCTGTCCGAGCCGGATCCTGGTGCAGGAATCGATCGCCGACGCATTTGCGAAGCGTCTCGTGGAACGGGTGGCGAAGATCCGCCTCGGCGATCCCTTCGACACCGACACGATGGTCGGCGCACAGGCATCGAACGACCAGTATGAAAAGATCCAGAGCTACCTGAGCATCGGCAAGGAAGAGGGTGCCGAGGTGCTTTGCGGCGGTGGCGTTCACCAGGGGATCGAAGGTGGCTACTACATCCAGCCGACGATTTTCCGCGGGAACAACACGATGCGCATCTTCCAGGAGGAGATCTTCGGGCCGGTGGCGAGCTTCACCACCTTCAAGGATGAAGCGGATGCGATCAGCATCGCCAACGACACGCTCTATGGCCTCGGCGCGGGCGTGTGGACGCGCGATGCGCACCAGCTCTACCGCATCCCCCGCGCCATCGAGGCGGGCCGGGTGTGGGTGAACTGCTATCACCTCTATCCCGCTCATGCGTCCTTCGGCGGCTACAAGAAATCCGGCATCGGCCGCGAGACGCACAAGATGATGCTCAACCATTACCGCCAGACGAAGAACATGCTGGTGTCGTATTCGAAGAAGGCGCTGGGGTTTTTCTGAAATCCACTGGGAGTGGCGGCTTTCGAGCCGCCACTTCGAGAGTCGAGTATCGTTCGCTTGCTTCCCATCGAGGTCTTTCGACTCCGGTGCTCAAGTTTACAAAACCACGTCGTTTCCCACCATGGCGCCTCGAAAGGCGCCACTCCCAGTATGTCCATTCCCCGCGTCCTCTTCACCCCTGCCGCTGCCGAAGTCATCGACCAGCTCCGGCAGGCGCACGGCCCGCTGATGTTCCACCAGTCCGGTGGCTGCTGCGACGGCTCGCAGCCGATGTGCTACGCCGAGGGTGAGTTCAAGCTTGGCCGTTCCGATGTGAAGCTCGGGGAGATCCACGGCTGCTCGTTCTTCATGGAAAAGTCCCAGTTCAAGCACTGGAAGCACACCCAGCTCACGATCGATGTGAAACCGGGGCGAGGGTCGAGCTTCTCGTTGGAGATTCCGCTCGGCCTGCGCTTCCTGGTGCAGAGCCGGGTGTTCACTCCGGAAGAAATCGCGGCGTTGGAGCCGGTCGAGCGGATGGGGGCGTGAGTGTGGCTCGCTTGCGGATGGATGCTTGGCAATTTGCCGGGGGATCGGTCACCAAGCGCTGCCCCGGGCGCTCACTTTCGCACGCCCACCGAAGGCTTCGTGAACACGAGCGGGGTACCGGTGATCGTAAAGGTGCCATTGCGCTCGACGAGGCTGGGCGCGGGCAGGGATTTCCAATTGGGCTCGACAATGGCGACGCCGCTGGTGGCCGGGGTGCCGT
>Ga0265327_10002290_pt1 | contig 20531 bp, 19 predicted proteins | sample 41621metaG_FD_202089 | JGI IMG/M metagenome (GOLD analysis project Ga0265327, IMG submission 202089) | Rhizosphere microbial communities from Carex aquatilis grown in University of Washington, Seatle, WA, United States - 4-16-21 metaG | ecosystem: Host-associated > Plants > Roots > Rhizosphere...
AATATTTTTATCGTTTAAATAGGTCTATTTTTAAAGACTCAATTTTTGATAACTTGTTTAAAAGGTTAGTAGCCCATCAACACTGGGGTTGGAAACAGATAGTATTATCAATGTAAATAAGCCGATATTTTTATTTAATTTTTGAAATTATCGGTCGCATATTTACTGCTGTAAGTTAAAAAAATATAATTCGGTTTTGTCGATTAGTTTTGATAATTTATGGAGCTTCAATTTTAATGTTTATAAATTATACAGTCTAAAAGAAATCTAAATCACCTTTTTTTATATTGACGTTGTTAAAATAAATAATAAATTTGCACAGATGCCGATTATATAATTATTATCTGAATTTTTGGCTGTACTGAGCATGAAAAAAGCTAATTTATTTATATTATTTTTTTTGTTGACATTGGGTATTTTTGCTCAGAAATTTCCTATTGATTCCATTAGCAAATTAATCACTTATTCGGATGTTATAGCAGTAAACAATACATCGAAAACCGAACTTTTTTTCCGCGCATCGAAATGGTTTGCCCGAACTTACAAAGATGCAAACTTTTCGTGGCAAGTCCAGGACAAAGAAATGGGTAATCTTTTGTCAAAAGGTCGAATGAAAATTGATGTTACGTATTTTCTGGGTAAGGTTGACGGTGGAGTTGTTACTTATACCGTGCAGATTATTTGTAAAGACAATAGATATAAATATGTAATTACCGATTTTTATCACGACGGCAAAGAAACAAACAGTCGAACCGGTGGAAATCTTGAGAACGAAATTAACCGAACAAATTATCTTCAAATGCCGATTCCTTCGCAATGGCAGGAAATCCGCGAACAAGTTGACGTAAATGCACGCGCAATTGTAAATGACCTTGTTAAATTTATGAGCAGCAAAGATAAAAACGATTGGTAAAATTTTATTTGAATAATGAAAAAAACATATAGCATTATTCTTAACTCGATTACGTACGCGAATCTTACAAGTTTAATTTTTTGATTTATTATTATTCGTGCAATTCTATTTTACAAGATTAAGTATCAGATTAGGAAGTAAACCAATACCAATTATTAATATAGCAAGTACAATCAATAAAATTCGCGAACGGGTTGTTAACGGAATCGAAATATCTTTTGGTGTGCCCATGTACATGCCAATAATTATTTTAAAATAATAAACAACACTTATTGCGGTGCCAATAATTGCGGCAATTGTCAACCACAAATAACCTTGTTCTATCGCTTGGGCAAATATAAAATATTTCGCCATAAATCCGGCTAAAGGTGGGATTCCGGTTAACGATAACAAAGAAAGCGCAACAACAAAACTCAAAAATGAATTCTTTTTTGCCAGACCCTCAAATGCGCTAAATGTGCCATCATTGGTTTCTTCTCGTACCAACATTAACGCTGCAAAGATACCAATTGTCGAAACGCTGTATGCCGTCAAATAATAAAATAACGACGAAAAAGAAGTAGCATTAAAAGCAACCAAACCAAGCATTAAATAACCTGTATGCGCAATACTCGAATACGCCAACATTCTTTTAACATGCGTCTGGTATAAGGCAGCCAGATTACCGACAAAAATGGTAAGTACCGCAAGTACCGCAAATAATGCTGACCACATTTCTTTTACGCCCGAAAAACTTGTTGAATATAATCGGAAAAAAGCAACTACACCGGCTATTTTTATAACGGTTGCCATATAAGTAGTTATAAGAGTCGGCGCTCCGTGATAGACATCGGGTACCCAAAAATGAAAAGGAACGGCTGCTATTTTAAATGCGATTGCAATCGTTACTAATAAAATACCTGTTTTTAAATATAATGGCAAAGTGTTTTTGTTAGTATTTATAAAATCGCCTATTGCATTCAAGTCGAAACTTCCGGTTGCACCATAAATGAGTGCGGTTCCAAATAATAAAATGCCGGTTGAGAAAGTTCCCATTAAAAAATATTTCATTGCAGCCTCGTTGCTACGTGCTGAAGTTTTTTTGCTACCCGTTAAAATATATAGCGAAATTGACATGATTTCTAAACCGATAAAGAACATCACCATATTTTTAAACATGGTCAAAACAATGGCTCCGACTAACGAAAATATGATAATAGAATAAACGTCTTCAACGGTCTTGCGTTTATGAACAAAATAATGATCGGCAATAAAAAATATCAGGAAAGTCAAGCATATCATTAAACTACTAAAAGTCAAACTTATTGAATCAATGGCTAACATTTGTCTAACTTTTTCGACAGGAATAATGGATGGACAAAAGTTTACAGCAAGCGATAATATTAGTCCAACAAAAATTATTGGTACAAGAAAATGTTTTTTGCTTGATATTCCGAGCAGTAAAATAAGAATTCCGAGAATTGTTAATATTATGATTGTATTCATTGTAACCTTTTTGCTTTTTGAAATTTTATTTAGCTCGTTGTTTTATGAAATAACATATTTTGATAAAATAAGCTTTATCGCAGGTTCGGCGTACGACGTGAAAAAGTTTGGATAAATTCCCAAAAAAATAATGATGAAACCGACAACCGAAGCCATAATTAATTCGTTTCTATTTAAGTCTTCAAAAGACTCGGCTTTTGTTTCGCCATACATGGTTCGTTGATAAAGTCTGAACATATACACCGCGCCAAAAATTACCGATAGTCCTGCAATACCGGCAACATAAGCATTAAATTTGAAAAGTCCCGAAAGCATTAAAAATTCGCCAACAAAACCGTTTGTCAATGGCAATCCAACGCTGCCTAACATAACAATCATAAAGAATATTGCAAATTTTGGAGCGACAGTTGCAATGCCACCTAATTTATAAATGTCAGTAGTTTGTGTACGAACTAAAATAATGTCGGCAACTAAAAATAAACCAAATACATTGACGCCGTGCGCAAACATTTGCAAAACTGAACCAGTCAAACTTGCTGAATTAACAGCCAACACTGCTGCTGCAATTAATCCAACGTGTGCCAACGACGAATAGGCAATTAAGCGTTTTATTTCCTGCTGATTGATGGCAATAATTGATGCGTAAATAATACCAATGACTGCAAGAATAATTCCGTACATTCCGTAAGTCTGAATTGCCTGTGGGCAAATAGGAAGTAACAGACGTAACATCCCATATATACCCATTTTTAACATAATTGCAGACAACAACATACTTCCGGCAGCAGGTGCAACAACATACGTATCGGGTTGCCAGGTATGGAACGGAAATATTGGTATTTTAACTGCAAATGCCAGAAACAAAGCCAATGCAATTCCAACTTGCTCAGGTGTTGTTAAATGCAAATTGTATAAAGCTGAAATATTAAAAGTGTGTGGCGCCGGAGTTTTAGTATAAAGATAAACCAAAGCCAACAACATAAACAAACTTCCGAAAATTGTATAAATAAAAAATTTTAATGTAATTCGAATTCTGTTTTCGCCACCCCACAATGAAATGATAAAATAAACAGGCAACAATGCTGCTTCCCAGAAAATATAAAACAATAATCCGTCGGTTGCAGCAAAAACACCCATGAGTGCTGACTGCATAAACAAAATCATTCCATAAAACATGCCCGGTCGATTATACTTTTGTCTAAAAGTCGAAAGAATAATTAACGGAATAAGTATTGCAGTCAAACCAATTAATAACAAACTGATGCCGTCAATTGCAAAGCTTAGGTGGACGCCAAGTTTTGTAATCCATTCGGCGTCAAAAATAAAATTATTGATTTGTTGTTTGTCGAATAAAACAAATGCAGCAATTACCGGCAAGAGTTCAATTACCGACAATGCCATTGCAATTTTATGTGCAATTTTGCTTTTTCTTAAAGTAATTAATATTACAGAAAAAACTAATGGCATGAATATGATTAAAATACTAAGCATCGTAAAAAATATTTTTTTATAAAATAAAATACCACAAAATACCAATAATACTAAAGACCATGGCAATTAAATAAAACCCAATTGTTCCGGCTTGGAGCAAACGCGCTTTATCGCCAGTAAACATTACAAACTTACCAAGTTGATTTACTAATTTGTCAATGCCTTTTATATCGATAATTTCGTGGAATATTTTGGACATCCACATAACCGGGTTTTCGATAATCGTTTCATATATTTCGTCGATATAATATTTGTGTAATAATGTATTTTCCAGTGGATTTAATCCGGTCGCATTTTCTGCAGGAACATTTTCTTTTTTGACAAACCTGAACCATGCAAAAGTAATTGATAATATTACGCTAAGACTTGTAACAATGGTAATTATCCATTCTGTTGACGTTCCCAAAGGTTTCTCGCTTTGCATTAACTTTAAACTGTGTTCAAAAACAGGTGACAAAAATGCGTTTATGGAATTGCCGCCGCCTAAAAATTCCGGTACACCAATAAAACCACCAAACAAAGAAAGAACGGCAAGTATTATCAATGGAATCATCATTATGTTTGGCGATTCGTGTAAATGATTTTTTTGTTCTTCAGTTCCTCTGAATTTTCCGTAAAACGTCAAATACAATAAACGGAACATATAAAAGGCTGTCATTAAAGCGCCCAGAAATCCAAGTATCCACAACAATTTATTCGCATCAAAAGCATGCGCCAGAATTTCGTCTTTCGAGAAAAAGCCCGAAAACGGTGGAAGTCCCGAAATGGCAAATGTCGCAATAAGAAAAACTAAGAAAGTTTTTTGTAAACCTGATTTTAATCCGCCCATTTTGCGAATGTCTTGTTCACCTTTCAATGCATGAATTACGCTTCCTGCGCCGAGGAACAAAAGCGCTTTGAAAAAAGCGTGTGTAACCAAATGAAAAATTGCGCCGCTAAATGCGCCAACTCCCAAAGCCAAAAACATATATCCAAGTTGACTAACCGTAGAATAAGCCAGCACTTTTTTAATATCGTTTTGATAAATGGCAATTGTGGCTGCAAACAATGCCGTCGAAACACCAATGATTGCGATTATTGCCAAACTGACAGGAGCAAGTGCATATAAAATATTTGAACGGGCAACCATATAAACACCGGCAGTTACCATAGTTGCAGCGTGAATTAATGCTGATACCGGTGTCGGACCAGCCATTGCATCGGGCAGCCAAGTGTATAAAGGAATTTGTGCACTTTTGCCAATTGCGCCTACAAATAACAATAATGTTATGATTACGATTGTATTATTGCCGCTTGTTAATAATGTAGCTTTCGGAAAGATTTCGGTAAAACTTAAACTGCCAAATGTCTGAATGATTAAAAACATACCCAATAAAAATCCAAGATCACCAATGCGATTCATTATGAATGCTTTCTTCGCTGCATTGTTGTATTCGTTGTTTTTAAACCAAAATCCAATCAATAAATACGAGCAAAGTCCAACGCCTTCCCAACCAATAAACATTACCAGATAATTTGCACCCATTACCAGCAACAACATCGAAAAGACAAACAAATTCATGTACGCAAAAAAGCGATTGTAACCTGCGTCGCCATGCATGTAACCAATGGAATAAACATGGATTAAAAAACCAACTCCTGTTACAACCAAAAGCATCACCGAGCTAAGTTGGTCAATGTAAAATGAAAACGGAATATGGACGTTTCCAAAAGAAATCCAGTTGAATAAATTTATTTCAAGAGGTGTTTTGCTTTGTAAAATTTGTGAAAAAACAAAAAGAGAAAACAAAAATGAAATGAAAACTGAACCAGAAGCAATCCAACCTGTAACTTTCGTATTCAGCGTTTTGTATTTCAAACCTATTATCAGAAACCCAAGCAAGGGCATCAAAGGTAGTAGCGTTATAAGTAAATTCATATTATTACCTTTAATTTTTTAATTTCGTAAGTAAATTGACATCAATAGAATGTGTGTTTCTGTATGTCATAACTAAAATTGCCAAGCCAACGGCAACTTCGGCGGCAGCTACAACCATAATGAAGAAAACAAAAATCTGTCCTGTCGGGTCATTTCTATACGACGAAAACGCCACAAGCAAAAGATTCACAGAATTCAACATCATTTCTACTGACATGAAAATAACCAACGCATTTCGTTTTACCAAAACACCAATAATACCAATAACAAAAAGTACCGTACTTAAACCAATGTAATAATCAATTGGTATATGTCTTAATAAATCATTCGTTTCGACCATATTTTAATAATTTAATTCTTTTCTACCCAACATCACCGCACCAACCATTGCTGACAAAAATAAAACCGACGCAATTTCAAACGGCAAAAGATATTCGGAATAAAGCATTTTGCCAAGATTTTGAACAGTGCCAATTTGCGTATTATGTATTGTTTCGGTTGCAGGTAAATTGACTCCTTTAACTGCGCCAATTAATGTTACCAACAATAAACCTCCTGCAATAACTGCTGCAATTCTGGCAAAAACAGTTTTGGGAACTTCGGAAGCAACATTCAAATTGAGCAACATAACCGAAAACAAAAACAAAACCATAATTGCTCCGGCATAAACAATAATATGCACCACCGCCAGAAACTGAGCATTTAACAAAATATAATGACCAGCCAGTGTGAAAAAGCTGAATATAAGATACAACAAACTATGTATTCCTTTTTTCGAAACTAAAACCATGATGGACGAAAAAATCATCATGACTGACAGTATGTAAAATATATATAAATCCATCTCAAATAAAATTTAACATTATTTATTATGACGTTTTGACAAATCTTTTTTAAACTCCAAAACTTCCGGCGTTTGACGAATGCTAACATCAATGCGTTTATCCGCATCGACTGATTCAACCAATTTGTCTTTGCCGTAAATAAAGCCTTCGCGCTCGTAATCAGCGTTAACAATTCTTTTGGTCAGGAAGATTGCTTCTTTAGGGCAAGCTTCCTCGCACAATCCACAGAAAATGCAACGCAACATATTTATTTCATACACTTTGGCATATTTTTCTTCGCGATACAAATTTTCTTCACCGACTTGCCTTTCGGCAGCAATCATTGTAATCGCTTCAGCAGGACAAGCCAATGCGCATAATCCGCAGGCTGTGCAACGTTCGCGTCCCTGGTCGTCGCGTTTTAAAACATGATGTCCACGGTAAATATCGGCATAAGGTCTTTGTTTTTTTGGATAATCTATTGTTGCGGGTTTCTTAAAAAGATGACCGAAAGTTATCGCCATTCCCGAAACGATTGCTGGAAAGTACAAACTTTCTTTCAATGTCATTTTTTTGTTCGAAACTATTTTTGATCTGTCAGTAAGTTTCATATATTTATTTTGTTATAATCGTTTAACTATTTATTTTGCCACCAAAATAGTTTTATTTCAAATTATTTAATCTGATTTTTTAACACTTTGATGTCCTGTTCTAATTCTTTCAAGCTATTTTCTTTTTCTATAACTTTCTGATTTTCTTTATACTTTAAAAATTCTTCATTTGATTTTTGTAAAGCCATTTCGTGACTTATTTTTCCCGCATGTGTTAGTAATTCTCGACCATTTATCTGTAAAATATCGTCTAATTTTTTAATCCAATCGAGCATATACATCGGAACGCTTTGTTGTGCCATTGTTTCAGCAAATGCAAGATATTGTTCTACCAACAAACCTAACAATTTTATTTCTGATTCATTCAAATAATTTTTCGCAATTCCAATGTCGCTCTTTTTAATTGACGCTTCAGATTTTTTATCAAATGATTGCATTCCTAATAGCGGAAGACTTGCATCTGCACGCCGAAAAATCAATTCTGCTGCTGTTTGTTGGCTAATTGCCCACAGTAATTTGTTTTGAACAATTTTGAAAAATTCAATTGTTTTTTCATCTTTCGGATTATAATCAATGCTGGTTGTATAAATATCTTTTATTTTTTGATAAAAAAAACGTTCTGAAACTCTAATTTCGCGAATTCGTTCTTGTAATTGCGTGAAATAATTCATCGAATTTCCAGATTTGAACCGCTCATCATTTAGTGCGAAACCTTTTACAATATATTCCTTCAATCGTTGTGTTGCCCAAATTCTAAATTGAGTTCCTTGTTGCGATTTTACGCGGTAACCAATAGAAATTATTACATCGAGATTATAGTAATTTGTATCATAAAATTTTCCATCAATTGCAGTTGTTCGGAAATTCCGAACAACTGAACTTTCTTCTAATTCTTTTTCTTCAAAAATATGTTTAATATGTTCACTTATTGTTGCTTTAGATTTTTGAAACAGCTCACATAATTGCATCTGGGTCAGCCAAACTGTCTCGTCTTCTAACCGGACATCAATTTTAATTGCCCCATCAGATACTTGATATATAAGAATTTCTCCGGTATTCATAAATAAAAGTCAATTACAAATAATCAATTACTTCGCAAACAATAAAACCACAAAACCGGTCAATACAATATTCAAAACTGCGAGTGGTAATAATTTTTTCCATCCCAAACGCATTAATTGGTCGTAGCGGAAACGCGGCAATGTCCAGCGTATCCACATGTATAAAAATATTATCAAACTAATTTTCGTAAATAAAACAAAAAATTGAACGATTGCCAAAACATTGTGAGATAATCCAATTTGGTCAAGTCCGGGAAAGTCATAACCACCTAAGAATAGTGTCGAAATTATTGCGCCCGAAATAAACATGTTGATGTATTCTGAAAATAAATAAAATCCAAGTTTCATGCTGCTGTATTCGGTATGGTAACCGCCAATCAGCTCCGTTTCGCATTCCGGTAAATCGAAAGGTGCGCGGTTGGTTTCAGCAAAAGCACAAATCAGAAAAATAATAAAACCAAGTGGTTGATAAATGACGTTCCAATGAAAACCATGCTGTTGCGCAACAATGTCTGACAAGTTTAAAGAACCCGAAGTCATAACCAAAGCAACAATTGAAAGACCAAGTGCAAGTTCGTAACTTATCATTTGCGACGACGCGCGAACAGCGCCAAGCAGTGCATATTTATTGTTCGACGCCCAGCCACCAATCATAATTCCGTAAACGCCAATGGAGACAATCGCAAAAATGTACAGTATGCCAATATTTACATCGGCGACTTGCAGCGAATATTCTTTCCCGCCAATTATAAGAGAGTTTCCCCAAGGAATAACAGCGCTGGTAAGCAATGCAACAAACATACTTAGCGACGGACCAAGAATGTACAAAAATTTGTCAGCAGAAATTGGAATAAATTCTTCCTTGAAAAACAATTTCACACCGTCAGCCAAAGGTTGCAACAAACCCCATTTTCCGGCTCTGTTTGGGCCAATTCTGTCTTGAAAAAAAGCTGCAAGTTTACGTTCGACCAAAGTTGCATACATGGCAACCGAAAGACTTAATATTAGAATAAAGCTTGCTAAAATAACTTTGTATATGATAAAATGTATATTCATAATGTTTATTCTTGTGGTTCAGTTTTATGCTCAATCGGATGAATGATTGAACCTTTCTTGGCGTTTGCATACTGATTTTGCGAAATGACGGACTTCTTAACGATTTTCGCTGGTCCTTCAATTGTCCAATCGTTTATGTTTTTATGTTCGTAGCGACATTCGTTGCAAATAAATTCTTCCACTTCGTTATACTGATCTTTACGCGCTGTTACGCGAAAAATTTCTTTACCAAATTCCCACACAACTGCTTTGCCGCAGCAAGTTTTACAATCGCGGTGTGCCAACAATGGTTTTAAAAACCAAACTCGGCTTTTGAAACGAAATGTTTTGTCAGTCAATGCACCAACAGGACAAACATCAATGACGTTTCCTGAAAAATCGTTGTCAACTGCATTTTGAATGTAAGTAGAGATTTCGGATTCATCACCACGATATAAAATGCCGTGCGTTCGATTATTTGTAATTTGATCGGCAACATAAACACAGCGGTAACACAAAATACAACGATTCATGTGCAATTGAATTTTGTCGCCAATATCAATCGGAGCGTATTCGCGTCTTTCTTCTTCGTACCTTTCGGTATTGGCGCCATGTGCATAACTCAAATTTTGTAAATCACATTCGCCGGCTTGGTCGCAAACAGGGCAGTCGAGCGGATGATTTATTAACAAAAATTCTACAATTGCTTTCCGCGTTTCCAACACTTCTGGCGACGTAATATTTTGTACCACCATTCCGTCGGCAACGGGAGTGCTGCACGACGCAACTAATTTCGGCATAGGTCGTGGATCTTTTGCCGAACCTTGTGAAACTTTTACAAGACAAGTTCTGCATTTTCCACCCGAACCTTTCAATTTCGAATAGTAGCACATGGCTGGCGGAACAATATCGCCGCCGATTTTTCGTGCTGCTTCCAAAATTGTTGTTCCGTCGGGAACTTCAATGGTGTGATTATCGATAGTTACTAAGGGCATAATTTATACCGTATTTTAATTTGTTCGGCTGAGGCTCCAGCCTCAGTCGGTCTTATAATTGCAGGCTCAGCCTGCTTTGATATTTTCGACTTAGGCACAGCCTAAGCCGAACGATATTATTTACAAAATGTATTTTTGAAAATTACCATGTTTTATATTTTTTATTATTTCAGGATGTTTTACATGAAATTCAAATTCGTCTTTGAAATGTCTGATTGCACTTTCGACGGGCCATGCAGACGCGTCGCCCAACGGACAAATAGTGTTGCCTTCAATTTTACGAGCAATGCTTGTTAGCAAATCTATGTCGTGCATTCTGCCATCGCCGTGTTCAAGTCGCCACAACACTTTTTCCATCCAGCCAGTACCTTCGCGGCAGGGCGAACATTGTCCGCAAGATTCGTGATGATAAAAGCGCGTGAAATTCCATGTGTTCCGCACAATGCAAGAATCTTCGTCATAAACTATCAATCCGCCGGAGCCAAGCATTGTTCCGGTTTCAAATCCACCGTCTGCCAACGATTCGTAAGTCATCATTCGGTTTTCTCCTTTGGACGTCTTTAAAATTAATGACGCCGGTAAAATTGGAACTGACGAACCACCGGCAACAACGGCTTTCATAAGTTTACCGTTTTTCATGCCGCCGCAGTATTCGTCAGAAAAAATAAATTCTTCAACAGAAATATTCATTTCGATTTCGAAAACTCCTTGATTTTTTATATGCCCGCTTGCCGAAATTAATTTTGTTCCGGTACTTTTTCCTGTGCCTAATTTTGCGTATTCTTCGCCACCCATATTTATAATTGGAACGACGGTCGCCAGCGTTTCAACATTGTTAACGACTGTCGGGCAATCGTATAATCCTTTCGAAGCAGGAAATGGCGGTTTGATTCTTGGATTTCCGCGTTTGCCTTCGAGCGATTCCAACAAAGCCGTTTCTTCGCCGCAAATGTATGCACCTGCTCCCGGGTGCACATAAATGTCAAGCGTAAAGCCAGAATTTAAAATGTCTTTGCCAAGAAAATTATTTTGATATGCTTCGTCAATCGCTTTATTTAAAATTCCGATAATATATTTGAATTCACCGCGCACATAAATGTAACATGTGTTGACGCCAAGCGCGTAACAAGACACAATTAAACCTTCAACTAATAGATGCGGTTTTTTCTCCATCAAATAGCGGTCTTTGAAAGTGCCGGGTTCGCTTTCGTCAGCATTGCAAACAAGGTAACGCGGATTATTGGTTCGCTTGTCCAGGAAACTCCATTTCATACCGGTAGGAAAGCCAGCGCCACCACGACCTCGCAAGCCCGATTTTTTTACTTCTTCGGTAACTTGGTCGGGTGTCATGGTTTTCAATGCTTTTTCTACGGACGAATATCCTCCGGATTTTCGATACACATCGAAACCTGCAATGCCCGGAATGTCTATATTATTTAAAAGAATTTTTCTACCCATTTCGATTCTTTTGCTTTTTCAACGTTTTTGTTGTTTTTCAATTCTTCAATAATTTTATCAATTTTTTCTTCGGTCAAATGTTCTTGAAACTCGCTGTTGACTTGCATAACCGGTGCATATCCGCATCCACCCAGACATTCGACAGCCAATAATGTAAATAGTCCGTCGTTTGTTGTTTGACCTGCTTTGATTCCTAATTTTTGTTCAAGATAATTCAACATGTCATCGCCACCGCAAATTGCACAGCTTCCTGTCTGACAAACTTCTAAAATATATTTTCCGACTTTTTCGGTAAAGAACATGCAATAAAAAGTTGCGACTTCATAAACTTCAATTGGTTGAATGTTCAATAAACCGGCAACATAATCCATAATATCGGTTGTCAACCAACCGCCAAATTCTTCCTGCGCAATATGCAAAATTGGCAGCAACGCCGATTTTTGTTTACCGTCCGGATAACGCGCAATTATTTTATATACTTTGTCGAGTATTTCAGGCGAAAATGCAACCTGGATATTTTCTTTGGAATGAATTGTATGATGAATTTTAAAACTATGCATAATTTTCTTTGTGTTAAATATTAAGCGTCTAATTCGCCGGCAATGACGTTCATACTACTCATTGTTAAAATGGCGTCAGACAAAACGCCGCCTTTAATCATTTCGGGATATGCCTGATAATAAATAAATCCCGGTCTTCGGAAATGCAAACGGAACGGTTTTCGTCCACCGTCGCTGATAAGATAAAAACCAAGTTCGCCGTTGCCACCTTCGACTGAAAAATAAACTTCGCCAACCGGAGTATTAATTTCGCCCATCACCATTTTGAAATGCCAGATTAAGGCTTCCATGCTGTTATAAACCTTTTCTTTACTCGGCAAATAAATGTGTGGCGCTTCAACTTTGTAATCGCCTTCTGGCAAATTGTCCAACGCTTGTTTTATTATTTTTATTGACTCCCGCATTTCGGCATTTCTTACGCAAAATCTGTCGTATGTATCTCCATTTTGACCAATGGGAATAATAAAGTCAAAGTCCTGATAAGATGAATATGGCGACATAACTCTGACGTCATAATCTACTCCGGCTGCCCGCAAATTTGGACCTGTAAAACCGTAGTTCAATGCGCGATCACCCGAAATTGGTCCGACATTAATGGTTCTGTCCATAAAAATGCGGTTGCGCAATAATAAATGTTCAAATTGATTTAATGTCTTAGGAAATTCTATCAGAAAATTCTTGATTTTTTTAATTGCAAGTTTCGAAAAATCTCTTTCAAAACCACCAATGCGCCCCATGTTTGTAGTTAGACGTGCACCACTGATTTCTTCATAAATTTCGTAAACCAGTTCGCGCATCTGGAACATATATGTAAAGCCTGTTAAAGCGCCGCTGTCAACACCAATGACGCTGTTGCAAATAATATGGTCGGTTATACGTGCAAGTTCCATAACAATGACGCGCATATAGTCAATGCGTTTTGTGGTTTCGACACCCAACAGTTTTTCGACTGTCAGATGCCAGCCAAAATTGTTAATGGGCGCCGAACAATAATTTAAGCGGTCGGTAATTGGCGTTATCTGATAAAACGGACGGTGCTCAGCCAGTTTTTCAAAGGCGCGGTGAATGTAGCCAATGGTCTGTTCTGCATCGATAACCGTTTCGCCATCCATTTTCAAAATATTCTGAAAGATGCCGTGCGTAGCCGGATGCGTCGGACCAAGATTTAACGTAGTATAAACCTGCGAATTGTCTATTGGTTCTTCTTTTTTGGGCTTAGTATTGAAAATATTTTCCATAATTCTTGCTTGTTTTATCTGCCAAAAAATCGGTCGTCTTTGTCTTCGCGTGTCGGATCTTCCAGTGGATATTCTTTACGCATTGGGAAATAGTCCAGATAATCAACGTTTAAAATGCGTATCAAATTTGGATGTTCCAAAAATTTAATTCCGTAAAAATCCCATGTTTCGCGTTCCATCCAATTGGCTGCAGCAAATAAGGGCGTCAACGATAAAATTTCCGGATTTTGCGTATTCAAAAATGATTTTACTCTTAGTCTGACGTTTTTCTCCAGATTATGAAAATGATAGACGACAGCAAAAGCCAATTCGTTTTCAGGAAAATGAACACCACACAAATCTGTCAAAAAAATGAATCCTAATTCGTCTTTCAAGAATCCGGCAAGAATTCTTATTTTATCAGGACTAATGGTTATTTCGAGCATGCCGAATGCTTCTGAAACATCTAAAACCGATATTTCAAATTTGTTTTTAATGGCATCTGTTATTTCAGCATGAGTCATTTTAGAATTATTAATTGTTAAATGTCAATTGGTTAATGATGGTCTTGAGTCGTTATAATTCCGTAACTTCGTAGCAGTTCTTTGTATTCAGGCGAATAACGACGTCGCAAAGGTTCGTTTCTGACCAAATCCTGAATGCGCAAAAAACCATCAATAATTTGTTCCGGTCTTGGTGGGCATCCGGGTACATATACGTCAACCGGAATAATGCGATCAATGCCTTGTAAGACGCTGTACGTGTCAAAAATTCCACCGCTCGCTGCACATGCGCCGACTGCAATTACCCAGCGCGGTTCTGCCATTTGTTCGTAAACCTGTTGTACAACCGGCGCCATTTTTTTTGCGATGGTTCCCATTACCATTAATAAATCTGATTGCCGCGGCGAAAAGCTCAAACGTTCTGCACCAAAACGCGCCAAATCGTAATTTGAACCCATGGTCGCCATAAATTCTATTCCACAACACGATGTTGCAAATGGTAAGGGCCAAATTGAATTGGCTCTTGCAATTCCAATAACTTTATCGAGTGATGTTGCGAAAAATCCGGGTGCCGAATAACCTTCCGGTTGTTCTACTATATTATATTTCATAATTATTTCAAAATTAAACTCTGTCCCAATTAAGAACGCCTTTTTTGATGATGTAATAAAAACCAGCCATGAAAATTGCCAGAAAAACCAAAAAGCTGATGAAACCATCCCAACCAAATCCTTTAAAATTTACTGCGTATGGATAAAAGAAAATAACTTCGACATCGAATAATACAAACAAAATGGCAATCAAAAAATACTGAACCGAAAAAGGAAATCGAGCATTGCCTTTTACTTCGATACCACACTCGAAATTTTCGTCTTTTTTGTGCGATTTGAAGCGTTTGCGTTTACCACCAATAATATGTGTCAACAACATTGTCGTAACCACGAAACCCAAGGCTACTACAGATTGAACCATTATCGGAATATAATCTTCTGGAAAATATAGTTTATCCATAATCTGACTGTTCTTTGCAGCAAATATATAAATTTTATATTTAACTAAGACAATAAATTGCACTAAACTTCCTTAATAGAATATAAAAAAAGACTATTTTATCTGTTAATTGAAAAATGATTCAAATTAAAATCCAAGATTAAACGAAGATACTCTTGTCATTCAATAAATTGTTTTGGATATAAAAAGTTTAATATGTGTTTTTTTTGAAATACAAGAAAAATAAAAAAGCCTGAAAATTAATTTCAGGCTAAAAATTATTTTAAAAGAAGTGGAGCTGGCGGGACTTGTACCATATTAAAATTGCACATTATTAAATTTGAATAAGTTTATAAATTTATTGATAATCATATAATTTAGTCCTTATATATGAAAATAAATTCATTGCTGGAAAATGCTAATAAAAAATACTACTAAATACTAATAATTACTATTAAATTAAAACCGGTAATGATTAAAAAACATCCGTTTTTAAAAGCCATTTCCAAACCGGCACAATTTGGATAGTTTTATCTTCAATTTTTATTTCTTGTTCAGTATCATAAGTAATTATAAAACCTGTTTCAAGTTTATATATGTCCATCGCTTCCTTTAAACCCTGTATTTCGCGGTCTTTGGTCTTTTCATTGTCCAGTACATAACTTACTTGGATTGCTTTTGTTATCTGGTTTCCGGTTCGGATAATGAAATCGCATTCATATTTTTGAGAATGATAAAATATTTCGAAACCACGTCGTTTCAATTCTAAAAAAACCAAGTTTTCTAACAAATGACCTGAATTATCGGAAAAAGAAAAACCGAATTTTCGTACAATAGCATTGTCAATGAAATATATTTTTTTTGAATTTTGTATTTGCTTCTTTATTGAATAATCGAATCGTGATACCTGAAATATTAAATATGTATTTTGTATATAGTCAATATAGTTTTTTATAGTTGTAGCATTCTTTAAGCCAATTATTTTCGCTAATGAATTATATGTAAATAACCGACTAACATTACCTGCAAGATAATTTACAAGTTCAATTATTTCGCGTTCATGCGTCAAATTATTGCGTACCATAACATCGCGGTACAAAATACTTTCGTACAACGACTTTAAAAACAAATCACTTTGATTTTGTAAATAAATAGGAAAACCGCCAAATTCAAAATATGTTTTAAAATTCGTTTTCAATTTAGCTCTGCCCGATGTTGTAAAAAAATCTTGCTCTGTATTTTTCAAGTTATTGAATAGTAAAAATTCGCTAAAGGAAAAAGGATATAATTCAAAACTGCAATATCTACCGGTTAGATGTGTTCCCATCTCCCGACTTAGCATTGTTGCATTCGAACCGGTTACAAAAACTTTGAAACCGCTATCATATAATCGTCGTACAAAACGTTCCCATTGTGGCACATTTTGAATTTCGTCGAAATAAAAAGTTTTTTGTTCACCAAAAAGTTCGATAAATGTTTCGTGTAATGTTTGGAAGTCGTCAACTGTAAAACGTATCAAGCGTTCGTCGTCGAAGTTTAGAAAATAATCCTGCTCTTTTCTGCGTGAGCGAATCTGGTTTAACAATACTGATTTTCCACACCGTCTAACACCAGAAATTACAAGTATTTCGTTGTTGTTTTCTAAACTTTCAGGTAAATTGCGCAAAACAGTGGATTGCTTTTGTGTATTTTTTTGTTCAAGTATTACTTGTTTTAAAATATTCTTCATGGCTATAATTTTTCACAAATATACAAAAGTTTCTATTTGAAACGCAAACTTTATATCAAAAGTTTCTATTACAAACAGCGATTCATGGAAAATAATATGATGATTGAAGCCTTCCCATTTGTTAATAATCCCAACGCTCCAGAAAACAATACAAGTTTGATAAATATATTTATTTTAAATTATCAATTCTCTCACCAGCGATGAGCGTTTTATATTTCATTTTATTCCTTTATACGCCAATCGCCTTGATAAATGCGCTCTGCTATTGCGCTTTTGGTAATGCTGTTTACATACAACGGACAACGCACAATTTTACCATCTTCGGTGGTTTGTGTTATATCGAAAAACAAATTTTCGAACGATGCTGTTATTTTTGCATAAACCAGATTATCAGTTAATGTATAGATTTCGAATATTGCATTTTCCGGTAAGTGCAATGAGTTGCAAAATTTCTCAAAGTCAATATTATCTGGCTTTGGGAAACGTTTTAGATTCTGATATTCCTGTGCGGTCATAATTCTTAAATTACAAATTATAATTCATTCTCCATCTCCTTCATTATTTCGACAGTTCTGACGCTGACTGTGCAAACGCGCTTGAGTAAGTCAATCACTTTTTCTTTGTAGTTGGCAAATTTGTAGGTATTGAATTTTTCGCGGATGGTTGGGTCGCTGGGTGTGGACTCTTTGTATTGGTCGAGAATCCATTCGAGTGCAGAACGAATACCCAATTTGTATTCCCAAGCTGCTGAAGGTATACCCGACAAGGTGGTAATTTCGTCAATGACTATTTCGCCGGTTTCTTTGTTTGCTTTTAATTTTGCTTTTGGTACAAAATCGTCTTTGACATACAAATTTTCGACAAACTTTTCCGGCTCGGCAAACATTTCTTTTTGCTTTCCTTTTTTAATTCCTAATTCATAATTCGTAATTCGTAATTGATAAGGTTCTACCGTTTCGTAATTGATATGCAAATCCATCAGTTCTTTACCCCACGCAACCCATTTATAAAAATCGTCGTAAAACGGAATACGTGGAAATTCGCGTTTTAAGTTTAATTCGTATTTTTTGCGATATGCCGGATTGTGAAGAACGGCATAAACGTAATGGAATATGTCTAACTTTGACAAAGTTTGTAACTTTGTCAAAGTTTTGTAATGATTTTTAAACTGTTCCAAACCCCAATCAGTGAGATTGTCAATGCGGTTGCCGGATTTGTCATTATATGATAATGGCAATAAAATTGTATCACCAGCATAATGATAATCCGAAATTATGTTTGTTGATAATAAATGAAAATCACGATTTGACCGACCATCACTAATATTTATAACTTTATTTTCATGTAACAAATTTGCACCAAAAACATTATAATGATTTGACGTTAAAACATCATTTAATATAAATTCAGAATAGAAATAATTTTTAACAAAAGGTCTAAAAAGTGATTCTATAATTTTACTATCTTGAAATTGGCATATTCTTTTACGAAGTACTTCATTTTTTAAATCTCTGCTCCATTTAATGCTGAAATCAATTGCTTTAGTTAATGTAACTATATTTTCCTTACCCTTATTATTTTGAATTTCTCGATTATAAATATCAATGAAAAAATTCATTTTGTTTTTTAAATTTTCTTTATTGAAATCGTAAACCCATTCATCTCTATTAGTTTTTATACTATTAGAAGTAAAAGAAAATAATGATTCTAAAGTGTTTGTTTTGTTAATTAATTGTAATAACGTTTCAAAATCATTGTCGGCTAAATTTATCCAATTACTATTTTTATCTGGCGTAATTTGTTCAAAAGCAATGTCATTAAATTTTGTGCTTTGCAGCCAATCGAATTTTTGTATGCGTGTGGCGCGTATGTCGCAAGGATGTAAGTAATTTATTTTACAATTGCGTTTTTCGTTTCCTTTTATTTTCACCAAATAAGTTATGCAAATGCCAACAGCCGCAGAAACACCAAAGATAGTATGTTCTTCGTTCATCCAAATACCATCTTTACCCGAAAGTTCACGAATGTTGCCACCTAAATCAATTATATACGCAAAGTCAAATTCTTCTTGAATACTTTTTCTAAAACCGTCATAGGTTCTGGCATTTATTAATGAATTATTTGTAATAAAACAAACAATTCCGTCGTCTTTTAACCTATCGCTTGCCCACCGAAAGAAACGAGTGTACATATCATAAGCTTTGGTTTTTTGAGCAGTGCTGTTTTTAATGTAGGTGTCTTTTATCCGTTTATCAACTTCTTCATAAATGCGGTTTTTATTATTGTCATTTTCGTTTTGCTGGTTGGCATTGTATGGTGGATTGCCCATAACAACCGAAATTTTGCGCTGGTTTTGTTCTTTTATCCGGTTCGCATTTTCCGTAGCAAATCCGTAAATGTTTCCCATTTTACCTTCGTAACCCAATGCAGCTACGTTGTCGAGCGTGTCAACAAAACAAATATTTTTATACACTTCGTAGTAACCCATCTTTTGTCGGAAAGTATATTCTATATTTAGGTTTGCAATGTAGTACGGCAAAATTGAAATTTCGTTTGCATGAAGCTCGTGTTTGTATTTTTCGGCAAGGTGTTGTTTGGGCAAATATTCAATAATTTCGCAAATGTACGTACCTGTTCCGGTTGCGGGGTCGAGTATTTCAACGTTCGGCGATGCCAACGTCCGCCCAAAATGTTTGTGCAACAAATAATCCACACTCTCCACCTGAAATTTAACAATTTCGTTGGGCGTGTAAACCACACCAAGTCTGTCGGCAGCTTTAGGATTGTAGGCTTTATAAAAGTTTTCGTACAATGCTTTTAAAAACCGTTGCTTTTCGTGGTGGTCTGCAATGGGGCTTGATGCGTTTTTAATAACTTCGTAGTAATTCTTTATGCTGTCAAGTGTTTGTCGCTTGGTTGTGCCTGTAAAAAATGTTTCTTCAACTTCGTACAATTCCTTAGCAATATTGTTTTCGCGTATAAATTGCGCGTCGCTAAAAACGCTTATAAAAATTTCTTCGGTAAGTATGTGCTGTATCAGCATTTCGTTTACATTCTCGATGGTAACATTCGGGTTAATGGAATGTTTGCACAGTTCGTGGAAAGTATTGCGCTTTTGTTTAAACGCGCTGTTCTCCGATTCCTGTTTTGCAATCATTTCGTTCAATGCTTCCACCACTTTGGGAATGTCCACCTTAAATTGTTCAATAGCTTCGTTAAAAGTTTTTACAAACGGATGCTCAAACGCAACAAACAAAGTGAGTAGTTTGTCCAAAGCAATTTCGTCATCAATTTTGCAGCGTTTTACTTCTTCGCCGTCCTGAAATAAGATGGCTGTTTTGTGGTCTTCGAATAGGATATTGTTTTTTGGGTATCCGACATTAAACTTTTTGCGTATTTCGTCATCGAGATTGACATTTGCTTTGCTTTCCCAAAAACCATATTCAATACGCAACGGATTTTTGATTGTGCCGTCTGGACGAATCAGTTTGCCGTCTTTTGTTTTGTAATCCAATTGAGGAATAAGTATCAAACTGCGTTTTTTGCAATAGCCATCAATCAAATCGCCAAACTTGTGGCTTATAACAGCTTCTATATTGCTGCCGCCGTATTGAATCAGGTCATCTACTTCTTTGTAATAGCGTTGGATTAGTTGAACAGACATTTTTCTGAATTAAGAATTAAACAGCAAATATACTATTCGTAACGATTTAAAGCAAAAGAAAATGTATTGGCTGTTTC